>Ga0307516_10010357_pt1 | contig 10260 bp, 8 predicted proteins | sample 19_EM_MG_FD_203310 | JGI IMG/M metagenome (GOLD analysis project Ga0307516, IMG submission 203310) | Populus trichocarpa ectomycorrhiza microbial communities from riparian zone in the Pacific Northwest, United States - 19_EM | ecosystem: Host-associated > Plants > Roots > Unclassified | place...
CCATTCTAAAGAGGGGAGCACCAGACACTTATACAAGTGTCCGTGTGCTAGCGCTAGTGTGTGACTGTCTATCTACAGAAGCCCTTAGGACAGACATCTGCTAAGTCCCACAAACTCTAGAAGCCATGCTAGTGGCCATGCTAGCCACTCTAGGCGTGGCGTCCATGACGCCCGGAATCCTCCTCCTACAACCACTTCGCTCTCAATAAAACAAGCGCCACCCCTAAACCCAAAAAAAAAAAAACAACAAACCCAACTTATAACAATAACCCCTCTCACAATGCTCAGCTGACACTCCCGGTCACTCCTGTTCCATCCACTGGTAGACTCGCAAGCCATTCGCAGCATGGTATTCACCCAGCAGCTCATTGCTGCTGCCCCTCAGGTTTGCCAGTGGTTCCCACATAGGGTCAACGTAACCGACCCATTTGACCAAATATTCGAGGTCTTGAACTGTGGTACCTCTGTGCTCGCGGATCAACTCAACCTCGTACTCGACGGTAGCGGTGGAGCATAGTGGTGGTAGGGGCGGGTGTTCACGGGTTCTGTCGACTCTTGACAGCTTGAGGCGTGCAACGTTGAAAACCGGGTGTAAGCGCCAGTGCGCCGGGATGTCGAGAACGAAAGCATTCTCGCCGGCTGACTTTAGGATTGTAAACGGACCGGCATATAAATGTTGAAACTTTCGCGAATTGGCACTGTCGTTGGCAGTGGAATTGACATTGGCCTAGACGACTGGCAGCAAACGGGTGTCCAGGAATACCGAATCACCTATCCGAAACGGGTGCGGCTGATGATGCTCATTCGCTTCAGTCACCATTGTCAATTGGACTTCTTCCATTCGCTCTCGAAGCATCCGTAGGATCTTGACGAGCCGTTCTGCGAATTCCGTTCGGGGTCTCGAATTTGGCGTCTGCGGACCTGGTGACAGTAAATCTAGTGGGAGCCTCAGAATGTATCCGATATCCGCCTCGAATGGTGACATTCCTATAGCCTTGTGCTTGGCTGCATTGTAAGTGAACTCCGCCAATGGTAACAACCAGCTCCACTACTCAGGGGATTTGAGTTGCGATATTTAGGCCTTCAAAAAAGTTTCCAGAGTGGCATTCGCCTTTTCCGCTTGACCGTCCGACTGTGGGTGGTATGCTGTAAACATGCGGAGCTTAATCCCGAGTTGTGAACACAATGATTGCCAGAAGCTGTAGGTATATCGGGTGTTCTGGTCAGATACGATCGATACGGGTAGCCCTCGTAATCGAATGTAACCATCAATGAACGCTGTTGCAAACTTTTCTGCGGTGAGCTCAGCTTCCTTAACAGGAATCCAACGTGCTCGCTTCGTCAGGGGATCGATAATTGTCGCCACAGCATCGCAACCGGCTTCCGACGTTGGTAACTTGGTGACGAAATCGATGTTCACCCGTTCCGCACGTTCTAGTGGAATCGGTAGTGCCTGCAGGAGTCCATACGGCCTGTCATTCTTGTGCTTGATTCGGTAGCATACGTCACATCCAGCAATCCATTCTGTGACCAAATCTGTCAACTTTGACCAGTAGTACCGAGACCCAACCGCTGCTGCTGTTTTTGCGATGCCGCTATGTCCACCGCCCAGAATAGCGTCGTGTGCTTCTCGAATGACGTCCGTTCTCAAGAATTTTGGGATACATAACCTTCCACCCGACGGCTTACGGTACAGCAGGCCTTCTTCGAGTGCCATGAATGACTTTGCTCGTTCCTTAACACGGCGAGACTGCTTCGAACTTGTCTTTTTGTCCTCGTTTTCGTCGCTATTGCTCAAATATTCTAGAACTGGACCGAAATTGTGTCCTCCCCGTAGCCTTTTCGAACATCGTTCAGCCACTCGGTTGAGGCTGACACCCTCATTTCGATGACATTGAGGTACTGTGGATTGACCTTTGGCTGCTCTTCCTGCGTGTAGGCAATTCGACTGAGTGCATCTGCCACAAAATTCGCTGCTCCAGGAAAGTATTTGACCTCGTAGTCGTGCTGTTGGAGCCTGTCAAGGTGATGCCACTGACGGCTCGTCAGCTTATTTACCCTAGGATATGCTGCAATGATGCATGATCTGTATAGATGGTGGTACATTTCCGCCCATGAACGTAGCAGGCCCAATGTTCCAGATTTGTGCTGATTGCAAGAAGCACTCGGTCGTATGCTGGATACCTCACCTCGACCGCATGGAGCTTCCTCGAAAAGTATCCCAGTGGCTGTTCCACTAACCTCCCTTCAAACATCTCTTGCTGTGCTAGAATGCCACCAATAGTGGTGTCCGATGCATCCGTACGCAGGATGAAGTCGGTGTCTGGATCCAAAGTTGCCAACACCGGTGAAGATATCAAGGCCTCCTTGACGTCCTTGAACTGATCCGCATGTTGGCTGGTCCATACATATTCACTTCTGGGTTTCGAGGCGAGGTCATGTAGCAGATATGCCCGGTGGGCGAATTTTGGTACAAATTTCCTGTAGTAGCCTGCCAATCCCAGAAACCCGCAGAGTTCTGTTGGCGTTTTGGGTGTTGGCCAATCCCGTACTGCCTTGACCTTCTTTTCTTCTGTGTGAATACCATGTCTATTCACTTTTAAACCAACAAATGACATTTCCAGAGTACCAAACACGCATTTGGTCTCACTGAGACGTAACCGCGCGTTGCGTAATGCCTGTAACACACCTTCCACATGCGTCTTGTGTTCTGCCAGCGTTTTCGAAAAAATCAAGACATCATCGAGATATACAATTGAATTCCGATGATGTGGGTGCAATATTTTGTGCATCATACGCATGAACGTGGCTGGCGCATTTGCAAGTCTGAACGGAATGACCTTATACTCGTAGAATCCATCTGGTGCTATGAACGCGGTCTTGTGGCAGTCGTCTGGGTGAACCCATACTTGGTGGTATCTGCTTGCCAAGTCCAGCTTGGTGAATACACGTGCTCCGTGGAGTTTATCCAGCAAGTCCTCGATGTATGGCAACGGATACCGGTCTTTGGCGGTTATTGAGTTCAATCCGCGATAATCGACGCACATTCGGAGCGTGGCGTCTGGCTTTTTCACAAAGGTTATCGGTGCCACATAACGCGAGTGAGAGTCCGTTACCGACCCCTTTTCGAGCAGCTTTTTGATCTGGACCTCGAACCCGTTCCTTTCGGACTGTGTCATCCGGTACGGCTGGCGGTGGGGAATTTTTGCCATTGGGTCCGTATGAATGCAGAGGTCGTGCTCCACTGGTGGCGGAACACCACTCGGCGGTTGAAAGAGATCATCAAAATCGCGTCTGATTTGAACTCTCCACTTCCCCAGATCTGCGAGAACGGAATCATCCTCACCGAATTCATCACCCATCCGGTGTTCCCGGATGTCAATCACAAAAACCCTATCACCACTCAATCTTGACATCGCCCGTCTCGTTTCGTCTGCAGATATCAGATTGATGGATGCCGCTTTGCCTACTGCTGCACAATGGTTGTGAACTTCCCGGTAGCGGCCTTGGTGTGGTCGAAGCCCTTTCAATGCCAGTTTAGGTACAAATGCCCGTCGTCCATCCATTAGCAATGTCCAATCGGCATCCAACAGGTGTAAAATGTTGTCTGAATCCTCCAGATGGCGTGTCTTCGAGTGCCAAATTTTTCCAATAATAATGTCGTAGGCGCCCTTAAGATCAAACACAGTGTACCAACCGGTAACATCTGCGTAATTCCCAGTGATGCCGCGTATCCGTCCATTAAGCCAAACTGCAGTGGTACCTATCTTCGGGGGGATGTTTGGTTCCGGCTGCGATAATTGACATGCGTCCAGCATGTCAAAAGGGTAAACCGAGCTGTTTTGCGAATGCGGTATCGATATAACAGTGTGACGTACCAGGGTCCATTAAGGTGTAGGCTGAGCGAGTTTTGGAATGAGAGGTTTGGACTTTAGCATAAAAACATAACAAATCACTTTTATCAATAATGTCTTTCCGTATAACATTAAGGTTTGTCAAATAAAGTCTTGCTCCCTCCCGTTCCCCAGTTGGAGGATGCTCTGTCACTTCTCTCTTGTCTGGCCAACCTCCTTTGATGTACACACCAGACTTTGCCTCCGGATTGTCAACATTGTCAAGATGCTTGACTGGGATTTGCCAATTGGGTTGGCTGGCGCAGTTCTGTGACTGCTGCGTGGGTGGTGGATGTTGGGTTGGTTGATACTTCTGGGGTCCGTCGCGCCCTCCATGGCATCCTTCTCAAGGCTCGAATCGCGATTGTATCTTTCCATCGACAATTGTATTTACTTCGTTATTTTCGGTTGGGTTCAGGACTAGGATGGCACTTCCGGATGGCATCGGCTGAAACGGGAGCATGCGCGCGGTGACGATATCCATCATACTGGATAGTGTCATCTGGCTGCCATTGCCGAGGATGTTCATGAGGCATGCCTGCTGGGATATATCGTTTTGCTTTGCTTCCGGCAGCTTGATCAGGTATTCCCCCCAGAGTGGATTTTCCCTGGTAATGGTGAGCGACCCGCCCAGAATGGTGATCAGTTCCAATGCTCTCTGGTTGAACGACAAAACCAGCTGGTGGCTGAACTTCAACGCATACCATTCGCGGCAGATTACCGAGATAGCCCGTTCTGGAACGTACTGGCGCTTAAAGAGGACCTTCATGTCATCCCATGTGATATTGTAATTGTACTCCTCTGGAGGAATAGCGTCCACACCCTGTTTCTTCATGCTGTTCTCGAACCAGTGGAACACCTTGCCTGTGAGAAAACGCCAGAAGGTGTCGATCTTCTGGTTGTCTTCGGATGCACCTTGACAGACTGCTCCACCCTGTCGAACGAAGTGCTGAACATCTTCAAGATATTGAGCGACAACCTCCATGTCCTGGGAACCATCAAATCTCTTTGGCTCATGCAGTTTAATTTTTTGAACGATCAGTTTTTGGCTCAAGGTCCCACCATGTAGTTTTGTGGCTTGTCCACTGATGACCAAGAGGTGATCGCAGCGCCGCTTCCAGACTGCCATCTCCACAGAGGCTTCCCGGTGACTCTCGTATCACTGAGCATAGGCATTCAGGACCACTTCAGCTGAAACAGCTATAACTACCGAGTTTTCGTCGCGCGAGAGGTTCGCCTCACCAATCCACTCTAGTAGCTCGCCTGGCCCCGGCCAGAATTTCGGGGTGTTTGACATTGCTCGCTGTTTCGGCATGCCCTGCTTGGCTCGCCACGCTTTTGGAAATGCTCGCCGCGCTTGGGAAATGTCCACTGCGCTTTTGGAAATGCTCGCCGCGCTTGGGAAATGTCCGCTGCGCTTTGGAAATACTCGCCGCGCTTGGGAAACGCTCGCCGTGCTTTGGAAATGCTCGCCGTGCTTTGGAAATGCTCGCCGCGCTTGGGAAATGCCCGCCGTGCTTTGGAAATGCTCGCCGCGCTTTGGAAATGCTCGCCGCGCTTTGGAAATGCTCAGTGCTTCTGCCCGATGAATGGGTTATATAGGCAGTAGCTCAGCCCGGTGAACGGGTAGTTGAGACTGCTGGATGGCGTATGTGTACGGCGTGTGTGTACGGCATGTGAATACAGCGTGTGAATACGGTGTGTGTGTACGGCGTGTGAATACGGCGTGTGAGTATCTTTTTCTTCAAGGTCAGTGCACTGTATGTGACTGGAAACAGCTTGGTGAGACGTAAGGTATGGTCCCCGAAACGCTGGCCCCCGTGCTTACCGCTCGCCGCGCGCTTCCGCAGCTACCTTTCACGCAAGAGTCCGTTTGCTGGGCCGTCCCGTGTCTAGTCGCTCGGTTTCCTCATTTTTCTCGATTTTCACGTTGTCCTCTTGGGATCTTGAAAATGCTCGCCGCGCTTTGGAAATGCTCAGCACATCTGCCCGATGAACGGGTTATATAGGCAGTAGCTCAGCCCGGTGAACGGGTAGTTGAGACTGCTGGATGGCGTGTGTGTACGGTGTGTGTGTATGGCGTGTGAATATGGCGTGTGAATAGGGTGTGTAAATACGGCGTGTGAATACGGTGTGTGAGTATCTTTTTCTTGAAGGTCAGCGTACTGTATGTGACTGGAAACAGCTTGGTGAGACGTAAGGTATGGGCCCCGAAATGCCAGCCCCCGCGCTTACCGCTCGCCGCGCCCTCCTGCAGCTACTTTTAACGCGAGAGTCCATTCGCTGGGCCGTCCCCTGTCTCGTCGCTCAGTTTCCTTGTTTTCTCGATTTTCTCGTTGTCCTCTTGGGATCTTGTTGTTTCTGCGCCCTCCTTCTGCTCACCACTCATCACACAGTGCAATAAAGAATGCTCGCCGCTGGTCGTGCGGGGCAGGGATAATAAAGAATGCTCGCCGCTGGTCGTGCGGGGCAGAGAAAATAAAGTGTTGCTACCAGTTGAGGGGTCGCAAGAAACATGTCCATTCTAAAGAGGGGAGCACCAGACACTTATACAAGTGTCCATGTGCTAGCGCTAGTGTGTGACTGTCTATCTACAGAAGCCCTTAGGGCAGACATCTGCTAAGTCCCACAAACTCTAGAAGCCATGCTAGTGGCCATGCTAGCCACTCTAGGCGTGTAGTGGCCATGCTAGCCACTCTAGGTGTGGCGTCCACGACGTCCGGAATCCTCCTCCTACATGAAAACCCTACGAGAATGGCTGAAAGAAATGCTACAGACAGGGAAAATCAGCTGATCCACGTCAAGTGTGAGCTCTCCGATTCTATTCATCCCCAAAACGCATGGCCACGGGTTACGGCTCTGCGTGGATTATAAAGGATTGAACCGGGTTACCATCGCAAACCGCTACCCACTGCCTTTAATGTTGGAACTGCAGGACCGGATCTGGGGAGCCCAATTCTTCACGAAAATCGACCTCAAGAACGGATATCACTTAGTACGAATCAAGGAAGGTGACGAGTGGAAAACCGCTTTCCGAACCCACTACGGCTTATACCAATTTTTGGTAATGACTTTCGACCTATGCAGCGTACCGGCCACATTCCAGTACAGCCATGATCAACCACATCTTCCGGGATCTACTCGACCAGGGCCTTGTGGCTTATATCGACGACCTGTTGATCTACGCCAGTACCAGAGAACAGCACAACCAAATTGTCACCGAAGTCCTTAAGCGGCTACGAGACAACTGGTTAGCGGTATCCGCGGAGAAATGTGAGTGGGCCAAGGAAGAAGTGGAATTCCTAGGATACGTAATAGGACGAGATGGGATCAAAATTTCGCAAGAAAAAGTGGAAGGAGTACTGGAATAGAAGTCCCCCAAATCGCTCGTTGAAGTCCAGCAGTTCTTGGGATTCGCTAACTTCTACCGACGCTTTATCTGAGACTACTCCCGGATAGCCCCGCCCCTAACGGAACTTACGAAAGTAGACGGGAAAAGCTGGACCTGGACCAACGAAGCAGAACAGGCATTCACTGAGCTGAAGCATCGCTTTACGATGGCCCCGATCTTAGCCCATTTCGACCCAACCCGACCAGTAATTGTTGAATCCGATGCCTCCGACTTCACACTGGGCACTGTCCTCTCGCAGCGGGATGATGAAAACCGACTAGACCCCGTGGCATTCCACTCACAAAAGTTCTCCCCCACCGAGATCAATTACGAAATTCATGACAAAGAGTTGCTGGCAATCGTCGACTTGTTCAAGCACTGGCGGCGGTACCTCGAAGGGGCAGCACACCAAGTGCAAGTGTTCTCGGACCTCCAGAACCTGGAGTACTTTACAACCACAAAGGTGCTCAACCGCCGCCAAGCATGCTGGGCACAGGAGCTAGTGGGTATCGACTTCAAAATCTTCTATCGACCCGGAGTAAAGAACGGCAAACCAGATGCACTCTCCAGGCGTCCGGAGTATCGCCCTGAGAAAGGGGGAGATGAAGATCAACTGATCCCGACGGTGTTGCACTCTATGCATTTCGAACACAGCGCCGCAGCAGCCCAATGCTTAATCATCTCAGCCGCGCGAATGAAATCAATCCCAGCGATCAGATGGAGCAAGGACTTCCTCACGCTTGTGAAACAGGCAGCAAAAAAGGACATGGAATATAGTAAGGTAATGGCGCTGACAAGGACGGAGGGGAGGACAAGGACGGAGGGGAGGACAAGGACGGAGGGGAGGACAAGGACGGAGGGGAGGACAAGGACGGAGGGGAGGACAAGGATGGAGGGGAGGACAAGGACGGAGGGGAGGACAAGGACGGAGGGGATCTTGGAGATCCGGGAGGGCTGGGTATATAGAAAGGAGAAGTTGTGGGTACCGGAGGGAAAGGGACTGCGGCAAGGGATTCTGGAATCGGAGCACAACACGAAGGTTGCCAGACATATAGGACAGGACAAAACGATCGAACTAATCCGCCAGAACTTCTGGTGGCCTAAGATGGACAAGGACATCATCGACTTCGTCCGCAGCTGCCCGGAATGCCAAAGGCATAAAGCAGCGCACCACCAGCCTTGCGGACTACTCAACCCACTGGAGCTTCCCTACGCTCATTGGCAGTCGATCGCCATGGATTTCATCACAGATCTACCGCTCTCGGAAGGATGCGACCAGTTGTGGGTAGTCATCGACAAATTCACCAAAATGGCCCATTTTATCGTGCTCCCTACGAAGGGCAAGACGGCATCCGACTTAGCAAGGATATTCGCACGAGAGGTCTGGAAATACCACGGTCTACCAGCGGACATCGTGTCAGCTCGAGACTCCCGCTTTACGTCCGCAGTATGGAAGGAGTTCCTTTGGCTGTCCGGAATTCGATCCCGAATGTCAACAGCTTTCCACCCGCAAACGGATGGGCAGACGTAACGCCTAAACCAAACCATTGAGGCATACCTCCGATCCTTTGTCAATTACGAGCAAGATGACTGGGTGAACCTCCTACCAATGACAGAGTTTGCCTACAACGATTCGGTCACCACAGCGACAGGACTATCACCATTTTACGCAAACTACGGCTTCCACCCCACCGCTGCGAACCCATCAGCGACCGGACCACTCAATCCAGCGAGTAAGGTATATGCCCACTGGATGCGTTCGGTGCAAGAGGAAGTCACCAAGTCACTGGAAGCAACACAAGAGCGCACGCGTCGCTATGCAGACCTCCACCAAAAGGATCCTCCCCTCTATCGAGTCGGAGACCTAGTGATGCTGAATGGGAAGAACATCCAGACACGTCGCCCATCAAGGAAGCTGGATCATAAGAACCACGGCCCCTTTCAAGTGGAGAAAATCGTGTCGCCCTTAGCGGTCAAGCTCACTCTCCCACGGAAATGGAAAATCCACGATGTCTTCTACGTCTCACTCGTGGAACCCTACACAGTTGGTCCGCGGGAGACGCCTGATCCGTCAAAAGTAGTCCGAGAAGCTGACGACATCGAAAACAGTGAGGAGTACGATGTCGAGGAAGTAATGGCAAGCATCAAAAAGGGGCGACGAGTGCTATATCTCGTGAAGTGGCTCCACTACCCGGACAGATGCGACTGGACGAAGGAACCTTTCGACAACTTCTCAGTAGGCGGTCTGGAGAAGCTGCGGGAGTTCCACCGAGCGAATCCGGACGCGCCGAGGGACTACTGGCTCACAGAGGGGTGACGCGTATTACGGTCAGGAAGGATCGGCGTCGTCGCTCGAGCGGTAGTAGGGACAAGGGGCTGGCGGACTTCTCTCATTTTTTGTATTGTCGAGATAGAGATAGCAGGGCTGAAGCTTCGAGGTCGAAGCTGGAGAAGGGGGAGATAGTGTCATACCCCAGTAGCGCGGGGATGACAGTGAAGGATTCGAGTAAAGATTGGTGGATAAAAAGCTCACGCCGTAGGCGGCACAGCAGCGGCTAGCCTACTGCAAGCGCGCACTGTGTCGCTTGTCCCTCGACGCCACCGTGTCAGAATAAGGTGGCGTCCGGAGATGAGGAGGCGTCCAGACATGACTGAGTCCCCGAGCACCGGCTCGGGGGGGGCAGTCTTCCGTCCTTTGTCCTGACGGCCTTCCTGTATATAGAGAGATCTTGTGCCCGCATAATACTGTAACACAATCTTCACGTTTATCCATATATTCCAACAGGTTATGAGCCCGGATTGAACGCTCTGCCAATCCGATACCCATCGATAATCGCACCTGCCGTACTTGCCGCTTTACACCTCGCTTCTGTGTCTCATCCCTGCGCTCTCGTTTTTTAAGCCTCAACTTTTGGAGCCGCGTCGCGTCCAACATCGCCATGGTCAACGCGTCACGTTTCGCAGTCACCAGTCTTT
>Ga0307516_10010358_pt1 | contig 10259 bp, 10 predicted proteins | sample 19_EM_MG_FD_203310 | JGI IMG/M metagenome (GOLD analysis project Ga0307516, IMG submission 203310) | Populus trichocarpa ectomycorrhiza microbial communities from riparian zone in the Pacific Northwest, United States - 19_EM | ecosystem: Host-associated > Plants > Roots > Unclassified | place...
CGCCGGAGCAGTCCTACCAGGACGATATGACGCAGCTGGCACTCCGCCGTACCCAGACGGCCGGCTACCACTGCAGGTAGTGAGTGTGACTTACCAGACATACATATCACAACAGCAACCCTAATAAAATCTCACCTAGCTCCAAACATGCGGTCGGCAAAATTTTGTGTCTCTCCGATCTATGGTTGTTGAGTATCGTCGTTTTTTCTCATTTCTGATAGTGTCCGACTAATGGGTAGTAGCCGGGTAACCCCTACAGTACGTTAGTGGCATTGGGCAGCAGATAAGTTACCTCGCCCATTTGACACAGTGTCATGGCTCAATAAAAACCCGAAAAATCCTGGTATTCTGGATCTTAAGTCCACATCAAAAAGAATGGTTCGCAGAAGTGATTACTTGTCGACTACTCAGTGACCCAGAGGATGCAAGACTACAGGTGAGTCGGCTTCCAGTGGCACACGTCTGAACGCCTGCAGATGGGTAGGTCCTTCTATAACTAACAGGCATCAGTTTCTGAGGATCAAAGTGTGGGGAATCGATGGTGATTCTGGTCACAGGCTTGATTGTTTTCAGGGGGAACCTTCTATGGACACGGAAATGATGAGGAGCATTATCGGGCCAGGAAAGGTGGTAGTTTCTGTGTGTGGGCCCCAAACTGTAGGGTGAAACATGAGAGCAACACTCAGGAGAATGGACCTAAAACTAGATATAACTTTGAATGATGATTGTTATTGATGTTTTCAATCTTCCAAGACACCATAGCCTACTTCCTCTCCTCTTCCTCTTTCCGTGTCTCGTGGCCCCGCTTTGACTGGTCTCCGCCGCCCGTCCTCCCTCCATGAATGGCCAAAGAAGTGAAGGAACCATTATGTAGGGTCGATATGGATGCACGCATCTACGATTTTCAGCTGCTTGGGAGCCTCTGGAGCTTGCATCAGCCACACAGCTAGTTAGGATCAGAGTGAGACTTAATCACCGTATCCGGTGCTGAGAGCGAACGATGATACTCACATGTATGATGGCTAGGGATACCATCGCGTATTAAACTCTGCTGGCACCGATGCTCTGGAGCTGTAAAATGTTACCCCGCATGTGTGTGTTGGGTTCTAATTTCGCCGGGTTTCATGACTAAAACAGTTCGTACAACTAAACCGGAAATAGCTTACCTATTTTGATACGTTTGAGTAATAGAGTATATAAATGACCAGTCGATTAACTATGGGATCATCCGATTTGCGATGTTTATTACTCCGCCTACCACTCCTCCACCGTCCTACCATGAGCTACTCTCAATTAATCAGCAACTTCAGAACGAGCTGAATCGAAGGTCATACCTAAAAGATATCACCATTTCGCAACTCCAAGCCACGATTGTCGAAACTACCGACCAACTCGCCGAGCAATATTTTCACCTGCGAAAATTACAAGCAGTGTTAACCAAGTTTACGGACGAGTATGCGAATCAGCGTCCCAGCATTCTCTCCAGCAGATTGCAAACAGCCACCGAAAGGCTTCGAGAGAAAGAGCTGCAGATCACATGTTTGTCGGAGACTTTACAAATAACGGCCAAATCGATTCGCGAGAGGCACCATCCTGATGTCATATTGGCGTCACTTGATGCAGTACTTTTTGAAGTTGGTTCTTTACTGCCAGGGGCTCAAGGGGTTTGAGACAGGGGAATATGTTTGTTTTCTTGGGTGATGTTGAACAGTTTGGGAGGTCAGCAATTCTTATAGTCTATCATTCATGGCGGTGTACTAGTTAGCACCATGTTGCGCAGATTTCATTTCTTCGCGGCAAGCAGCAGCGGTGCCATCTTCCTGTGGTATATTGCATGAACCGTTTCTCTCCTAGGTTATCCTGGCTGCCGGCGCCAGCGCTGACAAGGCTGAACCTCTGTTAGCATTGTTTTCAGCCTGTCCGAATACCTGCGTAACAATGTAGTAGATAGTTCAGCCCACACCGAGGCTTCGGCCGGCCGCCGCCCAAACAATCATCCCTTCGGCCTGCAAAAGCGTAATGGCCAATCTGCCAGCAATTGAAAACCAACCAAGTTTCTTAACGCTGGTTGCAGATGGTAGAAAACATCCTAGTGGATTACCTCTTGTTGTCTGATTCTCAATTGGAGCGCTGGTTGTTGAGGTATCGACAGAACGGTGTTAGTGGTGGGTGGATCCAACCTGACTGCCATTCCTTGCTGCTGGCATCTTCACCTCGATTTTGACACCCAGAGAGCTGCGCTTACCACATCACAAAGCTCGGCAGCATACTTGTTGTGTCTGACTCGCCATCATGATCATCGTATCTTACCCACTATTGCACTTACTGCTGGTGTCCTCCCTCCCCTCATCACATCGTATTGTACACTCTCACCAATATATTGGGTCGCCTCTGACTCGCTATCATGCTAGCCGCGTCATATTGCACCACTTCCTGTTTGAGCTGTGCTAGTCACATCAAGAGCAACATATACAGGTGATGGTCATGACGATGGATGTGATGCTGTGCTCATGCTGGGTGCTCTATGTCAGGTACATGAGCGGATTATCGTATTGTCCTGTTTTCAGTTGCAAGTTTGTGTTGATATCATACGTGGTTCGTTGGTAAATCAAAAAACCGTGTAAGAAACCTCTTGCGAAATCACATAAAGAAATGACGGGAAGGTGAAAGAACTGGTGGGCAGCCCGCGGGACCCTTGTTCTATTGCCGCCAAGGCGCAAAGCCAAAGCGGACTACCGCGCTAACCTAGTTTCAAAAGTAGGACTAAGATACGTCGTCGAGGACAGAAAATTCTCTCTATAAACACATCTCGGAACCACCACCTCCACACGTGCATCATTTTGACACCCTACGGCTCAACTTTACTCTACCACCAGTTTCCGTCATACTCGGCTGTCTTTTGCGGTTAGAAATGTTGATCAACGAATGGTCGTCATTTCCGAAAAGTTGATTTAGTCCTTGGTGAACCCGAATGAAATTCATGTTAAACGGGCAGCCGCTGATGGAAAAGCCATTCTCCTCCCGATTAACTAGGGTTACATTCACTGCTACTTGCAAAGACCTGACTTTGAAGTGTGTCTCTTGTAGAAAGATACCCTCTTTTCTAATACGAGAAGTGATATGGTTGTCGGGTGTGAATTTGGGACCGCCGTTGACGGAGAATCTGGCCTCGGTATCAACGAGCTCATCTGGAAGATGCTTCAGTGATACCGAGCCCATTGCAAGCTTGCTACGAATGTAACCTAAACACTGGTAATAACCGCCGACATACTTGATGTCTTGCTTCAACTCGAAATAGAATAGCGCTGCCTTGACGTGATGTGCTGTAGTATCTATAATGTTTGATTGCGCAATGTACTTAGCTGTCTGCTCTTTCATCTGTTGGATGCCGGATGTATCGTCTAGCGAGGGCTCCTTCCTTAATCGAACGGTCAGTCTGTAGTTCCGGTTCATTTCCTTGGGTGTGAGTTTGTTTCTCTTTAGCATCCAAATTCTTTCCCCGTCAATGTGCCCCATGAAAACCTTGCCGAGAAGCGACCACAGTGAGTCTCCGCCAGATTGGGCAATGGCATTACAGTGACCTGTGCCAATTGACACAACTACATCGGGTCTAGCTCCTGGCCAGCTACGTTTAGCCTCTGTCAGAATAATGGGCATCCGGAGATGACAGACCGGAGGCAACATGTCCGGAGAAGACAGCAGCTTTAGTCTCCGAGCACCGGTTCGGGAGACAGTCTTCCATCCTTTCCCCTTGGCGAGTCCCTCAGGCGCGTTGTATATAGAGAGAATGTTTTTCCTTCAACGTTGTATCAATCAACCAATTCACTATCTTCGTCTCTATCGATCCCTATATTCCAACAGCCTCCCAAATCATGGGATTTATAGGGTTATTAAACCATAAGCCTCCGTCTGTAAACTTAATATGGTCCAATTGCTTGTGCAGTATCCTTTTGGGGGTGAAATACCAGGGCGCCCGCGACCCACAGCTTGCCCTATTAGAGCTAGAATTCATCACAAAATGGACGGAAGGAACCTACGCCACTACCGCAAGTAACTCTGTGGCTTGCGTCTTTCCACGTATGGAGACATAACCTGGTCATGGTTAGCGCGCCTTCAGTGGCCATGGTGTCGTTGTACCTTACCACAACTATCGTCTAGGTCAATGTTACCATTGTAGTTGGTGAGCAGACAAGGAGCGGAGTTGGCTGTAGCTGTCACAACAATGTGAATATTGCGAACCCCGGATCCGAAAAGTTTGGCCTGTGGATCCAGAAGATTCCCCAGCGCAATGTCCAGTTGGGTGCCATCGCAAACACCAGACCGAAAAACTGCGCCGAACCCTCCCAGAAGACCACCGACCATTGGTATATTTGCGTACCAATGCCTTGAAAGGCAGGCTTTAACTAGAATTTCATACCGAGCTTTTAGACTCTCGAGGGCGATTGATGTCGTTGACAGAGATAAAGCTACAATGCTGCCTCAGCCTCTAGTTAGCATGGTAAGTCAGGAGTAAGGTATCGAAGCAATTTACCTGCACTAGTCCCTCCAATCATTTCAAAGACGTACTTCATATCTTCGATATCCATTTCCATGCGCTGCATTAGTGAAGTAAGCAGTAAAAGGGAAATAACTATGTGGCTGCCCCCGCCATCTAGGGACAGCATTTGCAAACCCGCAGTTGGGGGCTTGAACTTGGCCTCTATATGACCGCTGGCGCCACAGTATATACAGCCACGCAGATTGTATGATAAGGGGCACCGCAGACTTCTGATCCCGAAACGTCAGAAACAAACATCGCAAATCGTGTGTGCGCATTTCAATGCATGTTCCGGTTTTCGGCAGAGGCAACTAAAGCAAGTTTGGTTGCTGAAGATTGATCACCAGCACTGGCGGAAGTGTTGGAGCCTCGCCAGATATAGTGCCACCGGAGAACTGAATGGTTTGTCAAGCTTCTGTAAAGCCGCTCATAGTGATAACTCCATGGCAATAGAAAACTGCCATATGTTATAATCAATTTCCATAGCTGAGGTTGATACATCTGCTAGCCTTTTCCTTAGAGCGTTTGTGCAGTCAAGTAGAAGCAATCGAGGGTGACAGCGGCGGGAAATTCTGCAAATCTTTAGCTGATGAAGGCTTGGGCTTGGGGAACGTTTCCCACTAACTAAACATCCCCGGAGAATACGTATCCATCATTATGCATGACGAGATGACGGAGACTGGAAATCCATGGACGTCGAGATTTAAATCCGCTTGGAATAGCAGCCTCTCAACATGCTGTAGGAAAGAGGGTGAAACTGGTCTACAGAGCCGAGATGCCCGGGCGAAATCATATAGCTCCACAATTGTGTTGCTAAAGTGCGCAGCAGCACGCCTGAAGAACGCGCCAAGATGCTGGAGGCTGATATCACTTTCACGGGCTTCTAAAATCGTGGCCCTGTTTGTAGTTTGACCAAGGATAGATACCGAACGAAATATGTGAGTCAGCCGACCTTGCAGTTCGTCCAGTGATGAGGATTGGGTTTTCTGTATGAAGTAAGGCCCAGCCTTTTCAGAGTCACAATCAAGGAAGACAATAGAAAGGTCGGGGAGTGAGGGTTCATTCAAGGTGGCGCGTGGCACATTGAACCATCGGAGGAGTTCAAGTGCAAGCGCTTCGCTTTCCTCCATCCTATCAAAGATGAAGCAAACACTTTGACAAAAAGGGAACACAAGTCTGCGATGAAGTTCGCCAATTATTGGTTGTGGCCAGTGGTTAACAGTCCACGCGAGAGTATGAGTTTGGATTTCATGTTTCCTAGAGTGTAACGACGATGAAGTTGGCTGCAATGGATCGTCTCCCAAGTTGCAGTGTGATTCGACGATGTAGCGGTTGCTACCTGGCTTAGTATGTATGTCCAAAAGCATACTGGTGCTTCGTGAGTGCCCGAGAAGTGTCTTTTTACGTGGACCTGCTACGCATACCAGACTGGGATGCTTCTCTGATGGTGCTGCACTTTCAAGACGGAAGATGTCGAACAGGTTTGAGTCTGCCAATGTGGCTTGCTTGGCTGAGCAGTCAAGGCTAATCCACTCCATGGTGTAATCTGACTTTTTTACGGATGGGAAGACTGGCTTCTTTATACGTTCTCCTGTATGCTAAATCCATTCTTTATACATTGCGAAGTCTCTAAATAGCAAATACGTATTATTTGAATATTGATCATCTAAATCGAAATATACGTCGATACGAAACCAAACTCAGGGGTCACTGTTGGCACGGGGGCACAGGTTACGGCCAGGTACGCGAAGCGCAAGCATGGTATGCAAGAGGCACAGTTTCAGGCTAGTGCGCAAATGGCATTTTCCGACGTCACGTTACCACTACAACCTAGAGCTTACAATGCGGAGTGCACCACTTTCGCTGGGGGTTGCTGGAAACGGCTGCGAGGAGACGTACGGGCACAACCTTTACAGACACCTAGGCCGCAATAGACGAACCTGGCCCTGGCCAGACGTACGCGATCCAGGCGAGGAAGCACACTGAGGCCCGACCTGTTATCAGAAGTGGGTGGAGGCCCAGCAATGGGCCAGAGGGCGGGTCTCCAGCAGGATGCAAGGCATCAGAGTGGGCTCAGGGAGCGCAGGCAGCGGGAAGAGGAGAGGAGGGCAGAGGCGAAGGAGTTGGGTGCCCTGGGGGGGGGGGGGGGGGAGCTACTGCTGTTCCTGCCCACGCCTCCTTTGTTATTTCCTTTGTTCTTCTTTGGTGCACATATGCTGGGGATAGGCCTGGGCGGATGGCAGAGAGGAGCTTGCAACGAGTGTCGTCTACATACCGTATTATCTCTCGTAACAGGTCCCCCCTATAAATCTCACTATTATAGGTACTAACGCGGACTAGTGCGGACTAGCGCGCATATGTACTAGATAGTGGTGGAATTGCTTCTCGCCGCTCCGGCGTGGCACGCCGGTGGAAGCATCACCACAGCAACGGTGACGACAACGCTGTGGAGAGCAATGGCAAAGCAACGGCAGTGGCAAGGGGATCCTGGCAATGACATCTTGGCATTCTCTGATAGCAGCGTCTTTGGCATTCTTTCTTCTTTCCCTTTACATACTTCTACATAGCAATAGAAAAGTACTGAACACACCTAATTGAGCCGTTCCATCAAACGTCAACGATCAAGTCATCTCATTCTGTTCCTCACAAGATCCTCTCTCTCTCTGTCTCTCTCTGCGTGTGAAGACTGTAAAAGAAATTGGTGGCCGGGCAAACTTTTACAGGTTATGAGCCCGGAGCAGTAACCGCTCCGAATACCTACAAACGTCACCCGATCATCTTATCAATTGTCATACTCTCGCGTGTAAAATAGCTCCTCAGGAGCCAGTGGTAAACGCGGGGGCCGGCGATTCCGAGGCCCTTTCTTCTACGTCTCACTTGGAAGATTTCTCCTTGAAGTTGATCGCTAACCATCTCAGCGACAGAAAATCTCTGACGATTGACAAGAACTTTCCTTCTTACGCATCGATACTATCTCTCCACGTAAAACACGCTCGATTCTCAGACCAATTCCTCTATCTACATACCTACCTATCCGACGAGCATCTACAACGATCTTCACCATGAGTGACGAAACGTTCAAACACCCTCTGGGCAATGTTCGCCTACTCGATTGTACCAACTACGCAGTCTGGAAAGAAGATTGCATGACAGTCCTACAAGGAATCATGGTGTGGGACATCGTGATGGAGAGAGAAGAAGAACCAGAAGATCCTGGAAGACCCAACGATTTTACCAGACCCCTAGTTCTGGCACGAAAGGCATACAAGGACTACAAGCAACGGAAGTTGCAGGCCGTGGCCATCATTTACGGATCTTGTACCAACGCTGTCAAGGTATACATCAAAGGAATGGAGGATCCCATCCAGATGTGGAAGGAATTAGAGGCACGCACAAACACTGCCAACTCTTCGGTCGGAAGAATGTCGCTTTTCCGAAAATTCAGTACTCTCCGTCCTACTCCCGAACAACCGCTAAATGCCTACTTCGCCAAATTGCTTGACATCACCACTGAGCTCGCCGGCTCCAAGGAAGCAGTCTCCGACGTAGTTCTCAAGAATCACATCTACACGACGCTTCCTCCTGCCTATGCAGTCACGATCGAGATCCTTCAATCTTGCGCAAAAGTTACAGTTCAAGAAGTTATGGATGCACTCAACGAATGCGAGACAAATCGATCGATGATAACCAAACCCGACGAAATTTCCGAAGGCCTCTATACTCAACAAGGAGGAAGAGGACGTGGAGGCTATCAGGGACGATATCAGGGAAATGAGCGTTCTCAGAAACAATGGTGTGACCTGTGCAAAACAGCATCTCATACTACCGCCAACTTCCGAAATAAGAACAAACGACCTAGAGATCAGATTGACAGCTATTATTGCGGAGAAGAAGGTCATATGAAGAATGAGTGTCCGGCCAGAAGAAAGGGACAAGCCCTACGAAATAGTAGAAGAAACGGATGAGAAGGAGACAGACGCAACGGAAATAGACGCAACGGACGCGATGGAAACAAACACAACGGACGCGATGGAAACGGACACAACGGACACGATGGAAACGGATGCAACGGAGGTGACGGAAACGAACGTTCGCACGACACTTCCAGTAATCAGCAATGACTCGCAGGCTCCACCTCCCTCAGCTCGGAGGTAATGGTCGCATCATATCGATCGGCAATAACAACAAGGACCTTGGTAATTGATTCTGGAGCATCTCATAATTACGGCAACAATCTTCGAGACTTCCGGAAGAACTCAGTTAAGGAAACGAACATGATCATCAAGTTGGGGGATGATCATCAAGTACAAGCGAAAAAGAAAGGAATTGTATCTCTGAGAGCAGTGGATATTGAGGCGTTCTTCGTTCCGGAATTCCGAATATCTCTCCTATCAGTAGGACAACTTGACTTACATGGATACACAACAACATTCCGATCAGGGATATGTTCGATTGCCGCTGCAAAAGGACAGAAAATTCTCGGCGCCAACCTTGAAGATGGTTTATACATACTATCAACAGATGGATCAGCAAATGTCTCCGAAATTAGAATGCTTCGAACAGCTCCACATTCACATACGATAAACATGTGGCATCAACGTCTCGCGCACCTTAATCGTCAAGACTTGAAACGACTACTGGAATCCTCAGGAGAACGCATTACAGATTCTCTCGACACACACGCGGTCGCCATTCTGGATATCGAACCAATTAAGGATCCAACGGACGTCGAGCCAGTGACGGATCCCATGGACGTTGAGCAGATCGCAGATCCGGACGTCGAGCCGGTGACGGATCCCATGGACAGCGCGCAGGTTGCAGATCCAGACGTCGAGCCGGTGACGGATCATATGGACGATGAGCCGGTGATGGATCGCATGGACACAAGTCCTCACTGGGAAACACCTGGGTTGTGTCGGACATGCGTTCAGGCGAAGCAACATCAACATATTGTACGCACCAGAGCACCTCGGTCCTCAATGCCGTTTGCGCTTGTGCACTCAGATCTCTGCGTGCGATGAAACACAGTATCGGAGGCGCCCAATACTACATCATCTACATTGATGACTGTACGAGATACACAGAGGTGTACTTGATACACAGAGGTGTACTTTCTGATCACAAAAACCGCGGAAGAAATATCGGCCAAGTTTCAACATTACCAAGCCTGGGTGGAAACTCAAGGATTCCATATCAAACGGTTTCGAAGTGACAATGGATCTGGAGAATACAACAACTCGATATTCCTAGGTTTACTGGGAGAGAAAGGAATTACGTTTGAACCCTCCCCCCCGTACACCCAACACAAGAACGGAACGGCCGAGCGGATGATCTGGACACTGAATGCGTAGGCGCGAAGCATGATGTTGGATGCCAACGTACCGATTGTTTTTTGGCCCGAAGCCATCAGGACGGCATGCTATCTACATCGGAGATCCCCAACCTCGAGTCTGACAGACAATCGGTCACCTTACAGAGCACTGTACGGCACCACTCCAAAAATTGGACAACTGAGACGATTCGGATGTCATGCATATAAACACATTCCACCCGCTGAGAGAATGGAGAAGAAATTTGGAAACCGCTCCAGCATGTGCATGATGTTGGGATACGTCCATAATACTACGAAAATCTGGAGAATTTGGGATTTCAAATCGGGAAGAACCGGACGAGCAGTGGAATGCTCAAATGTGGTGTTTGACGAAGAAGAAAATGCACACAC
>Ga0307516_10010359_pt1 | contig 10259 bp, 14 predicted proteins | sample 19_EM_MG_FD_203310 | JGI IMG/M metagenome (GOLD analysis project Ga0307516, IMG submission 203310) | Populus trichocarpa ectomycorrhiza microbial communities from riparian zone in the Pacific Northwest, United States - 19_EM | ecosystem: Host-associated > Plants > Roots > Unclassified | place...
ATTTTTGAGTAATTATAAACTTTTTTTTTAATTTTTAAAAGCATTTTCAGCAATTTATTTTATTATATACTTACATAACAGAGATTTTTTAAATAATATATATACTTTCTATCATATTAGATGAAAAAACTTGATAAAATAACATATTGAAGAATTGGATATTATACAAGAATATAATATAGACATAATTAGAAATGTATTGATGTATTAAAAACTTGTCTAATTATATAAAGATAAATTGAACCACCTATCAAACATTAATTAAAAGGACGTTTCTACCTTGTAAGTAGTGAAATTTTATATTTATTTTATGTGACTTGTTTGTTTAACACTTTGTTATAATATATATTTTTTATTTTTTTAAATTTATTTTTGATATTAACACATCAAAACAATTTAAAAATATATAAAAAATTAATTTAAAATAAAACAATTTCAAAAACTTTCAAAAATATTTTTTTTAACCTAAAAAACAAACATACTTAAAAAAAACAAAACCCCACAAAAATCACTAACAGGAAAGCACTCTCGTTTCTTGGCAATTAGGACTCCACAACTTACATAAATCCCATGCAAAAACACACCTTGCTTTCTCAAAATTTTAAAATTAACCCCCGATTTGTATTCAAGCCAAGTCTCGTTCTCAAGGGTCTGATAAGGAGAAGCTTCTCATTTTTGTGGGGCACACTGGCTAGTATCTAAACATCCCAGAATTATAACGTACCAAACATCAAAGCACTTGCCGAGTCTGCCTTTCCATGGCCAAACACATAGAAAAAACCTATCGCAAACCCAGCAACTTGAAACACAGCGATGGCGTTTCAGACTGATGGATTCATCACCCTGCCAGGTCCTAATCAATTGATATCCTCTCATATTAAATGATGTTAAATTCAATGCATTAATCAAACATTGTCGAAATCTCAACCTTTCATTACCAGCAATCTCTGTCATAGTAGAAGTTGTCATAGCAGGTGGATAATTCACAGACGCCACAATTTAAAATTTCCATACCAATAAAAACAATGGTATTATAAAAAGCTACGAAATTCTTAACTTATTTGGTGCTAGCTAGATTCAAATGATTGGGATTAGAAGTATGCCGAGCCTGGGGAACGACTCAGATGCTATTGGGCTTGGCAGTGTGCCAAGCCTTGGGCATGCTGAGTTTGACACTGGTCGAACCCAAGAGATGATTAAGTCTGGCAAGCCCCGGGCACGCTGGGTTTGACATTGGTCGAACCCAAGAGATGATTGAGTTTCACACCATCAATTCTATAGATTTTTATATAAAATTAATTTTAGAGGAATTATTTCTCAACAAATAATCTTAATTAAACAAGTCTATACTCCACCAAGACTTTTAAATGTGTTAAAAGTCTTTTATGGCCAGCCATAACACCATCTTTTAATTGGATGAAATGAGTGGAATACTGTTGACAATGCAACTCGAAATATCACGAAGATGAAGTTGCACTCCAACCCATTTTCTTCACAACAGAACAAAACTCATGAGCTATACATACACTATGAGACCTTCAAAACAAATGTTCACAATCTTCATTCTTTACTGCATATATATTTTCAGAGCATCTCTCTCAAGAATATTATTGTATTTTCTTTCTCTAAAAAGATACGTATTGAAGGGGTGTAGTGTGGTAGCGGTTGCTTTTTAAAGTGCTTTTCGATCAGAAATGCAACAAAATAATATGCTTTTTATTTTTTAAAAATTATTTTTGACATCAACAAATTAAAACGATCTGAAAAAACAAAAAAAAACTTAATTTGAAGCAAAAAAATTAATTTTTTACAAAAACGCTTTTGAAAAGCAAAAATAAACAGGCTCTTAGGCATTAGAGAGTTCCTACCTCTACCAAAAAGGATCTTTTGTAGGTACTAGTCATAAGCCACCTTAGCTTATTAAGCATCAAATATAACCTATCAACCACCTTGGCTAAAGAAAAGCACGTCACCCACGCGACGTTTGTTGGTGATTTTTCGTTTGCTTGCTTGATTCGTTGGGAGTCGCCACTTAGCATTTAATTGAGGGTTATTAGGAAACTCGAATGTACTGATCTTATCAGAAATTCACGGGTAAGGGACTGGTTGTGGTTAGGAAAGGTATTAGCACCTCTAACGCACCCTACCTGAGGTAAGCTGCTTAGTGACTTTGATGTGTTAAAGAAGGTTTAAATTTTTTATCTTTTCATCGGATATTAGAAATACGACTTACGTGTAAGTTCATAATCCTTAACCATGAGCAAATCAAAATATTAAATTCTTCTTTATTATTTGCAATTTTATCATAAAAAAAACATCCATAAAAAATACAAACAACACATTCACTTTCACTATATTTTTTATTTTTATTTTTATTTTTTACATCCACACTACAAATCATAAAAAATTTAAAACTAAACAAAAATTACATTAAACAATTTAAAATTTACAAAAATAGCCCCTAAAAAATCCAGGAATTGCAGGGAAGGCCTTCTGGAAATGCAGGAACAGTGGCGGCGCGTCTTCTCCACGCGCTGCTGCAAGAAACTCCACAGGACGGGGCTATCTGGAATGGCTTCCTCCCCTCTACACTTTCCTACTAGCGGTGAGAAACCCCGTCACCTGCAAAAAGGAGAAAAATACACAAACGACAGTTGATTTTATTTCTTTCCTTTTTAGATTTGTTTTGGTCTCTTTTTGGATCTGCTTCACGGCATATCTGTTTCTTTTATTCATCTTCTTCTCTTCTGTTCCATGTACCGGCCGCAAGGAGGAGGAACGGACAAGAGGGGGATGTCGCTGCTGGAGGCAATGAGCTGGGTCTGCTGCCGAACGGTTGAAGAAGATGACGAAGAGAGTGGGTCTGTCTTGGCTGGTCTGTGGCCGTTGCTGTTGAGGAGATCGAAGAAGAAGAAGACGCTGCTGAGGGGAAGGCTTCGGTATTGATGGAGATGAAGAGATCGGGGAAGATCGGTCTGGGTTCTGTGGGAGAAAGACAGAGGATTTGGTGAGGAGGGAAGGTCTATGGAAGTGGGGTCTTCGGGTGGCTGGTTTGAGGGAGAAGGAGCAGCCAAAGGGAAAAGGCTGGGGGGTGATCGCTTACTTAGAGAGGGAGAGTCGATTTTCTTGTTTAGGTGAGCGGCTGGTGTTTTGTTTAGGTCAGTGGCCGGAGAGATGAAGCGGGGAGTGACAGCCGAAAAAAAACCAAAAGCCAGGGGGCGCGACTTCTCTTGGCTGGGAAAAAAAAATTAGGTTTAGGTTTTTTTTTTTGTGTGCCCTCAAATTTGCAAAATTTCCCCTCTTATTTTTATGTGTGTTGAAGGCTACTATTTATATGCAAAATATTGTTTGGTCTCCAAACTTGATCCCTCAACTTGTTTTTTTTTTTTTGTAAATTTGATTTTTCTTATTTTTTTGGATTTTTCTTATCACTATTGACTCGAATAAGAAAAATCATTGATTTTAAAAATAACGCGTGAAAAGTCAAACGCATTAAAAAAACCTTTGAAAATTTAAATTCTTTTGAGCCGATGCTGAAAATGCTAAAAATGATGCAAATATATTAACAAATATTGTTTTTTGGATTTTCGTTGTCTTTCGCTATTTTTGGATTTTTCAAAAATTTTATCAAATAGGTGGGTCAAAAATTTGGTAACAACAGATGCCCCCTCTTTACAATGCTTACGAAGCAAAACTCCTCAATGTTTTACATAGTAAGCTTTGTAAAGAAAAGAAAAGGAAAATGATCTTATTATCTTGAACGACGTGCCCCTTTCGAAGAAAAGTGGTCTATTTTCAAGGGCGACCAGCCCACACACTCACACTAGTCTATTTTCACGGGTGACCTACCCACACAAACTCACACTAGTCTATTTTTACGGGTGACCTGCCCACGCAGAAAAAAAAGGAAGAGTGGTCTCATTGTAATGGGTGACCTACCCAAGTGGAAGAAAGGTCTCATTGTAATAGGTGACCTACCCAGATAAAAAAAACATGGAGAATGATCTCATTGTAATGGGTGACCTACCCAAGTGAAAGAATGACCTCATTGTAATGGGTGACCTTCCCAAAAAAAATGTTGGTCTCATTGTAATGGGTGACCTACCCAAGTGGAAGAATGACCTCATTGTAATGGGTGATCTACCCAAGTGGAAGAATGACCTCATTGTAATGGGTGACCTACCTAGATAAAAAAAACATGGAGAATTGGTCGCGTTGTAATGGGTGACCTACCCAGAAAATGTTGGTCTCTTTGTAATGGGTGACCTACCCAAGAAAAAAGGAAAGAGTGGTCTCATTGTAATGGGTGACCTATCCAAGTGGAAGAATGACCTTATTGTAATGGGTGACCTACCTAGGTAAAAAAACATGGAGAATGGTCTCATTATAATGGGTGATTTGCCTAGAAAAATGTTGGTCTCATTGTAATGAGTGACCTACCCAAGGAAAAAGGAAAGAGTGAAGGCTCAAAGGCGTACTCGAAAGGAGGTAGGGTTAGAAAACGCACTACCTCGGAGATGGTGGCTTAAAGGCGCACTCGAAAGGAGGTAGGGTTTGAAAACGCACTACCCAAGAGATGGTGGCTCATGGTGGCTCAAAGGTGCACTTGAAAGGAAGTGAGGGCACAAAGGCGCACTCGAAATGAGGTAGAGTTAGAAAACGCACTACCCAAAAGGTGATGATGAAACACCGATCTAACAATGTTGAAAGCAATGCATTATGATCAATATGCATGGAGTCTTTCTTTATGATGAAACACCTGAGAAATATAGATCCCTATTTCTTTATGGTGTCTTTCTTTTCTCAAAAGTTAGAGTGTTGGTAGTAAACTTTGATGGCTTTTTTCGCTCTTGCTTACTCGAGTCATCTATTATGATCTTGACCTATAGGAAGGACTTGATATCATCATACTTCTTTGTCTTCCACCCTTTATCTAAAGGGTTGCCAATTTTGCCCGATATTTTTCTTAGGAAGGGAATCATGGAGCCAGGCCTAGCATGCGTTTTTGATTGCCCCTTAGCTTGATCATGCCCCCAAGTATTCAATTTAGGTTTAGGGATGAGGCTATATGAAGAAAGGTTTGACAAGGAGTTGTTTTCATGCAGAAATTTTGGAATTTCAAAGCTATTCCAGACACAGAAATCATTTTGACATTGATTCAAAGCAAACTCATTCTGAAGAAATTCAAGTAATTTCTATGGAGAGGTTTTTAAAGTGATGAAAACCTTTTGTTTTGCTTTTGGTGAAAATGAAGTGACATTTAGTTGGTAAAAAAGGTTTAAGATTTAATTTCAGGGTTATAGAGAACCGGTCTTCAAAGCATTCATTTTATTTGCATGAATAATGATTTGGTTCGCATGAGAAAGCATTGCCTACCAATCCTGATTGCTTGCCTTTGATCAGAAAGGGCTTGATTAGGCACGTAATGTAGGCTTGAGCTCTTGGTTATGAAGAAAAGGATATTTGTAGGCTCAAAAGGTTTTTAAGGGATTTCAAGACTAAGGATCACTTGTGCTTGTTTATTGACCTTTTGTCTTTTAAATTGTCTTTCCAAAATGGTCTATCGTACCCCCTAGTGTTGGGCTTGAGCTCTTTCTCTTTGTTTTTGTTTTCTTTATTTGGTCGAGCATCATCATATTGATTTTTTTTTATGCTCAGAATTTTTGGACCATTTGGATTTTCTTCATGCCCCCAGTTTTGTTTGGGCACCTTTAATGGTTGAGAATTTTCTTTTATGCCCCCCAGTGTTGCTTAGGCACTTTCAATCGTTGTTTTTTTTTGTCTCTCGCACTTGCCCCCAGTGTGGGGTGTGATCCTAGCCAAGGTTATTCATAAAAAAAACTTTACTAGGCTCAAAAGAGGACTGCAAGGGATACATTTTACCCTCGTGAAAAGATTATCAAATATAGCCTTTCTTCATTCCAAACTCATGCATTTAGGATCAGTAAGCCTTGCTTTCATGCGAGTATGTAAAGTGATTTCTCATTATTCATTCAAATAAAACTCAATTTTAAAGTCACCTCATGATGTTATTTTTTTTCAGGTTTTCTAGGTATAAGGTTACCTTTCTAAGGGATTACTTGAATTTTCAGAACTTGTTTGCTTGGACAAACACAAACATGGTTTCTGCTTTTGTACTAAACTTTGAATTCCCAAAAATCCTTGTGAACATGTGCGATCATGCATAGTTTTGGAAGAAAAGGGAAACACACCAAAAAAAAATTTGGCGCAATAGTTTCATGCTTAAAGGTTATTATGCTCAATGTGTTATTTGCATGAAACAGCAACAAAAATAAAAGCATGTCATGAACACAGGAAAACACATGATCTTATTAACAAGAAAGGCTCATTTGACAGAGAAAATCTTGTGACATTATGAGCTTATTAACAAGACTGAAACAGGTTGAAACAAAAAATCAAGAAGCTTTGAAGGCATGATCAAATAGAGATAATTATTTTTGGATAGAACAAGAACAGGCTCCAATCTGCAACTGCGGTGCAATTCCCCTTCGGTCAGCTTTCCCATAAAAGCTTTTGTAGAAATGCTGGATTGTGTTGAGGCTCTTGACCATGTTTGCCCCTAATTTCTTCGAGTTGAGTTGTTGTTGGGTTTTGAACAAAGATGATAGGTCAGTTGGAAGGAACTTCCTCAGAGTTATTTTTCAGTATTTGCTCGAGGAAGCTAGAGGCGAGTCACGCTTGTCTTTAGAAACTTCAACTTTTCTTGAAAATGGACGTTACGGTGAGCACGCTCTTCATCTTTCATGTTTCTCGCTCAAAGTCGGGTGTTGTAGACTCACAGGGGACCTACTTTTCATCCCGGTGCATGCATGATAAATGTATGAACATGTAATCTATATGATGAACTCACCCATCGAGAGGTGACATATGATCGTAACTCTTGCATGATGAAACAAGAATCTTGATTCTTGCCCAAACTCTACAATGAAAATTTTCTAAGTGACGGTCATTGTGTCACCCACAAGTTTTGAGTTCAAGATGCTTCAAGAAGGGTTTGCCCTGATGTAAATAAAGATAGCACATACAACCTAAGAACAAGTTCTATTCATTATGTGAACATGTGTAGGTTTTCTACCTGGTCTCAAAAGGGTCTCATATTTGCCCAGTAACGATCTTTGTAAAGACAGTATAGGGGTGTTGCGAGAAATGATTAAGGCACGTATACCCACCATTACCAAGCAGGCACTCAGATATGAGGTGATGACCAATAGTCATATGGCAGATTGCTAGTTCCCCACCTAATCTAGAAGCTTGTGTGTGCTTTAAAAAATAAAGACATATGATGCATGAGACAATTCTATAAAATGCATAGATAAAACAAAATAAAATAAGACAAAAATGCAAAAACTTAAACACATCAAATACACAAAGTTTAGTCCAATATTGTCAGAAACAGTACCTTCCCCAGCGAAGTCGTCATTCTGTTGCACGTCACCCGCACGACGTCTGTTGGTGATTTTTTGTTTGCTTGCTTGATTTGTTGGGAGTCGCCACCTAGTATTTAATTAAGAGTTACTAGGAAACCCAAATGTACTAGTCTTATCAGAAATTCACGTCTAAGAGGTAAGCTGCTTCATAGCTTTGATGTATTAAAAAAGTTTTAAAAGTTTTATCTTTTCATCGGAAATTAAAAATACGACTTACGTGTAAGTTCATAATCCTTAACCATAAGCAAATCAAAATATTAAATTCTTCTTTATTCTTTACAATTTTATCATAAAAAAAAAACATTCATAAAAAATACAAATAACACATTCACTTTCACTATATTTTTTCTTTTTACATCCACATTACAAATTATAAAAAATTTAAAACTAAACAAAAATTACATTAAACAATTTAAAATTGCAGGAATTGCAGGGAAAGCCTTCTGGAAATGCAGGAACAGTGCCACGCGCCGCCGCAAGAAACTCCACAGGACGGGGCGATCCGGAACGGCTTCCTCCCCTCTTCACTTTCCTGCCGGCGGTGAGAGTCCCCGTCACCTGTAAAAAGGAGAAAAATACACAAACGACAGTTGATTTTATTTCTTTCTTTTTTAGACCTGTTTCGGTCTCTTTTTGGATCTGCTTCACGGCAGATCTGTTTCTTTTGTTCGTCTTCTTCTCTTCTGTTCCATGCACTGGCCGCAAGAGAGGGATGTAGAGACAGTGAGCTGGGTCTGCTGCCGACCGGTTGAAGGAGATGATGAAGAGAGTGGGTCTGTCTTGGCTGGTCTGTGGCCGTTGCTGTTGAATAGATCAAAGGAGAAGAAGACACTGTTGAGGGGAAGGCTTCGGTGTTGATGGAGATGAAGAGATCGGGGAAGATCGGTCTGGGTTATGTGGGAGAAAGACGGAGGATCCGGTGAGGAGGGAAGGTCTGTGGAAGTGGGGTCTTCGGGTGGTTGGTTTGAGGGAGAAGGAGCAGCCAAAGGGAAAAGGCTGGGGGGTGGCCGCCTGCTTGGAGAGGGAGACTCGGTTTTCTTGTTTAGGTGAGCGGCCAGATAGATGGAGCGGGGAGAGACAGCAAAAAAAAAAACCAAAAGCCAGGGGAGGCGCGACTGGAAAAAAAAAAAATAGGTTTAGGGTTTTTTTTTTTGTTGTCCCTAAATTTACAAATTATCCCCTCCTCACTTTTGAAAGCCATTATTTATAGGTAAATTATTGTTTGGTTCCTTTTGGTTCCAAACTTGATCCTTCAATTTTTTTTTTTTATAAATTTAATTTTTTTTATTTTTTTTATCAACATTAACTCGAATAAAAAAAATAATTGATTTTAAAAATAATACATGAAATATATATATGTTTTTGGATTTTCATTGTTTTTCGCTATTTTTAAATTTTTTAAAATTTTTATCAAATAGATGGGTCAAAAATTGAATAACAACAATGAGATTAATAGAACCAATTAATTAACCAATTATCTAACCCGAAAATTCTATTCCTAAATTACTTAGATATTTTTTTGGTCTTCTTCACCAAATATATATATATATATTAAAAAACCCTACAATATTATGATTCTTGACAAACCTTCATTTAACCAACAATACGAGTAAGCCTAATTATTGATTTAAATTTTGAAGATAGTATTTAACAAATATAATAGAAGAAAATGATAACATCTCAACATGAGAATGAAAAAAAAATAATAATAAATTGTTCTGAGTTTTGTTTCGTTGATTATGCACACGTATCGATAAGCATCAATGCTTAGATATGGAGACCCATTCGATACCAAATGGTTGGTGTGAAAGGCATTAAACCTGGATATTTTCATTTGCTACTAGTCAAACTTTTGAAATTGAATCGAAGCCACAAACCACAATAATAATAATAATAAAACGTTTGACAAGTCCACCAAGTCATCCTCTTCCATAAGTAAACGCAATTGAATATTCCAGCAAGTTTGTATATAAAATGGTTTTAGTAACAGCATATTAGAGCTATAGCAAGCCTTGTGTTAGGAGCATATATCTTAGGAAATTAAGATGGCGAGAGAGTTCATAGTTCATGATGGTAGTGTCCATTCAGAAACAGGCTTCCTGCTTGATTCCTCTGAGGCTTTTCTGTTGTTATGCATGATTGTTGTTTCCTTGTCAATTATTTCCATGGTCATATTCGCATGTGGTGATAGTGGTTCAGGCAGAGGTGGAGGCCGCCGCAGAAAATCTGGAGGAGGTGGACGTGGTGGACGTGGTGGAGGTGATGGAGGAGGTGGAGGTGGTGGAGGTGGTGGAGGTGATGAAGGTGATGGAGGAGGTGGTTGTGAAGCCATTTTACACATACATCGAGCTTAAATAGCTTTTATAAATCACTTTAAAGAAGCATTTTGTGCATTCAAGGTATGCTATAGTATAAATCTATGAAGTTAACGAATAAAACATATCTTTTTAACAAACCAATAGTTAAGATTAATAATCATATTATTTAAATCATATCGTTTACATTTTAGTTTTACTTATTGACTAGAATTCCTTGTATCCTATTATAGCTTGGTTTAATTCTTAACATTAACAAAACCTTATCAGCCTTGGAAAAATACCGTAAATATGTATCCATTCACATTATTTATTGAAATAGCACATTAATGTTTTTGCCCTTCGAACAAAAAATATTAAATTGACTATTGGGGCAGTGATTTCTTTCTAGAAGACGTACTAATCATTACCTAAATTAATTAAGAATAAATAAATTTTTATCCATTTTAAAAGCACAATAAAACAAAAAAAATGATCCTAAAAGCAAAAAAATAAA
>Ga0307516_10010360_pt1 | contig 10259 bp, 9 predicted proteins | sample 19_EM_MG_FD_203310 | JGI IMG/M metagenome (GOLD analysis project Ga0307516, IMG submission 203310) | Populus trichocarpa ectomycorrhiza microbial communities from riparian zone in the Pacific Northwest, United States - 19_EM | ecosystem: Host-associated > Plants > Roots > Unclassified | place...
AATTTTGGTGGTGATCTAGACCACTTAGGCGGTCCAGGCTTCAACGATCGGGACGTCCCGGTGACCCTGCGGACGAGCCCCCCAACGCCGCCTCTGGCCAGGCCATCACACCGGTGATAGGGGTTAGTTGACGTCTTGTGGCGCGGGCGAGTTGACCTTACGGTCGGTCGATCGAAGTTCCCCGATCCGGTTCCCCGATCCCGGAAGGAGCCCGGCGTGCGCCTCCGCCTCGTCGTCGCCTCTCTGGCCACTGTCCTCACCGGCACTCTGGCCATCCCCGCCGCCGCTTGGGCCTCCGTCGACCCAGGAGCCGGCGGGGCCAACCAGATCATCGGCGGCGACACCGTGCCCTCCGCCCCGTGGGCCGCGGCGGTGTTCAGCAACGGCACCTTCTTCTGCTCCGGGACGATCATCTCAGCGAACTACGTGCTGACCGCGACACATTGCATCAGCGGATCCATGTCGGTCCGAGTCGGCAGCGTCAGCCGCACCTCGGGCGGCGTCACCAGCGCGGTGACCTCCACCACTACTCGCTACGACCTGGCGCTGATGCGGCTGGCTACCCCGATCACGGCGAGCTACCTGCCGTTGTCCAGCAGTTACCCGCCGGTCGGCTCGACGAACACCATCTACGGCTGGGGAAGCACCTGCAACACCGGCTGTGACGCCGCGACCACGCTGAAGACCGCCACCGTACGGGTCAGCACGACAAACGCCCGCGACAACGCCGGCGGCCGGGCCATCCAGAGTGCGGCGATCAGCGGCGCTGCCTGGCGGGGCGATTCCGGTGGCCCGGAGCTCTACAACGGCGCCCAGGTCGGGGTGGCCTCCCTCGCCGACGGCCAGAGCCAGCAGATTTACGGCAGCGTCGCCTACAACCGGGCGTGGATCACCTCGGTAGCGGGCGTCTGAGTCTCCGTCGGGCGCGGCGCGAGGGGAGCTCCGCCGCGCCCGGCGGCCGCAACAACCGGAGCTACAGGATCGGCGCCGGCGTGTACTTGGCGGCGTCCGGATGGGCCGCCACGATCGTGGCGACTCGAGCGGCGATCGCCTGAACCTGCGCCGGCGCCGTACCGATGAAGGCCGTCCGGTCGGCGACCAGGGCGTCGATCTCGGTCCGGCTCAATCGCAGGCGGCCGTCGGCGGCCAGGCGGTCGAACAGATCGTTCGCCGGGGCGCCCTGCTCGCGCATCGCCAGCGCGACGGCGACCGCGTGCTGCTTGATCACCTCGTGGGCGACCTCCCGGCCGACTCCCTTGCGGACGGCGCCGACCAGCAGCTTCGTGGTGGTCAGGAAGGGCAGGAAGCGGTCCAGCTCGCGGGCGATCACGGCCGGGTACGCACCGAACTCGTCGAGCACGGTGAGGAACGTCTGGAACAGCCCGTCGGTGGCGAAGAACGCGTCCGGCAGGGCCACCCGCCGTACCACCGAGCAGGAGACGTCGCCTTCGTTCCACTGGTCGCCGGCCAGCTCGCCGATCATCGACAGGTAGCCGCGGACGATCACCGCCAGGCCGTTGACCCGTTCCGAAGAACGCGTGTTCATCTTGTGCGGCATCGCCGACGAACCGACCTGGCCGGGCCGGAAGCCCTCGGTGACCAACTCCTGGCCGACCATCAGCCGGATCGTGGTGGCCAGCGACGACGGACCGGCCACCACCTGGGCGAGCGCGGACACCACGTCGAAGTCGAGCGATCGCGGATAGACCTGGCCGACGCTGGTCAGCACGCGGGTGAAGCCCAGGTGCGCGGCGACCCGCTGCTCCAACTCGGCGACCTTGGACCAGTCGCCGTCCAGCAGGTCGAGCTGGTCGGCGGCGGTGCCGACCGGGCCCTTGATGCCGCGCAGTGGATAGCGCGCGATCAGTTCGTCGAGCCGCTCGTACGCAATCAGCAGTTCCTCGGCCGCCGACGCGAAACGCTTGCCCAGCGTGGTGGCCTGTGCGGCCACGTTGTGTGAGCGACCGGTCAGCACCAGCTCGGCGTACTCGACCGCGCGCTCGGCGAGGCGGGCCAGCGTCGCCACCACCCGGTTCCGGATCAGCTGCAGCGACGCCCGAACCTGCAGTTGCTCGACGTTCTCGGTGAGGTCGCGCGAGGTCATTCCCTGGTGGATCTGCTCGAACCCGGCCAGCGCGCTGAACTCCTCGATCCGCGCCTTGACGTCGTGCCGGGTTACCCGCTCGCGCGCCGCGATGCTGGGTAGATCAACTTCGTCGAGCACTCTTTCGTACGCCTCGACAGCACCGTCCGCGACCGCCACGCCGAGGTCGCGCTGCGCCTGGAGCACCGCGACCCAGAGCCGGCGCTCCATCCGGATCTTCTCCTCGGGCGACCAGAGCGCGACGAGTTCGGCGGAGGCATATCGGGAGGCGAGCACGTTCGGGATGGTCACGCCGGCAATTCTTCCATGTGCCCAGGCGGCGCCTAGCCGGCCGGTTCGACCGACGGCTCCGGCAACCGGTGGCGCAGCTGCCGAACATCCCGGCTGCTCAGCATGCCGAACGTGGCGAGCAGCATGAGCGCGGCGGCACCGATCAGCGTCGACTGAACGCCGGCCACCCGAGCGACCGGCCCGATCGCGATCTGGCCGATCGGGATGGCCACGAACGACCCCAGCATGTCGTACGAATAGACCCGCGCGAGCTTGTCCGCCGGGATGTGCTCCTGCATGGTCGTCTCCCAGGCGATGCCGAACTGCTCGAGCCCGAGCCCGGCGACGAACGCGGCCACCACCAGCAGGCCGAGCCGTGGCGCGACGCCGAGCACCAGGACCGGCAGAGCCAACAGCGTGATGCAGGCGGTGCCGAAGAACAGCATCCGGCGTGGCCGGAGCCGCATCGCCACCAGCGCACCGACGATCATGCCGACGGTCTGCGCGGCCAGCACGACGCCCCACGCTCGGCGGCCGATCGTGTCGTTGGCCACGGTCGGGCCGAGAACGTTGAGGCTGCCGCTCCAGGCCGCGTTGAGCACGCAGAATCCCGCGACCACCGCCCACAGCCAGGTGCGCGACCGGAACTCGTACCAGCCGGTGAACAGGTCCGCCAGGATGCTTCGGCGGTCCGGCTCGGCGTCCGCGGGCACCCCGGCATGGTCGGGCACCCGCAGGACCGCGAAACAGATCCCGGCCAGCACGAACGTGGTGGCGTCCACGACAATCCCCCAGCCCGGTCCCACGCCGGCGACGACGACGCCGGCGACCGGCGCGCCGACCACCGCGGCGCCGCTGAAGAACAGCCGATTCAGCGCGTTCGCCTGCTGTCGCTCGTCGGCCGGCACGGTCTGCGGCACGATCGCCGAGGACGCCGGCAGCGCCAGCGCGCCGACCATGCCGTTCACCGCGGCCAACCCGATCAGCAGCGGAATCGTGGCGGCGTGGGTCAGCACCAGCGTGGCGATGGCGCCCTGAGTGATCGCCGCCAGTGCACTCGCACCCACCATCAGCAGATGCCGGGGCAGCCGGTCGGCGAGCACCCCACCGAACAGCAGGAACAGCACGTTGGCGATGGTCCGGGCGCCGACCACCAGCCCGAGGTCGCTGGCCGAGCCGGTCAGGTCGAGGACGGCGAACGCCAGCGCGATCGGCGCGAACGTGTTGCCGAACGTGTTGACGGTCCGGCCGATGGACAGCAACCGGAACGCGCGGTGGCGCAGCGGGGCGAACATGCTCACGCGTCGGACTCCATCCGGAACATGGCGATCGACGTGCTGGTCCGGACCGTGCCCGGCGTACGCGGCGGGCAGGCCGCCTGGTGCAGCTCGCGGGCGGCTTGGCCGATCCGGTCCTTGAACTGCCTCCAGGCCTCCGGCTCCAGCCACAGGTCGGCGTCCACCATCAGGTTGCCGCCGTCCGGAAAATGCGTTTCCTGGGTACGCCGGAGCAGTTCAGCGGCGACCGCCGAGAAGACGCCGCGGTAGTAGTCGTCGCCACGGTGCCCGCGCGCCACCTCCTGGGCGATGTCGTGCGCGGCGTCGTACCGGTAGCGCTTGGCCGTGCCACCGCGGATGCGCTCCTCGCCGGCCGGCACGATCAGCCCCGCGGTCAGCAGCGTCCGCAGGTGGTAGCTGGCATTGGCGTGAGTCAGGCCGAGCTCCCGGGCCACCTCGGCCGCGGTCAACGATCCGCCGGTCAGCAGCGACATGATCCGCAGCCGGACCGGATGCGCGGTCGCTCGCAACGCCGCCCGGTCATCGCCGTGCGGCGCGATCGGCGGGCGCGGCACGCCCCGGTCGTCGCCAGGCCCGTCCCCCAAAGACATGTTGGGGAGTCTAGGCACTTCGGTGCCCGACTGTCCAACAGTTGTTGGGGGGTGGCAGACTGCACAGGAGCCCGCTTTATCGCTAGGGTTACCGACGAGTAGGTCTGTCGCTCATCCGAAAGGTCCTTCGATGACTGATTTCAACGCCGAGTCCCTTGCCACGATCGAGCCGAAGGAGTTCGCGCAGCTCATCAAGTCCACCCCGGACTCGAAGATCGCCGAGGTGATGGCGTCCGACGAGCGCGGCAAAATCCTCGACGGCGTCTTCGGCAAGATGCCGACGCTCTTCCGCGCCGACCGGGCCGGTGCCACCCAGGCCGTCATCCACTGGATCATCACCGGCGGCTCGGGCGGCACCAGCGACACCTACGAGACGGTGATCGAGAACGGCGCCTGCACGGTCACCAGTGAGCCGGTCCGCGACCCGAAGCTCTCGATGACCATGGACCCGGTCACGTTTCTCAAGGTCGTCTCCGGCGACGGCAACCCGATGATGATGTTCATGACCGGCAAGATCAAGGCCAAGGGCGACCTCGGCCTGGCCGCCCAGGTCGCCAAGCTCTTCGACATCCCCAAGGCCTAACCCGCAGCGTCTCACCACCGAGTCCGCGACTTCCAGTGCCGACCCGACGATTCCCGTCGGGTCGGTGCCGGGCGCGACCCGCCACCCAACACGCTGACCGATGGCTGCTGTCGGGCTTACCTCCGGAGCGGGACGCGTTGGCGATGATCAGCCTGGGTCACCAGATGACCTTCCGGGTCCAGCGAGGTCCGCATATGCACCGTCAGCCATAGTGGCACGCCACCCCGATCCCGGAGGCGAACTGGGCGCGCACGCCCGAGCTTGCGCAATTCCGTACCGAGTACCACCTGGCTGTCAGGACGTTCGATGACGCCGATGTAGGCACCATCGCAGACCGTGGCATTTAGCAGATCCTTGAGCTCACCGGCGAAGGCCCGGGTGACCGACGCGAGGCTGTTCTTCGGCGCCACCCACCATCACCCACAACTCGCGGGCGGCGGTGGACTGAAAGTCGCGCTCTCGCGCCTGCCGCCGGAGCTCCGGCATATCGATCCCGAGTTCATCGAGCTCCCGTTGCACAAAGTCGGTCCAATCAGCCGAAGTGGGCTTGAGAACCTGCACTTCGTCGTGAGCTTGTGCGGCGATCACGTGCGGAGTCATGGTGCGCCTCCAGGAGTCTGAGCGTGGATTGCCTGGTGGGGACGTGACAACGATAAGGATCGGGTACGACATCCGGGCAGGTCCTCACGCGCGAAACGTGAAGCAGCTACAAAGACAGCTACAAAGACAGCTACAAAGACGATACCGCTCGTCAACTCTCGGCGTGTTACCCCGACATTGGGCAAAGTGGTACGAACCATGCAAGACGTAGCGTACGGCTGCTGCCCCTAGATTTTGATCTTGTTTTGTAGCGCGGCCAAGCCGATGTCACTGCGGTGCTGGGAGCCGTCCAGCGCAATCGTGTCGATCAGGGCATATGCGGCCTCGCGCGCCGCCGCCAGATCCGGGCCGACGGCGGTTGCGGACAGTACCCGGCCGCCGGCTGAGACCAGTGCGCCGTCCGCGCGGCGTGCGGTACCGGCGTGGATCACTCCGGGCTGTTCGGCGCCTTCGATGACGTCTCCGGTACGCGGGGTGCCGGGGTAATTGTTGCTGGCCACCACGACCGTGACCGCGGCGCCGGAATGCCAGCGCAGCGGCGGGTGTCCGGCGAGCGTGCCGGTTGCCGCGGCTTGCAGCAGGCCGGCCAGCGGCGTCTCCAGCAGCGCCAGCACGACCTGGGTCTCGGGGTCGCCGAAGCGCGCGTTGAACTCGATCACCTTCGGGCCGTCGGGAGTCAGCGCGAGTCCGACGTAAAGCAGGCCGGAGAACGGCGTACCGCGCTTGCGCATCTCGGCCAGGGTCGGCTCCACCGTTTCGGCCATCACCTGCTCGACCAGGTTGGCCGGTGCCCAGGTCAGCGGCGCGTACGCGCCCATGCCGCCGGTGTTCGGGCCGGCGTCGCCGTCGCCGACCCGCTTGAAGTCCTGGGCGGGCATCAGCGGGACCGCCGCGGTCCCGTCGGTCACCACGAAGAGCGACACCTCGGGGCCCGGCAGGTACTGCTCGATGACGACGCGCTGGCAGTCCTTGGCGTGCCGGGTGGCTTCCGGGTGGGACGAGGTGACCACCACGCCCTTTCCGGCGGCTAATCCATCATTTTTCACGACATAGGGGGGACCGAAATCGTCGAGTGCCCGCTGCACCTCGTCCTCCGACGTGCAGGCGTACGAAAGTGCGGTGGGAACGCCGGCCGCGGCCATCACGTCCTTGGCGAACGCCTTCGAACCTTCGAGCGCAGCGGCCGCCGCAGACGGACCGAAGCAGGCGATGCCCTTAGCGCGTACCGCATCGGCGACGCCGGCCACCAGCGGCGCCTCCGGCCCGATCACCACCAGGTCGGCGGCGATCTCCACGGCCAGCGCCGCGACCGCCGCCGGATCCTCCGCGTTCACCTCGCGCAACTCCGCGACCTGGGCGATGCCCGGATTTCCAGGAGCGGCCACCAGCCGGTCGACGGCCGCGTCGGCGGCGAGGCTCACGGCGAGGGCATGTTCGCGGCCGCCGGACCCGATCAGAAGTACGCGCACGGCCGCCGATCCTACCGGCGGCCTGCATGCGCACGTCGCAGATACCGTCTTCGCGTAAACTTTGGCAGTACTCGGGCCTCTCCGCGTACGACCGCGTTCGACGGAAGGCGTCACGAAGTGCCAGTGATCGTGTTGGTCGGAGCCCAGTGGGGCGACGAGGGCAAGGGCAAAGCCACCGACCTGCTGGGTGACCGTCTCGACTACGTCGTCAAGTTCAACGGCGGCAACAACGCCGGCCACACCGTGGTGATCGACGGTGAGAAATACGCGTTACACCTGTTGCCCAGCGGCATCCTGACCCCCGGGGTGACGCCGGTCATCGGCAACGGTGTGGTGGTGGATCTGTCCGTCCTCTTCCAGGAGATCGACGGTCTGGAATCCCGCGGCATCGACACGTCGCGCCTGCGGATCAGCGCGAACGCGCACGTCATCGCGTCCTACAACCGCTCGCTCGACAAGGTCAGCGAGCGGTTCCTGGGCGAGCGCCGGATCGGCACCACCGGCCGCGGCATCGGCCCGACCTACGCCGACAAGATGAACCGCCTCGGCGTACGCATCCAGGACCTCTTCGACGAGTCCATCCTGCGGCAGAAGGTCGAGGCGGCGCTGTCCTTCAAAAACCAGGTGCTCACCAAGATCTATAACCGTACGGCGATCAAACCGCACGACGTGATCACCGAGTTGCTGTCCTACGTCGAGCGGCTGCGACCGTACGTCGGAGACACCGCGCTGGAGTTGTCCGAGGCGCTGGACGCCGGCAAGGTCGTGCTCTGCGAGGCCGGCCAGGCGACGCTGCTGGACGTGGACCACGGCACCTACCCGTTCGTGACCAGCTCGAACGCGACCGCCGGCGGCGCCTGCACCGGCTCCGGCATCCCGCCGACCCGGATCGATCGGGTGGTCGCGGTGCTGAAGGCGTTCACCAGCCGGGTCGGCGAGGGCCCGTTCCCGACCGAGTTGCACGACAAGTTCGGCGACTATCTGCGTGAGGTCGGCCACGAGTACGGCACCACCACCGGCCGCCCGCGCCGGATCGGCTGGCTCGACCTGGTGATGGCCCGGTACGCGCAACGGATCAACGGCGTCACCGACTTCGCGCTGACCAAGCTGGACAACTACGACGGGCTGGACGAGATTCCGGTCTGCGTGGCGTACGACGTGAACGGTGTCCGCCACGACGAGATGCCCTACAGCCAGTCCGACTTCCACCACGCGGTGCCGATCTACGAGACGCTGCCGGGGTGGAACCAGAACATCTCCGGCTGCCGTAGGTTCGACGAGTTGCCCAAGGACGCACAGCGGTTCATCGAGTTCGTGGAGAGCAGGATCGGTGCCCGGATCTCGATCGTCGGTGTCGGTCCCGGCCGCGAGGCGGTCATCGAGCGGCACTCGGTGTTGAGCGAGGTCTGACGTGTACGACATCGTGCTGCTCAGCCTGGCCGAGGGCGGTGGGTCGACGGACACCTGCGGGTCGGCCTGCGGTAGCGGATGCGGCAGCCCCGCGTCCGATCAGGCCGCTCCTGACCGGGCCGCGTCCGGCCGGACGGTGTGCGCGCCGCGCGTGCCGGTACTCGCTTGCGCCGACGCACTGCGGGCGGCGGGCGCCCGGGTCGAGATGATCACCGCGGCCTCGGACGCGGACATCGACGCGGTGATCGAACGCTTCGATGCCGGCCCCCGCGCCGACCAGCTGACCTGGCCCGATCTGGACAGCAAGGTGCGGCTCGTCGCCGCGGTGGCCACCGACGGGCAACTGCGCGCCATCCTGCGACGGATGGTCCGCCGGTACGCGCCACCGCCCAGTCGCCGGCCCGCCGACCTGCGGTCCGACCGTACGGTGCCGGACCTGCCGCCGTTGGCGATCCTGCCGCTGGACCCAACCGGAAAGATGGATCTCGCCGCCCAGCTCGGCCTACCCCGCACCCCGACAGCGGTCGCCGCGGCCGTGCTGTCCGACCGGATCAAGCGCCTCGACCTGCTGCGCAACGACGGCGGGTCGGTCACTGTGGACGGCGCGCTGGTCGGCGGCGCGGACGAGGTCGGCCGGGCGCTGCCCTGGCACGGCCGCATCGAGGTGGACGACGCGGTGCTCTCCGACGGCACCGACCCCATCCTGGCCTGCGCGATCGGCAACGGCGCCGGATACGCCCAGTTCGATGGACTGCCGCTGCTCACCGAGGGAGATCCGACCGACGGTCGGGTCGAGGTCGCCGTGGCCGTCCCGGTGGTCGTCAAACAAAGATTCACCGCCAATCGGGTACGAGTGGAGGTGCGTCGCGCCCGCGGACGTGCCGTCTCCGTCCTGCCGCGCGACGGTGAGCTGCAGTTCCTCGACGACGGCGTGGCCGGGACGATGACCCGGAAACGCTCTTGGTGGACCGAGCCCGGAGCCTGGGCGGTGTACGCGGGCTGATGCCTTGTGCGACATTGAAGTAGGTCTTCAGAACGACAGATTGACGGGGAGGATGCACTCGTGGAGGACGAAAACGCCGATCGCGTCTACGTCCCGGGCACGAATCCCACGCCGCCGGCCCGGGACGTGGAGCCGTTCTGGCCGCCGGAGGATCTCGAGGCTCCCGTGCACGGCGGCAAGCCCGTGCCGCACGAGGGGGCGCCCGGCGTACCGGTTGGTTCGCCGTCGATCCCGCATCCGGCGGTGACCGAGGTCCAACCCGGGGTCTACCGCCCGGTCGACCGGTTGGAGCCGCAGCCGCGGATGCCCACCGTTTTTCCGCCGGTGCCGCCGGTGCCGCCGCCGAGCAACGGTGCTGCGTCCACCATCGACCCGCCCACGCAGGCGTGGCCGAACATCCCGGCCCGTGGGTCTGCGGTCGCCGACTCCGGTTCGCGCAGCTCCGAGGTCGCCGATTCCGGTAACGGCGTTCCGAACACCCCGCCGGACTCGCCCTGGGCTCAGCCGCCGCAGCGACCGGCCGAAGCATCGCCGCAGCTCGCGGGCCACGAAGGGGTGGACATTCAGCCGCTCGGCAGCCGCGACCGGGGTCGTCCCGGCCCGGATTCCACGCCACCGGGTGACGCCGGCGCGCAAGTGCCGATCACGTCGCAGCGTGCCACCTACTATCCGACTGTGACAGCGCGGCGTGGATCGCAGGACGGTGAGCAGAACGGGGGCGCGGTCTACCGGGCTGCCCCGGTCAATGCCGAGGGTCGCCAGGCCAGCCCTGCGCCGGCCGATCAGCGCCCACCGGCCCCACCGACGCCCGACCAGCGGCCGGCGGCCCCGGCCGCGCCTGACCAGCGTCCGGCGGCACCGACCACGCTGGACCAACCCCAGGCCGCTGCGCCGGCGGCCGCACCCGCGGGACCGCATCGCACTGCATCACG
>Ga0307516_10010362_pt1 | contig 10257 bp, 9 predicted proteins | sample 19_EM_MG_FD_203310 | JGI IMG/M metagenome (GOLD analysis project Ga0307516, IMG submission 203310) | Populus trichocarpa ectomycorrhiza microbial communities from riparian zone in the Pacific Northwest, United States - 19_EM | ecosystem: Host-associated > Plants > Roots > Unclassified | place...
TTGGCGAAAACCTGGGTTTCAGAGCCGGTCGGCTCGACCACGATGATCTCGGCTTCTGCGCCGTCATCGGCGATGGTGAAGTGTTCGGGCCGCACGCCATAGACGGCGGGCTGGCCTTCGGAATTTGCCGGCGCCGACGCGAGCGGCAGCTTGACGCCGTTCGGACCTTCGAATGAGGCGCTGCCGTTCGATTTGACCTTGCCTTTGAGGAAATTCATCGCCGGCGAGCCGATGAAGCCCGCCACGAACTGGTTGGCCGGCTTGTCGTACAGCTCGAGCGGCGAGCCCATCTGCTCGACGATGCCGTCGTGCATGACCACGATCTTGTCGGCCATGGTCATGGCCTCGATCTGGTCGTGGGTGACGTAGACCGTCGTGGTGCGCAGGCGCTGGTGCAATTCCTTGATTTCGGTGCGCATCGCAACGCGCAGCTTGGCATCGAGGTTGGACAGCGGCTCGTCGAACAGGAACACCTGCGGATCGCGCACGATGGCGCGGCCCATGGCGACGCGTTGGCGCTGGCCGCCCGACAATTGCCGCGGGTAACGTTCGAGCAGCGGCGTCAGCGCCAGGATTTCGGCGGCGCGATTGACGCCAGTGGAGATTTCCGCCGCGCTCGCGCCGCGCAGCTTGAGCGAGAAGCCCATATTGTCGGCGACCGTCATATGCGGATAGAGCGCATAGTTCTGGAACACCATGGCAATGTCGCGCTCTTTCGGCTGGACATTGTTGACGACACGCTCACCGATCGAGATCGTCCCCGACGTGATGTTTTCCAGTCCAGCGAGCATCCGCAGCAAGGTCGACTTGCCGCAACCGGAGGGGCCGACGAGCACGACGAACTCGCCGTCCTCAATCGGAATTGAGACGCCGTGCAAAACCTCAAAATTACCAAACGACTTTCGCACGTCGCGAATCTGTACCGACGACATCGAAATTCTCTCCCCTCATTTTTCGGTTTTCTGGCACCATTGGCCGAAGGCCGGCGCCATGCTGCCTTCTTCGACTCTAACGCTATCTGCCAAATTCGGCAGGCATTATCATCGGCAGTTTGGAGGTTTTTAGCAATGCGATGGTAGCGCTGTCAATAATTGTTCATTTGTCTAATTCGTTGTGATAAGAGCGCGGAATGGGACGAAAACGGACGAAGTCTGGGAAAATCCGCCTCACCGAGGTCGCCAAGCTTGCTGGCGTCTCGCCGATTACCGCTTCCCGCTTCTTTCGCAACCCGGATGCGCTGTCGTTGAGCAAACGCGAACGCGTTGACAGTGCCGTCAAGGAACTGGGCTACGTGCCCAATCTGGCGGCACGCGCGCTTGCCTCGCACCGCACCGAAGTCATCGGTGTCGTGATTCCCTCCCTCACCAACAGCGTGTTCGCCGACGTGCTGCGCGGCATCTACGATGCGTCGGAGCAAAGCCGCTACAGCATCCAGCTGACCAATACGCGCTACAGTATCTTGCGGGAAGAGAAACTGCTGCGGCTGTTTCGGGCGCAGAAGCCGGCCGGACTGATCGTGACCGGCATCAACCAGACCGCGGAATCGCGCGCGATCCTGGAGACCATGGATTGCCCGGTCACGCAGATCATGGAAATCGGCGACAGTCCGGTCGACATGATGGTCGGCTTCTCGCATTATGACGCCGGTTTTGCCGCAATTTCGCACATTCTCGAGCAAGGCTACCGGCGGATTGGCTTTCTCGGCGCGCGCATGGATCCACGGGTCCAGCGGCGGTTCGAAGGCTACCGTGACGCCATGAAGGCGGCCTCGCTGTTCGATCCGAACCTCATCGTCACGACCACCGTGCCAACCACCGTCACGCTTGGCGGGGCGTTGTTCGCCGATCTCGTGGCCAAGACGCCGGATATCGAAGCGGTCTTCTGCGTCAACGACGACCTTGCCTTGGGCGTGCTGTTCGAATGCCAGCGCCGCCAGATACCGGTTCCCGGCAAGATCGCCATTGTCGGCTTCAACGATCTGGAGTTCATGGCCTCCGCCGTCCCCTCGCTTACCAGCGTGCGCACCAATCGTTACGAAATGGGCCGGCACGCCATCACCATGGTGATCGATGCGATCGAGGGCCGCCGTCCGCAACAGCCGGTCCTCGACCTTGGCTTCCAACTCGTGATTCGCGAAAGCTCGATGCCGCAAACCGCTTGAGAGCCCAACTTCACAGGGTTCATATCGCGTGGTCGAGAAAATGGTAGCGCTATCTTTTGCAGCGAATTAAGATCGGTGATCAAGATCAGGAACCGGGACGAGCGATCGCGTTTGCAGCGGACGAAATTTTGAGCATGCTGGAAACCGCTGCCGCGAGTTGAGCCGTCCCAACGGGTTTGCGATGCGTTTGCAGTGCGGGAGGAACCAATGAAAAAAAGCGACAACAATGCTGCCGTCAATGGCAAGGGCCGAAAACTCCGCTCGCTCGAGTGGTTTAACAACCCGCACAATCCGGGGATGACCGCGCTCTATCTGGAGCGGTACCTCAATTACGGCCTGACCCGCGAGGAACTACAGTCCGGCAAGCCGATCATCGGCATTGCGCAAACCGGCAACGACCTGTCGCCGTGCAACCGCCATCATCTCGAATTGGCACACCGGGTGCGCGAGGGCATCCGCGCCGCCGGCGGGATTGCGATGGAATTCCCGGTGCATCCGATCCAGGAAACCGGAAAGCGCCCGACCGCGGCGCTCGACCGCAACCTCGCCTATCTGGGCCTGGTCGAAATCCTGTTCGGCTATCCGCTCGATGGCGTGGTGCTGACCACCGGCTGCGACAAGACGACGCCGGCTTGCCTGATGGCGGCCGCGACTGTCAATATGCCCGCCATCGTGCTCTCGGGCGGCCCGATGCTGAACGGTTGGCATCAGGGCAAGCGCACCGGTTCGGGCACCGTGGTCTGGAAGGCGCGCGAAGAACTGGCTGCCGGCGAGATCGATTACGAGCAATTCATGAACCTCGTGGCCTCCTCGGCCCCCTCGGTCGGCCATTGCAACACCATGGGCACCGCCTCGACCATGAACTCGCTGGCGGAGGCGCTCGGCATGTCGCTGCCGGGCTGTGCGGCGATCCCCGCGCCCTATCGCGAGCGCGGCCAGATCGCCTATGAAACCGGAAAGCGCATCGTCGAGATGGTCTGGGAGGATCTCAAGCCCTCCGACATCCTGACCCGCAAAGCGTTCGAGAACTGCATCGTGGTGAATTCGGCGATCGGCGGCTCGACCAATGCGCCGATCCATATCAATGCGCTGGCGCGTCATATCGGCGTCGAACTGTCGATCGACGACTGGCAGAAATTCGGCCATCAAATTCCGCTGCTGGTGAACATGCAGCCGGCCGGCTTCTATCTCGGCGAGGAATTTCACCGCGCCGGCGGCGTGCCGTCGGTGGTGCGCGAATTGATGGCCCACAAGCACATCCATGAAGACGCCAAAACGGTCAACGGCCGCACCATGGGCGAGAACTGCCGCGAGGCAGCGAAACCCGATGGCGACGTGATCTGGAGCTACGACAAGCCGATGGTGAAGGACGCCGGCTTCCTGGTGCTGCGCGGCAATCTCTTCGATTCCGCGATCATGAAGACCAGCGTGATCTCGAAGGAATTCCGCGACCGCTATCTGATCAACCCCAAGGACCCCAACGCGTTCGAGGGCCGCGCCATCGTGTTCGAAGGCCCCGAGGATTATCACCATCGGATCGACGATCCCTCGCTCAATATCGACGAGCATTGCGTGCTGTTCGTGCGCGGCACCGGGCCGATCGGGTATCCCGGCGGCGCCGAGGTCGTGAACATGCAGCCGCCGACGGCGCTGATCAAACGCGGCATCCTGTCCCTGCCCTGCATCGGCGATGGCCGGCAGTCCGGCACCTCGGGCTCGCCATCGATCCTCAATGCCACGCCGGAAGCCGCCGCCAATGGCGGACTTGCGGTCCTCAAGATGGGCGACATGGTTCGTATCGACCTCAACAAGGGCAGCGCGAACATCCTGATCCCGGATGCGGAACTGAAGCAGCGCCACGCCGACCTCAAGGCCAATGGCGGTTTCAAATACCCGGCGAACCAGACGCCGTGGCAGGAACTCTATCGCTCGACCGTCGGCCAGCAGGCCACCGGCGCCTGCATGGAATTCGCCACGCGCTATCAAGACATCGCAGGCAAAGTCGGCGTGGCGCGGGATAATCATTAGGTAGTAATACCGTCATTGCGAGCGAAGCGAAGCAATCCATCTGTCCTCCCCGGAAGTATGGATTGCTTCGTCGCTTCGCCCTCGCAATGACGAAAGGAAAACAAGGAAGAAGAAAATGTCTGATCGACTGAAGGGAAAGCGCGCTGTTGTCACCGCCGCGGCGGCGGGCATCGGGCGTGCTTGCGCAATCGCATTCGCGCGTGAAGGCGCCACCGTGATCGCTACCGACATCAACGAAAGCGGCATCGCTACCCTGGGCAAGGAAGGCGTCGCCGAGACGGCACGGCTCGACGTTCGCAGCACCGCCGAGGTCGACAGCTTCGCCAAGCGCGTTGGAAAGATCGACATCCTTCTGAACGCGGCGGGCTTCGTGCACCACGGCACCATCATGGACTGTTCGGAAGAGGACTTTGACTTCTCGTTCGACCTCAACGTCAAATCGATGCACCGGACCATCAGGGCATTTCTGCCGGCCATGCTGGCGGGCGGAGGCGGCAGCATCGTCAACATCTCGTCTTGCGCGGCGTTGCGGCCACCGGCCAACCGTTATGTCTACAGCGCTTCCAAGGCGGCGGTTTCGCTGCTCACGCGCGCGGTTGCGCTCGACTTCATCACGCAGGGCATCCGCTGCAACAGCATCTGCCCCGGCACCGTGGAGACGCCTTCGATGCTCGATCGCGCCGCCGCCGCCGGCCCGGATGGACGCGAGAAATTCGTCTCCCGCCAGAAGATGGGCCGGCTCGGCACCGCAGAGGAAATCGCGGCCATGGCGGTCTATCTTGGCAGCGACGAAAGCGCGTTCACCACCGGCGTCGACCTCGTCGTCGATGGCGGCTACATGCTCTGACGTCCACGCGATCAAAGGCTCCAGCATGAACAAGATCGATCTCAACGGCCGCTGCGCCGTCGTCACCGGCGGTGCACAGGGTTTTGGGCGCGCGATCGCCGAACGCTTTGTCGCCCCTACTAGCCCCGACAAAAAACTGCGAAAACAACCCCATGTACAGTAGGGATGGTGTCTCGCGCCCATTCGAAACCACAAGATCTAGTATGATTCAGGACGGTTGCGTTGCCGGTCCGCTCCGGCGCCTGTCGTCGTCGCGATCCAGATACCGGCAAACACCGTCACGATGCCGGCGACGAGATTCCAGCCAAGCGGCTCATGGAGCAGTGCCGCGCCAACCAGCGACGCCGCCACCGGATTGACTGACACGGAGATGGCGACGCGGGTCGGTGTCGTGCGGGCCAGCGCGAACGCCCAGAGATAGAACGTCAGCGCGCTACCGAACGCACCGAGATAGGTGGCTGCCAGCCATTGCGGCATCCCGAAAGCGGCAACGGCTGCGAAGCTGCCGTTCCAATATGACATCAGGATCAGACAGGCGGCGCCGACGCCCATCGCCATGGTGGTGAAGGAAATTGGACCCGAGCGCGCGATGAATGGCTTGGACCAGATGCTGTAGAGTGCCATGCAAAGGGCGGCACCGACCATCAGAAGATCGCCGCGCCAGGCGCCCGGTGGTGCGGACGCCAGGCCCGACAACAGCGCGATGGCAACACCGAACATCGCGATAACCACGCCCGCGGATTTGCGCGCCGTCAGCGCTTCGCTGCCGAGCGCCGCACCGACCACCATTGTCAGCAGCGGAAGCGTCGACAACGCAAGCGCGCCCCGCGCCGCTGTGGTAAAGATCAGGGAGGCATTGAACAGGAGCGGGAACACGGCAAAAAACAGCATTCCCAATCCGGCCACCGCGGGCCAGTCCCGGTACGCCGGCCAGCGGGCACCTTGTAGCAGCGCCACGGGCAGCAGCAGGACAAAACCGATGCCGAACCGGAAGGAACCGATGGCAAGCGGATCGATCGCGCTCACCAGATAGCGGGTGGCGCCGATCGAGGTCCCGCCGAGACCGCTCGACAAAACGGCCGCCAGCACGCCCCATCCCTCGCCCATGCACCCCCCCTGCGTTTTAAGGTTGCCCCTGCGTTTCCAACTTGTGCACCAGGATACGGGACCGATATCAATCAAGGAATGTAATTTCCTTGATCGAAGAAATCACGTTTCGTTATGAATATACCCAGCCTGGACCCGGAATTGTTGCGGGCGTTCGTCGCCGTGGCCGAGCATCTTCCCGCCGAAACTCCGACCGCTATGGGATCATGATGGAATGCCGCCGTTACCAGCTGCCGACATCTGCCTACACCGTGCCGCGAACCTGTCGCCGGCAGGCGCGCTTCTCGCCGATCATCTGCAATCAGGCATCTCGAATCGTCGCGATGAGATACCGTTGAGACGCAGAACTGATAGCGTCATTCCGGTCGCTTGAACTCTTTGGGATAGTCCGTTGTTTTCAAACATCTCGCTTTACGACGTCTCGGTCTGGGTATTGCCGCTCGTGATCGCCATCACCTTCCATGAGGCCGCGCACGCCTTTGTCGCGCACCGGCTCGGCGATAACACCGCCTGGCAGCTCGGCCGCGTCAGCTTCAATCCCCTGAAACATATCGACCCCTTCGGCACCGTGCTTCTCCCTGGATTGCTGTTGCTGTCGCATTCGCCGTTCCTGTTCGGCTACGCCAAGCCGGTGCCGGTCAACTTCCGCAATCTGAACCACCCCCGGCTCGACATGGTCTGGGTGGCGCTGGCGGGCCCTGTGATCAACATCATCCTGGCGCTGGCGGCGGCGCTTATGTTCCACGCCCTGCCCCTGGTGCCCGCCAATGCCGCCCATTGGACCGCGGACAACCTCAAAAACGCGTTCCGGATCAATATCGTGCTGGCGATCTTCAACATGCTGCCGATCCCGCCGCTGGACGGCGGACGGGTCGCAGTCGGGCTATTGCCGCGGGTGCTGGCTTACCCGCTTTCCCGGCTGGAACCCTACGGCATGCTGATCCTGATCGGTCTGTTGATCCTGCTGCCGGTCGTGGGCACCCAGCTCGGTCTAAATCTTGATGTTATTTCGGTGATACTGCGGACACTGACCGGCTATGTGATCCGAGCGCTTCTCTTTATCACGGGCAACACTTAAACCCTAGATAGAGACAAAGCCGGTCAGGGAACTAGCTGGGGGCCATGGCAATCAAAGCTGCCGACATGTTGATCGCACGACGCGCCGATACCCGCGCGAGGGCAGATTTTGCGACCTGGAAAATGCTCGCCAAGCTCAACGGTGCGTCCGCCCTGCCCGCCGAGGCGCAGAATTTTCTCGTCAGCTACAAGCAGATGCTTGAGAAGATGACGGATGCCGACGCCTCCGAGGCCACCATCCAGCTGATGTACAGAAGCTATTACGCCGAGATGGGCGGCGCCGGAACCGCCCCCGAGATCCCTGCGCGCTCCAGCGATTCGCCCGCCGACACCGGTATCGTCACCGCCTTCCGCCGGCCGCCCGCCAAGCCGAAGGTGGCTGCATCCGGCCCCGCGACCAAGCCGCGGCTTCCGGTAGCGCTGATCTTTGCGTGCCTTGTCGTCGTCTATGTCGGCATCCGCTATTACTGGCGCTAAGGCAGCCGGCCTTTGACTTTATCAGATCAATCAATAGGCATCGCGACGAGCGATCGGATCGTCCACGCGAGCGACGCTGCATGCTATGATCGCTGGATCGGCAGAACATCTTGATTGGGGTGCAATGAAGCGGCGCGACTTCGTAGCTGGAACCGTCTTCTCCGCGTTGTGGCCGCACCTTGCCAGTGCTCAATCGCGTGTGCCTGTCATAGGCATCCTCGCGACCGGAAGTCGCGACCCCGCACCGTTCCTGAAAATCTTCAAGGAGGAAATGAACCGGCTCGGATACCCGGATGGTCAGGGCGTGCGGCTCGAGGTCCGATCCGGCGATGGCCGGCCGGAGTCGCTTTCCGAGCTTGCCGCCGGTTTGGTCGATAGCAAGGTAGACGTCATCGTCGCGTGGATCACGCCGGCGGTGCGTGCCGCCAAACAAGCGACGTCGAAAATCCCGATCGTGATGGCCGGCGCAGGCGATCCGGTTGCGACGGGGCTGGTTTCCAACCTCGCCCGGCCGGACGGAAACATCACCGGCATGGCAGGTGCTACGACGGAATTGATCGGAAAGAATGTCGAGCTGATGCGCGAGCTGTTGCCGTCGGCCAAGACGATGGTCGCGCTCTGCAACACCAACGACATCTTCACAAAGACATTCCTCGATCAGATCGAGACCGCCGCCACGAAAGCGGCATTCAAGCTGGTCCCGATCATGGTTGAGCGGCTCGACCAGATGGAGGAATTGCTCCCGCGATTCGGCAGCGAACAGGCCGACGCCGTCATCGTTCAGCCGAGCCTACCCAACAAACGCGCTGCCGCACTGGCGATCGCGGCTCGCTGCCCGTCGGCATCGCCGGTCGATAACTTTGCCGGCGACGGTGGATTGCTGTCCTATTCGGGACGCACTCCCGATCAGTTTCGGAAGGCCGCCCAATATGTCGACAAAATTCTGAAAGGCATTCGTCCAAGCGACCTGCCGATACAATTACCGACCCAGTTCGACCTGAAAATCAATCTGCGGACCGCCAAGGCGCTTGGCCTGCAGATTCCATCCGGCATGCTCGCCCGCGCCGATGAGGTTCTGGAATAGAATAGCGGCCCATCCGCCCCGCGAGTCGACCCGCCCTGATTCCTCCAATGTGGAATATTCAGGCATGGATCATCTTTCGCGACGCCTAAAGCCTGATGAAGTTAGTTAAGGCGACTGATCATTGCTCGAACAAAAATGCCGGCGAGCGATTCGCCGGCATTTTCATTTGCAAGCCCGATGCATTATTTCTTACTTTTTCGGCTTGTCGAATTTGACGTCGAGGTCGTAGTCGAAGCGCTCGTCGGTCAGGCTGGCAGGCGGCTTCGGCACAGGATCAGACCGGCGGATCATTGAAAGTGCGGCCTCGTCGTAAAGGCGGTCACCGGAAGATTCCACAACGCCAACGGTCAGAACCTTCCCCAAACGGTTGAGCGCGAGGTGCACTTTGACCTTCACTTCCTTATTGATGCGTACGTCAGGATAGATCTGATGGTTCTTGAAATGAGCGCTTAGCCGTCGTCCCCATTCCGCAGAGAGCCTCTGCCTGTCCTTGCCAATCCCCTGATTGACGACGGTCGGCTTCTCGCCTTCCTTGGCGTTTTCGTACACCTGCTGCGCGGTGGCTTCCTGTGCAACTGATTCCTGCGACGCCGTGGTCTGTACCGCCGCAGGTTTGGGGTCGTCTTCCACGGGTTTCTTCGAGTCGTTGGTCGTGACGACCCGGTCTGGATCGTCGGACTCTGTGGGCATGTCCTTGGGAAGATCAGTTTCCTTTTCGACCGCCTTCTGTTCGGCCATGGCAGCGGATGCCGCGGACGCATCGGTATCGGGTCCCGGTGGAAGTTCGGTGACCTCGGCGCGCGGCGAGGTCATTTCCAGGCCGATTTCAATTCCTTGTGCGCCCAGGGAATCATCGCCGTCGTCGGCCTGCAAATGCGAGATCGCCAGCGCCGCACCGCCGATGTGAAGCATCAGCGCGCAGGCACCGGCGAAAATCCAGAGCCGCCGGGACGGCTTTTGATCGATGAGGTCAGACGTCACGCTTCAGCCCTCAGGGCTTTGGATCAGCAGGCTTGGGATCAGCGGGTCCGGTCTGCGACGCCGCCGCATCCGGAACGCCTTCCAGCGCCACCAGCTTGATCTTCGAATAACCGCCGGCGCGCAGGATTTCCAGCACGTCCATCAGTTCGCCATAGGGCACCGCGCGGTCGGCGCGCAGGAAGATGTAGCGCTCCTTGCTGGCATCCGCCATCGCATCGAGGGAGCGCACCAGATCGACCCGCTTGACCAGGTTTTCGCCGATGGCGACCGCCAGATCCGGCTTGATGCTGACGTAAGTCGGCTTGTCCGGTTTCTTCTGCGGGGTTGCCGTCGATGTCGGCAGATCGATCGGAAGGTCGACGGTCGATAGCGGCGCCGCCACCATGAAGATGATCAGGAGGACCAGGATGACGTCGATGAACGGCGTGACATTGATCTCGTGCGATTCGGCGAAATCGCTGTCGTCGTCGAGGTCGGTGTCTGCAAGCGAGGCGC
>Ga0307516_10010364_pt1 | contig 10254 bp, 7 predicted proteins | sample 19_EM_MG_FD_203310 | JGI IMG/M metagenome (GOLD analysis project Ga0307516, IMG submission 203310) | Populus trichocarpa ectomycorrhiza microbial communities from riparian zone in the Pacific Northwest, United States - 19_EM | ecosystem: Host-associated > Plants > Roots > Unclassified | place...
GGTGTGAACTGGGCGCACCCGCCCCCCCCCCCCCCCCCGCGTGTTGGCCACCGCGACTTCGCTCTGACTCAACCCCCTCAAGTCTTCGTACGGGCTGCCCGCTGTGACCCGGTGGCGAGCTTTCGACGCTTGTATCGACCCGTTGATGGCCCCCCCCGTTTCACATGCCCCGTCGTGGATTGTTCGCAGCGGGGGGGCTGCGCCGCGGCAGCGTGCGTAGGACTGCCCAAGACGGCCCCGGCCGGGTGGAGCCTCCGCAAGAGGACGCTGTCCGAGGCGTTTTCTCGCTGTTCGCCCGGAGGGGGAGGGGGACAGTGGCCTTGGCACGGCCGAAGTGGCGGCTTCCACGTCTAGACATCCCAAACCACAAACCGCACCCGAGGGATGCGGGGCTGGGCATGTCAAGGGCCGGTCTTGCGCGCTTCCGTCTCCGTCTCGTCGAAGCCATCCATCTCTGCCTTGGACGCCAGTGTGCGTAAGCTCCCATGACGTCGGACACGGACGCGGGCACGACCCGGAGTTGGGCTTGCATACTGTTCATTCGCCTGCCAATGAAAGCCGGAAGTGATCGTGCCCTGTGCGCCCCCCTGTCTAAGCACGAGCGGCCGCTCGGCAATGCGGTCGATAGCGAGAGGCTGCATCACTCGGCGATGACAACGATCTTTGGCATCGGGAAGTCCGTCCCCTGCCCAGAGCCGCCACTCCGTGAGCAGAGAAGGGAGGCGTGTTGCCAGCGGTACGGCAGATAGGCAGTGGTGGGGGGGCCCGCAGCCCATCGGAGGTGAGTTCCAACAGACAGACCGGCTAACACTCCACAGACTCCCTCAGAACCGATCCAGGCCATCTGAGTGTTGAAGTAACCGAGGGGGGGAGAACGGACCGTTCGTAACGAGAGAGACGCTGAGAATACTTACATATATGGGCTCTGTGCTCTGTCCGGAAGGCCTCGAGTTGCGGCAGCAGAGGAACGGGACGTGGTTGGGGATCTTGAGACAAGACAATAACTACGCCCCACGCTAACATCGGATTCTGCGCCCTCAGTAGTTACCACGAGCCTGCATGGGGATCGTCGTTCCATGTTGTTGGCGCGGGTTCTGCCTTAATTAAGCACGGGAAGGTGGTTCGTGAATACACATGGACTTCACCGTCTCCATCTGTTGTTTCGATAGACTGCTCTGTATATACTAGTGGCACAGTCACGTGCTCTGACTAAGCATATAGTTAGGCGGCATCGTGTAACAAGTATGTACAAGTGCCAAGCCACGAATCACCTCTCGTGCCAACATGCAACTAGAATGGCGATCCCACGCAACCTCGTGGCATCTGCATACATACTTGGGTGAATAAAAAAGCAAGAAATAAAACAGTACACCACAACATCAATCCCATCGTACACTAGGAATTTCCTCAAAGCAGTAGGAAAAGCAGCACAGCCATTGCACCGTCTACACATTCCCGCACCTCCCATTTCACTGCGAGCGAAAAACCGTTCCTCCGTTTTGGTCGTCGCCTTCCCGGACGTCTCCGAGGGAAAGATGGGGAAAAAAAACGTTCCCCAGACCCCCAACCACCCCTGGTCCCCACACCCGGCGGGACCACGGAGGACCAGCGTACGTGTAAATGTTGACCCGATCGGCCACCCTCCACCCACCAGGGCACGGCGGGGCGGCCACAACCCCAATCGTATATACTTGTCTGATTTTCCGGCATTTCTTGGCAGCAGTAGTAGTCTCCTTTCAGCAATTGCGAGCGTTAGATCACGATGGGTACAGCGTGGGGCTCAATTTGACTGGAGAGATGTCGCAGCAGCTCCCCCCTCTGGTTGGGTACGATATCCCCGGATTGATGAATCGTCACGACGGATGATGAAAGGAGACAAAATGGCGATGGAAGTATTGTTGTTCTCGAGCAGGGCACACAATCAAGAGAAGGGAAAGAGAAAGAGGAACCAAAAAGGAGTCCTCTCTCCGATACCCTCCCGCCTTTAACGACGACTAATCACAAAATTACCTCCAGTGCGGTGCATTCGGTCGTTGATTTTTTGCCGCTGTGGCCCTCCCTCCCCTCCCCTTCTCTCCTTCATACAAAACATATGTACATACACCTCCGCAATGCCGTCCACCCTCCACCACCCCCCGCAAACCGCCAGTTCTCCGCCAACCCGCAGGACTGGCTCTTTAGCCAGGCCAACGCCGGGTCCGCGAGACACTTTGGACGGCGTGTGCGGCGGGTACTGCATCGGACCCAAGAAGCCGCAGGTATGGGTATCGTGGCGGCAGGGAGGGCGCTGACTGACGAGAACACAGAAGGGCTTTGCGGCACTGCTGTGCGGGATCCGGACAAAGATGGAGTAGACTTCGACTGGGTGATGCGCTGTCGAGGAGTGGTTTGCCGCCCCTTGAGCCCACGCGGAGAGAGGGGGATTCTAACGTGAAACTTAGTCATGGCACTTGGCCTGGGATACTCGCCCGGTCGAACACGGTCGATCCATGGGCCTCGAGCGACGCCCAGTCGCACGGCCTCGGGATGCACACCAGACATAGCCTCGAGATAGACACCCACACAATCACTGTCAAACTGCAGAGCCCCGAGACACACGCCCAGTCAGATACGGTCTCAGGATACGCCGAGACACGGCCTCGAGATGCACAATGGCAGTAAATGCACGGTGGCTGTATAACTCGATCCGCGAGAAAGTGATGCCCGAAACCCATCTACCTGCCCCACTCCTTTGAACATGTCTCGATGCCATCGTGGCCTCCGAGCAGGCACCCAAGGCTGGGGCTGGTAGGCATCCTTTTGCCTGCGTACTACCTTCACACCCATCACTCGCCCGACCGGGTGACGTGTTATGAACAGACCCCTCCGTCAACTTCCGGCCCCTTCGGATGGATTTAACTTGCTGCGACTGCGCATGCATGCTGCACGGCAGGCTCAGTGCGTACACGATCGATCGTGGGGGTCCGGTGGGGGAACGGGGTTTCGTCCTCGCCGCGTCCTGCGCGTACCGAGTCCGCGTGTACTGGCGGCTACTACTACTACTATCGCGTCGAGATCCCGATTGCCAGCCAGCTAGCTGGATAGCCGCCATCTGGACCGCTCAGAACCGAACTGGTTGCAGTGGCAAAAGATGGGCTGTGACCACTCTGGGTCAACTCGCTGTTTCTGGGCGCCAATCCCGGAGTAACTATGGGGTACCGTAGTGGCAGAGACGGCGTCCGCAGGCCCCCCCGGATCAATGCGGTTGTCGATTCTACTTTGGTAAGCTTCCGGAAGGTCTGGTCGACGGGCCGCTCTGAATCCAATCGCTCAATATTGTCTGTCTATCTCATCTAATCTGATCCGATCTGCGGAGCGTGCTGCCGAGGCAACTGCGTCTGCCTACATAAGTTCGTTCCGCTGCTCGTGCATGTCCTAGTAACTTCTCTCCTCGGTACCACGCTCCGATCATGGCTGCGCACTCGGCAGCCAAGCCACCCGACCGGCATGGATGATCCAAGTGTCCACTGCATTCCGCCCACGAGCACGAATGTGAGGAGCGCACTCTATGTTTGCGAGAAACCCACCACCGCGCACCCGGCTCTTCACGCTCATCGCCGTTCCACTCCGCTGCACTGTGCAGAGCAGGCATCTGATAGTCGAGGATACGGAGCAGAGGCATCGCGCTGGTTGGCGCTTGCACGGGCACGCACTCCGGGCTGGTCGGGCACGTCGACACAGCAGTCGACCGCGCCCATCCCGCATCCGACGGGCGTTGCAAGCGCAATCGTCCTCGCTGCCGTCGGCCAGTTTCGTGTGCGGGTGCGGCGGCACGGGCTCGGGTCAGGGCGCCCGTGCCCGTCCGTCGAGTTTCTGGAGCGTTCTGTACACCTGCGGACCGGGGCGGGGATATCGGTACACCCAAGTTGCTTACATACTCACCGCCCTGCGTCTTGTCCCAGTGGGTGGCATCATGTATGTAGGCAGGCAGACTACCACTCTATGTACGCCCGCTGTTCATCTACCGGAGTCGGAGCGAAGAACACATCGTGCGAATGCGAGGCGGGGGACACGGCAATATCGAGGGGGCAGCGCAGGGCGCGGCGTACGTGTTGGTGCTACAGGGTGCGAGTGGTGCGATCGGAGGGGAGGGACAGAGATGTCGAGCGTGATATCACTTGCTCCCAGCATCACGACCGGAGTCGGGTGGGGCGTGCCGATGCTGACGATTCTCTCTCTCTCTCTCTCTCTCTCTCTCTCTCTCTCTCTCGCACACACACGCACGCGCCCAATGGCGGTCGGTCGCCATGGAGCACTGCTCGATTGTTGCCTTGCGTTGCCGTGATCTGTTCTGTTTCCACACGGGGCGGGGGATCGAGATACCCCGCGGGCGGAGTGGGATAAGTGGCCAGGGCGGTGTTGGGAAGCAAAGCGTTCTCGACATAGCGAGCGAGGGTGAATGGGTGCTAGCGAACCTCTTTGAGGCTTGCGGCTACGTGGCTTGTTTCCATGGCAATCACGACTTCTCTTGTTTCGCGATTGCCCGGGCTGGGGTTTTCTTTGAGGGCGGGTGGGGCTTTTTACCGGCATTGGAGGGGCGCCTTTCATTCCTGCTCTTTTTATTTTTTTTGCACGTTGCATTCTGCTTTTTTTATTTTTTTTATTTTTGATCGTCAACCGCGGCGGCGCGAAGGCCAGACTTGCCCTGATAGGCCGCCAAGCCCCGCCGGACCCCAACATTCCCGTTGTCGGACATCCATTGGCCCAATCCGTCCCTCACTGCAGCGTCAGCATCTTTTTGCGCAGCCGGACGAGCGTCGATGGAGAACAGGCCCAGAGAGGACATATCCAGACGACATACATAGCCTCCGTTCTCCACGCACGCAACCGCATTCGGCATCTCGCCTCGTGCGAAGCCACTGTGGCTGGAGCGCTTGCTGTCGCGCGCTCACTCGCCCACCCGCTCGCCAGTGCCACATCGTCCGTCTGGCGTTGTACCAGCTGCGGTTGCGATGTCCACCCCCCGCTCTAGCGGCGGTGCTGGTGCGTGCGTGCACACACAGCACCACGACCCACCAGCACCAGCACCACCACCACCACCACCACCACCAGCAGCACCACCACCACTCACCCCACCACCACCACCAACCAGACCGGCCAACCAATCACACGCAAGAGATATCTGCCTCCGACTCGCCACGACCTCGCCCTCCTCTCCCTCGGCCAGGTTCGGTCGGCTCGGGCGGCGCCTACGCTCTGCTTCCCCCCCCCCCTTCCGTGTTTACTCTCGCCGTTCGTCGTCTCTCGTTTTCGCGGTCGAAGAACTTCGATGTTGCTGCCGCTGAACCTCCAATATATATAGAATCATAGATATTCTCTGGTGAGTTTGCGCTCTCTGTGCCTGTTTGCCGCTCCCCGGATAGAATCCATCGCCCCCCGTGCCTCCTTCAGATCCCTTTCTCTCCCGCTTCTCTTGGTTCGTTCTCGTCGGCGGCGGGCTGCCTTTCCGGGTCCCGACGATTGGGCGCCGTCGGCTGGTTGGTCGGTGAACCGCATTTGTAGCCGTTGCTGCTGTGGTGGACGTCTTACGAGGAAGGTTCGAGACAACATCCCAGCCAGGAGACTGGCGCGTCCGTTCATCAGCTTCCCTCTTCTCCCCCGGATAACGCCACCAGCCTCGTACCCCCCCCTGCTGTGTGTTGATTCCCCCTGCCCGAACTTTACCGCTGCGTCCAGTTCTACTCTACATACCCCTCCCACGCTAAAAACATAAAAAATAAAATAATATCAATAAAAATCCAAACAAACACCCTCTCACACACCACACACATTCAAAAAAAAAAGGGCCCTAATTAAGCGCGAAAATCGACATTGTCTAACTCTAATGTGCTGCCGCTAGTAATCATCCCCCACCTCGACGACCTCTTGGACGCACACGCAACCCGGGGGAGAAATTCATCCTCCCAACTTCTACCCTCTCCACCTTTTCATCCCCAAACACTCGTCTCCTTCCGCTCCCCGCGCCGAAACTCTGCCGAATATCCTTCGCTGGGCTCTGTCGCTTCGTCGAGACGCAGCGTTTTCCAACACTATCCTCCGCAATGGCGTGGCAACCTCAGGAGGCTCCCATCCGGGAGTTGGCGGGGTACCTGAAGGACAGTTTGGGTTCCGATAGGACCACCCAGCAGCGTGCTACTCAGGTATCTTGCCTTCCATGCCCCACGTCAAGTTTGCACCACATCGGTCGCTCCCCGTCGCGGACGGGCCCCACGGAAGCGGTGGCGGAGCGGGGCAGAAGAGAGTGCTAATCCGTCGCTCCCGCCGAATTCCCGTAGATGCTGCAGCAGGCGAGCCAGCAGTCGCCGGATATCAATAACTACCTATGCTACATCCTCGTGCACCCCGAGCCGATCCCCGTGCCCGGCATGGACGCCAGGGAATACCACGTCGTCCGGTGCTCGGCTGCGATGTTGATGAAGAACAACATCTCCCTAATACCCAGTTCGCTCTCGCCGCAAACGCTCTCCTACATCAAGTCGGAACTGCTTCAGGGCCTCCGGGACACGGAAACCGGAATCAGGAACTTTACCGGAAACGTCATTACCGAGCTGCTGCGGAAGGGCGGCATCATGGCGTGGTCGGACGTGTTGGCTCAGTTGATCACCATGGTGGAGGGCAAAGATCCTAGTGGGGCAGACCTGCCGGTTGCTGTGCAGGAAGGCGCGATGAGCGCTCTCAAAAAGGTCTGCCAGGACAGCAAGAAGGCGCTGGATAGGGATCCTCAGCGCCCCCTCGCGATCATGATCCCCAAGTTCCTGCAGTTCACCCACCACCCGTCCTCCGCGATCCAGGCCGACTCGCTCGAGACCATCAACATATTTCTTCCGATGCGCTCGGAAGCGGTCCTCGCCAACATTGACGCGCTCGTCGAGAGCCTCTTCCGCCTCGGGAACAACCCGCACCCGTCGCTGCGCCGAGAGGTGTGCCGGGCGCTCGTGCACCTCGTCGACATCCGCCCCGACAAGATCGCACCGATCATGAGCGGAGTCGTCGACTATCTTGTCCAGCAGCAGAACGACTCCGACATGGACGTGGCCCTGGACGCCGCCGAGTTCTGGCTGACGGTTGGAGAACACGACCAGCTGCGGATGCATCTGGGACCGTTTCTGCCCAAGATCGTCCCCGTTCTGCTGAAGTCAATGATCTACGCGGAGGAGGAGATCTTCAGGCTCGGCGGCGAAGGCGACGATGCCGACGAGGAGGACAAAGCGGAGGATATCAAGCCGCAATTCGCCAAGTCGCGGCAGCGCCTGCCAAACGGCGAGAGCGTCGAGGTGGAAGACCGGGCGCGCAACGGCGATGGGGATCTGAGCGACGGCGAAATCGACGAGTGCGATTCCGAGTTTGACGACCTACTCGGAACGGACGACCCCGAGGACCGGTGGAACCTACGGAAGTGCTCGGCGGCGGCGTTGGACGTGCTGGCAACCGTTTTCCACCAGCCCGTCCTGGAGGTTATCCTACCGTACCTGAAGGAAAACATCCGCCATCCCGAATGGCCCTACCGGGAAGCGGCTGTTTTGGCTCTGGGTGCGGTGGCCGATGGATGTCTCGATGGTGTGGCGTTCCATCTGCCGGACCTGATCCCTTACCTGATCTCACTGCTGAACGACGATGAGCCGCTTGTGCGTCAGATCACATGCTGGACGCTGGGCCGCTACTCGCGCTGGGCGGCCACCGACCCAGACTCCGCCAACCGTGACCCACAGCACTTGCAAAAGTACTTTGAGCCGATGATGGAGGGCATCCTGCTTAAGATGCTCGACGGAAACAAGCGTGTGCAGGAGGCTGCAGCGTCGGCCTTCGCTAATCTCGAGGAGCAGAGCAAGGGTGTCCTGGAGCCATACATCAAGGTTATCGTCCAACAGTTCGTCACGGCCATGCGCCAGTACAAGGATCGCAACATGTTCATCCTGTACGACTGTGTGCAGACCCTTGCCGAGCATGTCAGCGAAGCTCTCGCGCAGGACGACCTCGTGGCGATCCTAATGCCGGCCCTGATCGAGAGGTGGAAGAAGGTCAATGACGATTCGAGGGAGCTGTTCCCCATGTTGGAATGCCTTTCCTACGTGTCGACCGCCCTCGGCCAAAAGTTCCAGCCGTTCGCAGCGCCCATCTTCCACCGGTGCATCAGTATAATCCACCAGAATCTGGAGAAGCAGGTTGCCTTTTTGCACAACCCTGCTCTGGACGAACCGGAGAAGGACTTCCTCGTTACCAGCCTCGACCTGCTGAGCGCTGTCATCCAGGCTCTCGACAGCCAGAGCGCACAGCTGGTAGCGGGGGCCAGGCCGGACTTTTTCCAACTCTTGACGCATTGCATGTCTGTATGTATCTATCTCCGAACCTGCCGTGTGTGTGGCTCGGGCGATGCTGACGTCTCGCCGCAGGATACCAACGACGATGTCCGACAGTCGTCCTACGCACTTCTGGGTGACTGCGCCATCTACGTGTTTGCGCAGCTGCAACCATATCTCCCCAATGTGATGGACCTGTTGATCCACCAGTTGGACGTCGACCAGCTGGACGAATGCGACGAGGACAGCTCGTTCAGCGTGATCAACAATGCATGCTGGAGCTGTGGAGAAATCGCGCTGCAGCAGGGTAAGCGGAAACCGCGTCTCCTGAGCCAAACGTAAGACTGACGGGTCATAACCCTAGCAGCCGGTATGACGCGCTACGTCGAACGGCTCTACGTCAGCCTTCTCCGCATCATCCAGTCCAATAAAGTGCCTTCCTCGGTCACGGAGAATGCGGCGGTGGCGCTGGGGCGACTCGGTCTGGCGTCTTGCGATGAGCTTGCTCCGCACCTGGACACGTTCGCATATCCCTTCCTGGACGCGCTGGCCAAGGTGGCGGAAACGGACGAAAAGGACACGGCGCTCAAGGGCTTCTGCATGGTTGTCGGCAGAAACCCCGAGGCGATGGAGACTTGTTTGATACCGTTCTTCCGGGCGATCGCTCGCTACAAGGACCCGAGTCCGGAACTGAAGGAGCTATTTAGACAGGTGCGTTCCCCACGTGACTCGGGCCCATGCGGCGGACCCGAAGACTGACGCGTTGGTTCGATAGACTGTTGCCGGTTACCGTTCGTTCATTGCCGACTTTGACGCATTTCTAAACCAGATCCCACAAGGCGATCGAACCACCATCCAGACGGAATACGTCAACTAAGATTCGCTGTACCGATAGGGTTGTGTTTACTCCGGTTGGGACGAGGGTTGTTTCTCTTCTCGTTTTGTCTTGACTGGCGTAGTGTGCTTGGGGCATATGGGGAGGAAGAGTTGGGAACATTGCGGGCTTTGGGATGCGTCTTCTTTCTTCATTTTGCTTGTGTCTCTCTTCCCTTTCAACGTGCTTTGGTCTTTCGTTCTTTCTTTGCATTGTCTTTAATTGTTTACGCGTTCGCCTGGGGAGGGGGAAGGAGATGGCCGGCGGTGCTTTACAATCGATGATCGATGAAAAATATAAAGAGTTGGTTTTTGTTTGTTTGTGTGTGTGCGCAAGCATCACTGGGCATGGAGCGGTGTGGGTTTGTTCGTTTAGGTCTTTTTCTTCTTTTTTCTTTTTTCTTTTGTTACTGTTGCGGTGGGTAGTATCGTGTTTGTGTCATAGCTTAGAGAAAGAGGGGGGAGGGGACATCTATCTATCTATCTATCTATCTATCTATGTATCTATCTACAGGGAGGTGTGTGTGACGATCTGGATCTTCGGGGCTGGCAGCGGCGGGATATCTATGTGTACACGTGTTGCACTGGCGTGTGTCGAGCTGTGTTTTTCTGCTGGCGCTGGTGATGGCGGCGGGGCCGTTCCGTCCCGCAACGCACGACGTCTCACTCGCCCGTCTGGTCGTGCCTGTCCGTGGTGACCGCTCCGTTTTCCTTCACCCGTCCCCCCCCGGTGCCTCCTTTCCCATCCCCTACATACCGACAGGGCTCGAGTATGTACCTTACATACGACACGACTCGACACGGACGGGGTGCAGTGCAGCGCGCAGCGCAGAGAAGTGCAAGTCGGGCAGAAATGGAAGAGCAAAAAGGACAGGGCAAAAAGAGAGAGAGAGGCAAAGAAAGAAAAGAAGAAGAAAAAAAAGCAAAATGTGAGAAAAAAAAAAGAAAAAAACCGGGGGGGGGGGGGGGGGGGGGGGCGCGGCCCGCGCGCCCCCCCCCCCCCCCCCCCCCCCCCCCCCCCCCCCCCCCCCCCCCCCCACCCCCC
>Ga0307516_10010365_pt1 | contig 10254 bp, 12 predicted proteins | sample 19_EM_MG_FD_203310 | JGI IMG/M metagenome (GOLD analysis project Ga0307516, IMG submission 203310) | Populus trichocarpa ectomycorrhiza microbial communities from riparian zone in the Pacific Northwest, United States - 19_EM | ecosystem: Host-associated > Plants > Roots > Unclassified | place...
CTCGTGGGCAACCAGCCCTGACCCGCAGCACTCGAGATCTGCGAGGACTACCTCGCCACCACCAAGTCCGCCGGGCGCCGCGACCTCGACGCACTCCCACAGGCCCGGGGCATCACCGGCGGCCCGGACTCGCTGATCGACATGCTCGCGCCGACCCACCGGCGTCTGCAGGGTGGAACCCAAACTCATGCACATTGATCATGACCCAACAGCCCACCCCGGGCCCGAAGAAGACGATCATTCGGGACCCGTTCTCACGACCGAAGTCACATGCCAGACGGAACGACCGTCGCTGAGGAGGGCGCACTCGTTGGCGAGGGGCCGCGCCTTGGAGTCTGCCGGGGAGCGTTTACGCGAGTTCGGCATCTTGTCGCATTCGCGCCGGCACTCGACGATCTCGGAAAGAGCGAAACACCGAACCGGTAACGCCCAACCGTCAGCCAAGGTGCGGCGTCTTCTCACCGGCCAGGTAGCGGTCAATGCGCATCCGCATCGAGCGGTCCATCGTCAGCGCGCCGATTGCCGCCGGCTCGACCCACTCGACCTCGCGGGACTCGGCGCTCAGCGTCAGCGTGCCGCCGATCGGACGCGCGGTGAACACGACGGAGAACTCCTGCCGCACCTCGTTGTTGCTGGTGTAGAGGATGACGTGCCGCGGATCGGTGTAGATGCCGACCATCGAATTCGGGTCAGGGGCATCCGGATCGTCGAAGAAGTCGATGCGGCGTGACATGGGCTGATCCTTACACCAGTGGGGTCGCGCCATCCCACACGCACTCGACGCGCCGGACGGCGGCACCGTCTACTTGAACCCGGGCCGACCGGCGCAACCACCGCTGAGGCAGTGCCGAGTTGCGCGACCGGGTGAATGCCCAGCTCGCCACGCACGACCAATATCCGGTTCGCTTCCTCGACCTGCTCGGCGATCCGGAGCGGTCGCAGGACAAGATCGTCGCGCGCTACGAAAGATCCGCGACGAGTGGAGCGGCCTCGCGCGCCAACTCGACACCAACGAGGCTCCGAAACCCGCTCGCGGAGAAGAACAACCTCTTCTTGAACCAAACGAACCAGGCGCAACCGTCGGAAACCGAACACCATCAAGCGTCACGTGCGCCGCCTACGGTTGATCGCGAAGAGACGACAGGCGGACGCCGTCGCGTGCACGCGTCCAGCTACGCCAACCATTGACCTCATAGCCAGCCAACGCACGAGCAGCGCCCGACGGCGTATCGAAAGTCCGACCGTCATCAAGCTCCAACGCGCCATCGGCTATCACCACAGCACGATGGCTTCGTCCACGCCGCTTCCAGACGAGTTCCTCACCTACAGCTAGCAGGCCAGCGCGTATGAGCGCATCGAGTTCCCCGGCCGAGTCCCGCAGCCGCAACGCCTTAGCCTGGGCGGAACCGGCAATCCCTAGTTCCCGGCGCAGCACGCTGTTCGGCGTGTCGACGAACGGTTTCGCGCGCTGCTGGAGCCAGTCGTACACCTCGTCATCAACCCTGATCGTGGGCAACGTCGTCAACCTCTCCGTCGTGACGACTTGACGATGTCACAGACAGACAGTACTTTCCAGTCTAGTCATTGAGCAACAAGGTCGAGAGGACGTGACCAAATGCCTCATCAGAGGCGTACGCTGGGACGTACGTTCCACCGTACTGCCCGGGAGCCAGACATGAAGGTACTGACGATCACCGACGTCCGAAAGAACTTCGCCGCCGTGGTTGACTCGGTCATCGACGACGCCGAGGAATGCGTCATCCCCCGTGGCGGCGGCAAGGCAGTGGTCATCGTGTCGCTGGACGAGTGGAACGCCATGAACGAGACCTTGCACGTCCTCGGATCGGCTTCGAACGCCCGCCGCCTTCTCGAAAGCATCGCCCAGGCCGACGCAGGTCTACTGGAGGAGCACACCCTCGCCGTTCCCGATTCGCCGTCTGCCCCACCCGGCTCGGAGGCAGCGTGAGTCTGCGGATCGTCTTCACCCCGCACGCCTGGCAGGAGTACGACACCTGGCTCCGCCATGACACGAAGATGGCCCGGCGCATCAGCAGGCTGATCATCGACGTCCAACGCGATCCTCACGGAACGGGTCTCGGCAAGCCCGAACTCCTGAAAGGCCCGCTGGCCGGCTGGTCGTCCCGCCGCATCAACGATGAACACCGCCTGGTCTACAGAATCCGCGGCGACGACATAGAAATAGCAGCCTGCCACGGCCACTACGAAGATAAGTAGGAGCGAATCCGAAGCGAGCAAGTCCAAGCCCCGGACCGTAAGCGAGCCCCCAGCGCCGCCACCGCACCGCGGGGTTTCCGGGGGCTCGGCCCCCGGAGCAGACATAACGAGGCCCTCCGGTCCGCGCTTTCCGCAGACAGGAGGGCTTCAGGGACTCGTAGAGGTGATGACCTCTTACTTGACCTCGCCGACCATGTTCGCCATCTCAAGATGGCGCTACACGGAACTTCACCCACGACCGCCGGACCGAAATAAGGTCGCCCGTCGCATCGCCACACGCCACTCGGCGGCGGTCTCCTGAGCCGAGGAAGGCTTCAGGCTGCGGTGGGCTTCGCCGCGGCGGGCTTCGCCGCGGCGAGCGCCTCACGTACGACCTGCGCGCTGGCCGGCGTACCAGGAATTGCCCCGTAAGGACCGTAGGGAGTCACGTAGACCGGGGTGTCCCGCTGGGCGCGCCAGTTCTCGGCGAGCGGGCCGGCGTCCACAGTGTCGAAGCCGAGGCTGTCGAAGAGCTCGGTGACCGCCTGCTTGGCGGCGGCATCGTCACCGGCGATCGGCAGCGCCGACCGGTCCGCACTGCCCGCCGGCCGCGCCAGGGACCGCAGGTGCTCAAACCAGATGTTGTTGAATCCCTTCACCACGCGGGCTTCCGGGAGGTGCTTCTGCAGCAGTTCACCGGTGGTGCTGGAGCCGTCCTCCAGCTCGTCGAAGACCCCGTCGCGCTCCGGGTAGTAGTTGTTGGTGTCGATGACCACCTTGCCCGCCAGGGGTTCCGCCGGGACGTCCCGGTACGCCCGCAACGGCACCGTCACCACCACGATGTCGCCGGCCGCGGCCGCCTCCGCGGGGGTTGCGGCGCGCGCCTTCGGCCCCAGCTCGGACACCAGGTCCTGGAGGGTCTGTGGGCCACGCGAGTTGCTCAGCACCACGTCGTGACCGGCGGCGACCGCCAGCCGCGCCACTGTGCTTCCGATATTGCCGCTGCCGATGAGTCCGATCGTCGTCATGCCAGCGGGAACCTAGGCGATCCCCAACCGATTCCGGCCGACGGCACATCGTGACGGGTGGCACACCGGCCAGAGCGGATGGTGCGCGACCGCGCACAGCACGACGCGACCGAAGGCGCCGCCTGTGGGAAGTGGCACCTTCGGTGACCTCGCAACCGAGAGCAAAGCCAAGACCACCAACCAAACGGGGCGAAGCCGAAACCGCCAACCAATTGCCGGCCGCGAGAGCAGGCCCCCACGCAACCACCGCAACGCGGGGTCTCCGGGGGCTCGGCCCCCGGAGCAGATATGACGAGGCGACCCGGTTCGCGCTTTCCGCGAACACGGGCCGCCATCGACTCGTGGAGGTGCCGGGAATCGAACCCGGGTCCTTCGTTGTTTTGTCAGGGCTTCTCCGAGCGCAGCTCACTATGTCTCTACTCGGCCCCGGCAATCACGTGAGCAAGTTGCCGTGACGGGCCCAGTCGCTGATTAATCTCGCCGCACGGACCCCGCGACCGGGTCCGGTTGGCCAACCTCCTAGCTGATGCCGGTTACTGGGCCGGAGGTACTCCCAGACCGACAGACTCCGCTACTTGCCTCAGGCGGCGAGAGCGTAAGAGTCAGCGCTATCCTGCTTGGCGCTTATTGTTTTCCGACGACCGATTCTCGAGACGACGTCGGCTTCCTCGGCTCGCTTCCCCTGTCTCCACGTACGAAGTCGAAACCAGTCACCCCCTGGTAAATGTGCCGTTGTCCAGCTTAGCTCACCAGGCAACCCAGTTAGTCCATGCCCTTGTTGCGGCGGCCTACGGCCCGGTTGATCTCCTTCTGGGCGTCGCGGGTGGCCAGGTCCTGGCGCTTGTCGTAGGACTTCTTGCCCTTGGCCAGGCCGAGTTCGACCTTGGCGTACCCGTTGTGGAAGTAGACCGACAGCGGGACCAGCGTGAGGCCGTCCTCGCGCAGCTTGCCGATCATCTTGCTGATCTCTTCGCGTTTGAGCAGCAGCTTGCGCACCCGGCGCGGCTCGTGGTTGGTCCACGTGCCCTGCGTGTACTCCGGGATGTGCATGCCGTGCAGGAAGATCTCGCCGTTGTTCTCGTGGCCGAACGCGTCGACCAGTGACGACCGCCCGGCTCGCAGCGACTTGACCTCGGTGCCGGTCAGCACCATGCCGGCCTCGTACGTGTCGAGGATGGTGTAGTCGTGGCGGGCCTTGCGGTTCGAGGCCACGACCTTGTGCCCCTGTTCGCGTGGCATGACCCGCGACCTCCCCCAAGGAAACTTGGTACATGAAAAAGGTCCGGTGACCCGGACCTTCACATCTTACCCGCGCGCTCAGCAGAGGCAGGGTGGCAGGTAGTGCACCGGGTCTCTCGGTACGCCGTCGAAGCGGGTCTCGAAGTGCAGGTGGTATCCCGTTGACGCGCCGGTCGTGCCGACCCTGCCGATCACCTCGCCACGGGTGACGTAGTCGCCGACTCGCACGAGGATCCTCGACTGGTGGCCGTAGCAGGTGGAGAAGTCCCGGCCGGCGAATTTGCCGTGGTAGACGCACGTGTAGTCGCCGTACCCGCCGTTCCAGCCGGCCTGGATCACCCGGCCGGCGGCGGCCGCGTGGATCGGGGTGCCCCCGCCGGCCGCGAGGTCGACTCCGGCGTGCAGTTGCCAGACCCTGTAGTAGGGGTCGTACCGCTCGCCGAAGTCGCTGGATTTCCAGCCGTGCACGGGCATCAACAGCATTCCGCCGGCGTACGGGCCGCCCCCGCCGTGGGCCCTGGCCGCGTAGGCGCGCAGGGCGTTTCGGATCCGGGTCTCGTTGGCCTTGGCCGCCCGGTATCGGGCAAGCACTATCGCGCGCTGGGAGTTCGCAATCACGAGTGCCTTTGCCCGGTTTGCGGTGAGCGTGACAACCCCGGCGCGGGCGCGTTCGGCGGCGGTTTGCGCGGAGCGGGCGGCGGCCAGCTTCTCCGTGGCAGCCCTCGCGGCGTCCTCGGCGGCTCGCTTGGCGAGGCCGGCCTCGTCCTGTTCCGTTCGGGCCGTCCAGCGCGCGGCGGCCAGCGCGTCGATCTCGGCATGCTGTTTCCGCACGATCTGGTCGACGAGTTCGAGCCGGTCCATGACGTCCGCCGGGCCGGTGGCGGCGACGAGGACGTTGGCGCGGGCGAAGCTGCTGCCCATGTAGCTGGCGACGGCGATCCGCTCGACCCGTTCGCGGGCTGCCGCGACGCGGAGCTGGGCCTGTTCGAATTCGTCGACGGCCCCACCGTAGTGGGCGCGGGCGGCGGCGGCCGCGCGCCGGGCGGTGTTGGCCTCGACCCGGGCCGCGACGACAAGCCCTCGGGCGGTGGCAACCCTGGCTTGCGCTCCGGGCAGAGCGGCCGTGGCGGCCGCGAACCGGCGGGCGGCGTGCCGGGCGACGATGTTGGCGTCCTCGAGCACCGCCTCGGCGCGGGCGACGGCTCGGCGCGCGTTCCGGGTGTCGCCGCCGGGGTCGGCGGCCGCGGGCGCGACCCCGGTCAGACCGGAGGCGAGAACGCACAACGTGCTCAAAAGTGCAGCTAGCAGGAATGACCGGCCATATTGTCGATGATCCCCCACGAGGGATCACCGTACTCCGACTAAACGGCTTTATTGCCGAAAATCGCCCCAAAAACAATGGCCGCGTCCCGAACGGGGCGCGGCCATTGTGAGGTGATTTTCAGACCTTGATGTAGAACCGGAGCGTGATCCACGCGGTGACCGCGCTGACGCCGGCCCCGACCGCCGCGAGCAGTGGCAGCATCAGCCAGACGTTGCCGTTCGGGATGGGCGTGAGGATCTTGGTGAGCGCTGCGAGCCGCCCGTCGAGCAACACGATCTTGCCGACGAACAACGCGGCGAAGCCCAGGATGGAGCCGATCAGACCGGCCACCACCGCCTCGAGGACGAACGGTGCCTGGATGAACCAGTTCGACGCGCCGACAAGCTTCATCACGGCGACTTCTCGGCGTTTGCTGTACGCCGCCACCTGGATCGTGTTTCCGACCAGCAACAGCGCGGCCAAGGCCATGAAGGCCGCCACAACCAGCGCCATCACCTGGATCGAGTTGAAGATCTTGAACACCTTGTCGAGCAGTTGCCGCTGGTCGACGATGTCCTGGATGCCCTGCTGGCCCTGGATCTGGCTGGCGAAGGTCTTGTACTGCTCGGGGTCCTTCAGCTTGACCCGGTACGACTCCGGCAGGCTGTCCGGGCCGACCGACGCGATGAAGTCGGGCGAGTCCTTCCACAGCACCTTGAACTTCTCGAAGGCCTGCTCGCGGCTCTCGTAGGTCTTGCTGGCCACCAGCGCGTTGCCGGTCAGGGCCTGGTCGATGGCTTGCCGCTGCGCGTCAGTCACGTCAGTACGCAGGAAGATCGAGACCTCGATCTCGCCGTAGTAGAAGGTCTTCATGCGGTCGACCTGCATGTACATCAGCACACTGGCGCCGAGCATGGTCAGCGACACCGACATGGTGATGATCATGGCGATCGTCATCGTGACGTTCCGCCAGAGGCCCACCAGGACCTCGTTGAGGACGTAATTTACGCGCATCGGGGGGTTCCTTCCGGGACCTCTCGGCTTACTTCAAAACTGTCCGTGGTCAAGAGAGAAGCCCCAGCTCAGCCGTACACGCCGCGGGCCTGGTCGCGCACGATGCGGCCCGACTCGATTTCGATGACCCGGCGGCGCATCTGATTGACGATGTTGGAGTCGTGCGTGACCATGACGACCGTCGTGCCGGTCCGGTTGATCCGGTCCAGCAGTCGCATGATCTCGATCGAGGTGTCGGGGTCGAGGTTTCCCGTGGGCTCGTCCGCCAGCAGGATCAGTGGCCGGTTGACGAACGCCCGGGCCACGGCGACGCGCTGCTGCTCGCCACCGGAGAGCTCGTGCGGGTAGCGGTGCTCCTTGCCGCCGAGGCCGACGAGTTCGAGCACTTCGGGCACCACGCGGCGGGCGACCGCCTTGGTCTTGCCGATCACCTCAAGGGCGAAGGCCACATTTTCGTACGCTGTGCGGTTGGGCAGCAGGCGGAAGTCCTGGAACACGCAGCCGATCGAGCGGCGGAAATGCGGGATCTTCCAGGAGCGCATCGTGGTGACGTCTTTGGCGTTCACCACGACCTTGCCGTTCGAGGGGGAGACCTCGTGCAGGAGGAGCTTGATGATCGTCGACTTGCCGGAACCGGAGGGGCCGATGAAGAAGACGAACTCACCCTTCTCGATACCGACGCTGACATCGTCCAACGACGGCCGAGACGCCTTCGGATACGTCTTCGTCACGTTCTCGAGCTGAATCACGGGTGTGGAGTCTACGCGGTGTAACGAAATCGCCAAGCCCGGCGGTCCCCGTAATTTGTACAAGCCTGTCCCCCGGCGTCCCGGCTCGGCCGGAACCCGGGGAGATGTGGATCAGCCGTTGATCTGGGTCTGCTTCCGCCAGCGGATGCCGGCCTGGATGAAGTCGTCGAGGTCGCCGTCGAAGACCGAACTGGGGTTCCCGGTCTCCTGCTCGGTGCGCAAATCCTTGACCATTTGGTACGGATGCAGCACGTAAGAGCGCATTTGGTCGCCCCAGGAGCCGGTGGTGTCGTGCTTCAGACCGGCGAGCTTCTGCTCCTCCTCCTGGCGCTTGCGCTCGAGCAGCCGGGCCTGCAGGACCCGCATCGCGGAGGCCTTGTTCTGCAGCTGGGACTTCTCGTTCTGGCACGTCACCACGATGCCCGTAGGAATATGTGTGAGCCGCACTGCAGAGTCGGTGGTGTTAACGCTCTGTCCACCGGGCCCCGACGAACGGTAGACGTCGACGCGGACCTCGTTCTCCGGAATGTCGATGTGGTCGGTTTGTGCGACCACCGGCATCACCTCGACGCCGGCGAAGCTCGTCTGCCGCCGTCCCTGGTTGTCGAACGGGCTGATCCGCACCAGCCGGTGGGTGCCCGATTCGACGCTGAGCGTCCCGTACGCGTAAGGCACCTTGACCGCGAAGGTCGCCGACTTGAGCCCCGCCTCCTCGGCGTAGGACGTGTCGTACACCTCGGTGGGGTAGCCGTGCCGTTCCGCCCAGCGCAGATACATCCGCATGAGCATCTCGGCGAAGTCGGCGGCGTCCACGCCGCCGGCGCCGGCCCGGATGGCCACGACGGCCTCGCGGGAGTCGTATTCACCGGAGAGGAGGGTGCGCACCTCCATCTCGTCGACGGCCTTGGTCAGCGACACGAGTTCCTCGCCCACCTCGGCGATGGAAGCCTCGTCCTCCTCGGCCTGGGCCATCTCGAGCAGCAGCTCGGCATCGTCGATCCGGGACCGCAGCCGCTCCAGCCGGGCGATCTCCCCGCTCAGGTAGGACAGCCGGGAGTTGACCTCCTGGGCCCGCGCCTGGTCGTCCCACAGGTCGGGGGCGGAGGCCTGCTCCTCGAGCTCCGCCTTGTCACGGCGCAGTCTGTCGACATCGAGGACGTTCTCGATGTTGCGAAGGGTGGCGTCGAGGGCCTTGAGCTGTTCGGGATAGTCGGCTGCACTCACAACGGCCAAGACTACGCCGCCCGGCCGACTCACCGGCCGGGCGGGCGCAGACCTGATCAGGTAGTGGTGGTAGAAGCTGTGGCCGGCGCGACCTTGAGCCAGTTCAAGGCCGCCTTGTGGTAAGCGACCGCGAACTCGAGCGCGGCGGCGCCGTACGCGTCGCCGGCCTTCTTGGCCTCCTTGGCCTGCTCCCTCGCCATTGCCAGGGCCTCGGAGTGGTACTCGTTGGCGCCGGTGTAGAGGGTCTGCAGTTGGTTACCGGAGTGTTGCTGGCCAAAGGCGACCCGCAGGGCGACCGGGTTGCGGATCGCATCGCGACCGGGCGACTCGGCGAGCCACCGGCTGAAGGCACGCTTGCCGGCGGCGGTGATGGCGTAGGGCTGACTGGACCGGGGCCCTGGCTTGCCGAGACGGACAAAACCCATCTCGGCCAGTACGGGCAATTCGCGGTAGACCTGGCTCCGCGTCATCGACCAGTAGGGCCCGAGACGGCGTTCGGCGGCCGCCATGAGCTGACCGCCGGTCATCGGCCCTTCGTGGAGCAGGCCGAGCAGTGCGGCAGCTGTGGGATTGATTTGAGAGTCGGGCATGCCCCCTACGCTGCCACTTTGTTGTCTCCACGTCCAGGATATCGCCCGATCCGTCCAATTTGCGTCTCCACATGCGACTGTCCCGCACAGACAGTCCGACCACGAGGGTCGGGACCGGGCGTTTTACGCACTGTCACCATCGAAACGGGGTAAGATGGTGCAGGAAAACGGTCAGACGGCACTTCGGGGCGGCAAGCCTCACAAAGACGATTTCCGGGACAGCGGAGCGATCTTATGGGGGCGCGCCCGGGTGAGCCGAGGCGGGTCGCCACACCGATCAATGCAGCGACCCGTAATAACGGACAATCACCCCATATGCGGGTATCGCCATTCCGTCGCCGGCTCAAAGGTTTCCTTGATCGTCCGTGGCGAGACCCAGCGCTGCAGGTTCAGGATCGACCCGGCCTTGTCGTTCGTCCCGCTGCCGCGGGCCCCGCCGAAGGGCTGCTGCCCGACCACGGCGCCGGTCGGCTTGTCGTTGACATAGAAGTTCCCGGCCGCGAAGCGAAGCGCCGACGATGCGCCGTCGATCACGGCGCGGTCGGTGGCGAAGATCGAGCCCGTCAGCGCGTACGGGGAAACGCTCTCGGCCTGGGCCACCGCGGCCTCGAAGTCATCGTCGGCATAGACGTGCACGCCCAGGATGGGCCCGAAGTACTCGGTTGTGAACACTTCGTGGGTCGGGTCGGTGCACTCCACCAGCGTCGGCGCGACGAACCAGCCCTCGGTGTCGTCGGCGGCGCCACCCGCCAGCACTGTGCACGCGGCGCTGTTCTTGATCCGGTCCAGCGCCGCCGCCAGCTTCGTGAACGCCCGGCCGTCGATCACGGCGCCGCCGAAAACGGACAAGTCCGTGACGTCGCCGTACTGGATGGACGCGACCGTGGCCGCCA
>Ga0307516_10010366_pt1 | contig 10252 bp, 10 predicted proteins | sample 19_EM_MG_FD_203310 | JGI IMG/M metagenome (GOLD analysis project Ga0307516, IMG submission 203310) | Populus trichocarpa ectomycorrhiza microbial communities from riparian zone in the Pacific Northwest, United States - 19_EM | ecosystem: Host-associated > Plants > Roots > Unclassified | place...
ATATAAAATAAAAGTTGTCAAGATTTTTATAGATGATGATTCTTACGATTCTAAGACGTCTGTGAAAGGCACAGTTTTTTTCCGTCAAGTAAAGAGTGGTTTTTGGTTGTGTGAAAACGGGCATTTATGGTGTAAAACGGCCCCTGTATGGAAACTTTTGTCCCTGTACTTTAGATTACACGGTGTTAGGCCAAATACGTCATTAACACAGTGTCAATTTTTCTCCGTTTTTTGCTCTGTATTTATGCAACTCTCGTGTACCACGTGGGTCGGCCAAATTCTCCTAACACCGGTCAATGCCCCATCATACGCATTACCAAAAAAGCAACGAAAAAGATGTTCGCAAAATGCCAAAGTATTCTCAAACAAGGAGAACAAAAAAACACTTCAAATCCCATTATTCGTCCATCCACATTCACACAAGATGCTCAAGCTTGTGTTTCAACCAACCATAGACACCACAGACCATGAAGCAAAAAGAAGCACAGCAAAAGAAGTGTAGACATTTCTGCGCGAGAGGCTGAAGCCAAACCGCAGAACAGCAACGAACTGCCAGTCTGTGAGGTGGAATGTTGGAATATGGGGATCGATAGAGATGAAGATAGTGAATTGATTGATTGATACAACTTCAAAGGAGAAACATTCTCTCTATATACAACGGGCCTGAGGGACTCGCCAGGGGGAAAAGGACGGAAGACTGTCTCCCGAGCCGGTGCTCGGGGACTCGGGCAGCTGTCATCTCCGGACACCCATTATTCTGACATGGAACACGCCAGAGGCCAGCGCAAATCCGCTGGTGGCCGATAGGAAGTATCGGTTTCGAACCACATGTATAAACAAATCGAGTAGTTTGGGATTTTAGCTATCGTCAGCAAACTGCGGGACAAACAACCCGGAAACTGAACATACCTCCACTGGCTGCTCGTGCTGCGAAAGAAGGGAGATATTCTCGACCCTCTTCAAAATCATCAGTAGACTGCAGTACAAACAACTCGGAAAGTAAACGTACCTCACCGGGCTGTGGCTGCGGACGAAAAAGGGATGGGAGAGCGGGGGCCGGTCGAAGTGGGGCGACGAGACAGTAACAGCAGAGCTGCATTCTCAAGACTCTTTGGTATCATTAGTAGACTGGCGGACAAACAAGCGGTAAAGTAAATGTACCTCAACTGGCTGGTCCTGTTGAGAAAGAAGGGAGATGTTCTCGACCCTCTTGAAAATCATCAGTAGACTGCAGTAGAAACAAACCAGAGAGTGAACGTACCTCGGTGGGCTGCTCCCTTGGCTGGAGAACGGAGACGTCATCGTCCGTCTTTGCCACCATCAGCAGACTGTGGTAGAAACGAACGGCAGATTAAACGTACCTCAACTGGCTGCTCCTGTTGAGAAAAAAGGGAGATGTTCTCGACCCTCTTGAAAATCATCAGTAGACTGCAGTAGAAACAAACCGAACGTACCTCAGCGGGCTGCTCCCTCGCCCAGAGAACAGAGACTTCGTCGTCCGTCTTCACTACTATCAGTAGACTGCTGTAGAAACAAACTGGAGGGTAAACGTACCTCGGTGGGCTGCTGCCTCAGGTGGGGAAGGGAGCATGTGAAGTTGTTTCAGAGATGGAGATGAGGAAAACAAATAAAGAAGGGGGTGTGTGAAGTTGATTTGGAGATGGAGATGAGGAAAACAAATAAGGAAGGGAGGGTGTAAAGTTGATTCGGAGATGGAGATGAGGGAAACAAATAATGAAGGGAGGGTGTGAAGTTGATTCGGAGATGGAGATGAGGAAAACAAATAAAGAAGGGAGCATGTGAAGTTGGTTCGGAGATGGAGATGCTAGCTATGAGGAGGTGAGAGAAAAGAGAGAGGAGGGAGAGTGATGTCGATTCGTAAAGCGGTGAAAAGCTAGGTTCTTATATACCCTCCGCTCGTACCCCTGTTGGGTTGAGTGATCCTCTGTGAACTCGCCCGACGCCCAACGATGATGACTCATTTGGGCTCCTGCCCTCGTGCCATGCCTTCGCGTGCTGCAAACGTCCATACCGAGCGCAGGTTGAGGGCATGCCGTACGGGACGGTACCTGCAGGTACTCAACACAAAATCAAGGCACTGCAGTGATCCTCAAAACTAAACCAAGGAAACGTATCGATCCTCAAATCGAAATCAAGGCATGCAATTCTCCGGCAACCAAACTCGGACGGTAGTAGACTGCTCCGCAGGGCTCGCCTCTAGGTTGCCGGCTGAAGACAGTCCCCTGTTTCGTCTGGCGGTACCTGAACCGGCCAGGTTGCTGACGGACAACTTATTGCTATGGTGCTCGTACGGAACACGGATGCAGGAGCACCTGTTCTAGGCGTGCCCTGAGTGGAAGGCCCAACAGAAAATCCTGTGGGCAGAGGGGTGGAAGCACACCGGGAGGGGAAGAGCTGTCCAAGATCCAGGACCTCCTTGCCAACAGGAGGTGTAGCCAGGCCTTGAAGAGTGGTTGAAGCCCCTCATATATATATTATAGAGAAAACATTCTCTTGCATTATCCAAGACAACAACCCTGTGGGAGCATGTCAGGCCATGCTTCGCGCCAACAAACGCAACACGGCCATGGCGTAACCGGTGCTGGAATCATGCCTGATGCAACTTGTTATTGCCTTCCGAGTCTGGAACTGAGCAAAGCAAATCCCGAAACACAAATCCTAAAAATTCTGTAGTTGTGAAATCATTTATGGCATGCGCCCTCACTAGGTCATGGCGATGTACACACTCCGGTTCCCGTTTACCCTCCATATCGGCGTTGGCAAGGAAAGTCAGTATCGTCTGGCTGCACCGCTCATCGGCAATATGAATTCAGCCCTCAAACGCATGGTCGTACTGAATCGCTTGGCCTTCGCGGAGACGGGATGTGAAACCTGTTGAATGCAGGCGCCATGACTGGCGGCTGGTCTCCGTTACGGTGCCGTCGCCTGCTATTCTTCTTCCTTTCTTCTTTACGCAACAACTCGTTTGCCTTGTCGAGCCTTATCCAGTTGAGTCTGCTACAGTCTGATGCTGTTCTGGCTTGTTCGTTCCTGCCTGCCCATGCTGCCTAGCGCAGTCTCGACTTTTCCACATATGTACTCACTCGCTCTTCCACATCCGTCCACTTGTCTTGCACGGCCGCTCTTCTCATCCGCTGCCTGGAGCCTTGTAGGCCTTGTGCCGGCATACCACTTTCTGTGCCTCCTCACTCAGCCTAGCGAATGTACAACCATGTCAACCAAGAACAAGATCATCAGTAACTAAGCTGTTTTCTATACCAGAGGCTAGGAGGCTTAGGAGACTTGCGGAGGTATTGGAGCAGAAGTAGAACTTTTCTCTTTTTCTAGGCTCCCAATGCGTGGGGAGTGTGTAGGGCATTCGAATGCCTACGTCATTCGAATGCCAAGACATAAGACCTGATGCTAGTGGAAATCTTGTGGTATGTGTATTTTCTTTCTCGATAATTTTTCGCCCCTCAGGGGTACTGTACCATATGTACGGGTTACCTGCGCTAGTTCCGGGCTCCAATTGGAGCTCGGCTGGGAGCCACAACCCCACCCCAGGGGAGCCCTGATTTCTCAAAATCCCCACTTTGTTGCCTTTGTTTCTATCCTGCCGAAGTAAACACCACCAGTTCTCACACACCTGACCCACCCATACACCCCCGTTCCAACACAAGCTATGTGAAAGACTCAAGAAACAAGTCACCCGTCATTCCATTTCCACCGTCCTCTAAATCGTATCGTGGACCCACCAATAAGCTTCGTAGGGCTGGAGTCACGAAGCCACTCCATAGGCGGAGTGAAGATGGGGTGCAAGAATGGAGTCTCGCAAAAGGGACCTTTCAACCAGGTGAAACCCGCCGGCGCATCGCGTAGATGAAATCCCAACCACACCTTCGACACTGAAAGGCATTGCTAAAAAAGCCAAGCTTTTCGTCTGACACACCAAACTTGGTGCAAACTTAGGCCTCATGGACATCACGATGTCCGCCGATGCAACTGGACCCAACGAGGCAGCCCTGGTGGTGGCTGCCAGAATCGACCAAAGTGAGAGCGCCCTCCTGAGGGAGCTCGTGGGAGAATTGGGAAGCTACAGTGAGATGGGGATGGAGGATGCCAGTAGCGAGCTCTTGGAGCTGGAGAGCGGCGTGGATTAAGAGGAGGAAGAGAAGGGAAATGGGCGCTCCAATTTTGTCAGCGCGGCCACGGGAGCGGACAGAAGGGTGGAGAGCAGCTAGGACTTTTTCCGGCGCGGTTACAAGAACTCTAATGAGCCCAGCAAAATGGAGACCAACGACAACCTTTTCGCGACACCCAGAAAATTGGCCATAAGGGGAGCGCTCGCGCGCTCACTCTCGGCAGTGGCCACCAGTAGCCCCCTTCAGGAAAGGATGGCAGAGACCCTGAATCTCGCCAAGGACTTGGGGAGGCGTGGGGGGGAAATTGGAGTGGGGTCGCAAATTGGACGTGTGGGGGCGGGCGTTTGGGCGGAGGAGGTGGCCAATGGGGAGGAGATGGCGGATGTGGCGGGCCATGAGAAGCCAACGACTCTGACCCCCTCCCCAGCGAAATGGCGGAACGCGACTGCAGTGCTGGTCATGCCGACCAATGGCAATAAGCGAATGGTTATGGGCACCCCGAGGCGCCCCAGGCACAGGCAGGCAGCACCCTTCGGCCCGGTAGGCTTTGCAGCAGCATCGGCACTTGAGCAGATCCTGGGCGCCGTAGCCGGTTTGGGTGGAAGAATGGAGGAAAGGGAGATCGCGCTGCAAGGAAGGATGATGGAGGGAATGGCAGCTCTGGCTGCGAACGCAGACGCGAGGGCAGCAAGGATGATGGCAGAGGTGGAGAGATTAGAAGTAGGCTTGCAGGCTGATGCCGAGGAAAAAGAAGCGAGGTTGATGGCCAAGCTGCTGGTGGTGGATGCCATGGAGCAGGAGCTGGCGGAGAAGGCCAAGTGGGAGGTCAAGCAGTGGGAGGACCTGGCTGGCCTGATGCGCTTGAGGCGGGAAGATATCAAGGAGGTCAAGCAGGCAGTAGATACCATAGGGGCGGAATTGGCAGAAAGGCGCACCACACGGCCGCCCCGGATCCCACTGGCACCACCGCCCGGAGCCATAGAGGGAGTGGTGACAACGATGCCCGTAACGGTCAGTGCACCGCAGGAGGATGCGATTGAGGAATGGAGCGATATGGAGGGTGTGGAGCGCGAGGGCCTCTTCGCATCGCTGCATGCTCCGGAGCTAGGCACGTCCTCTGCACCGGAGCCGGCGGCCTCAGCAAAGAAGGAGGAGGAGGAGAAGAAGTAGGACAAGGGCAAGGCAAAGGCGGAGGAGAAGAGGAAGGAGGAGGCAGCTAAGGCGGAGGAGAACAGAAAGAAGGAGGCGTCAGGGAAGCAGGGGGAGAAGGCGGCAGCCATGGCAAGATGGGAGACCGGAGAGCTGAGCCAGGCAGAGTGGGGGACCTACAAAACAGCAGCCAACCCAATCCAGGACCTGGCAGGTGACTCGGAGGTCCTTGAGGAGGTGGCCGCTGGGCAGCAGATCGCGTACAAAGTAGGAATGAGGGCGCTGGGAGACCAGTGGGAGGAGGAACGGGCCCGCGCGCAGGTGACACGGCAGACACCTCAGCCCCGGCAGCAGCAGCAGCGCCACCAGCAGCAGCCAGTACAGCCACGCGTGTGGCAGCTGCAGCAGAGGCAGCAGCAGGAGGCGATGCCGAGGGGGCCACAGCAGCCGCAGCAGGCCAACTGGGCGCAGAGGGCAGCGGCTGAGGCGGCCCTCCCCCAGTCAGACTACAGGCATGTTGGCAGGAACGGAAAGATGGAGTAGGAGCTGACAGGGTTGGAACCAATCAAGCACTCGATTCCACCTGACGAGCAGGGTATCGTCTTCGAGCGGGCAGCATGTGCGCTGCAAAATCAACCCAGCAATAGCAGCAAGCGCAGCAGCGTTTGTCAATATCGCGCTGAGCAAGGTGGCACCGGGCCATGTCCGGACTGAAGCATTCAAGATTTCAGTGCAGGGGAGACTGTCGACGACAACACACTTCGGGGCGTTAGTGGCAATGCTTGTGCGCTTCAAGAAGGATGTCTTGGAGGCAGCCAGTAAGGCCAACAGGACGATCATTAATGTCGTCGCCAACGAGACATAGATGGACCTGAAGATTTTGGTACCATATGAGCAGTACCGCCACTTTAATGGGCTGGCGGAGCTCAGGGAGCAGATAGAGGTGGAGAACCCAGGAGTAGTGGTCCCCCCGCTCTCCATGAAATGGATGAGTGCGGCTGGCACCATCGAGCATCACTACCAAGCCGGCCGCCTCCCAAAGAATACGGCATCGGTCATCTTTAAGATACCAAGCAAGGTGGCAGCCCAGAAACTTTTGGTGGAAATGTGGGTGGCAGGCAACAAGTTCCGCGCCATCCCTTACATCCCCGACAAGGCGGACACCCTGTACGGCATGTGCGGACAGTGGGGCCATTCAGAGTTCAGGTGCCAGTGGGTCACCACAACTTGCACCATCTGCTCCGGCACCCACAGGACTGAGGAGCACAAGTGCGAAGTGGCAACCTGTGGGAAGTCCGGAAAGGTGTGCCCCCACACAGAGATGAAGTGCCCCAACTGTGGGGGCGGCCACCCTGCCCAGGATGCCAGGTGCAGAGCGAAGCGCACGGCTATCGAAATTGCACGAAGCAGGTGCACCTCTGCACCCTGGCCAGCAACGCCTAACCAGGAGCCCAGACATCCTGCACAGCCTTTGCAGCCAGCTGCGAATCGCAGCGCCAGCCAGGCGGCTTAGCCTACCTCGACCCCATGCACCAGCGGACTGGTGCCTCTCAACTGTTTCCCAGGGGGGATGCCAGCGAGAACCGCACCAGACTGGACTGAGGACGCAATGGAGATAATCGGAACGAAACCAAGTGGCACCGCCCCACCTGTAGCCGTCTGATGGCGGGCCAACAAGTTCCCCAGCTGGTTGCGCTCCAGCATAACTACGCTAGGGGGGGACAAGTGCTGGAGGCGGTGTTGGAAACGGTGGTCAGAAGGAAAGCGGACCTGGTCCTAATACAAGAGCCAAGAGAGGAGAAAGAGAAAGATAGCACCAGGTCACACCCAAGCTTCCAGTTCATACGGGGGAAGGAGGGTGTGCCAGCGAAGTGCAGGGTGGCAGTCAACAGGGTGTCTCGATGCCAGGTAGCAGAATTAAAAGATTTGACGTGAGGCAGTGACAACTATGCTCAGGCGCTGGAGGTCAAGCCGCCGGGAGGACCCTCAATTGTCATTGTCAATGTTTATGACCGAGGAACTGGAGGCCAACGGCCGGCATAGGCAGTGCAATGGGACAACGTCATGTGTCACAGCAAAGTCATAGTGGCAGGAGACATGAATGCCCATAGCCTAATGTGGAACCCAAAGGTGGGAAGTAGGCGAAACGCAGAATTCTGGGAGAACCTCATCAGCCGATCCGCTGTGCCAACTGCCTACAACCACATAAAGCCACCGACCAAAACTGCTCTATCTATGTCGAAATCACACAAGGGATACGCCGTGACAACGCCGCCACCGCTGATATGACGATGACCGTCTAGAGAGCCCCAAGAAGGAACTGGTACTGCACTACCTCCTTTGCCACTGTTCGTTTATTCCACTGCAAATTTTCTTTTACGATGTATCTACAAACTGCTGGAATACTGGGCCGATGGAGGGAGCTGGTTGTCAAGAGCATTGCTGTACGGTCGCTTGTCGTCACGATTTCTTTGGTTTGGTTTTGTTTCCTTGGTGCTATCATTTGTTCTTTTCTTTCAGTGGTAACAGGGAAAGATGGGAGCCTCATGGGGGTGGTATGGCGAGGAGGAGCGCACAAGACCTGTAGTGTCACACACATTAGATCACAATCGAATATATTATCTCTCTCCAAAGACCTACCTCTCTCTACCCGTGAAGCGGCGCTGCGACCACCAACCCCGATACGAACAACAAGCCTATGCAAATCGTGTGAGAAGGCCACGATGAGAGCACGCTGGGGGAGACAGATACCACGAGAACAATGAGCCCACCCAAAGCGTGTGAGAAGGCAGTGACGAGAGCATGCTAGGGGTGACGGATACCGCTAGAACAACAAGCCCACGCAAAGGGTGTGAGAAGGTCGTGACGAGAGTATGCCGGGTGTGACGCATACCACGAGAACAACGAGCCCATGCAAGGCATGGAGAAGAACGCGACGAGAGCACACTGGGTGTGATGGATACCACGAGGACAACAAACCCACACAAGGCGTGTTAGTACGAGTGGCACATCAGTACACCGGAAGTATGAGTACGAGCGGCGCGTATATACGTTGGGAGTGGGAGACACCCACAAGGACAAATGAAGCCTACGTCGCCGGTCGAGCTGCACGGAGTAGTCAAGGCAGAATCTTGACACTCGATTGCGTCTCCAATTGACACCTGACATAGCAAAACAACACCCACAGTGGAGTCCCACAATGAAGACTCCAAGGACCCCCTCAACCTCCGAGAATTCAGGGAAGTCCCCGACGACCAGCGAGCCCCGAGCCCAGTTACACCAGAAGCACAATCAAGACCACAGACACCCGAGTCACCAGAACAACCTAGAAGAATGGCAGAAGGATCAGGCACGGGGGGAAGCAGACCCCACGTGCTAACTACGGAGATGATGCAAACTCTCTTAGCAGCATGCAACAGACTGCCACAGAACAGTTACCCAAAGCTCCAGGACCCCTAACGATTTGAAGGGGAAAAAGCAAAATTCGAAACATTCCTGGCTCAGTGTGAGCTAAAGTTCAGGACAGAAGGGAACCAATTCGACAATGACGAGAAAAAGATGGGATACGCATCCTAACGTATTAGATAGGGTAACCGGACACGATATGGAACCCGGACACTCGCGATGACCGCACCTGCGACTGGATATTCCACTGATTTCAACAACCACAGCCAGCTAGGAGCCTAAATTTCGTACAAGCACTGAGAATATATAGACGAACCTTCTCTGAAGGTGTTACCAAAATCAATTGCTCCTAAGACCTCTAATCACTAATCTAACGGCAGAAATCTATCCACCACACGACTACCCTCCCTGTGGTTGTTGGCTACGTAAACTCACCAGAAGAATGTCGCTCTTTCGGACATTCAGCACTCTTCGCCCCACTCCCGGTCAGCCACTCAAAAGGCCGGTCAGGTAGATGAGAACTAGGCCTTGTCTGTGTACTTAGCCTAGGAACCAGCACTGCAAGTTCTCTCTTAGTATCAACTGAGAGGTCTTCCCATTCTTTGGGGTCACTAATCGTCCATCGGGTACCAGAGGGACCCGGACTCACTGGAGCCACAATTCACTGTTGAAAGCTTAGTGAGATCTACAAAAAATTAAGAGGGGTATCACTTACTATTTCAGGGCGTACTGCCAGACTGATAGAGCGCTGTGGAGTGATGGGAGCTTGGTGGAGCAAGTCGGATGGGGGTCTACCCACTGTGGGGGCTGGCTCCTGAAAGCGTACAGATTTCTAAGATGAGAGTTAGTAAAAGCTGGAGGAACTGCAGAAGTATAGATGAGTACCGGGTTCTTCTCTTTTTTAGGTTTTTTTGTGGGTGCCCGAGTGGTGGCAGATTTTTTGGAGGGTGTGTTCGCTGCGGTTGGGGTTGGTAATATCGCAATCGGCGCATTCTCACTTCCCTCTTCGTAGCCAGACTCAATCTTCGCCTAACTCCCTAAGTAAATAACCAATATTAAGAGTAGATATTTGGAACAGACCTTAGGCTTTTTTCCCCTAGATGGAGCTCTAAGCTTGCTGGGAGCCAGTTTACGTAGCTCCTCCTCCTCCTTCAGCTGATCGACCTCCTGTGTCTTATCCATCTTCCTAATGAGATCGGCTCCATTTATAACCCGAGCCTTAGAGATCACCCATCTGTCGGTAACTGCAGCCTTCTTGCCCCCATACTGTCGACGTACATCAGCAAGCTCGATCCCCCGTATCTCCATGGTCCCAAGTGCTGTCTGGGTTGTGTGACCATAGCGCTCGACAACAGCAATAGCAACATTGTTACACTCGGATATCGAGCAGATAGAGACAATGCCCGTAGAGACCCCGGAGGAGGAGACTGAAAGGAGAGGGAAGCGGAATGTGGAAAGGACTTTACTCCGGTCCTAGCCGCTTGGAAGCGAACCTCGGGCTCAGAGAGTCTAGGCGGGAGATAAGGAACGGGATTAAGAGTTACGGCCGTAAGAGT
>Ga0307516_10010367_pt1 | contig 10252 bp, 15 predicted proteins | sample 19_EM_MG_FD_203310 | JGI IMG/M metagenome (GOLD analysis project Ga0307516, IMG submission 203310) | Populus trichocarpa ectomycorrhiza microbial communities from riparian zone in the Pacific Northwest, United States - 19_EM | ecosystem: Host-associated > Plants > Roots > Unclassified | place...
GCAAATACAGTACTTGAAGCTTGACCAACTACGCTATCACGGTTAAGTAGGGAGGGTCGAGTGCGAGAGAAATGCGTGTGGGGTATTGAGAATGTCGCTCTGGGTTTCATATCTGTCCTCCAGCCCGCTGGAGAGCCCGTTGTAGTAACCTCCCAAATCCTCCTGTTCCTCTTCAATCGTGTCCACCGCTGGCAAAGCCAATAAATCGGAGAGACCGTTTTCAACTACAACCAGCCATTGCGCAAGGTCTTCCACGATATGGGCCAATTCTGCGTGAGTGTCGTCACGGGATCCCATCAAGCTGCCAAGGTCTAGAGGGCGAATCGGAGGAACGAACGGCTTCCCGTCTACCCCATCACCCACAAAATTTGGCGGTGGCTGCGAGAAGTCCAATGGTGGGGATTGTGATCGCGAACGAGATGGGGACTTGGTCGAAGCCGACAGCGAACTCGATAGACTGGAAGAAAGCGGATTGTTCCCTGGGGTCTGACTCGTTTTGGCGTTGGTGGTGCCAAAGGCGGAAGGGGACGGGGGAAGTAGATCAGCCATTCCAAACTGGTGTTCCGAAGTCAAATGGGGAACCTAGATGGCGGTTAGGGGGCCGGAGCACAGAAAGCAGTAACGAGGTGGACAAACCTTCAGGACGTCCTTCAAGCCGGGTATATTGGGCGATAGGAAATCGCTATTACCACTGACAGAGTTTCCGCTCCTCCGACGCTGCCGAACTAGAGGTGGGACTGGAGGGAGTAACGGCGGGGATGGGACGGTTTCCATGACTGCTACAGATGCTTGCCTTGTGATGTTAGGCCGCAGCGGGGGTAGTTTGGGTCCCAAGCGCAACCCGTCTGGGCTATTGTTTCGCGTCCGGCGCAGAACCAGAGCGTTGTTTGGCGCAGAACGAGAGCCAGATGGACTTCCCCGTCCCGAGGGAACGGCATCGAGAGAGTGAGTGGATTGGTGGGTCGGTGCGGTATGGACGCGGTCCAAGGAATCGGGTGTGGGAGGTCGCCGACCTCTCCCTGAGGGAAGGTGCAGCGGTCGTTGCACACTCGTAGGCAACCCATTGGACATTGGGAATCGATATTCGCCAGGAGATGGAGTAGGTTCTGCCTTCCAGTCATCTGATTGAGCGGATTTTTCGTCAAGAGGGGGGCGGTGTGACGTAGAAGGGGACGGAAACTTCGCTGAAGGAGCCTTCGGTGAATTGGTCTTTGGTTTTGGCTCTGACGGTTTTTCAACATCTGTAGTTTGTTTCGGTCGGGGAGGGAAAACAAACCCAGGGCGATGAGTATGCTGAGGGTCATCGTGGTCAGCTTCACCTAGACGTTTCAGTTTCCTGGCTGTCCCACTTCGACCCGGAGTCGTAGGAATTAGCAATGGAGGCAGGGCTAGGGTGGATGGTGGGTATTGGAACGGAACGGGGGTCGCAGGAGGTTCGTTATTATCCGAAGATTCCTCCTCTGGGAAAAGGGACCTGAGTGAAACCGGAACCTTCGAAGGCTGTGGAGGTCTAATTGTAGAGCTCTGCGCGGGAGCCCCCAGGGTAAGTAGGCCGAGTGAAAAGTCTTCCTCCCTCAATCCCGACATACTCCTGACGGTATCGAACTGCCACGCATTCGATTGTGACGATAAACGATTGTCGGGCCTGTTGGATGGTTATGTCACCGCCTTGACAAAAGCGGGTAAAGGCAGACGGACTGGTTTTCTTCATCTTCCCAACCAAGTGGATCGGCGAGGCTGGTCCTTGTACCGCCTCCCTCGCTCCAGGCGTCGTATCGAAAGAGCATTTCTTTCAGAATAGCGTTGGAGGTCTTCCCCGCCGTCTTTATCCACTTCGTCTTGGAGAGCTCTTCCGCAGGGAGTCGCTGCAGGGTTGTAAATGCACTGTTCAAGAGCGGTTGAAAATGCACTCACATCAGCAGAAGATTCCTTTAAGCACAGTGCGACGAAATCCCGCATGTCCTTACTCCCTTCGCCTTCTATCAAACGCGGGGCGCGGGTCCGCGGAAGGAGTTGGAGAACTCTGGCTGCGTCCAAGTTCGAGTGCGGGGGGCTTCCCTTTGCCATCTCGTAGATAAGAATACCCAAACTCCAGATATCCGCCTTCGTGTCGTAATTAGGGACGGCCTGGGCAACCTCTGGAGCCATCCAGTATGGGGTTCCGATGAACGTGTTCCGCTTGCTCGTCGCCGTCGTCAAGAGTGCAGACACACCAAAGTCACAAATCATGACCTTCCCGGCCGCCGTTATGAGGATATTGGCGGCCTTGATATCCCGGTGGATGATGCCCGAACGGTGGAGGTAGGCCAGCGCTGCAAGGACCTCACGAACGACGATTACTGTATACTTCTCCTCCACGATCCCATCCGGACATGCCTTCATGAGTGTGCGCACACTCCCACCCTGAGCGTACTCCATAACGATCCAAACACGGGGTCCATCCAAATAGCAGCCGTAATACTTGGTGACATTCGGGGCGTCGCGTAACTGGGTCAGGAGAGCCACTTCGCGCTGGATGTCCCCAACGTCATCATCCTCGGTGTCGAGGTTTATGATTTTGAGGGCGACGACGTTGCCGGTTGCGATCTCGATGCCTTTGTGTACGGAGCCATACGCGCCGCGGCCGACAGTTTCCAGACGCTTGTAGAGTTGGTGGACAGAGGGGCCTGGCCGAGACATTGTCGGTGGCTAACCAGACAGGCGATGACGGACAACAAACAGGGCACGCCGATCAGATTACTACTCTGATCGCCACTACGACCTCCGCAATCATGGATGGGGACGCAGACCACGTACGAATGACCGCTGACGACGAATATAGTGATACAACCTCTGAAGACTCCGGTATGAGCGTAGACCCCAAGTACGAATGATTTTCCACGCATATATCCAGGTGTTAACCTTTACTCCAGGGACGAAGCTGTTCACGGGATCGAAGCCCTTGTGTTGTCTTTCCTGGCACAATTAGATAGTGCTCTCAAGCACGAAAAGGCCGAGGGAGACGGAAGTACCCTTGCTCGGCCCAAGCCAAAGATCGAGCTTCAAATTGCCAACCGGACCAAACAAACTCAAGATGGGTACGGATCGGCCCGCGCTGCCTTCTAGTTCTCGAACTGAACCTGCAATTCAGTACCACTGCTGCACGCACGTTAAGATTTCCCCAAAGGTCGAAACACGCGAGTAGCCGACCGTTCGGTATGTTACGACTTCGTCGGCGCATACTGATCTTTGATTCCGTCCCCAAGCCCAATTGTTTAGAGTAATGGATATCGTTCACGAAGCGGTCACGAACGAAGCCCCCGCAACGAAACGGTAATAACGATAACGTTGCGAATTGACGTTGACGCTCTATTCCGTATACAGAGACATATATTATCGGCATGCGTCGTTATTCAAATCTCAGGCAACAGTTGACCGGGTAAGAAGACTGTACCTTACACTCATGATTTGTCGAGTAAATGGGGCCGGTAGCTTGTCGACGATCTGGCAGCGACATTCAACGTAGGGAGGGCGGACCTAAATGTGGTGGGTAACCGTTTATGGGCTCCGGAGTGGGTGCTGGCCTAACGTGGTGCAGCGCGCATCACCCAAAGGACTCTTGTGTGGATCGTGCATCCAGATTAGACTCGAGGATGGCGATGTGGTCACTCCTTCAGACGGTGAGGTATTGGTTGGCTCGTGGCCTTGGTAGCGGTGAAGACCCCTTGACCCTATTTCCAGGCTTGTCTGATTCCCCATGCGGAAGACGTCGCAGTCTTCGACGTCGATCCGGAGCTGTCGTGGGTGCTGATTGTAGAAAAAGAGGTGAGCGGGAATGGCCGCATCCAACGGAGTTTCTCATCGACCGGCTCATTTTACGTAGGCGGTGTTCCAAACGTTGTGTGGTTCGGAATTCACGAGGCTGCCAGAAATAGGCAGAGGGGTCATTTTGACGGTGCGAAAATACGTACACACGCATGGTTCATGACACTCTAGAGATCATACAGGGTAAAGGTTTCCCCGACGTCGCGACAAGAGCCCTGGTAAAGGCGCTGTCCACTAATCTCCCGAAGACGTTTGAATTCTTCCATCCACCTACCGCTTCTCAACTGATCGTCTCCGCACTGTAGGATCCCGATAATGGCCCTTGTCGATGGAGACCCTTCCGGACTTGGAATCCTCTCGACTTATATGGACGGTTCAACCGCCATGCGGCATGAGAGTGATAAGCTCGCAGCAGGTGAAAGAATCAAGTGGATTGGGATCCACCTTAGCGAGCTTTCGAGGTGGGCTATTCTGTCATGTTTCAGATTTCCGGGATTGATAAGTGCCAGATTGGGAGTTGGCAAAGGCTCACTGTTGCCCATCACAAGTCATGATGAGAAAAAGGTGTGTCTCACGGTATTTGTTTCAGGAGACAAAGGAGGCAATTCCGTTAGGCGATGAACATGTTACTGCACGACGCGCCCCCTTACCCCGATTCATGGAGGCAAGTGGTGGGCGAACCCTCGTACTTGCTCGGGCATTAGAATTTTCTATTCTAGGAAGGAGCTGGCCCATATGTTACACTCCCGTCGCAAAGCGGAGATAGAAATCCTCGCGAACGCACATCCGGATAACTCGACGCACTCTGACTGTTCTGGACAACCCCTGTTCTCGTACTTGGTTGACAAAATTTCTGCGGCTATCGATGAATGCGGTAGCTGAATGAGTTGCGGCTTCCCATATCTGTCCCGTCTGGCTCCAGCAATTCGGTGGTTAATGGGAAAGATTGTTGTGTAGGGAGCAAGAAAGGCGGTGGCGAAGTAGGTACATCACAAAGGCGAGAAGCGTACATTTGTCTTTTGCGATAGTGGGAAAGTGGGATGAATGGGCAAGTAATGGATGAACGTTTGAACAGAATTGCGAATGGGTGAAGTGAGATCCACGGTAGGGGTGGGATGGTTCGGATAGTGATGTGTCGCAGGGTGAGGGATAAAATGTGCGGAGTTTACGGGGAAGATAGGAGTGGGAAGGAGGTCGCACATGGTTTAGAGAATCGAATGAGACGGATACATAACGACATTAAAATATAGTTACCTCCAAGCTCGGGTCCTCCAGAGTGTTCGTCAGGTTTTGTCAGATAGTGATGGGTCAATCGTCCTCGGTCATGTCCGCAAAGCCGTCCACGATAACAGTCTTGCTTTTTGTCAGCGCAGAGACGTCTTTTCGAATCACCCGTAGCTCCTTGTTCCAGATCGCCCGCAACTCTTCCTGTTGCGTATCCATCTCCTTGCCTCCAGGGATACCGTGTTCACCAACGCCCAACCCTCTCAAGAGCTCGTCTGTCCTAACACCCTCCGCGAAAGCGATGGTGGATGATGTGCTTGCCTTGGCGCCGCAGCTGAAGGAGATAGACCGCCCAAGAGTGCGGCGGCCGGTTTTGGAAGGGGTTGAGGGACCACTTGGTTCCTTCCCGACGATCCCGAGAGTTTCCAACATACTGATAATATCGGCGAATTCTGTTCTGGAGATGGGAGAGAAGACGTCGTTTGATTTGGATAACAGCTTCACATAATAACCGTGGAGTTGTGTCATATCAAGCATGGAAATGCTAGGAGCGGTGTTGGCACGCTTTAGAGCCGACTTGCTGGGAGTGGCTTTGACCGAGGTTTTCGCGAGGGCGGAGATGGAGAGACCATGCTCCTGCCTCTTGAAAGCAAGCAACATGGCCAATAACGACAGTCGTGCCTGTAAACCGAGTCCTGCGACCTTCGCGACAACCTCGCTTGAGCTGGCAGCATTGGTGTTGTAGGAGGCTGACGACGTAGCGGTGGACGTGGGAGCATACGACTTCAGTGCGGAGACTATGTGGTTTGGAGTCACGACAGGGACCGGTCCATCGAGAGCAATGTCAGTGGATGCCTTGGAGGCGATATCAATGGCACCGCGGAGGACTTCAAAAAGTGAACGGACATCCCCGGCTTGAGCAGCTATCTTCTTCGAGAGGAGTGTGAGGGAGGTCTTGGGGAGGAATTTCTCCGCCTGCTTCAGGTGTACTGTATCACTGAACAGGGGTTCGAGCCTGGTCATCAAGATGCCCACGAGCTGGTCGGACGTATACGGGGAGAAGTGAACAGTTTTCACACCAGCGATGCCCTGAATGTCGAACTGAGACGAGGTGGATGTGAGGGTGTGGGTGTTCGCGATGGAAATGATACGAAGACGGGAGGGGTGTGCTTGGGCAACGGAGAAGATCGAGGCAATTGATTGCGGAGATGAGGCGATGTGATCAAGCTCATCCAACACAAGGAAGCTGCGGTTATTAGTCGGGGTCTTTCGTCCGAGCAACCCAAGAACTTACCACTTGGAGTTGTAGGTAGAGAGGAGTTGGTTAACTCCATCAATGCCTTTGAGGGTCTTCCTGGTCTTCGCCTTGGAGGGGGAGAGTTCGTCGGCAAGCCTTGACCACAGAAAGTCGACATCATTTAAAGCCATGCAGTTGATGGTGATGACCGTGAAGGTGGGCGGTATGGCGGATTCAGAGATGACCGAATTGACGACAGCAGTCTTCCCAGTACCAGGGGACCCCGAAATGTACAAGGAGGTGCACTGTGCGGACGCGGGGTTCTTGGTTCCTTCCACGAATGACGTGATGAATTCGCTTATGAGCGCGCGTTCGGTGGCGCGGCCTGACAACGGTGACGAGCCATTCGACGTGGACCTAAGGAGCGCACGGGCGCGAGCATAGATGGGAACCAGCACGGATGGTGGTGTAGGTGGGGGGGTGGCGAGCGTCAAGTGGAAGAGGGTAGTAGAGGGAGTCCTAGTGTCCAGACTAGAGGTTGAGAAATGCCTCCTTGGGGCTGTACCAGGAAAGTAAACAAAAATCAGACATGCTTGGACGACAATCAAACGCGCGTGGCTCACTTCGAGCATTCCTTGGGGAGGTATTGTTCTCTGTAGCGGTTCTCCTGGACCGCCTCGGGGACGGCGACTCTGGCAAGGGTGGTATGTTTTCCTTGTTCCCATCGGGGTTCAGGTCAGTCAACGTGCTGGTGGTCTTGATTCGCTTCGCGGTCGGAGTGACCTCTGGGGTTGGTAAATCCCGAGGACAAGAAGGAGAGTCGGAGGAAGACTGGGATCGTTTGCCTAGCACGGAACCCTGCATGACTGGCTATGATGGGGAATGTAGCGCGTCCAGGGTGGGGTTGAAGGATAGTTGCACTGGTGTAAGGATCAATTACGCCGTTCGTACACCGTTGGGAACGATGTCGACCGCGAATAACGCGCTGTCGATGATGGTTGTGGTAGAGACCAGGGCTTGGTCCGGGTCGACCCAGCGCTTTTGATCACCGCCATTGGGAGGGCGGGTGACCTGATAGGAAAGTCACGTGCGGATAATCCATGGCTAACGCGTCCACCACGGTGAATCTAGTTTTACGAATAAGTGATTAATGCTACCGGCCCCTTCCCTTTCCAACTCCTTGTCTTTAAGTATCTCCAACATCCGGACCTTGGTAGAAGGTCATCAAGGTCAGCGATACAGCACTGGTCGTGGAATCCCCAACCTACCAGGCGTGACACTCTTCGCTTGAAGGCCGAGTAAAGTTCCTCCAGTGCTGATTTCGCTTGGTACTCCTCGACGCGCCCACGGCTCAATTCCCCGGCCAATACCCCCAATTCCATCACGGTCTCCAAGCACATCCTCAGGGCATCGCCTGCGGCCTTCTGACCCGATCTCAGCAGGCAGGCGATCAGTATATTGTCCAGGACGCCAGAATGGTACCGTGCCAGCTCGAATACATCAGAGAACCTATGCTCGCTGTGGGATTCCTTGGGGGTCGAGAGTTTGAGTAAAAATGAGTCAAAGTGCCCCCGGATCGCTGTGTCGTAAACGTATGAACACAACTGTGCGACAAATGTGTGAGCCAGAAATCTGAAATGTAAAAATAGGGTGTTGGCGTTCGCCAACGTGTCAAACAGTGGTTTTTGGGGTGATCTCGAGAGGCGGTGGAGCATTCGTACGACATTCTCCACTGTAAAAACCGATTTCAGGAGGAAATTTTATTTGGGGATGACGTTCATAACCCACCCCGAAGAAGACGCAAATTGAACGCGAAGATCCGCTGGTATTTTGAAAGGACATCGGACCCAACCAAAATCCTCAGGGGCCGAGGGGGCTGGTACTCCATATATAAAAAGTCCAGAGCCCTGTGGAGAACCGTGGACATGATCGGCATTGGCCCAAGGGAACTGCTCAGGGGGAACACCTACTCAATCGCTGGAACCGAGTCAGACGCGCGTGCCCAAGGCGAAAACTGTCGGATACATACAGGAAGGATCCAACCACTTGTCTTGCCCTTTCCCACTGGGTAAATCTCGGATCGCGAATCCGATCCTCCACTCCGATTCCTCGTAAGCACTGGGAGTTGCCACCTTGGAGCTCGCAGCCCTTGGCCGCATCACTTCCATAGCGTCGACGACGACTGTGCGAAGGAAGAACCCGAGGTCTGCGCCACCTGGCGGCCAGCTATCCTTCTCCAGTAGGCTTGCGGAAAGGCCGACAGGCCAGACCTTATCATCAGAGACAAGTCCAGGAGCTCCTCTCCTGCTCCCTCTCGCAGCCAAAGACCAGGCGCTCTTTCGACCACTCGATGTCCAATCCTCCGAATCTGAGAATAGTGCCGCAGATAGCTTTGACTTGAACGAGTGAGACGCAAGGAGCTGGTATGATCGAAGAACTGTGAGGTGTGAGTGGATGTGTAGGTCAACTGCAGGGGTGGGTGAGAGGGAAGCAAGAGGGGTGAGAAAAATGTCCAGGACAGCTTGGGAGAGGATCGAAGCCTGTTCGGCCAATGGATTAAACACAAGGTTTGTGAGGTCGCCGATTGTGGGGATCACCGCTAGCAAATGCTCGGGGAAGTTATCCATGAACTTCCTTACTGGTTCCAACAGCGAAGGGTCGGTTCCATGAGAACCCGGTTCCAAGTCGTAAACCTGCAGCCCCAGGAGCTCTGGTTTGTACTTTACCCCACCTTTGCCCGCGTCAGCCTGTCGTGGGGTTGTAGGTGCCGGCGATTCTGAAATCGCGGCCTCGAGTGGCACCCCGGACCACGCTGCTTGAACCTCATTCTCGGTCCAATACCACTCTATCGGCGAACAGTGAGCCGGTCTTGATAGCAGGGGGTGGCCTGGAGAGGCGTCCTGAAGGATCATCAACGATTTTTGTGCGCCAACGAGGGAGTCTTGGAGGGGCCTCGAGATAAATGCTGGGTATTTTCGAGCCATAACGTCTGAAAACTCGAGATCCTCGTATCTTTCTCCTCCGTCGGGTTGGGTCCCTTTGGATTGCCGGTCCAGAGATCGCCAGCTTCCACTATAGGCGATGGCGGAGCATATAGTTTGGAGATAATGTCGGGATGTCAACGTGAGGATGAACGCAATCGCCGCATTGACGAGTGTGGGCGAGGAACGTTCGAAATGGCGGACACAGTGTTGGTAGATAACAGAGAGGAGATCAGTATTGTCAGGTATTGGAGGATACTGATCGGGTGACCGATCCACTCCCTGGGGTACATCATGAGGTTGATGCCGGGGGACCTTGCGATGCACTCACCCGTCCACATACATCGGCGCATGCAGTTAACATATTCTCGACGTCCTCGCACGCTGCCCAAGTGGCGTTGAGCGAGGGGGTTTCATCCCCGTCCTTTCCAAGGCAGTCTACCACTTTTGCTCGAGCAAATGCGAGCAAAGAGTCGAGCGCGTGAGAAAAGGCATGCGGAGTGGGGCTCGCGCTTTGAAAGCTCGATTTTAGACGAGGACAGTGTAAGGATATGATCAGATGTACCTCTGGCCTAACGACCTCACGAGAACTTCTAGGCGTCTCGAAAGTGCCCCGATCGTCAAGAATCGAGATAGACAACTGGGCATCATCAGGACCAAGCATCTTTGGAAACGGACGATGCCGACCTCTGTGTTATCGTTTCGTCTCTACCGATGATCGACAGCACTCCGTTCTTGTCGTGATGTACGCTCCTCGGAACAAAGCACTCCTGCTGGGGATCCCAGATGTAAAAATTCGAGGTCGTTCCCATCAGTGTCAGCCTTAGTGAAACGAGGAGCTCCGATTGTTTCACATAGATGATCGCTGTCGCGGCACTCGAAAGTTGCGGCCTGACACTGTCCAAGAACATGGGTGGGGATGATCATTAAGCGGAGTTATGTGTATGACGACATACAAATGGCGACTTGCAACAAAAATGTGAGAGGGCTGTTCCGAAATGTATGG
>Ga0307516_10010368_pt1 | contig 10252 bp, 4 predicted proteins | sample 19_EM_MG_FD_203310 | JGI IMG/M metagenome (GOLD analysis project Ga0307516, IMG submission 203310) | Populus trichocarpa ectomycorrhiza microbial communities from riparian zone in the Pacific Northwest, United States - 19_EM | ecosystem: Host-associated > Plants > Roots > Unclassified | place...
TTAATAACCTAAGAACACAGGCTTAGAATGAATAAAACTTCAAAGTATATAAAAGCCACAAACAAATTTTTTGTTTCTAATAAGGTTTTTCCACTGGAGGGTGTCTATTGAGCATATTCCATCACAAGCATTTGTGAGCAGGGAATAAATGGAAGTCAAAGTCAGAACTCTGTAACTTAAGAAACATGCCTCAGTAGTTGTATCTAGACAAGTTATCAAAGAAAAAACATACGGTAATCAAAACTACAATACAGTTGTAACACATCCAATTGGAAGTGGGTTTTACATGCCATACTGAATCAAAACAGATTGAGGGCGACACACACATAATGAACTTCTGGCCCCAGTAGGATCATTACTTTCATCCACATATAAGAACTTAATAGAATCTTTAGTACACGAAGGCTACCATCATGTTAATGCATGTATGGGAAAATGTTCTTATAAACAAAGACAACTTACTGCTTTAATTTTAATTTTAACTTGATAAAAAAAGATTAAGTAATAATCAATGCAAGAAAACACATAAATTAAAAGATCACCTACCTTGAATCAGGTGAAAGTTTTGCTGGCAAATATAGTTTACGGCTCAAAACCTGCAGATTGGGAGTGTGTACATTACAAGCTAGCCAGGAAATTCAAAGAAGAACAAACGCTAAGCAGCAACATATATGGTAAATGTAAGGTCTGCTGTTCAGGCATATCAACAGTTAACAGCCCTAACATGCTAATGACGAACATCTTTAGCACCTAAAATTAAGTAGATTTTAGCGCACAACCAGAAGGTTAATGATATTATCATAACTATTATTCAAGTCAAATATACATACCTGACTCCAGCTACCAGGTGCAGCACATAAATCCACCACACGCTTCACTCCTACAAACAAAAAAAGAGCCAACAAAATTAAAAATGGCTTAAAACTGTTTCCCGTAAACAAGTATTGTAAAAACAATGAACACACCTTCAAAAATATTGAATTCCTCATCTATCTGAATGAGCTTAAAGGCACTTCGAGCACGCCAACCTTCTTCTTTTGCTTTTCTATAGTATATATCCTACAAGTTCTATTTTCTTGTTAGTTTTCTCCAATAACAAATGTATATAACTAGCAAAACAAAATCAACTTGTTACTAAACTCAAGTATACCATACCCTTTTATCCCTTGAAGCTTTCCCCATAATCTCACAATCCAATCTCTGTAGACAGACCACTAAAAAAGGGGAAACGGTGGCGACCAGCAGAGATGGTTTTTGGTGGCGGAGCCTTCACTTCTGGTTGAGGTGAATCGGGTCAGGCGGGGCACTAATATTTTTTTATTACTTATTAAGTATTGTCTCCGTTGATGACCTAAGTAATTCCTTATCGTTTGCAATTTCTGATAGACAGAACACCCCTTAATTTATTATGCTTGTCACAAACAAGTATCACCGTTTGTTATTTATATTTTTGAATATGTATTAATATTAAAAATGAATTTTAATAAATAAATAAAATATTATTTTAATGCATTACCGATTAAAAAATACTTTGAAAAATAACCGCTACTATACTTTCAAACAGCCCCTAAGACCTGTTTGAAAATGTGGTAGATATTGTTTTCAAAGTGTTTTTTATTTAAAAATATATTAAAATAATATTTTTTTTAATTTTAAAATTCAGGTTTAACTTCAACGTATCAAAATAATTTAAAAAACCAAAAAATAATTAATTTAAAGTTAAAAAAATAAAAGATTTTCAAAGGCGCAATTGAGCTGTAATGCCAAATGGGGTTTAAGACATGTGAAATTATATCCTTGAATTTTTTTTTTTTAGGAAACTGTTTATCCATTTTATAAGAGTATCTGCTATGATTAACCAAACCTTCCAACAATTCAAAATTGTTAAAAATAAGAAATGGCATGGTAAGCTTAAACGCAGTTAAGTAAGTACATTTTAAGATTTCTACATGAAGCTAGTGGGATAAACGAGAGACTTATCTGGATAAAACATATTTCATTTATGCTCTTGCCTTCATATTCTCATTAAACATAGTCTAATGTGATGCATCAAGTTTGGCATCAAACAAGTTGAAATAATTCAAGTTGCTTTCAGGTACGACAACATTGCTGGAAGTGAACAACACAATTTAATGTAATGTCACTCGAGGTAGTAAACATAGCTAAAGTATGTATAGACATTGGTGCTATGTAATTGTCAAAGAACCATCTTATTTCAAAAAATACATCAATATATTATACTTCATTTTATTAATTAAATGAGGTGGTGAGATTGGAATTCTCAACTACTTGATGTTTATATTATTTCAACTCAAAAATTTAAATTGTTAGATAAAATATTAAGATATGATTTATGTTTTTTTAACACTACTTAAGTAACGCGCAATGGGTGCCATATTATTCACAGTTTCTAATGAGAAGGTTATAACCAAGAGTGGGTAGGACACACCATTGACTGATGTGGCTACCGAGGTAGAGACCTTGATATGGTGCCTAAAGACTCCCAATGTGTAGTGCATTGTGTTAGGATAATGGAGAGAAAAGAGGCCCACCACTAACAACTCACCTAACACACTAATTCAGTGGAAGAATTAGTGCCATCGAAAGAGGAAAATGAGCTGGAATGCTTTTTTATTTCCTGACCAATCTTACCTATAAATAGGCACCAATGAAGGGTAATAATATAAACACAAAACAAGAGAGAAAGGGGCTGCCAAGGGTAGTAACCTCTTCTGTCTTGTGCAACAATATATGTGAGAGAGCATGAGAGTTGAGTTGAGTGAATGTGACCCTCCTCCTTCATAGATATGTATCTATATCTTTTCTTTAATCTCTAATAATATTGACTGCATAATGGATGTAGACGATTTTTCAAACCACATTAAATATTGTGTGTGCTTGCTCCGCCTCCAACAAGCATTGATCAGAACACCCATGATCCTACCACCAATTGGTATCAAAGCATGGTGAATAGTGGTGTTTAATCTATGCCCATAAATGAAAATGGTTTAAATATGTTTTTGGGTATAACATTGTGATTATGAGATTGAGAGCAGCATGCTGGAGAAAACAATGCAAAAAACTGATGTCGAACATGCCCACACGCGTCCACATGCACCGAAAAGAAGGTTGCCCATGCGTATTAATGCGACTCACGTGCACCCATGCGTCTTCTTCACTTGACTTGTACGACCTAACCCGAGACCAATTGACTCGACCTCTATAGTTGACCCAAAACAGAGGATGATGCCATCACTACATAATCATGACATTAGCATGCATAATAGACATACGTGTTATTGACACGTCAGCATCCAAGCAGCTGACATGTCAACAAAGTAGGTCCCACTAGCTATATCAACAAACCAAGAGTCGATCTATGAGCCAAGGGATATGATCCAGTGTGAATGATCCTACATACAACTAGATTTGTGATTGAATCTGGGCCATCCATCAAGACATAATTGTTCTTATCAAATCTTAGTTGTTTGGAATGCGATTTGGATGATTTCAGACTTGTTTCCAGTTAATTTGATTGTTTTGTATGCAATGGTATGGTTTGATTGTTGAGACTTAAACCAAAGTGGCAATAATGATATAATAAAATAGGTTGCTTGATGAAAAGGCATCTAAAAGTCATCATGATGGTCGAAGGGGATGAAGAAGAAAAAATCATACATGTTAGCCCAATTATGTGTGTTTAATTGCTAAGTGGGGAATTTTATTTGCCTTAAGGGAAGGTAAAATTATGATACTCTGGACACTTGATCATGTGGAATGTGGAAGATTAGGGTTATAGAGTGGAAAATAATGAAAACCAATCTTGACGTATCTGAAGCACTAATAATCTCACTAAATGCTGAGAAATAAGATAGATAACCAAGATATTCCAGATCACTTGTAAAGGAAAGTTGCAATAGAGCTAACAAATGGTTATATATATAGAAAGATAGTACGATTGATAAATATGGTCTAAAAAGTTATGTCTAGGAGATTGAGTTTTAAACGGGATCGGTTTGACCTCTCTAATCTTTCTTGGAAACTTGCATTGTTGAAGGATTATCCACGCAGTACTATTTTCATATATGTAATAGTTTGTAATGAAATAGTTGAAGACTAGCAAAATGATAACACAAAAGAACAATTAGGTTCTGCATGTTTAAGGATCTGATGGAGTAAGAGATTTCTCTAGAAAAGCTTGATTCAATGATTGTGATTTCTCGAGAGTAGAACAAAGAAGAGTCCTTGATAATAGAAGAGAAATATAACAAGATAGAGATAAATATTGACACCCTATATTAACTCAGACATGTGTTGTGACAGGATGAGCTGATGTCAAACATAAACGAGGAATAAAGAAACCAAGTGAACAAAAATTACACAAGGGTATATGAAGATTATGTAGGAGTACCCATAGAATCCAACGTGGTGATGTAATGAGACAAGAAGTGCAATAGGTTGAAGTTGTCCTAATGAAGCTTAAAAGTAGAGACTATATTACGGCTGTACAACAATATGTCGATGAAAATACCTTATGTTATTGATGAAGACAATAACAAAGACCTTTCTGATAATGCAAGGATAGGAAAACAAGCTATTGCATAGGCACCTAATTGAGGGGGTGCGAACACCTATGATAAATGTAAAGACACCAAAGAGATAATTGATGTAAATAAAATTGTGAAGCATTTCGAGCGAGCGAGTGCAAGCATGATGATGAAAAGCGCATAAACTTTAAACATATAAGCCGAGATGGAGGATTGCAAGGAGCATACCGCAAATCTATCTTTCTATATAAATAGTGGCATCAATCACCTAACACTATAATTCAATGGAAGAATTAGTTCCATCGAAAGAAGAAAATGAGTCGGAATGCTCTTCCATTTGCTGGCCAATCTTGCCTATAAATAGGCACCAATGAAGAGAAATAATATGAGTAGAAAACAAGAGAGAAATGTGATGAGAGAGAATGGCTACCAAGGGTAGTAGCTCATGCTGCCTTGTGCAGCAGTGTATGTGATAGAGAATGAGGGTTGAGTTGAGTGGATGTGATCCTCCTCTTCCATGGATGTGTATCTATATCTTTTATTTAATCTCTAATAATATTGACTGCTCAGTAGATGTAAGCGATTTGCCGAACCACATTAACAATGTATGTGTCTGCTCTGCCTTCAACATGCATTAATCAGAATACCCACGGTCCTACCATCACATTGTGCAAGTTCTATATTGCTGGGATGATATATTGTGTATAATTTCATGGGATAACTTGATTTCCAGTTACAATGTATCGAAAATTGATATCAGGCTAGTAAGGCCCGATGAATCTCTAAGCCCAATAATCTGCTACAATATAAGAGTTACATTGTTCATCATTTTCCTCATTTTTAACTCCAACTAAAACTTGGATTCCAAATAGACGTAGAGCTTTCCAATGCTAAGGAATTTTATTCACAAGTCTAATTCATCCAATTCCATGAGATTTGTACATTGAAATTATATGTTTTTGGTGATGGTATGTTGTCACCTAGCATACCATAACATACTCTTATTAGGGCATTGAAGTGTCTAATTGAGGAAAATGCAAGTATGTTAGCATTAAAGAAAAAACTAAAAAGCTTGGTCATTCATTATAAACAAAGACATGGGTATGGAGATTGGAATAATGAAATGATCATTTTACTATTCTCAAACAAAATTAAATAACTTGTTGATGCGGGTGATATAATCTTTTTTACATGATTCATTGGTCATTATTAGATTGACGGGGACAAATTGATTTTTTCATATTTTTTCATAATAGTAAAATAACTTCATTACACTTAAAAGAAAAAAAAATATTAAACTGGAATTCAGGGCTTTTCAGTCTTTTTCTTCTCTTCTTTTTTTCAACACAATGAAATGATTTAATTATCATTCAAATAAAAAAAAAATATAAAGCTGGTATCTGGGGAATTTGTGTATTTTCAACCTAGTTTTTTTGTTATAATAAAGTTGATTAAGGATCAATTTGGTATTTTAATAAATATAAAATATTATTAAAAAGAAAAAAATGGTCAGGTTAGAGATGCTTGTGCCATGGTGATTCGACAACCAAATAATGGCTTACATGATGACACTAAGATCGTCTAGTTGGCCCCACCATCCTTGGGTGATAGTATGTCCTATAGATCTTTGGTTTGACGCCAACAATTTTTTTCTTCTTCTTTTCTCTCTTCTCCTTGATTTCCATATCTGACCTTTTAATTTCTCAAAGAAACCCTTAAATTTATTTTTTTCTTCAGATTTAATCCTTGTTTTTTTGTTTACTATTTGTTTTATTTGAAATAATTTATAAAATTGATTTTTTTCAATTTCATCCTCTAACTTTTTATTTATTTATCATATTTTGTCATTATTTTTTTTATTGTTATTTATTTTATTTGAGATAATTTTTAAAATTATTGTTTTTATTATTTCATTATCCTTCAGTTTTTTTCCTATCAAATTTAATTCTTATTTTTTTATTGCTATTTTTTTTTTACTTTGACAAATTTCTTAAATTTATATATTTTTTAATTTCATCATTCAACATTAAATTGGTTAGGAATTGAGCTTCTTGATTGAATTTAGGTCTAGGATTTCATGGGTTACAAGTTCAGGAGATTAATCCAAGTCTAAGAGATTTACCTAGGTTTGTTTGCTTTTTTATTTTTTTAATCTCATATTTATTCAGTTTTATTTTTTAATATTTATTTAATTGGAGGTTAGACTTCTTTTTTTATTTGTTTTCTATAGAATTTTCACTAATTTTGAAAATGACGTGGGTCATCTTGGATTTTTTTTGTTCTAACAACATGTGCAATCTCTTTCGATGTTGTTGTGCAATCTTCCGCAGTGAAGATAGAACCATTTCAAAGAGCTCTTTCTAGTGGTGAGGTGGTGTCCAAATAGAAGCGACGATGAGTCCTTGTCCTTAACTAGTTTTTCTTTATTCTCCTCTAGAGTATTATTTTTTATAGTTAATTACTGTTATTTTTTCTGCTTTATTTACTATTGATGCATGTTTTTTAAATTATATTATTAAATTAACTGAGTTTATTGAATCAATTTAAGTTAATAACTTGAGTTTCAGATTTTTCTTGTTTTTTTAATAACACTAGCGTTATCCAAACTTTTTTTATTTTTACGATAAGAAAAATTTAATCCAGTTCACCGTGGTAAGCGCCATCTATTTATACTATGCTAAAAGTATTGCTGATGAGTTTGGACCAGTGCCCTCTGGTCCAGGTTTAATCAATACCAGAACTTGGTGGGGCTCATTTAGCTCCGAGAGCCAGGCAAGGCTTTCAACAGGCAGCTTGGAGTAATAAATTTGTAAAGGTTAGACTAATCAGAGCTCAATCGTATTTAGTTCATTGTGAAATAACTCATAATTAGAAGCTCATTTCATGCATTTTATCAGCAGAGAGTGGAATATGAGAAGGCAGAGGCCTCTACCAGGATAGCATAACAGCACATGCTGCATAATCATACAGAACTCAATATTTCACAGGATCAAGTTACTGGAGTTCTACTAACCTGCAAAGATTGTTCCAATCGTGAAAAAGAGTGAGAAGCGACAGATTGATGCAAAGATGAGCCAAATTGATGCAAGAGACAATGAGCAACATAATGTAATCAAGCCTCCTACAGTTGTCATGCCAGACAGGTTTTCTAAGTAAGATGGAATCTGAAAGAGAATGGGGATATCTCAAATGCAATATTATTGCTCAAGCAATTCATATGTTCTTCACAGGTTGCATTCTGCGCTTGCAGGTATTTGTATACTCCACAATTCTGACAGCGGAAACAAATCAAAGTTTCGTAATATTTAACTTTATTTGATGATTCAGAGCTAGGAGTAGGCAAATACATCGAAATACTCGCGTAGCAGTGAGATCAAGTTTTTCCTTTCACTAGCAGTGCTTAGAGCCCCTGCATCACTGACCCAAATTCTGCTTCCATAGAAACAAGTGATAGGCCGAAACGCCAGAAACTTAGCACGGCAAGAACTCGTCGTGCCTTAACCATTATCATATACAGCAAACAAAAATTGTTTGAATGCTCCCTTCTCTGTTGCATTTGAATGAAAGCTCAGTTGCTATAGAAATAATGACATTTAGGCTCAGTTTTATTATCAATGATTATGAAGCGTCTCTTTAATTGGGGATATGTGGAAATTTGATTCTCACTTCACAGCCAAGAGGAAGATGGTTCAGACATATAAATAAATTGCTTCATTATGAGTCTATAATACAAGGCAATATCCATAACTATTGAAAGAAAAATTCACTCAGTACCATCCCCTCTCATCCTGAGAAAAGTCTGGTGAAAAAGTTTCCAGAGTTGGCCTTCTCCATGCATTCTACATGAACATATCTTCCCAGCTTGTCCACCTGCCTTGGGTCACCGCTAGTATCTTTCTTACAGACCTTGCACGTTTTGTCGACCCAGCCTTCTTCAACGTATTGCCCGTCCACTGATTTCATGATATAATAAAATTAGTGATTTAGTGTAATTTATCATACGAGGTGTTTGGAGTTGTGATTCAAGACACGAGCCGTTTTCATTTAAGATGCAAGAAGATGAAAGGATATTATATATATAGCACACACAGCAACATAGCTATATTTTAACATAGTTATCTGCAGAAAAAAGAAAGAAGTCCCCATTACTGATAATCTGTCCAATTTAATTATAATTTGGTCTATAATCTTGAGTGGCAGGCACTTCATGCATTAGTTCTGATGATGAAAATGGGAATTGTTGGCGTGCAGGTAAGAAATTGAAGCATTGAAAAAAGTGAACCAAGAAGTGATGCAAAACCGTGACCTTCTTTCATTCTTTTGCTCAGTTTGGTTCAATTCTCCTTGAAGAAATATGATGATAAAACATGAACAAAAAAATGAATTCCAAAATGAAAAGAAACATACCATCAACGTAGGATTTAAAGAAATCCTTGTATGTCCCTCCGATTTTTCTTCTAAGAGCACCATACTGCAGATAATTAGAAACCAGTCACCATACACTACACAACATGGACTATTCATTAAATCCAAACTATCTATGATGAACCAATACTAAATCTCTTGTATCAACTACAAGCTGCGTATCGTGCAACGCATTTTGAGTGAGAAATGTTAGAATACCTGCTCCCTTGTCATTCTGCCACCAGAACTGGTGTTTTCTCTAGCCTCCTCTAGAAGTTCGGCATCCTTGGCAGACCGAACTTGAGAGAAATCTAGAGCTTCAGCTACACTGCTAAACAAAGATTGCTTGCTCTTCTTGGGCTCTTCCTCGTTACCACTCTCTGTTTTAGCTGAGATTTTGAAGTTGAAGCTCTTGTTAGGCCTATAGTTAGACAAGTTCTGAGCTACACCAACATGTGGAGGGAAACAGTTTCGTGAAGGTGACAAAGGAAGAGTTCTTAGTCCCATTTTTCTTTTCTGAATTGTATCCCATTCCACAGCTATGAAGGTTGCTTTTATATCTTAGTGTCGCTTTGTTTGGTCTTCTAAGCAGAGCCACTTATTTACAGCAAAGTGCAAATTGCGCATAGAATGGCTGCCACTCAAAAGACTTGGTGGTCAGAGTAAAACTACGTGGCCCTTTGCCAAACGAACAAAAATGAGAGGAGTTTTGCACTTTGCTCAAACATGTGAATTATTAAGTATCTACTAACTAAATTGTTTCCTCTCTTCTCTGAAAATGAAAGCAGAATCTCTCTCTACGCACATGTGTTTGTGTGTACGTGAAAATATCATTATAAAATCAAATATTAGTGGTTAGCAAGGATTAGGATTTTGCATGTGTCTTGTTATCTTTTCGATGATTCAAAGAACACCAAATTCCTGGTAATAATTCATTCCTTATTGAATAGCAACCACACAACCAGATTTAATACAGAGGTTGCACTTGAGAAGTAGTTTTTCTTCTACGATTTAATCTTCACCCTTTTCTCCTCTCTAGAATCCGGCCATCCAAACCCAACAAACCAGAACTTTACCCCAAGAAACCCTAACTGTCATCCTTTAAAGACTTCCCATCAAATCTTTAACCTATTTCGAAGTTGTTTCTAAACCCTTCTCTGCTCTGACCACTGCTTCTGATTTAGATCTATGGTGTAAACTGTGTTTCTTTAATTTTTTATTTTTTTTATTTAAGATAATTTTTTTTTATGTTTTCAGATTATTTTAATGTAGTGATGTCAAAAATAATTTTTTTAAAATAA
>Ga0307516_10010370_pt1 | contig 10251 bp, 10 predicted proteins | sample 19_EM_MG_FD_203310 | JGI IMG/M metagenome (GOLD analysis project Ga0307516, IMG submission 203310) | Populus trichocarpa ectomycorrhiza microbial communities from riparian zone in the Pacific Northwest, United States - 19_EM | ecosystem: Host-associated > Plants > Roots > Unclassified | place...
TCGGCGAACCGCTTGAAGGCGTCGTCGGCGTCGTCCTTGGCCTGGGCCGCCGCCTGCTCGAACTCGCGGCGCTTCTCCTCGGCGATCCGCCGCTTGTGCTCGGCGTCGCGCCGCTTCTCGTCGGAATCCTGGCTCTGCTGCTTGGCCTGATCGGCGGCGGCCTCGGCGGTCTCGGCCTCGCGCAGCGCCTCGTCGGCGATCCGCCGCTTGTCGCTGGCGTCGGCGCGCGCCGCGGCGGCGATCGCCTGCAGATCGGCCTCCTGGCGCGCGCGGCGCGACAGCTGCGCCCACACCAGCGCGCCGAACACGGCAAACAGCACGAGCGACGCGATCGCGACCGTCGCCGCGCGGTTCCGGCTGGCCCACCGCGCGAGCCGGCCGGCCCGCGAGTAGCGGTGCGAGAACACCAGGTCGCCGGTCAGGTACTGCTTGAGCGCGCGGACCAGCTCGTCGGCGGTGAACCGCTCGCGCGCGTTGCTCGCCATCGCGCGCGCGATGATCCCCGACAGCTCGGGATCGCGCGGCATCGCCGGCGGCGCCTGACCGCCGGCCCGCAGCCACGCCAGGAACGCCGCGAGCTGCTTGCCGCGGGCATCCGGCGCGTCGACGTGGCGCCACTCGAACGGCGTCCGGCCCGACACCACCTCGTACAGCGTGACGCCGAAGCTGTACACGTCGAAGCTCGGATCGGCGTGGCGGCCCTGGGTCTGCTCGAACGGCAGATACGGCGGCGTGCCCGCGCTGATCGTCACGCCGGACAGGTCCGCGGCGTCGCCGCTGCGCAGCGCCGGCTCGCTGACGCCGGGGCCACCCAGCCCACCGGGCGCGTCGAGATCGCGCGCGATCCCCCAGTCGATCAGCGTCGCCTCGCCGCGCTTGCCGAGCAGGATGTTGTTCGGCGTGCAGTCGCGGTGGACGACCCGGCGCTCGTGGGCGTAGGCGAGCGCCTCGGCGATCGCGACCACGTTCGACAACAGCTCCAGCCGCTCGCGCGTGCGCAGCCGGCCATCGCCGGCCTCCTCGGCGGCGAGCTCGTCGAGCCGGTCGCGCAGCGAGGCGCCATCGACCTTCTCGAGCACGCAGAACGGCCAGCCGACCGAGCTCTTGCCGAGCTCGTAGATCGTCACGATCGAGGGGTGCTGCAGCTTGGCGAGGATCCGCGCCTCGGCGGTGACCCGGCGCTGGAACATCTCGGCCATCCCGGCCGGCAGCTCCTCGCCCTCGCGCGGCGCCTTCAGGATCACGGTGCGGCCGAGCCGGCGGTCCTCGCCGGCGAAGATCTGCGCCATCCCGCCGCGCGCCATCGCCTGGGCGGGCCAGCGGAACGCGGTCTCGCTGACCAGCCCCTTGGGGAGATCGAGCGGGATCGGCTCGCCCAGCTCGTCGTCGGCCGCGATCACCGAGCGGCACATCGAACACGACGCCAGGTGCTGGCTGACCTGCGGGAGCGGCGAATTTCTCAGCTCGGCCAGCGAGGGATGCCGCTCCCCGCTGATCGCCATATCCGTCGGGTCGGACTCCATGGCGACGACCTTCCCCCAGCTCCGGGCGGGTTTCCAGTAACTGCGCCCAGACAGCAGGCGGATCGCGCAGTTACATCGCCACGCGGCGGCCGCAGGGTGCGCGCCGAGGGACTAGTGATCGTGGTCGCAGTCGGGGCCGTGGACGTGGCCGGTCTCGCCGGATGCCGCCTCGAGCCCATCGTCGGGCCCGCCGGGCAGCGGCGTGCCCTGCTGGGTCAGCTTCTCGACCTCGGTGATCTGCGCCTTGCCGACGAGGAACCCGAGCACCTTGTCCTGGCGCAGCGAGTACGTGATGTTGTCGATCCGGCCATCGCGCTGCCACTCGGCGCGCAGCTTGGCGGGCGCGACATTGCGCGACTTCGCGGTCGCCTCGACGTGCTGGGTCAGCTCGTCGTCGCTGACGCTCAGGCCTTCCTTGTCGGCGATCGCCTCGAGCACGAGCTGGCCGCGGACCTCGTCGGCGCCCGCCGGCCGCATCTTTTCGCGCAGCTCGTCGGTCAGCCCCGGGTTGCCGCGCTCCGGCTTCATGCCGAGCATCTGGCGCAGCCGCGCGTACTGCATCTCGACGGCGCGGTCGACCAGCGACGACGCGACCGGGATCTGGTTCTTCTTCACGAGCTCGCGCAGCACGGCCTCGCGGGCCTCGCGGTCGATGACCTCGCGCTCGCGGTCCTCGAGCTCCTTGCGCAGCGCCGCGCGCAGGCCCTCGAGCGTCTCGGCCTTGCCGGTATCCTTGGCGAACTCGTCGTCGAGCTCGGGGACCTCCTTGGCGCGGACCTCGAGGATCGTCACGGTCAGATCGGCCTTGCGACCGCGCACCGTCTCGTCCTTGTAGTCATCGGGGACGATGATCTCGAGCTTCTTGTCCTTGGTATCGATCGGCACGCCGAGCAGCGCCTGCCGCATGCCGGGCAGCGGCTCGCGCTCGGTGTCGTCGAGATCGACCGCGAACTGCGGCTGGTTGATCTGGTGCTCGCCGAGCGTGCCGGTCACGCTGAGCCCGACGATATCGCCGGGCGCGGTGACATCGCGGCCCTCGATCGGCCGCAGCTCGGTGTGCTCGCGGCGCAGCTGGGCGAGCGCCTCCTCGACGGCGGTCTCGGGCACGTCGAGCTTGCGACGCTCGATCGGCAGGTCGGTGTAGTCCTTGGGCACGACGTCGCCGCGGATCTCGATGATCGCGGCGAACGTGAACGGCTGGCCCTTCTTGAGCGGCGCGGCCTCCTCGACGCGAGGCTCGGCCACCGGCGCGAGGTTGTGCTCCTGCGACGCGCGGAAGAACGACTCGCGGACGAGCTGGTAGCTGACCTCGGCGTTGATCCGCTGGCCATAGACCTGCTCGAGCACCGGGCGGGGAACCTTGCCCTTGCGAAAGCCCTTCAAGGCGACGTCCTTGCCGAGCTCCTTGTACGCGGTGCCGAGCTTCTGGCTCACCGTCTCCCACGGGACCTCGACGAACATCTTTTTCTCGACCGGTGAAACGTCTTCGATGCGGACCTGCATGGCGGCACGCGTGGTTACCACAGGCACGCCACCGGGGAAACGTCTGGGACGAGAACGTTTGGCCAGTAGATCGGCGCGCTCAGCGCCGCAGCCGGTAAGTAGGCTCACCGCCTTGTGGCCGGCCCGGCTCGACCAGGCCGAGGCCGTGGCGCTCGAGCTTGCGGACGAGCTCCTCCATGAACCACACCGGCTCCGTGAGGTCGAGCAGCTGGCCGAGCTGGCGCGCGGTCAGCTCGCGCTCGCCCAGCGCGTTCAGCGCGCGGCGCTCGCGGCCGTCGAGGTGAAATTCGGCCGGGACGACGCGATCGACCAGCCAGCCAAGCTGGGCAGACACCTGCGGCAACAGGCCGAGCCGGACGATCGCCGACTGCGCGCCCGCGCCCGACGCGTAGCCCAGCGCGGTCTGCGCCGGCGACAGCGGCGGCTGCCGGGTCGTTCGCGACCGCGACCGCGGGAGCGGTGTCTTGCGGGGCTCCATGCTCATCGTGGCCTGACCCGGTGCGGCATAGTGCGCCTGCATGGCGGACACGTAGGCGGTACTCGGCACCTGCGGGATCCGCGCGGCCGCCGCCGGCGCGACGAGCTCGAGCCGCGGTGGCTCCTCGGAGCGCCGCGGCGGCGTGGCCTTGGAGCCCAGGGCGCGGCGCGCCGAGCCCTCGAGCTGCTCCTTGATGAGCTGGGCGCGGCCGTCGAGATCTTCGCCGACGTGGATGCCCCACGGACCATTGAGATCGAGGCCGGCCGGGCCGATCGCGAGCTCGATGCCCTGCATCATGATCGTCGGTAGCTGGGGGTCGCGGCTGTCGGCGAACGCGCGCATCAGCACGCGCTGCTCCGCCCACCGCTCGGCGACCACCATCACCGAGCGCCAGTGGCTGGGCCCCGCCGCCGGGCTGCGCCGCCAGTCGTCGACGATCCGGATCTGCGCCATGCTCGCGTCCACATCATAGCGCGCCGGAAAGCCCGGCGAGCGCGTTCCGGGCCTGCCGGCGCCGGAAGCCCGCGGCGCAAGCCAGGAACCTCGGCGGAACCGACCGGTTCGACCAGCCGGCTGGGGTTTTTCCGCCGCGCACAAAAAAAACCGCCGGTAGCCTTGGGGGAAGGCTACCGGCGGGACCCGCTCCGAGCGCGGGGGTCATGGCGGCTCCCTGGCGCGGGTGGAACGCCAGCAGAGCCACAGAGCAAATTAGCTAGTCATGGCGATCCAGCCACGAGTTGAGCTTGGCGCGCACGTCGTCGCTCACCTTGGTCCAGCCGTCCTTCAGCTGGAGCTCGAGCTCGTCGAGCCGGGTCTTCAGCCGGGTCCGCGCCTCCGAAGCTTCGCGACGGCTATCCGCCTTGAGCTCGTTGTACTTCGCGAGAAGCTCGTGTTTGCGCGCCTCGACGCGATCGCGGAGCTCATCGCCCTTGTTCAGCATGGCAGGACGCCGTGCACACTCGATACCAACGCTCGGCGCGGCCGGTCCGAGCCTGATGGGCGCCGTGTGAACACGGGAGTACGTCGGTATTTCCCGAGTGCCACATCTGCCAGATAGCCTATCGACGCTCTCGCGATCACGGGTAAGCCATTGAGAGCCATGGCAACGCCGCGCCGATCGCGCGGCGTCGTGCAGCGCGCGCCGGCGGCCTGCACCGGCCTCGACCTGCCGCGGGACGGCGCGCTCCGCTGGCTCACGGAAGGCGCCCATGGCCGTGTCCGATCCGCCCACCGTGCGTATCCGCCCGGTCATGGAAACCCCAGGAACCGTTCGCATCCCACCTGGCACCCATGCTGCACCTGCTGCCAGCATGCCTTCGAAACCTTCCGAAAACCATAATAACTACGATGACATCGTTCGCAGGACCGTGGTCGAGCCAGACTCGTCTGTGCGCCCGAGCCGTGCGCAGGAGCAGGCCGGGCGCGAGGGCTACCGCGCGCTCGATGACGACGAGACGGCGCTCCGCGACCGCGTGCTGCGCGCGCTCGCCGAGTCGGGCGCAAACCTCGCGCGCGTGACCGTCGAGGTCGCGCGCCAGGTCGTCAGCCTGCGCGGCCAGGTCGGCAGTCCCGCGATGTTGCGCACACTCGAGGACACGGTCGCGCGCATCCCGGGAGTCGAGACGATCCACAACGAGGTCGTCATCGCGGCGACGCAGCGGTCGTGACACCTCCCCATCTCCCCAAGCCCCGCCGGGCTGGGGGCCGGTATGCGCAACGAGCGAACGCGCGCATCCGACCGTGCATTTCGGCTCATCGGGCGATTCCGCACGGTGAAACCGCCCTCGCGCTCGACGATCCGGGTACCTAGCGCCGGATCGAGTCCGGCATCCATCTGGCATATGTGCTGCACCAACAAAGCTGCAGCAAACCCACAGGAGATCTCAGTCATGTTTTCTTGGGCGATTGCATTCTTTGTCATTGCGTTGATTGCAGCGGTGTTTGGCTTCTTCGGCCTCGCGGCCAGCGCGGCCGGCATCGCAAAGCTTATCTTCTTCGTCGCGCTCATCATGGCGCTCGTCAGCTTCTTGACGGGACGCCGACCCGCCGTATGAGCGCGGCTGTGGGGGTCCCAGGCGCGACCTGGACTCGATGGCGGCAGAAAGGTATGACCTCGTTGTGAACGGAACCATCCTGATCGTCGACGACGACGACGACACCGCCGTGCTGCTGCGCGATAGTCTGCGCAAGCGCGGCTTCGCGGTCGACGCCGTCAATTCTGCGCAGCAGTGCCTCGAGTACCTGCGCACGGATCCGGCTGACGTGGTGGTGACAGACGTGCAGATGTCTGGCATGTCCGGCATCGAGCTCTGTCAGGAGCTGCGCCAGCGCTACCCCGATCTGCTGCCGCTCGTGCTCACCGGCCAGGGCGGCCTCGATACGGCGATCGCCGCGATCCGCGCCGGTGCGTATGACTTCATCACCAAGCCGGTGAAGGTCGACGCGCTCGCCATCGCCGTCGGCCGCGCGCTCGAGCACCTGAACCTCAAGCGCGAGGTCACGCGGCTGCGCCGCAGCCGGGATGGCACCCAACCGATCGACGGCATCGCGGGGTCGAGCCCGGCGATCCGCGAGACGATCGAGATGATCCGCCGCGTCGCCGATAGCGATGCCACGGTGCTGGTCACCGGCGAGTCCGGCACCGGCAAGGAGCTGGTCGCCCGCGCGCTGCACAGCCTGTCGTCGCGCCGAGATCAGCCGTTCGTCGCGGTCAACTGCGCGGCGATGCCGGCCCCGCTGCTCGAGAGCGAGCTGTTCGGCCACCTCCGCGGCGCGTTCACCGATGCCAAGCGGTCGCGCGCAGGTCTGTTCGTTCAGGCCGGCGCCGGCACGATCTTCCTCGACGAGATCGGCGAGATGCCGATCGAGATGCAGGTCAAGCTGCTGCGCGTGCTGCAGGAGCGCAAGGTCCGTCCGGTCGGCGGCGATGAAGAGGTGCCGTTCGAGGCCCGGGTGGTCACCGCGACCAACCGCGATCTCGAGACCGAGGTCGACGAGAAGCGGTTCCGCGAAGATCTGTTCTACCGCATCAACGTCGTGGCGATCCCGGTGCCGCCGCTGCGCGCCCGCGCCGGCGACATCCTGCTGCTCGCCCAGTACTTCCTGAAGCGGATCGCCGCGCGCACCAACAAGCCGGTGCAGGGCGTCTCGGGTCCCGCCGCCCGCCTGCTCATGGACTACGACTGGCCGGGCAACGTCCGCGAGCTCGAGAACTGCATGGAGCGCGCGGTCGCGCTGTGCCGGCTCGACGAGGTGACCGTCGACGATCTACCTGCCAAGGTGCAGGAGCACCAGAGCAGCAAGATCGTCATCACCACCGAGTCGCCCGGCGAGCTCATCACGCTGGACGAGATGGAGCGCCGCTATGTCCGTCAGGTGCTCAACGCCGTCGGTGGCAACAAGACCCACGCCGCGCGGATCCTCGGCATCGACCGTCGCTCGCTGTACCGCCGGCTCGAGGAGCCGCGCCACGACCCCAAGACCGCCGAGCCGTCCGGCCACGCGGCCAGCCACGCGCGCACGGTGCCGATCTCGCTGCCGCACGCCGCGAATGGTCACGGCTCCAACGGCCATGTCGCAGCGCCCCCTGCCACCGCGGGGTCCGGCGCGGTCAGCCATCCAGGAGAGGCAGAATAGATCAGCATCCATGAGCCGGACATGAAGCAGCAGCGGATTCATCTCCTGCTCGTGGAAGACGACGATCTGGATGTGATGAACGTCCACCGCGCGTTGGCCCAGGCGCCGGAGGTCGCGTCGATCACGGTCGCGCGCGATGGCGTCGAAGCGCTCAAAGTGTTGCGCGCGGGTGAACTCCCGCTCGAACGGCTCGTGATCCTGCTAGACCTCCGCATGCCGCGGATGTCGGGGCTCGATCTGCTCAAGGAGCTGCGTAGTGATCCCCGCCTCAAGCGGGTGCCGAATGTCATCCTGACGACGTCGGATGATCCGCACGACCGCGATCAGGCGTTCTGCCTGGGCGCGGCCGGCTATTTTGTCAAACCGGCGGCGCCCGGCAGGTTCCGCCAGATCATGGACGCGATGCGCAGTTACTGGTCGGTGGCCGAGTTCGCTCCGCCGCCCCTCGAGGGCAAGCTATGACCGGCAAGCCTGGGGTGTTCGGTCCCGGCGAGGGCCAGGGCGGCGGTCCGACGCGGGTCCCCGGCCCGCCGCGGATCGAGCGCGTGCGCCTGCTGATGGTCGACGACGATCTCGTCGATCGCCTCGCGATCCGGCGCGCGCTCGAGCAGAGCGACCTCGCCGTCGAGATGCTCGAGGCCAGCACCGCCGCCGAGGCGCTCGAGATCTGCGGCACCGCCGCGCCGTTCGACTGCTGGCTGCTCGATCACGATCTGCCCGATACGACGGGCACCGAGCTGACGCACCGGCTGCGCGAGCGGGGCGACCTCACCCCGGTGATCCTCGTGACCGGCCGTGCCGGCCACGACAACGAAGATCTCCTGCAGGCGGCGGTCGACGCCGGCATCACCGACTTCCTGCCCAAGAGCGATCTATCGCCGCGCCGGCTCGCGCTGCGCATCCGCTTCGCGATCCGGATCGGCCGCGCCGAGGCCGAGTCGCAGAAGTCGCTGCGGGACGCCAACCTCGCCGCGCGCGCACGCGACGACGTGCTCGCGGTCGTGTCGCACGATCTGCGCGGACCGCTCCACGCGATCGGGCTGGCCTGCGAGGCGCTCCACGACGAGGTCAGCAGCGACGCCAAGCGCTACCTCGGCGCGATCGAGCGCGCGTCGCAGCGCGCCGAACGCCTGATCACCGATCTGCTCGAGGCCAGTGCGATCGAGAACGGTGGGCTCACGCTCGCCCGCGCCTCGGTCGACGCCGCCGCGATCGTGCGCCAGGCCACGGCCGACTACGAGCTGCTCGTCAAGGAGACCGGCGGCAAGCTCACCGCGAAGCTGCCCGATGGCTCGACGCTGGTCTCGGCGGATCGCGACCGCGTGCTGCAGGTGCTCGGCAACCTGATCGGCAACGCGCTCAAGCACGCGCGCGGCGCGCCGATCGAGATCTCGCTCGAGCGCACCCACCGCGACGCGGTGATCGCCGTGCGCGACAACGGGCCCGGGATCACCGACTCCGAGCTGCCGCACGTGTTCGATCGCTACTGGCACGGCCGCGCCAAGAAGGGCGGCGCCGGCCTGGGCCTGGCGATCGCCAAGGGCATCGTCGATGCCCACGGCGGCCAGATCGCCGTCGCGAGCAAGGTGGGCGCCGGCGCCGAGTTCTCGTTCACGCTGCCGCTCGCGCCGCCGCGCTGAGCCGACCGCTCGCACGCGCTGCACCGGGCGCCGCCGCCGGCGGTGAGCTCGTCGGGACGAGGGCGACGCGCGCGGCGTTTTTTTGCGTGTTGCCGCCAGCGCTCACCGGATCCGGCGAGGCGAGCGACCGCGCCACGGCTCGCGCGGTCGAGCCTCCGGTTCCGCGTAGATCGCATACCGAGTGACTGGCATACGCCGTGCTCGACGATCGTTTCATGATTGCTTCGCTCAGGTCTCCTCGTTCGCTCGCGTTGCCCGATCGCGGGGCGCCCGCGTTTTCCCGCATCGTCAACCGGGTCGTCGGCGACCTGCTCGAGCTGATGGTGCACTCGATCGAGGGCCTCCGCGATCGGATCGCCGCGTCGCTGCGGCGCGATCAAGCGCTGTAGCGCGCCCGGATCGTCGGCGGCCTAGTCTTCGAAGTCGCGGCGCACGGCGCGGACCACCGAGGTCATCGGCGTCACCACGGTCTCGTAGACCGGCATCGGGATGCCGTCGTCGCAGGCGAGCCGCAGATACGTCGGGGTCTGGCGCGCAGTGCGCAGCTTGTTGAGCGACGACGCGACCTCGGCCGCCGACGGCCGCTCCGCGAAGCTCTTCGCGAGCATGCGCTCGACGAGCTCGACCAGGCCGTAGGGCGCGTCCGGGCAGCGCGGCGCCAGCGATGGCGCCGGCCGATTGAGGTGCTGGACCAGGATCTCGACCGAGGACGCACCGATGAACGGCGCGCGGCCGGTCAGCGCTTGATACGCGACCACGCCGAGGCCGTAGACATCGCAGTGTCCGCCCGTCGGACCGCCGCGCGCCTGCTCGGGCGCCATGTACATCGGCGTGCCGATCGCCTCGTTCATGTTGGTGAACCGTGCGCCGGCGAGGTGATGCGCGATGCCCCAGTCGATCACGCGGACCGGAAACCGCCCGTCGTCGGGGGCGAGGATGATGTTGTCCGGCTTGAGATCGCGGTGGGTGACGCCGCGCGCGTGCGCCGCGGCCAGCACCTCGGCGACCGAGGTCACGAAGTCGATCACGGCGTCGGCGTCGAGCGCCCCGCACTGCATGCGCTGCGCGAGCGCGACGCCCTCGACGAGCTCCATCGCGATCCACGGCCGCCCATCGTCGAGCATGCCGCACTCGAAGAACCGCGGGATCCCGGCGTGCGAGACCGACGCGAGGATCGTCGCCTCGCGCATCATGCGGTCGATCGAGCGATCGAACGCGAGCTGATCTTCGCGCAGGATCTTCAGCGCGACCGACCGCGCGCTGATCTCGTGACGCGCCCGGTAGACCCAACCCATCCCACCCATACCCACCAGGCGCTCGATCCGATACGCGGACACCAGATGACCCGCTTGCAGCGGACCCGACTGGAACTCCAGCTCCGGAGCGGGCGGGATATCGAGCTGCGTGCTGACCATGACGGGAGCACCGGGAGCACACCACGTGCCAGCGCGACTCGCTGGGATCTCGGTTC
>Ga0307516_10010371_pt1 | contig 10250 bp, 3 predicted proteins | sample 19_EM_MG_FD_203310 | JGI IMG/M metagenome (GOLD analysis project Ga0307516, IMG submission 203310) | Populus trichocarpa ectomycorrhiza microbial communities from riparian zone in the Pacific Northwest, United States - 19_EM | ecosystem: Host-associated > Plants > Roots > Unclassified | place...
ACTTGTTACTAATTATCAACTTTTTGGGCTATTTATATCAAATCACCAGATATCTAAATTATAAAAAGTAAATTAAATTACTTAAATTAAAAAAAACAACTAATTATCCAATAAATTAACCTTATTTTTAATCGTGTTTTAATTTTTTAGACTCATCAAAAGATTCGACCAATATTAATAACAGGCAGTGATTAATTAAGACAAAACTCTGTAACAGTTTTTACTCTCCACCTTTTACATGCGCACGCAGACACCATACTATTTAGTATTTACCTTGTAGTAAAGAAGTGAGCAGCAGAAGGAAAAAGAAGAAGATAGACCAAACCACACACCTCTCCTCTACATAATTTAAAAGAAAAGGAGACAAAACAGTAGAAATGTAAGAACAAGGGGAGTACTGTTGTGTGCTGTGTTTTTTCTTAAATGGACAACAACGGGTGGTGACCTCTACCTCTCTCCTTGTCTCTGTCTCTGTCTCTACTCTCTCGCTCTCTTGGCGATCCATTTTCCAAAAAAATAACCTCAAAACCCAAAACACAGCATGCAAAAGTAGTACTAAGAAATTAAAAATAAAGAAACAACAAAGTGGTGGTGCTGCTGCCTGATATTTTTTGAGAAAGAGAGTGTCTTTAAACGAGGTCATTCTTACACGTAAGTCTTTTCGATTCTCTCTCAAAACCTCCCATTTCTCCTCTCTATTACTCTGCCCTTTCTGATATATTTCTTGGTGTTCAGAATCAGACACCAATAATCTGACTGATTTCTGCAAGATTGTTGTTACTTCTTAAATCTTAATCCTTATTTATTAATATTTCCAGCTTCCTCTCACCGATTTTGCCTCTCTTTTATCTCAAGGTTTGTCATCTATCCTTTTTTTCTCCGTTTAAACCATCTCAAGTTTAGATGTAATGCTGCTAAATCCTCCGTTTTTCCTTTCATTTCTTGAAAGTTTGTGACTCTCAAGTCTTTTTTTTTTTATTAAAAAAAGTTAATTGGTAAAACTGGAAATTTGTGTTTGCTTACTATATATAACATTTCAAGCGGCAATTTTTGTTTTTCGATTCTTAAAATCTTCGAGTGTTTATGAGATCTAAAAATCTAGTTTTCTGTTTGTTTGGTTATCTGTATTGATAGATTTTTCAGGCATGAATATCAAAAGACTCTGCTTTTTCGCAGAAAGTAGATTGCTTTCCTTTTTAAACAAATGAAAAAGTCATTTAACTGAAGTTTATTTGGTTTATGTTTTTTAATGGGAAAATTTATTTAATCAGTTTTTGTTTTGTGGGATTCATTAGAGATTTTAAGAATCTGCAGTTAGTTTAATCTATATTAGCATCAATAATAAGTTGATTAGTGACAAATTAAGCTTTCTTTCTTTGCCTTGAACTATCAACACATGCACTCACCTAAATAAGCTAAATCAAGAAGCCAACATTAATTTCCTTTTTCTGGGTTTTTTGAGATGTCAATTCAAATATGTTCTTCTCAATTTTTGACCCTTTATTGAGGTTACTGTGAAAACTGAGGCTGATATGCATGAAAAATGAGGATTTAGACTGTGTCGAATATTATGAAAGAGAGTGAAGATTAAACTGGTTTTTCAAAATTGAGCTTTAGTCTCGAGAGAGGGATTCTGGGAATTTTTCTTAATCAAGAAATTGAGCTAAAACAAGTTGCAAATTTGGTTCTCGAATTTTTGTTCAAGCTTAGGACTTTATCTTATGCCAGAGTGGAATGGCAACTTTTTCTCAGTAAATATTTTTTTCAACTGCAAACAATTGTTGTAACATTTGATCAGGTTTGTTTCTGATATTGGTCTCTCTGCTTTTTTGTGCATCAGCTGCAGTTGGTTATGAGGACCTCGTAAAAGTTTTAGCTGTCTATGACGTCATTCAGATCATGGAAATTGCTAAAAAGGAACACCTTCTGTGATGGGGTATGGCATATTATATTTAATTTGCTTCTCAGTCCTGGGGGTAGCTAAGAAGATGGAGTGTTTACAAAATCTGCCTTAGTTTTGGTAGTCATCAAAGATGTAATTGTGTTGCCTTGGTGCAGGTGAAATCCGGTTTGAAGATGAAGCTGCTGCCGTTTATGGGAGTTTTGTGTACAGCAATGTTGTTCGTTGTGTATAGAACTACAATATATCAGTATCACCATACAGAGGTATGGAAACCCCATCGACTCTCTACATATTTTAACTTATAAGCATCAATCAGGGAGCCAAAATGTCTAGTCAATTCTCTTCTGGTGAATGATTTGTGGATTTTTTTTTGTTCATAGAGGCATTAATTCCAATATTTATGTTATAGACATACTTGAGTACTTGGTTACTTTGATTTCAAACTTCTGAAAGAAATGTAACTTAGCATGGCCCAAAATCTTAATAACTTCTAGTGTCACTTGCTGGTCCATCTACATCTTTTCTGTTGTTGAATTTACCCCTAGGCACAAATTAAGCTGCATTTTCACATTGAAAATAGGTCCAGCTCTAGCTATCTGTTTTTTATGGTGCTGCATCTGCTGAACTCTTTTACTCCCTTTAGAGTAGTTTTTCTCTAGTTTGCTGACTCTGCATCCTGGTGAAAAGTTTGCTGACTAGTTTTTCTCCACCATTGTCAGATGGATGAAAAATTGTACCCCTTTGAAATATTGAAGGTAATTTTAGAACTACCAATTAAAATTCCAAAGTAATGTTTTAAACATTGGACGACTGTTCTAGTGTTCATCATTATACGAAGATGCATTTGGTGCTTTGATCTAGGAATCGGCTTTGGCTTCTGGACTGTTGGGTGGTTTGCCTCATGGTATTATACGAGCTAGCTCAGATTTAGAGTTGAAGCCTCTATGGTCAACAAGTAGTTCGAGGTCAAAGGTTGGTTTTTTTATCCTCTGGTATTGTGCCATCAATACAAGGGCATGTCTTGACTTTTCATGGAAATCAAATGCAGGTTGATCCTTCTACCCGTCATTACTTGCTGGCAATTCCAGTTGGCATCAAGCAAAAGGATAATGTCGATCATATTGTCCAAAAAGTATTGCAGATGTCTTTTCTAATGTTTTTGTTTCATCAACTGAACATTTCTTGCCTAACATCATTGAATTCAGTTTCTTCCAGAGAATTTTACAGTTATTCTATTTCATTATGATGGCAACGTGGATGGGTGGTGGGATCTTGATTGGAGCAATGAAGCCATACACATAGTTGCCAAGAACCAAACGAAGTGGTAAGATCAACCTTGATAATTTCTTTTTTTGTCTATTTTTTACTGCATATTTTGTATGTATGGTAAAAATGGATGATTGATATTGCTGTTTCAGTGTTAATTTATTGCAAATTGTACAAAATCATTTAGCTTCAAAGGTCAGAGGAGCACAGGATTTCATGGGTTAAACTCATAACATCTTTTCATCTATGAGAGGAGTTTGATAGTTATGTGAGCATGGAATATTTTCCTAAAAGGATTTGTCTGAGGGTCTGAGCAGCTGATTTGTTTTTCCTCATGCATCGAACTAGCTTACTGCTGCAAGAAAAATAAAACACTGTCATGGAAATTGGACTGCCTAAAAAGTGGCTGGAAAGTTATGTCTTTACATGAATGGCTCTGATAATCTTACTGGATCTGTAATCTGTGTCTGAGATCTCCAAGGTGACTTGTCAAATGATGGTCCAACTGCTGCCATTCTTCAAACTTACCATTTATCCTTGGGTTTTTCTGTACAAGTTTATTTAACTTGTCATGCTGACAACAGTATTAACACCTTTTTGATCTTTTCTGGATTGTTCTTTTTCTTATGAAGAAAAACTCTCATTGCTTGCTTTTCAGGTGGTTTGCCAAACGCTTCCTGCATCCTGCTGTTGTGTCTGCTTATGATTATATATTTCTATGGGATGAAGATTTGGGGATTGAGCATTTCAATCCAGGAAAGTGAGTTTGTTGGACATTTTTTTCTTTAGCATGTTTGGGTTGCCTGCCTTTGGTAATAATATATTTGCCTTGACTTTATCCATAATGTTTATTTTTTTTTAGGTGGGTAGATAAGTGATCATCTACTCGAATTTCCAAAAAAATTGTTTGGCCTGTTCTCATCTTCATGTCCATTTTAATTATTTACCAGTCATTTATAGACATCCATCAATCATGATGTCTTTCATTTAGTCATGTCATAGGTAGTTCTAACATCCGCAATTTCTCCTGCTCTCAAAACCCTTGCCAGAACAGGATTCTCTTTTGCTAAGGCTGTTTAGATTAGTAAGGCTTGTTTTTCATCTTAGATTATCATTTCTAGGACAATTGGGACAATTGGGAATTACAGAATGTATGAGAGAGAGAGAGAGAGAGAGAGCAAGGACTGGCAGAGTTTACCAATTCCATACTCTTACAGAGAACAAGAGGGGGGGAGAGGGCAGGGTCTTCAGAGAAGCTGCCCAGATAGAGAAATGAATGAACTGGGAAAGAGAGAGGGGCTCTATTTATCCATCTGGGCTTAAATTATGGGTGTGATGAGTTAACAGCGATGGCGTTCTGGGTGTGATGAGTTATCTGGGCGTTAGTTTACTTGAAGAACTTTTATAAGAACAAAGTGTGACTTGCTGTTAGGCTTATATCCTGTCTAAACAAACCTTATCGATTTATAATTTCATTTCCTTTGTTTTCTTTCTAGATACTTGAAAATTGTGAGATTTGAAGGACTGGAGATATCTCAGCCAGCTTTGGACCCAAATTCAACTGACATACATCATAGAATTACTATTCGTGCCAGAATGAAGAAGTTTCATAGGTGAATGACATGGCTTTTACTAACTTGATTAAAATCTATCTGTTAATGACTAGCACTTGTCTAACATAATTTACGGTGAACAGAAGAGTTTATGACAGCAGAGGCAGTACCAAATGTTCTGACATCAGCGAGGGGCCTCCATGCACTGGGTAAATAGACCGCTATACTTGTGACATATCTTGTCTTCTGAATTTTTTTTTTTAATTTGGTGCAATGCTATTTTTTGACTTAAAAAGTTCATATATTACCTTATCGGTGGCCCTCATGTAGTGTTTATTTTCCCATCCATTTGCTATGAGGCTGACGAGGAATTGACCAATCTAATATTCTATGTCAAATTGTAGAAGTCTTGTTTAGTGACAATTTGAGCCTGAGCTCATCTTTTCCGTGGAACTTCAATACTTGTGACAATACCCATTGAAGGATATACTGTATTGTTCTTGTAAGGATTCTAGCAATACTAATTTAATTTACGTTATATCTGTAGATTTGTAGAAGGTATGGCTCCAGTCTTTTCAAGATCTGCTTGGTACTGTGCTTGGCATCTTATACAGGTAACTAAACTTTGATTATTCCAGTATAAAGAAGCCCTTTATTTAACATTATCGTAAGCTTGTGATGCCCAGTGTAATTGCTATTTGATGATCCTAGTGTAAGCATGTTTTGTTTTTTGCTTAAAATTTTAGTTGAGAAGCATTTAGGACTAGCTTTGTTTGCTTGCTGCAAAATAAATTGACTTTGAAAAACAAAATTCTGTGGGGATCTTTTCTAAAAAGATGATTAGTGGGACTGTGGAAAATTTGTTGAAAAATGTCCTTATAAACACAGAAAAACAACTATCTTTATATTATTTGTTTTAGCTGAAGTAATGTGACCTAACATGTATGAATTGTTGATAAATATGACCAATATACGGTTGCCCCTAGGATGAAAGAAAATTTAACACATACTATTTAATCCATTTAGGAAAATGTTCTCTTTTTGAGAAGGGGAAAACAAATCTCTCCATTTAAAGCATGCTATTTAGGTTGACTACAAATTGAATTCCTTTGACTGGTTTTTTCAAGCTGCACCAAACATAGGAAACTCTGTAAGATATTTTCCAACATAACAAACACTTTTATGCAAACAATTGGTGCATTAGACTTAACTTGATTTTGGAAGGTAGAAGATATGGCCATATGGTTAAATTCTACTCCACCCACTATAGGATGATTGCAAATCAAGTGCACTTTTGGCCTAGGGTTGATTAACTCATCATGGAATTCCTTTTCTTTTTACTCAGAATGATCTAGTCCATGGATGGGGAATGGACATGAAACTTGGATACTGTGCGCAGGTAAGTTGAACGTGATTTTCCAAGGCTAGGTTTAGTTTCTCTTACTGTTTAATTTCCTCCACCTCAATTTGTTGACTGAAGGTTTTCTTCTGCATTGTTAATTTACTCGTTGCTCTGTAACCTTTTTTGCTATATTACTAGCTTGCTTGGTATAGATTATTTTAGGCTCAATGCTCTGCTGCTAGAGCCTATTTTTACAACTAAGATAAGAATAGGAAAGGTTCAATAGGTGTTGGTCTTGGTCTTGGCAAATAATGGTGGTTGTAGGAAGTAGCATAAAAATTGCGTAGTAGATACGAAAGATGTAAGAGTTTCACAAAGAGTGATGAGTTAAGAGTGGTCTTGGAGGAAGAGTTTCATGTTTATTGACAGTTATTAGTGCTCCAGACAATCCTCTTGCGATGTCCTCATTGTAAACCCACTTGTAAAGATGCTAGGATTGAAAAGTTGATCATTTTCCTTTTTTGCTTCCTAGGGACTTGGTACCTTTTCACCTCCACAAAAATCATTTTAGTTTAACTAGGAATTGAGAGGGGAGCAGATAATAAATATTGTGGTAATCCACAAATTTGGACATTTAAACTGTTCGATCAATATTTGTAAGAAAGGGCATTTAAATCATTGTCCCAACAAAAGATAATTTACTCGTCTATTCTTAGAATAGCTTTTTTTTTTGTTTGACGGTAAGAAATAACCAGGGGCCAGCGCCAGCTTGTCTATCTCTGAGACTGGGTTCCTTTCTGAAATGATTTTAAGGATATACCTCCACATTATCATGGTGGACTTAAGAGAATAAATTTTCTTGGATGCGAGCCCCAAGGTTCAATCTCAAGAATTCAAAGAAGAGAGCGGACCTCTTTGAGCACCAGACCAATCCCTTGGAGTTTTTTCTAGAATATCTATTGACCAATTTTATCTCATTACAAGTATTGAACTTGACCCCTATTTTCATGTCTTTAATGCTTGATGACCCTTTTCTTTTATCTTTTACTCTATTTTCTTCTCCATAGATGCTAGTTATCATAGGAAAGAATATTATGATAGGCTCAGTTTATGTGACCTTGTGCAGGGAGATCGCACAAAGAAGGTGGGGGTCATTGATAGCGAATATATTGTTCATAAGGGCATACAAACTTTGGGTGGGCGTAAAACTCCTAGAAGAAAGGTCATCCTTTTCTCCTTGTTTTCTCAGGGGGGGCACAGTTTATGATTTTTGTCTATCTGCATTTTATTATCTATTATTAATATCTTTCTGATTTCTTCAGTCATCAAATACAGAAGAGTTGACTAAGGTAAACTTTCCTTTGTCTGGTAGATGAATTTTCATTGATACTATTTTGTAGCCACTGTTATTTGTTCTTAAAAGTTTCGCCTTCTCTTTTTTGGTTTACTTTCTCCTTCTGGCATTCAGAGACATAGTGCTGCATCCGTGGATCCTAGGATGGAGGTGAGACTACTGATCCTCTAGTCTACCATCAACCCTGCTTTGAGCATTTTATATACTTCTATTCCTCTGGACATGAAATGCCTGCAATAGGCAGAAGAGCTGCCAAGTAGTCTAGGATGATTGTTTCCTTGATTGTTTACATGTTTTCTCTAAATCATGCAATTTGGCCGATTCTAATTCTGTTGAGATTTACAACTTATATTTGATTAGTAAGGACTATTGGGTAGTAGGTTCCAATATCATGGATTGGCACCTCCTGGCCTTGAGATTGGTGATCTTGGCTTTGATAACACTTTTATTTTGGAGTTAATGCACGTATATCATGACATTGTTAACTCTATGATGTTGTTTTCTTCATGAAGAATGAACTACATTTGAGATGCTAAATTCCAACCATGTTGTCATGTCTGTAATTTGATGAACTTTGTTGTTTTCCTTCAATTGACTGATCAGATTAGAAGGCAATCAACATGGGAGCTTCAAATATTTAAGGATCGCTGGAAGCAAGCGGTAAAGGAGGACAAAAATTGGGTTGATCCATTTCTAAGGAACCGAAAACGCAGAAAACTGAAGCGGCACGGCCAATAATCTAGTTGTCTTCATCACACATGGGGTCTTATCTATACCTGTAATTTTGTCCTCCTAGCTTTTATTGATGCTCATAATTGATTCACTAAATGGACAAGTCATAGTTTTGTTCTTAAAATCCAGATTTTGTTTTACTTGCCTAGTTCTAGCTGATTTCTCTCGGTTGCTTTCCAAGCCTCTCAATTTTGCAGATTGAGGGCATGTAGATTCCTTTATGCATTACCTATAGACGAACAATGAATTGCTTGCTTCGGGGAAGAAATTTAAGGTCTGTTATACCGCAGCACAATTCACCATGTCTGTGATCTGCCATTGGCGTACTGCCATGCTACTGCTACAAAACTTCAGAATCAGGCTCTTAATATTTTTGCTTTGCATGGCGTAGTTGGAGGTCTACTTGTGTAGTATTTTTTTATTTTATGTTAGTACGGTAATGTGCTTGTCCTGCAGTGTTACAGTACCTGCATTGAATTAAATTAAAAAAAAAAAACTAAAGGAGAAGTTACTGTAAGAACAAGACTTATTTTCCTATTCATTGTATTGTAATAGTGTATTTACTTAATTATTTGCTGTTTAAAAAAAGAAAAAGAAAAAAGAAGCAATGAATTAAGCTTTGGGGTGGGATTGTCTTTTTATTATGGCATAATTGTTTTTAACATGTTGCATAGGGGTTATAACTGTCATGCAAGGTAAAATTACAACTTTTGATATTGTGGTGTTTTTATCATTTTATTTTTTTCGAACAGTGCAATTATTTTGGTATCATTAGAGTCAAGAACAATGCATCTCTCTTGGCTAGGAGTAATATTTTAATAGTCATGTATTTAATGTTATTTTAAAAAAACATGATGATATGTACACGCTCATGTGTGGACAGCTCTCGTGTTGTTTAATCGGCGGGTTTAGGGTTGTTCGGCTATCAAATGTCGTTTTATGAAGTGGTGTTTGAAAGATATTGGAGCTCTCTACACAGTGGTGCGATGCATGTATTATAATTGTCGCTGGTTTGGCACTGATAATATTTTTTTTTTTAAATTTTGCGTCACTCTTGCAAAATTTCAGAATAACCTTTTCAATTGTTTTTTCATTCACATTTGGTCTCCATGTTTTTAATTACTATTTTTTATTTATTTTAGAATAAATTATAAAATTATAAATAATTTTTAATTTCACCCCCTACTATTTTTAATTTATCAATAATATTTTAAATTACAAATGTTTTTTTATTTCATCCCCATCATTTTTAAATATATAAATAATCTATCAAATTACAAATATTTTTTAATTTTATCACTTATGATTTTTTTTAATCTTTTCAAATTTGGTTCTTATTTTTTTTATTGTTACTTATTTTATTTGGCATCATTTTTAATTTTTTTTTAAAAATTCATCCTCGAGTTTTTTTTCCTATTAGATTTTATCATTTCTTTTGTTGTTACTTTTTTTGCTTTTACATGTTTTTTTTATTGATATTTTTTCACCGACTTCATCTTTTTCAAAATTAAATTGGTTGATGATTAAGTTTTTTATTTGAATTCGAGTTCAAGATTTCACGATTTGCGACTTTTAAATACTAGACTAGATTTAGGAGGTTTGCCCGGGTTTATTTAATTTTTTTATGATGTTTTATTTTTTATTTTTTATCTTTTGTTTTTGGTTTTGTTTTGTTATTTTTTAATGGTTTGTCTTCTGTTCAGTTGGTCCCTTACGATTTTTTTTTAATTTTACCTTTACTATTTTTTAATCTATAAATTATTTATCAAATTAAACATGTTATTTGATTTTACCCCCTATGATTTTTTAATCTTTCAAATTCGATTTTTATTCTATTAATTACTATTTATTTTGTCTTGGATCATTATTTTTTTTTTCAAATGTCATTCTCCTTGTGCTTTTTTCTATTAAATTTTATCTTCATTTATTTTGTTGTTGATTTTTTTTCTTTTGCAAGTTTTTTAATAAATAGTTTTTTTTTCACAACTTCATCCTTCAAAATTAAATTTGTTAAGAGTTAAACTTCTTGATTGAACCCATGTCAAGGATTTCACAACTTGTAGGTTTTAGAGATTAGACCAGATTTAAAGGGTTTGCTCG
>Ga0307516_10010372_pt1 | contig 10249 bp, 21 predicted proteins | sample 19_EM_MG_FD_203310 | JGI IMG/M metagenome (GOLD analysis project Ga0307516, IMG submission 203310) | Populus trichocarpa ectomycorrhiza microbial communities from riparian zone in the Pacific Northwest, United States - 19_EM | ecosystem: Host-associated > Plants > Roots > Unclassified | place...
AATCCCAATATTTTATTCCTTATTTTCTGATTTTCTTTAACCCCCTGGTCATATCCGCAGATAGTTCAAGGAAACTCATTTCTCATAAGAACAGAAAAACCAACAAAGGAAATCCATTTCCCCCTTCATATTCTGCGCTCGTCAGCGCCTAACTTTTGTCAATCTCGATCCAACTATTTTTTAGAGAGGGGCTCTACCTTAGCCGATGAAATAGACGCATCTATTTAATCACTCTCCTTTTCGGAGTCCTCCTCAAACAACTTCTTCTCCCATGCTGGGATACGTCGCGTATAACGGTGCGGCTCAGGAGATCCTTCTCTTCCAACCCCACTTGCCGAAACCTTGGCACGCTTGGCATTATGCTGGGGTTTTTCTCCCTCTTCCTCCTGAATGGCAGAGTCAGGGATACGGCGCTTGTTGCCCTCCACCGAACGAGAGGATGTCATAACAATTGGCCCCCGGCATTGGAACCAGCGATGCTTCGGTTTGCCACATGCGAGGCAATCGTTATTCTTGAATCGTTTTTCAACCAGCTTGGGGTCGACCGCCTTGCATCAGGAAAAAAAAAAATTGGGTCCAGTGCGTCCGGACGCACTAGATGCTGGAGACGCAGTGGACGAAACCTCGCTACTCCGGACGCAGCCCACTAGGGCACTGTACGTCGGGACGCAACACGCCAGGGCACCGTGCGTCGGGATGCAACATGCCAGGGCACCGTGCGTCGGGTCGCAACACGCCAGGGCACCGTGCGTCGGGTCGCAACACGCCAGGGCACCGTGCGTCGGGACGCAACACGCCAAGGCACCTGTGCCCGGACGCAGCTGCCACGGCACCTTGCGTCTGGACGCAGAGTGTCAAGGCATCTGCCTTCTGGACGAGGAGTGTCAGGGCATTTGCCATCGGACGCAGTGGGTTACTTACAGACGGAGAGTGTCAAGGCAAATGTCGTCCGGAAGACGCGTGCCACGGCATCTGCCTTACGGACGAAGAGTGTCATCCGGACGCAGCGCGTGTCTTACAGACGGAGAATGTCAAGGCAAATTTCTTCCGGATGCAGATTGTCAAGGCAAATGTCATCCGGACAACCCATGCCACGGCATCTGCCTTCTGGACGCGGAGTGTCAGGCCATTAGCCATCTGGATGCAGCGCGTTTCTTACAGACGGAGACTGTCAAGGTAAATTTCTTCCGGACGCAGAGTGTCAAGGCAAATGTCGTCCGGACGACGCATGCCACGGCATCTGCCTTCTGGACGTGGAGTGTCAGGGCATTAGCCATCTGGAGGCAGCACGTTTCTTACAGACGGAGACTGTCAAGGCAAATGTCGTCCGGACGAGGCGTGCCACGGCATCTGCCTTCCAGACGAGGAGTGTCAGGGCATTTGCCATCCAGACGCAGCGCGTTTCTTACAGATGGAGAATGTCAAGGCAAATTTCTTCCGGATGCAGATTGTCAAGGCAAATGTCGTCCGGACAACCCATGCCACGGCATCTGCCTTCTGGACACGGAGTGTCAGGCCATTAGCCATCTGGACGCAGCGCGTTTCTTACAGACGGAGACTGTCAAGGTAAATTTCTTCCGGACGCAGAGTGTCAAGGCAAATGTCGTCCGGACGACGCATGCCATGGCATCTGCCTTCTGGACGTGGAGTGTCAGGGCATTAGCCATCTGGAGGCAGCACGTTTCTTACAGACTGAGACTGTCAAGGCAAATGTCATCCGGACGAGGCGTGCCACGGCATCTGCCTTCCAGACGAGGAGTGTCAGGGCATTTGCCATCCAGACGCAGCGCGTTTCTTACAGACGGAGAATGTCAAGGCAAATTTCTTCCGGATGCAGATTGTCAAGGCAAATGTCGTCCGGACAACCCATGCCACGGCATCTACCTTCTGGACGCGGAGTGTCAGGCCATTAGCCATCCGGACGCAGCGCGTTTCTTACAGACGGAGACTGTCAAGGTAAATTTCTTCCGGACGCAGAGTGTCAAGGCAAATGTCGTCCGGACGACGCATGCCACGGCATCTGCCTTCTGGACATGGAGTCTCAGGGCATTAGCCATCTGGAGGCAGCACGTTTCTTACAGACGGAGACTGTCAAGGCAAATTTCTTCCGGACTCCGAGTGTCAAGGCAATTGTCATCCGGACGGCGCTTGCCACGGCATCTGCCTTCCGGACGAGGAGTGTCAGGGCATTTCGCTTCTGGACGCAGAGTGTCAAGGCAAATGTCGTCCGGACGACACATGCCACGGTATCTGCCTTCTGAATGCGGAGTGTCAGGGCATTTGCCATCCAGATGCAGCGCGTTCCTTACAGACGGAGACTGTCAAGGCAAATTTCTTCCGGACGCAGAGTGTCAAGGCAAATGTCGTCCAGACGACGCGTGCCACGGCATCTGCCTTCTGGACACCGAGTGTCAGGGCATTTGCCATCCGGACGCAGCCGTGTCTTACAGACGCAGTGTGGCAAGGCAAATAGGATTCAGACAAGGCTTACGATGGCGCACCACACATAGGTAATAGAGCAGTCACGGTGGTAGCATCCAGACGCGACTGTTAGGGAACGGTACATTGCAGCGAAGACTAGCAAACACGCATTTGGTTCCTGGCATTGTTCATTACATCTAATCTACTTCTATATACCACGTGACCGTAGATAGCATCGCTCTGCATGACAGAAACAAATGCTGTTTGCAGGATGAGACAAGATGCAATGAGAACATCAATGAAGTGGATACCAATGAGGATGCCGGCCGCAAGGACGATAGCAAGTAAGACGCGGCGAGAATATCGACGAGCTTCATGAGATTGTTAGCGCAGCTCTCAAAGGGACAAACAGTGGGAAGTTGTACAATACAACGCGAGGAGTACGATGTCGATGAGGATGGCGTTGAGGAGGATGCTGGCAGCAAGGACGATGGTGCAAGTAAGATGCGGAGAGAAGATTGACGAGCTTCGTGAGATTGTTAGCGCAGCTCTCACAGTGACAGACAGTGGGAAGTTGTACAATACGACGTGACGAGTACAATGTCGATGAGGATGGCGTTGAGGAGGATGCCGGCAGTGTGGATGATAGCAAGTAAGACGCGTCGAGTGCTATGGTGGCGCGTACGATGAAAGGAGAAGAAAAAAGGGGTGGAATTGCGGCCCGTGCCGTCCTATTTAGCAAGCCGAGCAGTGGCATGTAAGCAAGGCGAGCGGTGGTAAGTGCGCCGAGCTGCGGTAAGCAAGCCAAACCGTACGAAAGCACTGGCGCTAGCAAACGCTTGGCACCTTGCAAGTTGCATGAGAAATCACTCGCAATGCTCGAAATCTGCGAATTCCACTCCCATAGTCATCGATATCCCGGAACCCGCCGTTTATATTCTCCGAATTATTCCCTATCGTATCAATTGAGTCTGGCCGAAAGTTTGTACCTACTGGCCCCTGCTTTCCAACATATCGGTGCTGCAGTTCTGATTCAACTGCTTCTGCTCGGAGAATCTGTACTTCATACAACGCTCCAAATCTGTACATCATTCAACACTTCAGTATCACTACCTTGAAAAGTAGGAGTCAGTAGGCACAAACTTTCGGTCAGACTGAATTGATACGATAGGGAATAATTGGGCGAATATCAACGACGGGTTCCGGGGTATCGATGACTATGGTAGTGGAATTCGCAGGTTTCGAGCATTGCGAGTGATTTCTCATGCAACTTGCAAGGTGCCAAGCGTTTGCTAGCGCCAGCACTTTCGTACGGTTTGGCTCGCTTACCGCAGCTCGGCGCACTTACCACCGCTCAGCTTCCTTACATACCCCTGCTCGGCTTGCTAAATACGATGGCATGGGCCGCAATTCCACCCCTTTTTTCTTCTCCTTTCATCGTACGCACCACCATAGCACTCGACGCGTCTTACTTGCTATCATCCACGCTACCGGCATCCTCCTCACCGCCATCCTCATCGACATTGTACTCGTCACGTCGTATTGAACAACTTCCCACTGTCTGTCACGGTGAGAGCTGCGCTAACAATCTCACGAAGCTCGTCGATCTTCTCACCGCGTCTTACCTGCACCATCGTCCTTGCTGCCGGTATCCTCCTCACCGCCATCCTCATCGACATTCTACTCGTCACGTCGTATTGTACAACTTCCCACTGTCAGTCACTGTGAGAGCTGCGCTAACAATCTCACGAAGCTCGTCGATCTTCTCGCTGCGTCTTACTTGCACTATCGTCCTTGCCGCCAGCATCCTCTTCACTGCCATCCTCATCGACATCGTACTCCTCGCGTCGCATTGTACAACTTCCCACTGTCTGTCCCTTTGAGAGCTGCGCTAACAATCTCATGAAGCTAGTCGATCTTCTTGCCGCGTCTTACTTGCTATCTTCCTTGCCGCCGGCATCCTTCTCACTGCCATCCTCATCGACATCGTACTCGTCGCGTCGTATTGTACAACTTCCCACTGTCTGTCCATTTGAGAGCTGCGCTAACAATCTCTTGAAGCTCGTCGATATTCTCGCCGCGTCTTACTTGCTATCGTCCTTGCCGCCGGTATCCACACCGCCATCGTCATCGACATTGTACTTATCGCATCGTATTGTACAACTTCCCACTGTCTGTCCCTTTGAGAGCTGCGCTAACAATCTCATGAAGCTTGTCGATCTTCTCGCCGCATCTTACTTGCTATCGTCCTTGCGGCCGGCATCCACACCGCCATCCTCATCGACCTTGTACTTGTCGCATCGTATTGTACTTCCCACTGTCTGTCCCTTTGAGAGCTGCGCTAACAATCTCATGAAGCTCGTCGATCTTCTCGCCGCATCTTACTTGCTATCGTCCTTGCGGCCGGCATCCTCATTGGTATCCACTTCATTGATGTTCTCATTGCGTCGTGTCTCATCCTGCAAACAGCCTTTGTTTCTGTCACGCAGAGCGATGCTATCTACAGTGACGTGGTATATAGAAGTAGATTAGATGTAATGAACAATGCCAGGAACCAAATACGTGTTTGCTAGTCTTCGCTGCAATGTACCGTGCCCTAACAGTCGCGTCTGGATGCTACCACCGTGACCGCTCTATTACCTATGTCTGGTGCGCCATCGTAAGCCTCGTCTGTATCCTATTTGCCTTGCCACTCTGCCTCTGTAAGACACGGCTGCGTCCGGATGGCAAATGCCCTGACACTCCGCGTCCAGAAGGCAGATGCTGTGGCACGCATCGTCTGGACGACATTTGCCTTGACACTCTGCGTCCGGAAGAAATTTGCCTTGACAGTCTCTGTTGGTAAGGAACGCACTGCGTCCGGATGGAAAATGCGCTGACACTCCGCGTCCAGAAGGCAGATACCGTGGCATGCATCGTCCGGACGACATTTGCCTTGACACTCTGCGTCCAGAAGCGAAATGCCCTGACACACCTCGTCCGGAAGGCAGATGCCGTGGCAAGCGCCGTCCGGACGACAATTGCCTTGACACTCTGCGTCCGGAAGAAATTTGCCTTGACAGTCTCCGTCTGTAAGAAACGCGCTGCGTCCGGATGGCAAATGCCCTGACACTCCACATCCAGAAGGCGGATACCGTGGCATGCGTCGTCCGGACGACATTTGCCTTAACACTCTGCATCCGGAAGATATTTGCCTTGACAGTCTCTGTCTGTAAGAAACGTGCTGCGTCCGGATGGCTAATGCCCTGACACTACGCGTCCAGCAGGCAGATGCCGTGGCATGCATCGTCCGGACGACATTTGCCTTCACACTTTGCGTCCGGAAGAAATTTGCCTTGACAGTCTCCGTCTGTAAGAAACGCGCTGCGTACAGATGGCTAACGCCCTGACACTCCTCGTCCAGAAGCTAGATGCCGTGGCAAGTGTCGTCCGGACGACATTTGCTATGACACTCTGCGTCTGTACACGCGCTGCGTCCGGATGGCCAATGCCCTGACACTCCTCGTCCGGAAGGTAGATGCCGTGGCAAGCGCCGTCCGGACGACAATTGCCTTGACACTCAGCGGCCGGAAGAAATTTGCCTTGACAATCTGCGTCTGTAAGGAACGCGCTGCGTCCGGATGGCAAATGCCCTGACACTCCGCGTCCAAAAGGCAGATGCCGTGGCATGCGTCATCCGGACGACATTTGCCTTGACACTCTGCGTCCAGAAGCGAAATGCCCTGACACTCGTTGTCCGTAAGGCAGATACCGTGTCATGCGTCGTCCAGACGACATTTGCCTTGACACTCTGCGTCCAGAAGCGAAATGCCCGACACCCGTCGTCCGGAAGGCAGATGCCGTGGCATGCGTCGTCCGGACGACATTTGCCTTGACACTCTGTGTCCAGAAGTGAAATGCCCTGACACTCCTCGTCCGGAAGGCAGATGCTGGGTCATGCATCGTCCGGACGACATTTGCCTTGACACTCTGCGTCCAGAAGCGAAATGCCCTGACACTCCTCGTCTGGAAGGCAGATGGCGTGGCAAGCGCCGTCCGGACGACAATTGCCTTGACACTCTGCGTCCGGAAGAAATTTGCCTTGACAGTCTCCGTCTGTAAGAAACGCGCTGCGTCCGGATGGCTAACGCCCTGACACTCCTCGTCCAGAAGCTAGATGCCGTGGCACGCTTCGTCCCGACGACATTTGCCTTAACACTCTGCGTCCGGAAGAAATTTGCCTTGACAGTCGCCTTCTGTAAGAAACGCACTCCGTCCGGATGGCTAACGCCCTGACACTCCGCTTCCAGAAGCTAGATGCCGTGGCAAGCGTCGTCCGGACGACAATTGCCTTGACACTCTGCATCCGGAAGGAATTTGCCTTGACACTCTCCGTCTGTAAGGAACGCGCTGCGTCCGGATGGCAAATGCCCTGACACTTCGCGTCCAGAAGGCAGATGCCGTGGCACGCGTCGTCCGGACGACCTTTGCCTTGACACTCTGCGTCCGGAAGAAATTTACCTTGACACTCTGCGTCCAGAAGGCAGATACCGTGGCATGCGTCATCCGGACAACATTTGCCTTGACCCTCTGCGTCCGGAAGAAATTTGCCTTGACACTCTCCGTCTGTAAGAAACGCGCTGCGTCCGGATGGCAAATGCCCTGACACTCCTCGTCCAGAAGCTAGATGCCGTGGCACGCGTCGTCTGGACTACATTTGCCTTGACACTCTCCGTCTGTATGGAACGCGCTGCATCCGGATGGCAAATGCCCTGACACTTGGCGTCCAGAAGGCAGATGCCGTGGCACGCGTCGTCCGGACGACATTTGCCTTGACCCTCTGCGTCCGGAAGAAATTTGCCTTGACAGTATCTGTCTGTAAAAAACGCGCTGCGTCCGGATGGCAAATGCCCTGACACTTGGCGTCCAGAAGGCAGATGCCGTGGCACGCGTCGTCTGGACGACATTTGCCTTGACAATTTGCGTCCGGAAGAAATTTGCCTTGACAGTATCTGTCTGTAAAAAACGCGCTGCGTCCGGATGGCAAATGCCCTGACACTCCTCGTCCAGAAGCTAGATGCCGTGGCACGCGTCGTCTGGACTACATTTGCCTTGACACTCTCCGTCTGTATGGAACGCGCTGCATCCGGATGGCAAATGCCCTGACACTTGGCGTCCAGAAGGCAGATGCCGTGGCACGCGTCGTCCGGACGACATTTGCCTTGACCCTCTGCGTCCGGAAGAAATTTGCCTTGACACTCTCCGTCTGTAAGAAACGCGCTGCGTCCGGATGGCAGATGACCTGACACTTCGCGTCCAGATGTCAGATGCCCTGAAACTTCGCGTCCGGAAGGCAGATGGCGTGGCGTATGTCGTTCGGAGCGATCTGTGCGCTGACATGCATCGTCCGGGCGCAGAATACCTTGCCAGTTTGCGTCCTGAGCGTCCTGAGCGTGTGCTGCGCCCGGACGCTGCCCCTGTGTCCGGACGCAGAATTTTTTTCCTGATGCTTTACGGAATGCGAGTTTGCGTCTCAGCGAGTCCAAATGTGTGTTCGGCACTCTGGAAACGTCGTTTGTGGGTTTCAGAGTGAATAGGTACGGCATTCACACCGAGGAAAAGAAGGTCAAAGCAGTACGGGACTGGGCAATACCGAGAACGCCTACAGAACTCCGTGGATTTCTGGGGCTGGCAGCCTATTACCGGAAGTTTGTGCCCAAGTTTGCGCAGCACGCCCATCTGCTACATGGCCTTGCAGCAAAATCAAAGAATGAATACGCGTGGACCGAACAGCACAGATACCAGTTTGAGGACCTCAAGAAGGCGTTGACATCCACGCCGGTTCTAGCAACTTTGGACCCGGAAGCCGACTTTATCCTACGAACGGACGCATCGGACACAGCTATTGGAGGGGTATTGGCACAAATGCAGTTGTTCGAAGGAAAGATGGTGGAACGGCCACTGGGATACTTCTCGCGGAAACTTCACACGGTCGAAACGAGGTACCCAGCCTACAACCGGGAACTCCTGGCGATTAGCGCAAACCTGGACCATTGGGCCTGCTACGTCCATGGGCGTAAACGCACCACCATTTACACGGACCATGCGGCGCTGCAGCACATACTGGGGCAGAATAAGTTGACGAGTTGACAGTGGCGCCACCTCGACAAGCTGCAACAGCACGACTATGAGGTAAAATACTATTCTGGCGTGGCGAACATCGTTGCAGATGCGCTTAGCCGCATAGCCTACACCTGGACACCAGAGATCCCGGAGCCAATTGCAGAGACGAGTCTCGTGAATGTGGTGGAGTTGCGCATTTCGGCATCCCAGGAGTGGCTTCAGGACATCCAGAAGGAATATACGCAGGATATCACGTTTGCACCGATTCTGGAACACCTTCAGAGTAGTGGCATCGGAAGGGATATTACAGCAACCAACGACAAGAGAAGCCGACGGATACGGGAACCTGCAAAAGGATACATCCTGCGGGACGGACTTCTTTTCCACAGGGCCTGTGGAGAAAAGCTCTATATCCCTCGGGTTTTGCAGGCCGATGTCATTCGAGAAGCACACGACGCTACTCTGGGAGGAGGACATGTCGGCGTTGAAAAGACAGCAGCAGCAGTAGCGTCACGGTACCACTGGCCACGACAGACGGACACCGTCATGGAATGGGTGGCCGGATGTGACGTATGCCACCGTGTGAAGCACAAAAACGCCAGGCCCTACGGGCTTCTCCAGGCGCTCCCAATAACTACGGAACGGGCAGAGAGAGTTAATATTGAGTTCATCACCAAGCTTCCAGCCAGGGAAGGGGGATAGGATGCCATGGCGACCATCATCGACCCACTGATGAAGAGAGCCCGGTGGATCCCAGTGAGGGAGGCCGAATTGACAGCCGAAAGTTTCGCAGAGGCATTCGTCGCGGGATACGTCAGAAACCACGGGCTGCCACTGTCAATCGTCTCGGACCGGGATACCAGGTTCACCTCAAAGTTCTGGCAAACTCTGTACGCCCTACTTGGGATCAAGCTCCGAATGTCGACAGCCTATCACCCTCAATCGGACAGACAAGTGGAAAAGGCAAACGTCACGCTGGAAACGTTTTTAAAGGCGTACATAGCACAGCTACCACTCCCAGAGCAGTGGGTGCGACTCTTGCTGTTGGCCGAGTTCACGTACAATGCAGCGAAGCATAAGGCGATTGGCATGGCACCTTTTGAAGCCGACATCAGCTACATTCCACGACTACCGCTGGACCTTCTGGCATCCGACCCACGACGTTTGGACTCGGAAGAAGGTTTAGCTTATGCTGAGAAGTTGTCCAAGACCCTCAGGATGCTCCGCGAGAGGATGGAAGGTACCCAGGTAGCAATGACAGCAGAGGCCAATGAGAAGCGGCAGGCTCACCCGTTCCGAGTAGGGGATGTGGTGTTTTTGGACACCCGTTTACTGCCCATCGGATACGCCAACGTCATGGGAACCGCAAACGACATCAACAACATTCGGAAGTTCCAGCATCCGTACGCGGGACCATTCAAGTTGTTGAAAAAGGTGGGAGAGAATACGTTCGTGTTGGATATTCCAGCCCACTGGCGCCTACACCCCGTTTTCAACGTTAGCCGCCTCAAGCCATCGAAGGTTGATAGGAGCCGGGAACACCCACCACTGCCGCCACTGCATTCTACAGCAGCAGTCGAATACGAAGTGGAAGCCATTTGGGAGCATCGAGGCAGTACCGTCCGAGACCTGGAATATTTGGTCAAGTGGGTGGGGTACACCGACGCTACGTGGGAACCATTGGCAAACCTGAGAGGCAGCAGCAACGCCCTGCTTCGCGAATACC
>Ga0307516_10010373_pt1 | contig 10248 bp, 8 predicted proteins | sample 19_EM_MG_FD_203310 | JGI IMG/M metagenome (GOLD analysis project Ga0307516, IMG submission 203310) | Populus trichocarpa ectomycorrhiza microbial communities from riparian zone in the Pacific Northwest, United States - 19_EM | ecosystem: Host-associated > Plants > Roots > Unclassified | place...
CCGCCCCCCCCCCCCCCCCCCCCCACCTCCCCCACCCCCACCACCCACCCCCCCCCCCCCCCCCCCCCCCCGCCCGCCTCCATGAATTTTTCTTTTGTTTTTTTTGTTAAAAAATAAATTTGCCCCCCCTCCCTTAATTCGTCCTTGCACGCACACACATCTATGTACCCTGCAAAGTGTCATGACAATTATTTAGATTTTTTTTGTGATCAATTTATTCTTCTTGGTGTTGCATGCATGCATATGAACTTATTTTGCATTCCTTGACTTTTTTTCAGAGAGATAAGCAAGGGAGAAGGAGGCTAATTTGTGCAGTCGCCACAGAACCGTTACCCAAGCAAGTTGAAGAATCCAAAATGGACACTCCAAAAGAAATATTTCTCAAGGATCACAAGTTGCCTGACTATTACTTTGATTCAGTATGGAAAAAACTTAGTCAAGTTTAAGATTTAGACTGCCAGGACTGAGAATTCTTGTATATGACTTTCATTCCTCGTGTGCTTATGTCCTTACAATGTTAGGTGGATTTGAATTTTTTGCTGGGCGAGGAGAAAACGATTGTTAGTTCAAAAATAACTGTTTTCCCCAGAGTTGATGGTAATTATTAAGACCATTCCTTTCTTCATAGAATTTGATCAGACATTACAAATGTTGTTCTTACAATAGCAGTTGTTGATACCAAAGCACCAACTAATCAAACTGTACTGTGGAACAGGTTCTTCTCCACTAGTTTTGGATGGAGCAGACTTGAAGTTGCTTTCAGTTAAAGTCAATGGCGAGGAACTGAAGGTATGTACTTTATAATACTGTTCCAAATGTTGACTTAGGCTTGTGGATTTTGCAACTGAACCATATTCCAAAGCTTTTTGCTTTTTGGATGCTGTCCTATAGGAGGTTTTGAATATGCTATACCTTTCCTTGTTATGCATTTCGCTGGTCCTAGAATGCTCACACCCAATTAGAACATTTCCTTGCCATTTTGTGATCTCTTAATCTGGCTCCTTCTTTTTTCTTTGTTTTTGGCAGAATGGAGATTATCATTTGGATTCACGCCATTTAACAATCCCATCACCACCTTCTGGTACATTTATGCTGGAAATTGTTACCGAGATATATCCCCAGAAGAACACATCATTGGAGGTACAGCATATTTTATTTCTTCCTTTCACAGATACTTCTTGTTACTGTTTTGCGATTTGAAGTTACACTGCCCTCTTTCTCTCTAGGGGCTTTACAAGTCATCTGGGAATTTTTGCACTCAATGTGAAGCAGAGGGTTTCCGCAAAATTACATTTTATCAGGTTAATTCATTGGAAAACCTTTTAATTCTGTTGAGCTTTATTACTATACAACAAGAATTTATTATTTCATTATAATTTGCTAACAGGATCGCCCTGATATAATGGCAAAATACACTGTTCGGATTGAAGCTGATAAATCTTTGTACCCAGTATTGCTGTCTAATGGAAATCTCTTGGGACAAGGAGACCTTGAGGTGACTTCATCTGTTATGCAGATTAGCCTTCTCCACCCACAAAAAAATAAAAAAAAAATCCACTATCTAATAGTTTTATTACTGCCTCTCTGGCTTGTTGCAGGGTGGTAAGCATTATGCTCTATGGGAGGATCCCTTCAAGAAACCTTGCTACTTGTTTGGGTTGGTTGCTGGACAGTTGGAGAGCAGAGACGACACATTTGTAACCTCTTCTGGTCGAAATGTGTCACTAAGAATTTGGACCCCTGCACAAGATGTACACAAGACAGCACATGCCATGTATTCGCTTAAAGCAGCCATGAAATGGGATGAGGATGTCAGTATCTTTGTCTAACCCGTTGTTTGATTATAATCTCATGGTTAATTTATTTGGGTTCTAGTGTTTAAGTATACAATGCTGTCATGTAACTCTGCGAACAGGTTTTTGGTCTTGAATATGACCTGGATCTCTTTAACATTGTTGCTGTCCCCGACTTTAACATGTAAGTTACTTTCTTTTTTTAGTAAAACGTGCTTATATAGTAACCTTTTATCTTGCTTGATCTATATAATGGTAAATAATACTTCTAGTTTTCATTCATTTAATGATTCACATGACCTTGTTTTTTATTGATTGGCAGGGGAGCCATGGAGAACAAAAGTTTGAATGTATGCCATCTGATGTTTTCTTGAGTTCATCATCATTTATATTTGTTTATTTAAACTTCTTATTAGAAGAAAAATAATTGATGATCTTATGTTTCTATCTGGATTGCCTTTTGACAGATTTTCAATTCCAAACTTGTTTTGGCATCCCCAGAAACTGCTTCAGATGCAGATTATGCTGCAATTCTTGGAGTTATTGGTCATGAGGTTGGTTATGCTATAACATAAGGAACATGTTTTTTATATCTTAAACCTTTTGTTTAATTTGGAGGAATGTATTGTTTTGACTTGAATTTATTTTTTCTTGTTTCAATCTGCAGTATTTCCACAACTGGACAGGCAACAGGTTGGATTATACTCGTCCTCTCTCTCGCTCTCTCTATTTTTTTTGAGTGTGCTCCAGTTTTTATCAAAGCTAAATTGATAACCCTCTCTTTGTGCCTGTGTTATTGCATTTCATCTTTAATATGAAGAGAAGTAAAATTTTTATTGTTGCAATATGTTTGTAGTTGATTTTGTTCTTTTGTTCATGGAGATGGATGCATTTTTTATTGTAAACTATGTACTATGCATTGGAACTTCAATGAAGTGATATCTAAATAAATGCAGAGTGACTTGTCGTGATTGGTTCCAGCTCAGCTTAAAGGAAGGTCTCACTGTATTTCGTGATCAGGTACAAGTCTCTTCTTTTCTGTATAGTAAGTGGCAATTGTATAATCACAAATAGTAACTTGTTGTTTTATTTGTGAAAATGTTTCAATATTGCTAGGAGTTTTCATCTGACATGGGGAGCCGCACTGTTAAGAGGATTGCTGATGTTTCAAGGCTTCGAATTTCTCAGTTTCCTCAGGTTATTTCTTGTCCTTTTTCATGATTTTCGAAGTGAGGTCAAGTTTGAATCTACCAGGTGTTTCAATTACTTGCACATTCTATAAGTTGATATATGCGTATGCTTTCTGCATAGTTTCACAAGGATTCTGATTTAGCATGCTATGTGCAAGCACTAACAAAGCTGTTTTGTGATCATCCAGGATGCAGGTCCTATGGCTCATCCTGTGCGACCACATTCATATATCAAGGTATGAATTTACCTAATACGTTTTCTTGTCAATTCTGTATCAAGCTTAATTGTTTTATTATGCACTGTATTTATGTCACTGCCTTTTTAATCTGCAGATGGACAACTTCTACACTGGTAAGTTTTTGTTGTGTGACATATTCAGTCAAAGCTTCAGAAAACACCTTACTTTCCATTGACTTGAATTTTATAATTTTTTTAAACTTTTGTGGCTGTCTTTTGGGTTCATATGGATATGGGACTTTTCGCTGCCTACGATTTGCAGTGACGGTATGGTTTGGAAATTTGTTAATTTTGTTTGGTTTTCCTCTCACTGGGTCAGTTACCTAATTGTTCATCTTTTGTTTTTTTTTTCCTTCTTCGCAGGTGTATGAAAAGGTAAGAAAAGTTTCCATCTTGTGTGTATGCAACTATGCATGCAGTGTGTGGAAAAGAAGCGATATTTATGCATTGAGTTATTAATCTTGTGTATCAGGGAGCTGAAGTTGTCAGGATGTACAAGACCTTATTAGGGAGTCAAGGTTTCAGAAAGGTAGAAACGAGAATATGTCTGAGCCCCAAACTGCGCATCCTGGAAAATTTATTATGAATTAATTTCCTATTTCAGGGCATGGATCTTTATTTTAAGAGACATGATGGTCAAGCTGTGACATGCGAAGATTTTTTTGCTGCCATGCGAGATGCAAATGATGCAGATTTCGCTAATTTCTTACAATGGTATTTGATCTGTCTTTTATTTTGTTCGATTTGCCCTCTGCTTTCTTTCCCCTTATGCTTAGCTTGGAAGGCAATAAAATTACAGGTATTCCCAAGCTGGTACCCCTCTGGTGAAAGTTACTTCATCTTATGATGCTGCAGCTCATACTTTCACCTTAAAGTTCAGGTATACATGCTAAGAACTTTCGTGTGAGAGTCATATTCTTCATTTATTGGTCTTTTGGTATGACTAACAACTCTGAATGTGGATATTCCACAGTCAAGAAGTACCACCCACTCCAGGGCAGCCAGTTAAAGAACCCATGTTCATTCCTGTGGTATCAGGGCTGCTGGATCCAAGTGGCAAGGACATGCCACTCTCCTCTGTGTATCATGATGGGGCATTACGGTCCATTGCAAACAACAGCGAACCAGCCTATAGTACAATTCTTAGAGTAACCAAGGTGAGAGCATAGTTATGAACCCATGCTTGCTTTATCTTTGTCTGTTTTAGCTGTTTTTTCCTTCGATATCTTGTTAACTGTAGTTGCTTTTCAATGTTCTATATCCACATGTTTTGCCATATTTGGCCGAGAATCAAAATTGTCTTTTCAGTTTTTCCATGGTCGACACATGTTACAAGTAATTCATATGTAATAGTGGTGTTGCTGGATCTACCATTAAGATGTTAGTTAGTAAAGTTTGATGGACTTCAGAATGACCCTGTTTCCCCCACATGTTAATCAGCACCAATTCTACTTCTTTTGTGCACCAAACTGATCTTAATTTTCACATGGAGGAAACTAAATGAAGACATATCATGTACATATTCACTTTGTTTATCCTCTAGGATATTTCAGAATAGGAAAGCAGAAACACAAGTACCTGTTGTTCACAGAGAGTTGACACTGTCTGCAAGATGCCGCCACCTCCCCCCACCACAAAAAAGAAAAGGAAAAAGAAAGAAACTTATGATGTGAAATGACCCATTGATGCTAATTATCATGATTTTTATTTCTCAAGGAAAAGAAAAGGAATTTGTACCACATCAATTTTAATAATAAAAAGTGCATTTGCTGCTGGTGCTGAGCAGAAAGAGGAAGAATTTGTCTTCTCCGATATACATGAACGGCCAGTACCTTCTCTATTGCGGGGTTTCAGCGCTCCAGTCCGTCTTGAATCTGATCTCTCTGATAGTGATCTATTTTTCCTCCTTGCTCATGATTCAGATGACTTCAACCGGTTCGACTTTCTTTAAGCATTTGCACCATTTTTTTTTACATTCAAACGACTGGTGGAGAGGTTTTTGTATACCTTTCATTTTTCTTTTTTCTTAGTTGGGAGGCTGGACAAGTCTTAGCAAGGAAGCTGATGCTCAGCTTAGTTGTTGATTTCCAACAAGGGAAACCTTTGGTTCTGAACCCAAAGTTTGTGCAAGGGCTAAGAAGCATACTTTGTGACTCAAGTTTGGATAAGGTACAACCAGTGTATTTTCCTCATCCACCTCCTCCCTTTTGTGGGGTGCAAGGAGGTGGTAGAAAATTTGTGCACTGAAGGTACTTAGAAGATGTATCAGTGGGACTTATATTGGTCCCTTTTATTTTCCAGGAATTTATTGCAAAGGCAATAACTCTACCAGGTGAAGGAGAAATAATGGACATGATGGAAGTTGCAGATCCTGATGCTGTTCATGCTGTTCGATCTTTCATCAGGAAGCAGCTTGCTTCTGAACTGAAAGCAGATTTTCTAAGCTTGGTATGGCAGTCACCCGGGGTTTAATTTTATTCACATTTCATGTCTCCACTTCTTGATTAATCACTGGGTGAATGATTGTGTCATACTTACAGGTTGAGAACAATAGGAGCTCAGAAGAGTATGTCTTTAACTATCCTAATATGGCCAGGCGTGCTCTGAAGAATATTGCTCTTGGTCCGTGTTTCTTGGCATCATAATGTTTAAAGTTTCTATATTGTTGTATTAAAACTACTAATTTTGCTAGTTATTTGTGTCTCTTCCTCCATTTTCAGCATATCTTGCATCACTCGAAGACCAGGAGTTAACTGAGCTTGCACTACATGAGTACAAAACTGCCACAAATATGACTGAGCAATTTGCAGCTTTGGCCGCCATAGCCCAGAATCCTGGGAAAATTCATGATGAAGTACTGGCTGACTTCTACACCAAGTGGCGGGATGACTTTTTGGTAAATTTCTTATTGGGTTCTCTTTATTGCTTGAAACGCATTTCACATGTTCTGTTGCTCCCTGTTTCATCAAAGAATGAACGTGTTCAGTAAACAATGACTTCCACAAGGATTCTGCGTACTGTCTTTGGAAGCCATTGCAAGGAACAGAGCTTCAAAATAATTTTGTTTTTTCTTGTTGGATAATCTGTTCTCTCTCTGTCAGGTTGTGAATAAATGGTTTGCTCTTCAAGCCATGTCCGATGTTCCTGGTAATGTTGAAAATGTTCGCAACCTCTTAAGTCATCCAGCATATGATTTGCGCAATCCAAACAAGGTATGCAATCATCAAATATCATTTTATGCTTAGTTGCTTGTCAAAATTTTGAAGGTTTGATTGAAGCTAAACCTTTCTGTGATGTACAGGTGTACTCACTCATTGGAGGATTCTGCAGCTCTCCTGTGAATTTCCATGCAAAGGATGGGTCAGGGTACAAGTTCTTGGGAGAGATTGTGGTGCAACTGGACAAAATTAATCCTCAGGTCTGTTTTTATTACATCCATGAATTAGGAATTTAATTGCTATTATCACCATGCACGGAGGTTTAATAATTTTTTGTTGCCTTTTTATTAACCTCTGTGGATTTCAGGTGGCCTCCCGCATGGTGTCAGCCTTCTCAAGATGGAGACGTTATGATGAAACCCGACAAAACCTCGCCAAGGTAAGCAGCTGGTGCCCTATTTGCTGTGGATGACACTCTTATAACCAGCCGCAAGTTCTGTCGTTGCATGCCTTTGACATACCAGATCTGTTCTCTGTTAATTTATATCCAAATCGGCATGGTTTAATGCAGGCACAGCTGGAGATGATCGTGTCTGCCAATGGTCTGTCGGAGAATGTATTTGAGATCGCCTCAAAATGCTTAGCTGCTTAAATGCCTAAAATTTGCAGGTTGCAGGTGTTTGCCATCAGTGCTTGCTATAGTAATATAAGAAAATAAGTACGGCACATCTGCAAGATCACCATGATAACCATGTTTTGTCCTTTTTATGTCTCTTCTGTCGAGGAGAGACAGGATTCAATAAATTTTGAAACATCTTTACATGAAATAATTCACAAATTTTTCTTCTTGGGGATAAGTTATTACCTCCGAGATATAAGTATATTTTATTTGATGCACCGACCTACGAGATGCCTACCTCATCTAATACAGAGGTCCAATAATGAATCTAAATCTTGACCTAAACCCCTTGTCCGAAAAGATTTACTTGCATCATCGTCGATAAACACGAATCTAATACAAGGAGGAAGACTTGTCAAGGGGAAAGTTCTGCAGGGCCAAACTTTAGTCAACCACTACATGCTTATTATCGCCAGAAAATTATTTCAGTACTGTGAAATTACATTACGTGCATGGCACACTTTGTTAGGTTCTTAATACTTACAAGGCAGGTTAGATAGTTGACACGTCCCAAAACGCCCACGTTTCGCTTGTCGTCCACAATCTATGACAGATGATGCAAATCTTAACCCCATCGTCTGTCGTCCATCAGCAACAACAGTCAAGAATAGCGAGGTGGAACGTCAAGCCATGTGATTATAACACGAAGAGCAACCTAATTTGACCAAAAATATTTCCCTAATTCACTATCCCAAAAATCACGATCAATTAATGGAATCCAATCATTTAATATAAAAGAAAATGAGACTTTTTGTATTTTCGAGTTTAGTATTTCCCTATTACCATTCGATCCAAATATGAAGTTGCTTGTAATAATCTTAATAACAATAAGATATTCATGCATGCTCATTGCAAGCAAATAGGAGATGAGTCATAGGATAAACTAGATTTTACATCGCTTGATTCTCAAAGATAATTGTTATTTAATTATAGAATAATTAAAATAAATATAACCATGATAGCCTACTTTTTTTTATCTTGTTGTTTACTTTGAGGTTGTTTGGGTTTGCCGTGCAATCCATGTCCCGTGATTTTTAAAAATATTTTTTATATTTTTAAATTGTTTTGATGTGCTGATGTTAAAAATAATTTTTAAAAAATAAAAAAAAATATAATCTTAATGCAATTTTAAATAAAAAAAATACTTTAAAAAACAATAACCAAAAAACTCCTAAACACCCTATTTTTCTAATAGAAAATGAGCTCATTAATCTTTGTTTTGGTGACCACTGTGAAGGTCAAAGGGGTAGTAGTTATCCCTTAGATCTGTGGTTACGTTGGTTGTTGAAAAGTAGCTAGATATGGAGAAGACGAGGAAATTTTTGAGAGCTCTAGCTAGACCTCCATTAATATACTCTTTATTGAATCATTAATGGAAACCTTGAAAGATATCTTACGACTAAATGATATTTCATATTACGACGAAGGAATTATGAGAATTTTCTTTAAATCCTGATGGCCTAAACGACAGCATATCTTTGACCATTACGACAAATCCTTTATCCCCCCCCATACACGCTAACCTCTCAAGATCATCCTCTTAATTTTAACCACAGAAAGTAGACGAGTCTTGGGGGATCATAACTAGGGTAAAAGTAACACTGCTACATTTTTCTCTTTGGTCAAATAGATTTTCAACCTTTTTTTACCTAAAAAGCACATCGCTCTTTGAATTATTGTTTAATTTAATTCCCCCTCGTTTCTCCTTGCATCATCCAAGGAAACGGACAAAAGGCAAGACAAGAGTGTGGGATACTACAAGATCAACTGATGATTTTACCTTCATTTGACCCAGTGGGTTGACATATGGATGCCATCATCATCATTGCCTCCAAGATGCAAGGTGATTGGTGCCGCCAGGTATCATCATGACATGACCTAGTTCGTTTGATTTAGAATAGATTCTAAGTTTAATTCTCCTTAAACCTTTTTTCTTGTTTAGTATCGAACTTTTCTAGATTGTGATTACTTGATTTAATTTAACCTTAGTTAAGCACGTACTAGGAAGTGTCACGAAAAAAGCCTAGCTACTAGAAGCTTATTTATTGTGTGAATCACCTTTTATATGTATCAATCACTACTTTCACAAGGATGATGTAGAAAGTGGCTTTCCTTACAGACAGAACCCCAAGAACCTTCAAATGATTTTAGGTTTTTCTTACATGAAGTAGAAGATTTTTGACAGCAAAACTGTAGGAGAAAACAACTAACTTACAACAACAAAGTAAATACTCATAGCCCTACAGTGCATGCTAGAAATTGTTTGATCATATTGTTTTCGTTCTGATTTTGATTTTTTTTTTGTGTTTGAGAAATTGAAGACAATATATGAAAACTTGTTCTTGTTTTTCATTTTCAATACATAAGAACAAGCAGCAACATTTGAAAATTTTAGAAAATAAAAAAGTGGTTCTTAAAGGTTATTTTCAAAACTTGCTTTTACACTATTAACCTATGATTTAAGATTTAGGTTGTGGTTCGGCTAGGATATGAATGGGTTCGCGGTGTTAAAGAGTCAAACTGTGCTCAAGGGTTGGACTGAGATTAAAAGGTTGTTTGGAAATATATGTACGTAGTTCAGTTGTTTTTCAAAGTGTATTTTACTCGAAAATACATTAAAATAATGTTTTTTTAGTTTTTAAAAATTATTTTTAACATCAACGTATCAAAATGATATAAAACATCAAAAAATATTAATTTAAAGTAAAATAAATAAAAAAATAAAAATATTTAAAAATATTTTTAAAATACAAAAATAAATAAACAGAGTATAAGTTTCAAATGTTAGGGTCGGGCTATGATAAGTTTAGATCATGTTTGAGACAAACCAGAAATAGTGAGGATTACGTTGGGTTTAGAACACCTATGTTAAGACGCGATATTTGGAGTCAAAATCAAGGCATCCTGTGTATCAAGATTTGTGTGGTTGAGGATTGAATGAAAAGTAAAATTATACCGTTGACTTTGGATAAAGTATTTATTTCAATATAAAAAAATAGAAAAGACTTGTTCCATCAATCAAGTTTCTAGTTTTTTAAAAAACTGAAACAAATTAAAATCGAAAAAAAAGACAAAACTACAATTATATCAAACGGCTTTAGTGATCCGTAGATGATATGTAAGAGCTACCTTTGACAAGTAAGTATATATATTTATTCCATATATATATATATATATATATATATATGGA
>Ga0307516_10010374_pt1 | contig 10248 bp, 7 predicted proteins | sample 19_EM_MG_FD_203310 | JGI IMG/M metagenome (GOLD analysis project Ga0307516, IMG submission 203310) | Populus trichocarpa ectomycorrhiza microbial communities from riparian zone in the Pacific Northwest, United States - 19_EM | ecosystem: Host-associated > Plants > Roots > Unclassified | place...
AACCCCTCGTTCTGGGTGGCTCTCTCTGAGCTGGGCGGCCGCGCGTAACCCCTAGGAATAGATGGGCGCTCACTGGGTCCTTTGAGTTTTGGGTTCTAGGTTCAATGGTACAGGGTGGGTTTCGGTCGGATTAACGAGACCCCCGACCACCTACCACATCTCAGCTCGGTGGAGAAGTCAACGGGCTCCGGAGTGTTTGGAAGGCCATCAAGACCGAGGTAAAAGCCGTAAAGCCGCTTATCCTGTGCTCGCTATTCGCCTTTCCCCAAGTCCCGGGAGTGGCACACGTTGGTGTCCTGGAATCCGACGGTTGGTCGCCCTGGTCTACGATTATCTAGTCATACTATTCGCTCGATCAAGCTCGCTTTGACGTCGTCGATTTCGCTTCGTCCAACGGTTCCCACCCCCCTGCCACCAGGGTCATCGCCTTGTCAAACCTGCCCTAGGATGACCGAGGGGTCTGGTGGTGTAAACCCGCTATTCAAGGTGCCCGACAGAAGTTCAAAGGCGGCGAAAGTGTCAAGTTTTTTCGGGACCCAGATGTTATCACCAAGCTCTCAAACTGCAAAACGTTGTCAGGTGGGAATCCAGACGAGCGCCAGGCGGCCTTGTCCGTCGGAGGTAAGGTTCTGTGGACGCCCGCTAACCGACAACGCCGGTTTCTCGGGCATGGTATGGGCCGGTGGTCGATCTGGCGAGGGATCCTGAGAACGCGGAACTCGTTTCAGCGGTGAGGGTACCTCCGTTATCAGGTGCATCCCGGTCGTTTCCGGAACACTGGAAGGGCGACACGTTAGTCGCTGTGGTCTACAGCCTGCCACGGACCTGGGTCAGGACTCCGCGTTTTTCGGTGGTCCTTGAGGGCGCCGACACAGTATTACTCTAGTGCCCTCATCCTAGCCAAAGATTCGAACGGAAAATCCATCTTCGAGGGAAGGAGATGAACTGGACCTTCCGGGGTAGAAGAGAACACGTGCGATCCTCCGTTTGAGGTGGGCGGCTGATCGTAAACACCAAAGTTGAACAGACTAACGAGCGTCGCACACCTATATATGCTATCGGTTTCTCGTTGGAGGGCAAGATCAGGGGGAAGTACGAGAGCGCGGGATGGTGTTACCAGCCCTCACGTCGTGGTTGACGGTGAGTTGTGCACCGGCCAAAACCCCGGCTCTGCCGAGCTGTTAGTGGAGTGGATCGTGCGAGACCTGCCTGATTCTGACTATTGCTTCTCACGCGATCCGGTGGCAAGCCCCAGAGGGTCTGGTAGGTTTTTCTCTTTACGTCTGTCCCGTAAACATCGTGCAGTCACCCCTCCCACCTCACAACTCTTGGGTCCTGAACACGAAGCACGTTCCTTGGCCTGCATCGTTGTGTGCCTGATTGCTCCCCTATCTGTTCATCCCCACGGTTGATCGACTTCGGCATCTCCCTCTGATCACACCGGTTGTGGCGCTTGCCAAGCACCTGCTGCCCACCATTGTGCTGCCTCGTTTTTTGGAATGTAGCCTTATCTGCTGCGTTTACGTATCCAGCTGTCGGACTTCGAGTGACAGATGCCACGAGTCCGAGGCTGTGCCGCCCGCCGGCCTCGTGCCTGTGGGCTGACCTTTTGTTGGGTTGTACTGATGGCCGGACACCGATCATCGGTGTCCGACCATCAGTATCAGTCGTATCTGGTCCCGAGGCATACGGTGTCAACAAAGGTCAACCCCGAGGATTGCGGGTTCGTGCTACCGCCAGCCCTGGCGCGACCAGTTCGGTGTAACAGGTGACATCGGGCATGAAAATGCCCTTGGTTTGGGCGGCCGAGTACCCGCTAGAGATAGATGGGCGCTCACTGGGTCCATAGGGTTTGAGTTCTGCGTCGATGGTGGGATTAACGAGACCCCGACCACCCACCGCATCTCAGTACGCGAAGTCAACGTACCCTGGAATGTTTCACAAGGGTTCCCAGACCGAGGTAAAAGCCGTAAAAGCTCGCCATACTTATGACTTTCTGGCGCGTTGCAAGTCCCGCGGTATTTGCCGGGCTCTAGTGGGGAGTCCCCGACATGTGGGACAAAAAGACTCGAAAGTCGCCGCCGGGCGCCGTATCGCGGGAGGGTGGAATTTAGAAACAAAGGCGTTAGATCGGGTGAGTTCACGAAAAAATACTAATTTTATCTCGACCGCAGAGCGCTGGAACGGTCATCCACTGGTCCCGTGCAGATTTTCTGTGCCTCAAACGTTGATTCCCTCTGCTGGTCTCATATCCGCCTCGAAAATTAGGCTTGTAGGTCTTTGGTGGTTCCCTCCTTTCCACTGCCAACCTAACCGATCGCGAATACACGAGTCTCCACTCTTCCCCCCCGCCCCACCCTTCCTCTCCTTCCCTGCGCCACTGTTTAGGGTCCGGGCGTCGGGCCACTTCCCTACCGAGGGTCGCGCTTTACTTATAACCTGATGAGAACCCACCGGTGTGATGAAAAACTGTCTCTGTTCCGACTTCACTGCATTCATCGCCTAGTGCAATAACTCTCTGCCATCGCTGCAACGATCATGCTGCCAACACGTCCCTCACCACTCCCCTCGATGACCACGATAAACAAGCTACCCAGTGTTCCCCCACTGGATGCACGGAGGTTCGATGGGTCTTTCCAGCACTTTTGTTCGGTCAAGCGCCTGGTGCCTGACAGAAAGCTGTTAAATATCGGAGGGAAGGAGGTTTACCTTCATTCCCTCCACGAAGTGGTTATGATACGCAGGGGGCATGGCAATGAAGAGGTAACGTGGTCGTTTCTCTCCACTCACGCCCAAAGCGCGACGGCTGACCGTGTCGTGAAAATTATCCAGAGTGGGCAAAATTTCTGGCTGGCGATAGCAGCACGGCTTCGCCTTATTCGGTCACAAGACGGGACACCAACCCCTTTGGAGGTAGCAGACCGACTGGCCACGATTTACAAGCATTACCTTGAGGAGTTTGACAGTATCTATGTCATGTCATTTGACCAAGAGGTTCAGCAAAGGGCGGCACATGGCAGACGTTGATCGACAGAGCCCAGCGACATCTATCCGTCCATTATTTTACCCGGAGGAGAGGCCAGGGCCTGACGGTTTTGTTCGGTGCTCGGGCGTGCTTTGTCGGGCTCTTTCTTCTTCCCCCCCTTTTTTCTTTTGTATTTCGTTATGACGTGCAGATGGTGAAGGGCTTTTTAGAGTGGACGATACTTTGAGCATACACCAGCTGCTTTTTTCTTGTCTCGTTTTTGTAGAGTTGCGTTTGAATTGTAGAACTTGCCCACGACCGGTCGTCGAGGTCCGATGCTCAAGCTCCAAGCTCAAGCTTCAAACTATCGAATCTCAAGCTCCAAGCTTCAAACGATTGAAGCTCAAGCTCTCAAGTCACCCGGCATGCTAGTGGGGGAGGGCGGTGCAATGAATTTGTTCCGTCGCCGGGTCAGTCGGCCGCGGACAATTCCGGCCCTTCCCAGCAAACCAAAGAGCTCCATGACATATCGCCCCAACGGATCGGCGAACAGTCCGTGTGAGCGATTGCATTACCTGAACCAGGACCTCAGGCAGGGAACGCAACTTCCAAATACCCCAACGAAGAGAACGCACGGGCCACACGAATTCTGGAACTCGAACGACGACAAAAGGCGGGTCTTTCGTCGTCGGGTCGCCCTGTGGCTCTCTTTCTCCCCCCGCGATGTCGGCTGCAGAGACCATGAAAAGGTACGACATCGTTTTGCGCGGTCTGGGCGTCCGGCGGTCCGCGCATGGTTTACTCACGACGTCGATTGCCGTAACAGTGACGAGGTCCAATCGGTCCGGCCACCGGAAATCCTATGCCATATCCTTCGATTCGCCGTCGGACCGGACGGTATCAAGACATTGCTCCCGTTAACTCACGTCAGCGTCCAATGGCGCCGTGCTGCTCTCGGCGACTCATCCCTCTGGACCGCCATACACCCCGAGGAGACGACTGCCCCACTCTTCGACATGATCCTGGCGCGCGCAGGCAATCAGCTATTCACTGTCTACGTCGATCACTATGACTTTGGTCGCCTTGCGAAGCTCTGGGAACTTTTCGACAGGGTCGAAGAACTCCACTATACCTACGATGGAATCAAAGAACTACACCTGTTCATCACCTCCCTTGGCCCCGCCCCAAACCTCAAAGGGCTCTACCTTCAACCAGGGTTGAACACAGGATTGGTACCAGCAGTTACCGAGCTCCCAACCATCTTTTCTGGTTGTTTACCATCGCTCCGCACCGTTACCCTCTCGAACACGATCGCTTGGCCTGCTGGTCTATTCAAAGATCTCGTCTCTTTCGATTGCGGTGCCTCCGAACAACATCCCATCTCTGCCTATCACGCGTTGGATGTTCTTCAGTATAGCCCCTCGATCGAATTCCTCCGCCTGGTGGGCGCCTGCAAGTTTCCCGAAGAACCTAATCCACGCGCCATCGCTTTCCCATCCCTCGTGAAGTGCATTCTGATTGGAGATGGAACCTCCTCCCTCATTCAGTTTCTTACCCTCCCCGCGACTGCGCACGTGTCCCTTAGCAAATCGGGCGTCGACGACGAGACCAGTATCTTTCCAAAGTTCAACGATTGTTCCGTGGTACCAGCGCTTTGTGCCCTTGGTCTGGTAGCCGCCTTTTCGCTCTCTATCAGCGATTACGCCGTTGGGATCCGAGCGAGGAATAGCTGTGGAGGAGTGTTGGATGCCAAGGTGGAGGGATTGCATGACCTGTCAGGGGATCCATCCACCTTCACCCGCTTCATACGGAGTTCCATCGAGTCCTGGCGCACCTGGCCCGGTTTCTTTACTACCGAGGAGTTTACTCTCTCCATCGAGCGCGATAGGATCTGGGGAACCAAAGAAGCGGACTACTTTGTTTTCGACCCTGTAACGTTTCTCTTCACTCTCCCCCTCGTTGAAGAAATCAACCTCCTGGGAGTTCAGCCCCGGGAACTCTCCCTCATCCTCAAGTTCCTTTGCAGTGTTCGCCCGCTCGCGGGTCCATGTTCGTTCCGACCTGGCAACGGCCCGAACCTCAAACGATTACACATCGAATCCGTCCCTCTCCATTCCCCGAGGCCGCTGTTAGAAGAGTTGGGCATACGCCTCGCGGAGAGAAGGGTAGCAGGGATGCCCTTCCAATCCGTCTCGGTGAAGGTGAAGTGCGAGAAGCTTATCCCGGCCACGGAGCACTGTACCTTTTTGACCATTTGGAAGAGTCTCGTCACGGTTGGAGAAGGTGTGAAGTTGGAGTACGAACGAACCGAGGTCAAGAGGTTGCCCAAGTGTGACCGTCGTGACTCTGGGGATAAGGTTGAGGATGACGAAGATGAAGGGCCTGTTATCGACGATCCTGGCGATCGTTGTGTCGGGTGGGATGGCTGGCCGGGGAAATGGCCGAGGACGATGGAGGAAATGAGGGCACGGCGAGGGGGGACCACGGCGTAAGGTGAAGACATTGTCGATTCCACTTCTTGCCGACCAGGCCCCCGCTGCTACTTCACGGCTGTACTCTCTGGCTCCTCCCTCTGTACGTGGATTATTCTGAACCCATCCGTAACTCCCAAATCCTGTCGAATTACTCACGTTATTCCGAGCAAAATGAGTTTCCCCGATCGTGCATGCCCAGAGCAGGCGGAAAACTCATCAGGAAACCCAAAGTCAGATTTTGTGCGCCTTGCATTCGTTGAAAGATGAAAATTTGTGGAGGGGTTCACCGATACAACTCATGCCAAAATGTTAGAGGCTGGCACCGCGGGCAACGAGCTATATATCCGCTGAATAAACCTTGATTTTGCTCTGAAAAGTGAACCGTTTTCTTCAGGACAAATGGATCGAACAAACGCTGAAAGAATGCAGAAGAAATAATCGGGAACGAATCTCATTGGCCGGCTCGCGAATGACTTTACATTTTCTTTCTATTTCTCCGACTGCGATTTTCTGAAGATGCCGGTTCATACTTCAGGATAAAATCACGATTTATTATATATATTGTCCACTGCCCCGCGATCCTTTTGTTCCCGGGCCGGTGCTGGCCCGGGTGGCCGGGATCTCGACGACGCGTCACCGGCCAGCATCTCAAGGTGTCATATCGGCCACGGTGCTATCTGGACCAGCTTGTGTCAGCAATCCCTCTGGTTTTCTGCGAATATGTCCAGGGCTATTCCGGACGGCGCAACTTGGAAAATGCAATACCAAGAGTGGTCAATCCGAGTGAACGCACGGGCCACGCGAATTCCGGAACCAAAACGAAGATAAGACACTGTTGGAGCGTCCCGTGGTCCTCTTTTTCCTCCCACCATGTCTGCCAAAAGGTACGTCGCGCATTCTGATACGTGCTCCGTTCATCGAGAGTGACGATTGTCGTTCCAGCGAAAAAGTCGAATCTGTCCGGCCCACGGAATTCCTCTGCCAAATCCTTCAATTCGCCGTTGGACAAGATGGCGTCAAGGCGTTGCTCCCGTTCACTCGCGTCAGCGCTCACTGGCGACGCGCCGCTCTCGGTGATTCATCCCTCTGGACCACCATTCGCCTCAGTCAGACGACACCCCCACTCCTTGATATGATCCTGGCGCACGCGGGTGTTCAACTGTTTTCAATTCACATCGATCACGACGACCTTGGCCGCCTTCCGAAGCTCTGGGAACTCGTCGATAGGATGGAGGAACTCCACTGTTCCGATGGGCTTCAACAACTGGTCGAAATTCTCCCTTCCCTCGGCGCTGCGCCGAACCTCAAAGTCCTCCGCCTTCAGCCAGGAATACAGGGACTCCCGGCCATCTTTTCTGGCTCCTTACCGTCGCTCCGCCACCTCACCCTTACGGAAGTAATCTTTTGGCCTCCGGGTCTATTCAAAGGCCTCGTCTCTTTCGAATGCGGCGCCCTCGAAATGTCTCCCCTCTCCCCAGTTCATTTGATGAACGTGCTCAAGGACAGTCCTTCGATCGAATACGTCCGTTTGGCGGGCATCTGCGGCAAGACCACTCTACCCACCGTCAATCTCCCCTCATTGAAGAAGTGTACCTTGACTGGCCATGGAACCACGGTTCTGATATGGTCTATGACCGTCCCTGCGTCCGCCCACGTGTCCCTCGACAAATCGTACATGAGCTTTGGGGATACCTTCCCGAAGTTTGACAATCATTCCGGAGCACCAGGGCTTCGCGTCCTCGACAAGGTGTCTGCCGTCTCCGTTTCCATCGACGATTACGCGGTTCAGATCCAAGCAAAAAACGCTCGCGGGGGAATTTTCATCTCCAAAGAGCACGACCTCTATACCTTCTCGCGAGATCCCGCCAGATTTGGCCCCTTCATACGGAGTTCCTTCGACTACGGGCGTACCTGTCCTGGTTTCCAAAGCACAAAGGAGTTCACGCTTGACGTTGAGCGTGGCAAGATTTGGCAGCCCAAAGAAGCGACGGATTTTGCCTTTGACGTTTTTGGGTTTCTCTCCGGCCTCCCCAGCGTCGAAGATGTCAAACTCCGAGGAGTCCCACCCCGGGAACTTGCCTCCATTCTCGAGTTCCTTCGTCGTCCTCCGGAGTTCGGGGTTCCATGCCCGAACCTCAAGAGGCTTCACGTCGAATCCACCCCTTTCCGTTCCCCGTGGTCACTACTAGAATCGCTGGGCAATCTGGCCTCGAGTAGAAAGGAAGTGGGGGCGCCGTTGCGATCCCTCACGGTGAAGATGAAGTGCGAGAAGCTTATTCCGGCTGCGGACCACTGTGCGCTCCTGAACACTTGGGCGGGTCTTGTTGGAGAAGGTGTGAGGTTGGAGTACGAACGGACTAAGGTCAAGAAGATTCCCAGGTGTCCCCGTTACAACTACCCGGAGGAGGACTACGAGGACGACGAGTCGGAGAACCAGGACGTGGGATACCAGGATGAATGTGAAGTGGTTAGTGACAATCCTCGTGAGTGTTACATCGGGTGGAGTGGGTGGCCAGAGAAATGGCCGAAGACGGTGGGAGAAATGAGGGGCCGGTGAACGGCGGATGTGGATGACGGAGACTTCGTCGATTCTACGTCTTGGTGATCGGATCCCCCAGAACGTGCGCTGTCATCTCGTGGTTGTGTATCCTGGCTCCTCCCTCTGTACGTTACTTGTGCCCTTCGATTAACATTATTCCAAGTGAAAATGCGTTTTCTTGGTCATCCTCGTCGACGGGGGAGCCACGTTAGGGCAGCCGGGAGCGGGGGCCAGGAACACGGACGCGACGACGGAGAGGCTCAATCGAAGACCGTTAGCACCACGAGGGTCGAACTTCTTTCGAATGTAACCTGGGCAGTTTTGGAAACACAACTTCCAACCAAGTCGACGCACGGAACACACGAGTTCTGGAACCAAACCGGAGATAAATGGCGAGACTCCGCCGCCGGAGTGCCCTGCGGTCCTCTCCCTCCTCCGACGATGCCTGCTGCGGCGACCACCGAAGGGTAAGCTGCGTGCTCAGGTTTACTCTGTTCGCCGACGGTAACCACAGCCCCACCAGCGATAAAGTCGAACCATTCCGCCCCCTGGAAATACTCTGCCAAATTCTTCGATTCGTTGCCAAACCGGATGGCGTCAAGGCCTTACTCCCATCCTCCCATGTCAACATCAATTGGTGGCGTGCTGCTCTCAGCGATCCATCCTTATGGACCACCATCTACACCAAGCAGACTCCTCCTCCACTTCTCGATATGGTCCTGGCTCGCTCAGGCGACCAGCTGCTTACAGCTCGCGCTGACCATCCTGACCTCAAACGCCACGCAGAGCTCTGGGTGCTTGCCAACAGATTCGAGGAACTCCACTACTCTGCTAGTATTGAACACCTGGTCCCATTCCTGGCCTCTCTTGGCCCCGCGCCGACCTCAAAGTCCTTCACCTTCGACAGGAGATGGGTGTGCAAAAGATAGAGGGGGTGTTGTATTTGATCACCATCCAGACCATCTTTAAAGGTCATTTGCCTTTACTTCGCGACCTTGTCCTTACGGGAACGGTCATCTGGCCCCTTGGTATGTTTAAGGGCCTCACCACTTTCACATGCGGTATCTCCGACCACTTCCCCATCTCTCCTTCCCATGTGTACGACGCTATCCGGGGAAGTCCCTTGCTCGAATCCGTCCGTCTGATGGGTTCCTGCGCGGACATCACAGGACCCGATCTCCCCCCCTCGTCCTCCCGTCAATCAAGAATTGCACTATGGTTGGGGAGGGAACCACCGCTTTGTTTCGGTTCTTTTCTGCCCCCGCGACCGCTCTCGTGTCTCTCGGCAGACGATACACGGAGGATCACTGCCCAGCGTTCAACAAGCATTGCGTTGCACCGGGACTTCGCACCCTCGGCGAAATCTCTGTCCTTTCCTTCTCCATCGGCGACAACCTCGCTCGGCTCCAAGCAAGGAACGATGCCGGGGGAGCTTTGGACGTCAAGGTGTTTGACCTGTATGGCTTATCGGCAGACCCGCTCACCTTCGTCCGCTACATACGGAGTTCCTTTGAATGTTGGCGTACCTGTCCCGGTCTCAAAATTGCCAAGGAGCTTACGCTGTGCATCGAGCGTGATGGGATCTGGAATCCTCAAGAGGCGTCGTACTGTGCCATTGACCTCGTTCGGCTTATCTCCAACCTACCTGGCATCGAAGAGGCGAAACTCCACGGAATCCCACCCCTCGAGCTCTCCTCCGTACTCGAATCCCTTGCCCGCGCTCCAAAGGCCAAGTTGCGATGTCCAAACCTCAAACGGTTGGACGTGGAATCGTCTCCTCTCCGTTCCCCAAGGTTGCTGCTAGTAGCGTTAGGGAAGCTTTTCGCAGCGAGGAAGGAAGCAGGGGCATCCTTCCAGTCCGTCATAGTGAAGGTGAAGTGCGAGATGTTGATCCCTGCCACGGAGCACTGTGCCTTTTTGACCTCTTGGGAGGGTCTGGTCGGAGGGGGCGTGAGGTTGGAGTACGAGCAGATCGAGCTCAAGAAGTTGCTCAGGCGCCGCCATATGCCGGAGAACGACGAAAACGAGGACGAGGAAGATGAAGAAGAGGATGGGGAGGTTGGTACTGGTGATCCTGGCGACTGCGTGGGATGGGATGGCTGGCCGGAAAATTGGCCGAAGACCGTGGAGGAGATGAAGGGGAAGTGGTGGTGTCCATGGTGGAGGGACCGGCGGACCTCAGCCTTTGAGTAGTTTCGCACAAAGGCTGTACCGTTGGGTCTCTTCATGCAGCTTATAGAACAGCCTATCTGACCATGCGTTATTGCGAG
>Ga0307516_10010375_pt1 | contig 10248 bp, 9 predicted proteins | sample 19_EM_MG_FD_203310 | JGI IMG/M metagenome (GOLD analysis project Ga0307516, IMG submission 203310) | Populus trichocarpa ectomycorrhiza microbial communities from riparian zone in the Pacific Northwest, United States - 19_EM | ecosystem: Host-associated > Plants > Roots > Unclassified | place...
TATGATATTCCCCTGTTCTGTCAAAATTTGATCTCATAGGATCATCTATTTGTTTGTGTAGAGAAAATTTGATTTAATATCCTCACCAACAAAGACAATCACAAGTCCACTATCTCCTCATCGTTCTCCTGCATCTCATGCAAATGGAATTCCTGGTAGTGCAAACTCGAAGATGGCAGCCACACCTGTAAGCACTGCAATGACAACTGCAAAGTGGCTTCGGACCATCATTTCCCCACTTCCATCAAAACCCTCAGCACAGTTGGAGCGCTTCCTGGTGTCATGTGATAAGGATGTAACTAATGATGTCATTCGTAGAGCACAGATAATATTGGAGGCTATATTTCCAAGTAGTTCTCTTGGAGAACGCTGTGTGAATGGAAGTCTGCAAAGTACAAACCTAATGGACAACATATGGGCAGAACAAAGAAGATTGGAGGCACTCAAGTTATATTACAGGGTTTTGGAATCAATGTGCACAGCAGAGGCCCAAATACTGCATGCAACTAACTTGACCTCTTTATTAACTAATGAGAGGTTCCATAGATGCATGCTAGCGTGTTCTGCTGAGCTAGTTGTGGCAACTTATAAGACAGTGACAATGTTGTTTCCTGCAGTTTTGGAGAGAACAGGCATTACAGCTTTTGATCTTAGCAAGGTTATAGAGAGTTTCATTAGGCATGAGGAGTCCCTCCCACGGGAGTTGAGACGGCATTTGAATTCCTTGGAAGAGCGACTTTTGGATAGCATGGTGTGGGAAAAAGGATCCTCACTCTACAATTCTTTGACAGTTGCAAGACCGGCTCTTTCTGCAGAGATAAATCGACTTGGATTATTAGCAGAACCAATGCCATCATTGGATGCAATTGCCATGCATATTAATTTTTCATCTGGATGCTTGCCTCCTGTGCCTTCTTTGCAAAAGCATGAGACTTCTCCAGGATCAGGTGAAGTCTTCTCATCTTTTTTCTTTTATCGGGAGAGTTTTAGAAATATCACTTATACATGGGTCGTGTATCAATTTTTCAGGTCAGAATGGAGATCTCAGGTCTCCAAAGAGACCTTGCACAGACTTCCGAAGTGTGTTGGTAGAGCGAAATTCCTTCACATCACCAGTGAAAGACCGCCTATTGGGTAATCTTAAATCAAAGCTACCACCTCCTCCTTTGCAGTCTGCCTTTGCCAGGTAAGGTTTGGTAGTTTTAGGGGATACAAAGTGGTATATATGCAGTCTATCTGTGTTTTCTATTTTCCAATTTTGAGTTCTGTGCCTTTCTAATTGTTACAGTCCAACACGTCCAAACCCTGGAGGAGGAGGGGAAACATGTGCAGAAACTGGGATCAATGTATTTTTTACGAAGGTAGTAGACACTGTTTTAATTTGAAATTTTCATTGTTTGACCTGCTTGAAAAAATAAGATAGTTTTTAGGTTCCAAATGTGTGTAATTTTGAAAGGCATTTTAGGTTCCAAATGTGTATAATTTTGAATTTGCTGGCCCTTCTTTCTGTTCATTTGTTATGAAGAGCTGTGTAGGGAGGTGTCTTTAGAGCCACTATTCTAGGAAGCCATGTGAAGAAGTATTCTCGGTCAGTTATTTAACATGTCTTTATCCTCAGAACTGTCACACTTGCAATTTCCAATGTGTGATTGATAGGGTACAGGCACAGCAGAGAAGAAATTAGGGAAAGATTGATGATAAAAAGAAGGGAATAGAGAGAGATAGAGAGAGAGAGAAAGAAAGGAGTTGTATTATTTCACTTCAATGAATTCAACAAACTGTACCAGAACATGTACTCTAATACATTGGTATTAACTCCGTCAAAAAAGTTGCTAGTTCACTAAAAATGTGCTAACAAATAGGACATGCTACTCCAAATTTACTGTCTTTCTCTTCCTTCTACATGGCTATCAGATTTACCTCCAGTAGTCACTACTGATTAATGTGAATTCATATCTTGATCAATTTTGACTTTTACCTGCAACATTCAATGAATTTAAGGTTTATAACAAAGCTGGGATTAGCTGATCTCCTTGTTGTTTATGGCCAAGCCATGTTTCAAGAGCTGAAAACTTGGTTCAAAACAGCATCTAGGAACCTTGAACTCAGCTGGATTGGCTATTTCATAGATTGTGAAGGCATCTCATGGCTTCAAACTCAAATTAGAGTAGTTCAACTTACTTTTTTCCTTGGGACATTTTCACATATTTCAATTTTTTGATTGATGTATATCCAGTATAAAGTTTAAATTAATGGATTTGCCAAAGTGATGATTGCCATCAACCTTAACCTCTTTTGTTAAGGGTATTGATGACATTTGTTGGATATTAAGGTCGTGGTTACTATTGCCCCTATGTTAGGATTGTTAAGTTCCACTCTAGTGCCTTCAAGGTGTAAATTACTAATATATTGCTCTGAAGTAGTTCTTCTTGATGGCCATTTTGCCACTTGGCATCACTTTGGAATTTGATTACAATAATTCTGTTGCTTTATTATCTCTCTAGGTTGTCACTCTTACATGTTGCATATTTGTTGTCCTTCCTAGATTAATAAGTTGGCTGCTGTCAGAATTAATGGTATGATTGAAAAGCTACAACCGTCTCAGCAGCATATTAGAGAAAATGTCTATCGTCTTTTTCAACTTATACTAAGCCACCAGACATCTCTCTTCTTCAACCGTCATATTGACCAGATCATTCTTTGCTGTTTCTATGGAGTTGCAAAGGTTTGCTGCTAGTAACTCATGAGAGTTTGTTACCTGCCATGTAATTGTCCATTTATTTCTACTTCTCTTACCCCATCATGTTTTTGCCTGCAGATTTCTAAATTGAATCTGACCTTCAGGGAAATTATATACAATTATAGGAGGCAGCCACATTGTAAAACACTAGTTTTCCGCAGTGTGTTTGTGGATTGGTCATCTGCACGCCATAATGGGGTATGTTGACTTTTCTCCACTCTTGTTGTAGTAATGTATTGTGGGGATGTTTAATCTTTTGAATTGTCTGAAAACAGAGAACGGGGCAGGATCATGTGGATATTATTACGTTTTACAATGAAATTTTTATCCCGGCTGCAAAGCCTTTGCTGGTGGATGTTGGTTCTGCTGGAACAACTGTGAAAGCCAGTAATGTTCCTGAAGTTGGTAATAATAAAGATGGTATAGTTTTTTTTTAAAAAAAACTTTTCTGTATCTATAGTTGCAGTTCTTTGCATTTGCAGTTAAGCCATTGCTTAACATGCCTCTCTTTTCTCTCCTGCCCAACAAGGTCAATGTCCTGCATCACCTAAAGTATCACCTTTTCCAAGTCTCCCTGATATGTCTCCTAAGAAAGTATCGTCAGCGCATAATGTGTATGTCTCTCCATTGCGGTCATCCAAGGTACTTCTCAATTTTCCAACCATTTCAATTCTACTTTTGTCTCTATCTCCTTGCTAAAGGATTACCCAACATTGCATATGAGACCAGCCTGTCAGTACAAATGAAGCAAGCACGTGGGGAAAGTTTGATGACTCCCTATTAATTTTTCCACCGACTTGGAAGTTATATGGCCCATGTGAAGCTTGCTTTCTTGAATGTCAAGACAGACTAATATTGAACTTTGATAATTCCCTGTTCCCTTTGCATCCGTGTAATCTGTATTTTTTTTTCCACCGACTCTAGATGGATGCTTTAATCTCAAATAGCTCAAAAAGCTATTATGCTTGTGTTGGAGAGAGCACCCATGCTTACCAGAGCCCTTCAAAAGACCTAAATGCTATCAATAACCGCCTGAACGGGTATGCTTTCCTTATTGCAACAACGTTTACAATACGAGATTATTTCTTCTTTGTTCTATTTAACCGATGCTTTTATATCATCCTCATCAGTAACCGGAAGGCCAGAGGAACCCTCAACTTGGATAATGATGTTGGGTTGGTTAGTGATTCTATGGTGGCCAACAGCCTCGGCCTTCAAAATGGGAATTGTGCATCTACATCGGGTGCAGCTTTGAAATCTGAGCAGTCTGACTCCTAATTCAAACCGTGGCATACTTTGTACATCCTAGTTCTCCATCCATTTCTTCGTATGCTTATTTATACTTAGAAGTTTGTGACTCGGGGCAATGTACGAGCAGCGAGTTGTATAATGCATGCCATCACCCCCATGTCTTTTGTATGTTTGTTAGCGCACCCAGTTATTGAATAGAATAGGTTCCAACTAATCTAATAAAATTTACTATTTTTGCTGCTACTTGTATAACCTCAGGTTGATTTCGTAATGTTCAGATAGAAAGATCTCTCTCTGCCGGATGTAGCATTTCTGAACTGTGCAGTTACTGTAAACACTGACTTCCTTCAACGGTTTACTCTTGTTTTATTTCATTTTTTTTAATGGTAATAGGGAAATATTATTCATGAAAGCTAGCCATTTAGAGGGTGGCTAAGAAAGAAAAACAAAGGGAGTTCAAGTAAAGCAGTAGCTTAGGATAAGGTAAAGAAGAAATTTACAATAGCGAACAATCTATCTAAGAACATCAGCTATCATGACGAGCATGGCCGGATCATTTGCGAATTTATTCTGTATCTCTTCGCAAATCATTACCTACGTAATCAGCTGATTTCCAATCCAGCTGTATTTGCTTAAAAATGAGGTGATTCCCTAACCATATAAAAAAAAAAAACTTAGTCCATAGTTTCCGAGGCAAAGTAGTTGAATAAGATCTGTTGGTTCTATGTCAGCTGCACAAGACGGTCATGATGTTTGCTCCTCCAATGAAAGAGGGTGTCGGTTGAGCATAAAGTCTTTTGTACATGGATGATTTTGTACAACTAACCATGGAAAAACTTGTTTTTTTGACAGTGCTACTCCATTCCAAATGTTTTAAGTAGATGAGCGAGCTCCTTGAAAAATCAACTTGTTAATCAGAGAACTATAAGGCTTTACTGTAAATTTTCCATTCCTATCAATATTCCAGATTTTAACATCTTCTTTCCCCTGTGCAAGTTGAACACCATTCAACTGTCGTTGTAGAGAATTAATCTGCTCCCACTCTGAAGCCCTCACATTCCTTCGTCAAATTAAGTTCCAAGTCTAGGCACCATGTGTCAATTATTCTTCCATATCAGAAATATTTGCAGACGGTTTAGTAGATAACTTAAAATGGCCTTGCTACTAGAGTATCATCAGCATATTGCAAGTGGTGATAAAATCTCCATTAATTCCTCAATTGGATGCCTCTAAACATACCACTAGTTGATTGATACTTACTGAAACAACACTGATAGACCCTTCACTGCTATGTTGAATAAGAATGGAGACAATGGGTCGCCCTGACAAATACCATGACCGCCACAGAACTCTCCAGTTGGAGAACCATCGACAAGAACTGAAGCTGTGAACTAGAAAGACACTCATAAATAAGTCTTCTCCATTTATTACCAAATCCCATATATCCCATCACTTCATGAAGGTACTCCTACAAGACTGTATCAAAAGCTCTGTGAAAATCTACTTTGAACATCATACCCGTTTCCCCACTCCTCTCTAGGTCATAAACAACTTCATTAGCTATCATAAACCCATTAATAATCTGTCTACCTGCTATGAATGCCGTTTGACTATCACTAATAAGGTATCGGATGACATGCTTCATCCTATTGGAGAGTACCTTTGACACTATTTTGTATATCCCATGAACCATGCTAATCGGTCTATATATAGTCGGAGAGTCCTTTAGATACCTTATACAGTCCTTGGAATCAAGGTTACATAGGCAAGGTTTACACCCTTTGGAAGCCTGTCTGTTCTGAGAAATTGAGCCACTAAATCCATCACATCATGACAGATCAAGCTCCAAACCTTCTTGTAGAATTTGAAATTGAAACGTCCTGGAGATTTTGTAACATCACGGTCCCATACTGCTTCTCTTACTTCTTCCATTGGTACTTCTCGTTCTAGGCATTTGGAAATATATCTCATACATGAACTTGACATGATTAAATTTTTCATTGCAGTAATTACTGGGATAACGTATAAACATGAAGAACTCACTGAGGGTGTCTACAATGGAGGCTGAGAAAAGAAATTTTTTTTAAGACTTGGTTGAAGAACTAGAAGACGTGGGGCTTGCTTGCCCTCCTTTCGATGAAGAAGATTTCATGGCTAGCTTCCTATTCCGACTTGTCTGAAGAAGTGTTTTTCAGTAGAATCGACAATGATCATAAAAGTAAGTCGTACCTGTCTAGCTAGCTACCTGGTTGCTTGATCTGATCATATTTGATAATGGTTTTTGTTTCAACTAATTTGATTTGATTCGTTTTAATCAGGTTCAGAAGATCAGTCGAAGGATCTTCAGGAAGCCTCAATGCAGTACAGATCAAGCAGAAACGACATGGTAATGGCAAGGACATGAAGGTTTTAGAGGAGGTGTATAGGCACAGGGACAATGCTTCCAAAGATACAAAGACAGAAACAAAGGCTAAAATAATCGAGTCCAACAAGACACTAACAAAAAGCTGCTGTAGTTGATGGAGTCTTCCTTGAGAAGAAGATTAATTTGGAAAAAAGGAAATTTCTTGAAAGATATGAGCAAATTGCGAAGGGTTTGTGTCTTCTAAATTTCTCACATCAGTATTTAATTTTCCTTAAAGCGCCTTGTTTTTTTACTGTAAGATCTCAATATATATTATTCTCATGCTTTTGTTTTCCTTGCGACTACAGAGAAAAAGAGGAAACAGATTCAAGTCCCTGGCATATCATAATTTCCTATAGTTCCTCAAGAGAAATGCAGACCTGTACTGAAGTATCGCAGTGGCTTTGCACCCAAGTTCAAGAGTTTTGCTGGTTGCCATATGAAGCAAACAACGGTATCCATGAGGTTGATTAACTAGTCGGGCTTTGGATATTTGTTTTTTAATGGTCACGAGTTCGAGTCCTCTCAAGGCTACTGAAGACTTACATAGTCGTTAACTTCAGGGCCTGTGAAATTAGTCAATGTACGCACAAGCTAACCCGAACATCCACGCTAATTAAAAAAAAACCAAACGGTGAGATATACGAGGTTAGGACCTAAATGGAAAAGAATAATATATGCATGTATCCAAGGGCGGAGGCAATGCAAAGGCTTGGGTGGGCTCTAGCACAGGTCAAGAATTTATCAAGATTTTTTGACTAGTTTTATGTAAAATAAATTCGTAATTTTCAATTGATTTATTAAAAAGTTTTGAAAATTTACATGGATCTTTCTAATATGATGTTTTAGCTTGATTTAAAATTTCATAATTTTTGAAGAAATTCAGAAATTTGATAAAAAATCACAATTTGACCAGTTTTACGTTATTGGATGTAATTTTTAATCCGACCATCAGATTGAGCTGAAATTTTACGAGGGATCTTAAAATATATTGAATAAAATCTGATTAAAATTTTAGGTTGAACAAAGTTTGGTAATGCTAACAAAAAAAAAAGAACTGTCAAATAAAAGTAAAACGACTCATTAAAGGTAAAATGGTTATTGCCATTAAAAAATAAAACAAATCAATTTTTTCTTCATTTTATATGTTGCTGACTGGGCAGAAGCAGAATAGAAAAAAAAAGAAAAAAAAAAGGCGAGAGAGAAAAGTAAGGGAAAAACATAAAAAAAAAATCCAAGAAAAAAAATAAGAAAAGTGAGAGAATAACCTTATAAACTTACAAAGTCCAACTTATAAAACACTAACTTAAGGAAGAATCAAGTGAAGAAAGAAGGAATTGAGAGAGGGAAAAAAAATTAATTACTTTGTTTTTCAGTTGACATGAAATTGTTATTTTATCCCGGTTGAGGGGTTGTTACAATATCGATTCAGATTCGATTATAGATGAATTATATTCCACAAAACATCGAAGGATGTAACTTCAATAGTGAGTTTTTTTTTTTACTTTCATTTTAATTTTATGTACTTTCAAATTTATTTTTTAATATTTTGAGTAGTGTATTTGAATTAAAACTTTATTGTTAACTTTAAAAATTCATGTACATAAATTAATAATTTATCTTAAAAAAAACTTTATATATTTATTTAATAGCTCAGAACAGAAAAAATTACTGGCTCCGTCCTTGCATGTATCTCTGCTACTCAGTTATCCATTCTTGTTAATGGATCTCCTACACGAAGAGTTCTAGATCACCCGTGTTATTCGTCAAGATGACCCGTTATCTCGATTTTTGTTTATTGTTGTAGAAGGTTTAGCAGTCTTGTTCCACCATGCATCAGTGGCTGCTGCAATATGCAAGGATGTCCCTTGGGATGCTGCTACAAGTCCTAGTAATTATATTAGGCTATGAAGAAAACTAAGTCTTTAACATGGCATTGCTGGAGACCATTAATTTGAGTAACTGTTTAGAACAAGGAAGGCCTCAAGTACTTTATTCAAGTTGTTAAATCTTGAACACGGAATTCCTGGCTTTAATCTATAGTAGCTGCTGTCAAAATCATCTCATTTCAATCTTTTTAAAAATCCAATAATATCTATTTCTTTAGTAAGAACCATCAAATGTATAATATTTTATGATTTAAAAAAATAATAAACATCTCCTAAATCAAATAATTCTTTTTTTATTGAACACCTCTCATGATCTCTTTGCACTTAAACTCTAAGTTATTAATGAAAAAACCATTGATGAAATCATCACCAACACTAACGTTATAGTTTATATCATAATTAATATCACAATCATTACAAATTTTTATAGAACACCAATCTATATCTATCTGATCAAAAACAAGATCACAAAAAGTCACATCCTTTTCAATCTTAATATTCATAATTAGTCTATTTGAGTCTATCAGAGTTTTCAGCTTGCTGCTTATTTTCTTCATATTTGATGGAAAAAGGGTATATAGGTTGTGCGGAAACATGTAAATTGCCTATGATATCCAAAGCATCATGATGAGTGCACATCGATTGCTTTTCTCTTTATACTAGTCTTAGGCCTAAACTTTCTAAGAAAAATAAAATCGACAAATCTTCGATTGCGTTTAGTAGTTGAATTTTTGAAAGATTTTCTCTTCAAAAAATCCAACATTTGAGTAAATTTAAAATCTATGGAGTAGTCTTTTATATCCTCTTACATCTTCTTCCATTCATATATAAATCTTAGGCTTGCCATGCCTCTTGCGAGATCGCTTCAACTGATCCTACCACTCAGAACTGAATCATGAGTTTTTGAACTTAACAATTATGGGGCAGAACCTCCTCCTCTATATATGAACCATCCTCCATCCTCCTCCACCATGAACATGTCCTCATTTACGAACTTTAACCATGATGATTCAACAACACATAATAATGAATGTTTTATAATTTTAAAAAATCCAAGATAGCCTCAATTTTACCAACAAAAACTTTTCTATATCAATTTTATCCTCATATTCTTTATTTAATTAAGAGCTTCCATCTATTTTCATGACTTTCCATCCTTGTATATTGCATCTAAATTGTACTTTTTTCTCCTTTTTCTTTGTAAGAAATGAAATCATTTGCAGCTTTTTTCATTAAATAATCATAACAGACGTTGCAATTAAGAGATCAAAATGTATAGTCTGGAGATAAAATTGACATGATAAATAGTTTGGGTGCAACGTTAATACTATTCAAATAATATGGGGGTCTATTTTGATGTATGCCAAAAAACAAAATAGATATCTAAAAGTTTTTGGATTTATTTATTTAATTATTGAATCATTCTGTTATAGAGATAAAGATGCTAAAAAATATGGTTACAAAATAGAGGAATTTTGTAATAAATAAAAAAAATAAAATACGAAAGGACACCCAAACCCGCTAACCACCTTCGAACCCTAACATAATCTATCCATTACAAATTCGGAAACAGAGTTTTCTTCGCACAGAAGTTATATATCCTTTGGCCTGCTTACCATTTGTAATATCATTCGCTCCCTAGTCCCTAGATTAATCTAACCTACCTGCAAGTTTACTGTAAGTATTCTTCTCTACTTCTCTATCTCTTCTTGTTAGATTTCTCAATAACTATTCACACGCTATGATTCCCATGTCAAGTTCTAGAAACTAACCATTGAGATTCATGCAGGCCACTATACAACATATTCTTCTGATCTTCTGATCTGTCGACAAACATGAAACTATTCAGGTTGAAGTAGCTAGCCATAGCTTAGACAATAGCACTGATCATAGACATATGATTAGGAGCTTAATTTGGTACGTATTAGAAGGGTTACATTGACTAAGGTTACACATTAAGGCTT
>Ga0307516_10010376_pt1 | contig 10248 bp, 9 predicted proteins | sample 19_EM_MG_FD_203310 | JGI IMG/M metagenome (GOLD analysis project Ga0307516, IMG submission 203310) | Populus trichocarpa ectomycorrhiza microbial communities from riparian zone in the Pacific Northwest, United States - 19_EM | ecosystem: Host-associated > Plants > Roots > Unclassified | place...
ACCAGCGGTTGCCGTAATGGTCGCGCAGTTCGCGCAATAAAGAGGCACGCTCCTCCGGCGGCAGCGTCCAGATATAGGCGCGGCCCATCGCGGTGGTCGCGATCGGTACCCGCGAACCGACGTCGAGCTGCACGCCGAGCAACCCGTTACGGCTCTGGCCGAAATAGATCATGCTGTAGCGGTCGCGCCCGCCGACCGCGACTGCGCCGCCGGTCTCGCGCATCAACTCTTCACGGTAGGGTTCGGACAAATGCCGAACGCCGAGATTGGCCAGCGCGGCATACCCCAGGGCCATGGCTGATGGCGCGAGCTGATACTTTTCGAACCGCGGAACGGGTGTAAGATAGCCCAGCTTGGTCAAGGTATAGGTCAGCCGCGAAACGGTCGGCTTCGGCAAATTAGTACGGGCGGCGATCTCCTGATTGCCAAGAAGCCCGTCGTTGGGATGGAATGCGCGCAGCACATCGAGCCCGCGAGAGAGCGCGACGACGAAGCTGCGATCTGTCGCCACTTTCTTCCCTGGACGTTTCATTGCCTGCTGCTGTGCCGAGCGCGTTGACAAGGGACGTGCTTCAAAATAACCCTCCCTGTCAAGATGTGGAATTAAATTTCGCAGTGCGAAATCAACGCAACGCCGTAGCTACCCAACGCAAGTTGGGAGCGGCCATCCAAGAACAAGGGAGAGTCCCGTGAACGAAGTCGTAAAACTCGAACGTCACGACGCCATCGCCATCGTCACGGTTAACAGCCCTCCGGTGAATGCGCTCTCGGCCGCGGTGCGCGGCGGCATCTTCGAGTGCATGAAGAGCGCGATCGCCGATCCCGAAGTGAAGGCGATCGTGCTGACCTGCGCCGGCCGCACCTTCATCGCCGGCGCCGACATCACCGAGTTCGGCAAGCCGCCGAAGCTCCCGGACCTTGCCGAAGTCCTGAGCGAGATGGAGAACTCGACGAAGCCGATCATTGCCGCGATCCACGGCACCGCGCTCGGCGGTGGCCTCGAAGTCGCCCTGGCATGCCACTATCGCGTGGCGACCAGGGAAGCCAGGCTCGGCCTGCCCGAAGTGAAGCTCGGCCTGTTGCCGGGCGCCGGCGGCACGCAGCGCCTGCCGCGCGCGATCGGCCCCGAAATGGCGGTCAAGATGATCGTCAGCGGCGACCCGATCGGTGCTGCGGATGCGCTCAAGCACGGTCTGATCGAGGAAATCGTCGAGGGTCCGGCGTCGGGCGGCGAGGCCTTTGCCCGCAAGGTGCTGGCCGAGAAGCGCCTGTTGCGCAAGTTGCGCGACGATGACTCCAAGCTCGCCGCGGCCAAAGCCGATATTTCGATCTTCACCAACGCGGTCGCCGCATTGACCAAGAAGGCCCGCGGGCTGGAAGCGCCGTTCGCTGCGGCCGACGCCGTGCGCGCCGCGATCGAGTTGCCGTTCGAAGAGGGCTTGAAGAAGGAGCGCGAAGGTTTCCTTAAATTGTTGTCGAGCGACCAGTCGAAGGCACAGCGCTACGCGTTCTTCTCCGAGCGCGAGGCCGCCAAGATCGCTGGCGTGCCCGAGGGAACGAAACCGCGCAATGTCGAGCGTGTCGCTATCATCGGCGCCGGCACCATGGGCGGCGGCATCGCGATGTCGTTCGCCAATGCCGGTATCCCAGTGATGTTGATCGAGACCAGCGAGGAGCAGCTCAAGCGCGGCATGGGCGTGATGCAGAAGAATTACGAGGCGACCGCCGCACGCGGTGGCATCCCCGCGGATGCGCCGGCCAAGCGCATGGGCCTGATCACCGGCGTGGTCGGACTGGAGAACGTCAAGGATGCTGACCTTGTGATCGAAGCCGTGTTCGAAACCATGGCGGTCAAGAAGGAGGTGTTCACCGCGCTCGACAAATTTGCAAAACCCGGCGCGGTGCTGGCCTCCAATACCTCCTACCTCAACATCGACGAGATCGCGAAGGTCACCAGCCGTCCGCAGGACGTGCTCGGCATGCACTTCTTCTCGCCGGCGAATGTGATGAAGCTGTGCGAGATCGTGCGCGCTGCCAAGACCGCACCCGATGCGCTGACCACGGCGGTGTCGATCGCCCGCAAGATCGCCAAGGTTCCGGCGGTGGTTGGTGCCTGCGACGGCTTCGTCGGCAACCGCATGCTGGCGCAGCGCGGCAAGCAATCCGAAAAGCTGTTGTTCGAAGGGGGGCTGCCGCAGCAGGTCGACGCCGTCGTGACAAAATTCGGCATGCCGATGGGCCCGTTCGCAATGAGCGATCTGGCCGGCCTCGATATCGGCTGGCGTTCGCGCAAAGACCGCGGCATCAAGTCGGAGATTGCCGATGCGCTGTGCGAGGCCGGACGCTTCGGCCAGAAGACCGGCAAGGGTTACTATAAATATGAAGGCGGCTCGCGCGCGCCGCTGCCGGATCCGGAAGTCGAGAAGCTGATCGCCGAGACGCTCCAGCGCCTCGGGCGCAAGCCCCGGGTGGTCAGCGACGACGAAATCCTCGAACGCATGATGTACCCGATGATCAACGAGGGCGCGCGCATCCTCGAAGAAGGCGTCGCGGCGCGTCCGAGCGATATCGACGTGATCTGGCTCTATGGCTATGGCTGGCCGATTTATCGCGGCGGTCCGATGTTCTATGCGGACCAGGTCGGCCTCAAGCACATCGCCGACCGGCTGTCCTACTACGCCAGGGAGACCAACGACCCCTCGCTGGAGCCGGCGCCGCTGCTCAAGCGCCTCGCCGCGGAAGGCAAGACGTTTGCGTCGCTGGCGCAGTCGAAGGCTGCTTGATGGGTCACCCCGGCGAGCAGTTTTATCCGCAAGGCGTTCACTGGGACGATCCGCTTCCGCGCGGCGCGCTGAAGGCTGGCGCGCGCATCGTGCATCTGAGTCTGCTCGACGGCGAGATCGCGCTGTCGCACAAGCTTTCCGATTCCGGCGCGCGTGAGCGAGGCGGTAGCCACTGCTTCGTCGGGACGGCGTAAGAAAAATTTCGAGTAATTCGCTCACAGGAGGATCCGATGGATCTCGCTTTCAGTAAGGAAGAAATGGCGTTTCGTGAGGAGGTGCGGGCCTTCTTCAGGGATAACGTGCCGCCGGCGACGCGGCAGGAGCTGGTCGAGGGCCGTCATCTCTCCAAGGACGAGATGGTGGCCTGGTGGCGCATTCTGAACAAGAAGGGCTGGGGCGTTTCGCACTGGCCGAAGGAATATGGCGGCACCGGCTGGACGTCCGTGCAGCATTACATCTTCAACGAAGAATTGCAGATGCATCCCGCACCCGCGCCGCTCGCCTTCGGCGTCAGCATGGTCGGCCCTGTCATCTACACCTTCGGCAATGAGACGCAGAAGAAGCAGTATCTGCCGCGCATCGCCAATGTCGACGACTGGTGGTGCCAGGGCTTCTCCGAACCGGGCTCCGGATCGGACCTCGCCTCGCTCAAGACCAAGGCCGAGCGCAAGGGCGACAAATACATCATCAACGGCCAGAAGACCTGGACTACACTGGCGCAGCACGCCGACATGATCTTCTGCCTCTGTCGCACCGATAACAATGCGAAGAAGCAGATGGGTATCTCCTTCATCGTATTCGACATGAAGTCGAAAGGCGTCACGGTGCGCCCGATCGAGACCATCGACGGCGGCCACGAGGTCAACGAGGTGTTCTTCGACGACGTCGAGGTGCCCGTCGAGAACCTGATCGGCGAAGAGAACAAGGGCTGGGATTACGCCAAATTCCTGCTCGGCAATGAGCGCACCGGCATCGCCCGGGTCGGCGTTTCCAAGGAGCGGCTGCGCCGCATCAAGGAACTCGCCTCCAAGGTCGAATCGAATGGCAGGCCCGTGATCGAGGACCAGGGTTTCCGCGAGAAGCTGGCGGCCTGCGAGATCGAGCTGAAGGCGCTCGAACTGACGCAGCTCCGCGTCGTCGCCGACGAGGGCAAGCACGGCAAGGGCAAGCCCAATCCGGCGTCCTCAGTGCTGAAGATCAAGGGCTCGGAAATCCAGCAGACAACCACCGAACTCCTGATGGAAGTGATCGGTCCGTTCGCAGCACCCTATGACGAGCACGGCGACGACGGCTCCAACGAGACCATGGACTGGACCGCCCAGATCGCGCCGAGCTATTTCAACAACCGTAAGGTCTCGATCTACGGCGGCTCCAACGAGATCCAGCGCAACATCATCACCAAGGCGGTGCTGGGGCTCTAGGCCGCGCTGCACGACAAACAGCAGGTGTCGCCCCCGCCCAGTGCGCAATTGCGCACAAGGCGGGGATGACGAGGGGAAAATCGGGCGAGAGCGTCGCCCCGCATCGATAGCCGGAGAGAGTAAAGAACATGGATTTTGACTTGTCCGAGGAGCAGCGGCTTCTCAAGGAAAGCGTCGACGGTCTGTTGAACGATTCCTACGATTTCGACCAGCGCAAGAAATACGGAGCGGAGAAGGGCGGCTGGAGCAAAGCAGTCTGGAGCAAGCTCGCCGAACAGGGCCTGCTGGGCTTGCCGTTCTCCGAAGACGATGGCGGCTTCGGTGCTGGTGCTGTCGAAACCATGATCGTGATGGAGGCGATGGGCAAGGCGCTGGTGCTGGAGCCATATTTGGCTACCGTCGTGATCGGCGGCGGCTTCCTGCGCCACGGCGGTTCGGCCGAACAGAAGGCGGCGCATATTCCTGGCATCATCGACGGCAGCAAAACCTTTGCCTTCGCGCAGCTCGAGAAGAACTCGCGCTACGACCTCTCCGACGTCGCGACATCAGCGAAAAAGAAGGGCACGGGTTGGGTGATCGACGGCGAGAAATTCGTCGTCATCAACGGCGAGAACGCCGACACCTTGATCGTCACCGCACGCACCAAGGGCGCCCGGCGCGACAAGGACGGCGTCGGCGTGTTCCTGGTGCCGGCCAATGCCAAGGGCGTCAGCCGCAAGGGCTATCCGACCCAGGACGGGCTCCATGCCGCCGACATCACGCTGACCGGCGTCGAGGTCGGTGCCGATGCCGCGATCGGCGACCCCGAGAATGCGCTTGATGTGATCGAGCGCGTGGTCGACGAGGCCCGCACCGCGATGTGCGCGGAGGCGGTCGGCGCGATGGATGAATCGCTGAAATCCACTGTCGAGTATCTGAAGACGCGAAAACAGTTCGGCGTGCCGATCGGCAGCTTCCAGACCCTCCAGCACCGCGCCGCCGACATGTTCGTCGCCGTCGAACAGGCCCGCAGCATGTCGATGTTTGCGACCATGGCGACCGATTTCGACAACGCCAAGGAACGCGCCACCGCGGTGGCGGCGGCGAAAGTGCAGATCGGCAAGTCGCTGAAATTCGTCGGTCAGCAGTCGATCCAGCTCCATGGCGGCATCGGCATGACCCAGGAAGCCAAGATCGGCCACTACTTCAAGCGCTTGACCATGATCGAGAACACCTTTGGCGACACGGATTATCATCTCCGCCGCGTCACCGACGCGGGCGGGCTGATTTGAGGCCACCGTCATTGCGAGCGAAGCGAGGCAATCCATAGCGCCGCGCACGGCAAGATAGATTGCTTCGTCGCTTGCGCTCCCCTGCGCAAACGCTTTGTGTTTGTCACAGGCAATGACGGGAAAAGCGTATCAGGGAGGAAGCAACAATGAAAAACACCCCGTTCGATCTCACCGGCAAAGTCGCCGTCATCACCGGCTCCAGCCGCGGCATCGGCCGTTCTTCGGCGGAGCTGCTGGCAAAACTCGGCGCCAAGGTCGTGATCTCTAGCCGCAAGGCGGATGCCTGTCATGAGGTCGCCGAGGGCATCAGGAAGGCCGGTGGCGATGCCCATGTCATTGCCTGCAACATTTCGCGTCGCGAGGAAGTCGACGCGCTGATTTCGGGGACGACAAAACATTACGGCAAGGTCGACATCCTGATCTGCAACGCCGCGGTGAACCCGTATTACGGTCCGCTGCTCGACATCAAGGACGAGGCTTTCGACAAGATCATGGGCTCCAACGTCAAGAGCAATATCTGGCTCTGCGCACAGGCGATTCCGCAAATGGCCGAACGCGGCAACGGCTCGGTGGTGATCGTGTCCTCGATCGGGGGGCTTCGCGGCTCGACCGTGATCGGCGCCTACGGCATCTCCAAGGCGGCGGACTTCTCGCTGTGCCGCAGCCTTGCCGGCGAATGGGGCCCGAAAGGTGTGCGCGTCAATTGCGTCGCACCGGGGCTGGTCAAGACCGATTTCGCCAGGGCGTTGTGGGAAGACGAAGCGCGCCTGGAACACCGCTGCGCCACCACACCGCTGAGGCGTATCGGCGAGCCCGACGAAATCGCAGGCGCCGTCGCCTACCTCGCCTCCGACGCCTCGACCTTCATGACCGGCCAGACCATCGTCGTCGACGGCGGCGTCACGACAGCGTCTGCGTAGCATTCCGCGTCGTCCCGGCCTTGAGCCGGGATCCATACCGCGTTGTGCTCTCGATTGAAAAAGGTCGCTGACACTCTTCGCATAACTAACGCCGGTGGCTGTGGGTCCCGACTCAAGGCCGGGACGACGGCGGGATATTGACCTTCGCTCCCCAATCCGCTTGCCTTGGCCTAACCACAACGCTCCGGGAAGAACCGCCATGTCATTCGTGCTGGCTATCGATCAGGGCACCACATCCTCGCGCGCCATCGTGTTTCGATCGGATATCTCGATCGCCGCCACCGCGCAGCAGGAATTTGCGCAGCATTTCCCGGCCTCGGGCTGGGTCGAGCATGAGCCGGAGGACATCTGGACCTCGACCATCATGGTCTGCCGCGACGTGCTGGAAAAGGCGGGCCTGAAGGCCAAAGACATCGCCGCGATCGGCATCACCAACCAGCGCGAGACCACCGTGGTGTGGGATCGCGCCACCGGCACCGCCATCCATCGCGCCATCGTCTGGCAGGACCGCCGCACCGCTGACATCTGCGCCAGGCTGAAGCATGAAGGCCACGAGCCCGCGATCTCAGCAAAGACCGGTCTCATCATTGATCCGTATTTCTCGGGCACCAAGGTGGCCTGGATCCTCGACCACGTGCCGGGCGCGCGCGATCGTGCCGGCCGCGGCGAACTGATGTTCGGCACCGTCGACTGCTATCTGTTGTGGCGGCTGACCGGCGGCAAGGTGCATGCCACCGACGCCACCAACGCCTCGCGCACGCTGCTGTTCAACATCCATACCGGCGAGTGGGATGATGAACTTTTGGAGACCTTGCGCGTGCCGCGCTCGATGTTGCCGGAGGTGAAGGACTCTTCCACGAAGTTCGGCGAGAGCCTGCCTGATCTGTTCGGCGGACCGATCGCGATCTCCGGCATCGCCGGCGACCAGCAGGCCGCGACCATCGGCCAAGCCTGCTTCACGCCCGGCATGATGAAATCGACCTACGGCACCGGTTGCTTTGCGCTTCTCAACACCGGCACCACGCCGGTCGCCTCGAAGAACAAGCTATTGACCACCATCGCCTATCAGTTGAACGGCAAACGCACCTACGCACTCGAAGGCTCGATCTTCGTCGCCGGCTCGGCCGTGCAATGGCTGCGCGACGGGCTCGGCATCATCAAGAAGGCCGCCGAGACCGGCCCGCTCGCCGACAAGTCCGATTCGATGCAGAGCGTCTATCTGGTGCCGGCCTTCGTCGGCTTGGGCGCGCCCTACTGGAATCCGCGCGTGCGCGGCGCGCTGTTCGGGCTGACCCGCAACACCGGCCCCGCCGAAATCTCCCATGCCGCGCTGGAGAGCGTCTGCTACCAGACCTTCGATCTCTGGGCCGCGATGCGCGCCGACTGGCCCGATGCCAAAGCGGCCAACATCGTGCTCCGCGTCGACGGCGGCATGACCGCTTCCGACTGGACTATGCAGCGCCTCGCGGATTTGCTCGACGCGCCGGTCGACCGCCCGATGATCCAGGAAACCACCGCGCTGGGTGCAGCCTATCTCGCCGGGCTACAGGCCGGCATCTATCCCGAGCCGTCAAAATTCGCCGATAACTGGCGGCTGGAACATCGCTTCAAGCCCGCGATGAGTGCGGCGACGCGGGAGCGGAAACTCGCGGGCTGGGCGCGCGCGGTGAAGGGATTGCTCGCGAGCGATGAGGGGGAGGAATGATCCTCCCCGACGGCTACTCCGACATTCCCGCCGGCAAGATTGCCGCTGTGGTCACGCATCTGGAGATGGCCGAACTCCCGGCGCTGCCCTTCGATCTGCCGGGAGACTGGACACTGCGCCGCGTCGAATCGCTTGCGCTCGAATGGTATCGCGAGCTCTATCGCCGGGTCGGCGAGGCATGGCTGTGGTTCTCGCCGACGCAGATGTCGGATGCTGAACTGGCCGCGATCATCGAGGCGCCGCTGGTGGAAGTGTATACGCGGAGGCTTGGCAAACCCAAATGATCCTGATCGGCCAATACGACTCTCCCTTCGTCCGCCGCGTAGCACTTGCGCTGCGGTTTTATGATCTGCCCTTCGAGCACCGGCCGTGGTCGACCTTCGGCGATGCCGACAAGATCGCGCCGTTCAATCCGCTGCGCCGGGTGCCGACGCTGGTGCTCGACGGCGGCGAGGCGCTGATCGAGAGCACAGCGATTCTGGATTATCTCGATGAACTGGTCGGGCCGGACAAGGCGATGATGGCGGCGCGGGGCGAGACGCGGCGGCGGCAATTGCGGATCTGTGCGCTCGGCAGCGGCTTCGCCGACAAGGCGGTCAGCCTGATTTACGAGCGGGTGCTGCGCAAGGATCAGCTGAAACTCTGGGTCGAGCGCTGCCAGGCCCAGATATCCGGCGTGCTCGGCATGCTGGAAAAGGAGCGTGCCGCGGTCGAAACGCCGTACTGGTTTGGCGAGCATATCGGCCACGCCGACATCATGATCGCCTGCGCGTTGCGCTTTGTTGGCGAGGCGCATCCCGCTTTGTTCGACGCGCGCTATCCGGCACTGCAAGCGCATGCCGCAATGTGCGAGGCGTTGCCGCCGTTCATCGAAATCGTGCAGCGGCTCGATCCGCCGAAGGGGTGAAGGTTTCGGGAGCGCGCCGCTATTTGCAGTCGCGGCAGATATTCAGCTTGCGCTTCAGCTGCTCATCTTCGCCGTAATCGTCCCCTGGCTGCGCCGCGACGCCATCGGGCCCCTTCTTGGGCTTCGACCGATTTGTTGTTGTGCGCGGCCGGTCGGGCAGCTTTGCAACGGGCTCGTCTACGATGCTGGTGGTGAAGCCGTCGTAGTCGGCAGCCGGCTTCGGCGCCGGAGCGTCCCTGGCGACGACCGGCGGCGCCGAGCGCTTGGCGGTCGTCTTCGGAGGAGGAGCCTCGTCGGTTGCCGTTGGCGGCGAAGCCCGGATGATGGCCGGAGGCGGCGCACCTTCGTCCGGCGATGGCGCCGGCCGGGCACGCGAAAGCGGAGGGGCAAGCGACGTCTGGCATCTGGCGCTGTCAGGCAGCCCTAAATGGACGGACAAAAATCCGATGGCAAATAGTGCGGCGTTCTTCATGTGCATTCGGGCAAACCGCTTCAATCTGAAAATCGCAAAAATGACTATACAACACATGACGACCAAAGTTGACGGAAATGGGGAGTGTGAAGAACGCGACTCACCATCCGCGTCATTGCGAGCGAAGCGAAGCAATCCATTCTTTTATTCCGTGGCGAGATGGATTGCTTCGCAGCGCTCGCAATGACGTGGAGGGACCTATGTCCCCTTCGGCCGCATCGCCTCGGGCGTATCGGGCTGCACGGACGGATGCGCCTTGGCAAAGTCCGGCAGCGCCATCGCGGTCTCATGGATGCGTTTCACGGTCGGGTAGATCGCAAGGTCGATCTGCTGGTTGATCGCCGCGGTGACGTGGCCCACCATGCAGATATCGGCAAATGTCGGCGAATCGCCATGGCAGAAAGTGCCAGTGTCCTTATGGCCGGCGAGATGGCCCTCGAGTGCGGCCAGCGTTTCCACGATCCAGTGCCGCCGCCAGGCCGCCTGCTGGGTGTCCCGCAAATTCAGTTCGTGGTCGAGATAACGCCGCACGCGCGGCACCAGCAGCGGATGGCCTTCGCTGGCGATCATCTGTGCAAGGCCCCGCACCCGGGCGCGACCGCGCGGATCGGACGGCAGCAGCGGCGGGGTGGGGTGCGTCTCCTCGAGGTATTCCAGAATTGCGAGCGATTGGATCAGCACGGTGCCGTCATCCTCAACCAGCGACGGCAGCGCCATCTGCGGATTGATACGGCGATACTCGTCGGCGCGATGCGCATTGGCGTCGAGA
>Ga0307516_10010378_pt1 | contig 10247 bp, 7 predicted proteins | sample 19_EM_MG_FD_203310 | JGI IMG/M metagenome (GOLD analysis project Ga0307516, IMG submission 203310) | Populus trichocarpa ectomycorrhiza microbial communities from riparian zone in the Pacific Northwest, United States - 19_EM | ecosystem: Host-associated > Plants > Roots > Unclassified | place...
TGAAGGCCGGGGTGTGGTTCCGGCGCGGTCGTCGGTTCATGGTCTCTCCTGATTCGCAGGCTCAGCGTGCCCGCTGTCAGGCAGAAACTCCACTTATCGATCTGTTCAAATTTGCGAGTCCGGCTCTGTCCGCGACCCCGACCTTGAAACACTTGCGGACGACAAGGCATTGGAGCACGGTGCTCCACCGCACCATCCGATCGAAGGGCTGCTGTCGAACGGGGCCGCGCTAACGACCGCCTTCAAACTGGTCGAGGCCGCACGGCAAAGCTGATGCCGTCTCGAGGGCCACAACCAGTTGCCAAAGCTCGTTCTCGGTGTTTCCTCGACGGGATCGAGGTCATCGCCTAGCCGGACCGACCGTCGGCCCACAACCGCCGCCTGACCGGCCCGGCCGTCACCAAGATTTGCCGATAGCTCATCGCCGCGAATTTGATCTAAGCGTCAAGCCTCGTTCGCGAAAGGACCAATGCCTGCCCATTGGCCTCTGACCTGAGATATGCCCTGCGCACCCTCGCGCCGATCTCGTCGGCATAATAGTACAGGACTTCGAGGTCCTTGCCGACGGCGGGAAGCGGATCGCCGAGAACGTGGACATCGACCGTCCAATGCCATTCCTCCCGGCCGTTGGCCAGGCTGGCAACGACGTCGGTGACATTCCCGTGATAGGCCGCACAGACGCCCGCGACCGTGGGAACAGTCCCGAGGCCGTTGCCGCCATAGGTGGCCGAGATGATGCGCAAGCCGCCCACGGCCGGATCAGGAACGTCGCCTTCGAAACTTTCCGTGTCAGATGAATTCGTTTCGCCCGGCCGCAGCACGCCCAAATAGCGGAAACTCTTGGACCGTCGGACGCCAAGTCTAGCCATTTCCAAAGCCGTAGGACGCTCGAACATCGGAAGCGGGGCATTGCCCGACATGGCGTCCACGCAGGCACTGTAACTGGTCCAATTCGCCTCGCTGCGATATTGGTCCTGAATGGGAAGAACGTCTGCTGTCGATCCCGAGCCCTTCTCGGCGATCACGATGACCCCAATCCCTAGATTTCCACGCGGCGGGCCGAAGTCGCTGACAATTTCAGTGGCCGAGGTCAGCATGCCATACATATGAACAAACCCGCCAGCCGAAAGCTCGGCGATAAATATCTGCAGATTTACAAACCGGTTGGCCACGTAATAATCCAGCAGCCAGGCCGGCGTCACGAGCAGATAGGGATGATGGACCTGAGAAATAACGTTCTGATCAAACACTCTCCCGCCCGGCCGAAGAAGCTTCGAGACGTTGACCATGTAGGTTGCCGGATCGAAGATATTGTCCAATACGCTGCCGCCGAAGAGAAAATCCACGGAATTCATGTGCAATTCCGGCAAAGGGATATTGAGGTCGATGATGACCTCGGCTCCCTCATAGTCCGTGTGGTCGATGGCGATGACCTTCTGAACGCCCAGCATGGCGAAAAACATGCGGTCGGAAATGAAAGCACCTTGCAAGGCTGCTGCCCCGCGAGTCTCCCCGTCCAGTTCGACCACCGCTTTCCAAGGCTCGACGCCGCACGCGCGGATTAGCGTTTCAGCCCCCACCACAGTCAAATAAATCGTCTGGCGCCCGAACAGATGCACTGTTGTCGGTAGTGGACGACGCTTGTGCTCAAGAACAATGAGACGCGCGTGAAGCGGCGTAATCCCCATTAAAACTCTCCACGGCTCTGGGAAACGTCGGCTAAGACTACAATTATCGATCCGGCGGAAGAGAGCCGCACTCAAACATAGATCACACTCGCTTTAGAGATTCGGCGCTCGCGAAAGTACGGTTCGCTACTTACGTCCCACCCGCACTGCCCTGCCGCGCAACCAACTCCTTCAGCCGCTGATTGAGCACATTGGTCTGGTTGGCGATGCCCGCCACCACTTCCCTGAGCAGTTGCTCCTGGCGCGCGGATTGACCGATCTGCAGATCGATCAGTTCCTTCAGGCGGCGGTTGATCAGGTCCGCTTCATTGGCGACGCCCTCGCGGATTTCAGCCTGCAGCTGCACTGATTTGGCGGCATTGCCGAAGAAGGTCCGCAGTACGTTTCGAATGCTCATAACCGCCCCTTGAAGCTGCCTACAAACTGCTGTTGATGGCGGAAAGCACGCCGTCATTAGTCGAAAACTTGCCGAGCGGCGTATCGAACTTCGAATTTGGCGCATAGTCGAACACGATGTTCCAGCCATCGCGCCGCAGCAGCCGGGCGAGTTCGGCATGGACGTCGCCGCCATGGGTGCCGATGTGGACCCGGCGCACTCGCTGCTTGAGTATCTCCATATGCGGCGGGAACACCACGATCTCGGACTGTTGCATGTCCGATTCGAGGTAGTCCACCACGTCGAACGGGCCGAGCACGTCCGGCAGCGTGACCGAACTCACCGTCTTGATCTCGGCCTTGAAGTTCATGCCGGGAACCAGGTCCTTCTCGAGCCCGGTCGTGCCCTGAAGCAGGATCGCCCGCAGGGCCTCGACGGCGGTGCCGGTCTTGACAAAATAGTTGAAATAATTGGCGCGGGCGGCACTCTCGTTGGTCGCAAAACAGTTTTGGGCCCCGGAGCCAGGCGCGCCGATCGGAAAGTAGACCGGCTCGTTGGAAGCGCTGATGGCGTGCTGCAGCAGCCATTGCCGGTCGGGATCGATGCCGTTGTCGGCAAAATGCTTGCGGACCCATTTCATGTTGTCGGGCTCGGGCTCCACCGCCACCAGCCGATAGGGCATCGGGTTCAATGCGGCGAGCGCACGCTGCGCGCCGACCGCCTGGGCGGCATAACACGCCCCCAGCGTAACCATGACATAGCGGTCGCGCGCGGCCCTTGCCGTCTCCACCCAGTTGACGGCCTCGAACCAGCCCTCGCCGTCCTCTATCGACGGCAGCCGCGTGGTTACCGGCTGGCCGCCGTCGGTCTCGGGATTGCCGTTGAAATCCAGCCGGAAGCGCGAGTCGGTCAATGTCCCCAGAAAATCCACCATGAAACCCTTGGGAGGGGTACCTGAGTAAGGGGTGATTCCGCGAAAGACGTCCCGGAAATTCGCAAGCTCGTTCATGATTACTCAGCTGCCATGATTTGCGTGGAACTCAAGCCCAGCCGGGCTTCATTTACCGGCGCCACCCCCTCCCACTCAAAATCGTGCCAGACTATCTGCTGGCCGAACAAGGGATCGCGAATGATTTCGAGAAATTCCGCGTGCAGGGGATGCTCGGTAAGATGGACAGCCTTCGATCTGAACTCATCCCAACTGTAGGCTCCCAGATTCTGCAGCCTCTCGAAGATGACGAAGTCCGCGTTGAACCGCCTGCCAAATTCGACAAACTGCTTCATCTCGCGAAAGTTGCCCAGCTGGTAGGTGAAGGACATTTTCAACTCTCTTATTTCGCCTCTGGCACGAAGATCGCCCAAAAACTCCATGTTTCTGACGAACACCTCCCAGGACGCGAGCCGGCGCAACGTCTCGAACGTCGGCTTTGTGGCGGCATCGGTCGAGACCCGAACTGACCGCACCATTCCTTGCAGATTCGGAAGGCTGGCCCATTCTTTTTCCGTGAAAAGCGTGCCGTTCGAGATGATGTCGATGTCGAGATCCGGGCAATCCCGTCGGTTGACCATTTCGAGGATTCGACGGGAGGGCTTGCTCGAAAACACCTCACCCGCCGGATTGATGTCCAGGAGTCTCAAACCGGAGAGCAGCGGCATCAGCTTTTTGGTCACGATTTCAGTCTTGGCATCGCGAAGCGCCGGTCGCTCGATGATCCGCTCCACCCTGCAGGACGGGCAGGACAGGTTGCAAGTCTGGTCGAAGGCAAACAGCATCTGCTCGACGCCATCGAGATTGAGGCCGCCATGATCGATCGCGCGTCGCAGCACGGGATCGGTGACCTGTTCCTTTTTCGGCAAATACTCATGAATGAGCGCCGGGCACTCCAGATGATTGCAGTACTTGAAGCTGCCATCGAGCATCGAGGCACGAATTTTTCGAGCAGCATGCGAATTGAGGATATCGCCGATTTCCTGCGTCATGACGTTCCCGGTCGGCGTGGGAAGCCAGTGCCCGCAACATAACAGGACTTCGCCGGACGGTCCGACGTCGAAGCGATTGAAGGGCTCCCGGCAAATCCGACCGGACAGGGCTCCATTATCCATCCCGATGAACTTCTGCAGCCGGTCCGGCACGGGCTTGTCCGCCAGCGTCAGCTCCAGCGCGTGCTCGGCGGCACGCAGGTGAATGGATTTCGGCGAATAGTGGAGTGCGATGCGAATGTTTGCCATCGCGGCCGCGTAATCGCCGGTATGTCCATAATATTTCGAGGTGCCGAGTGCCGCCCCTTCCATCAGGGTCCACCGCATCGCGTCATTGCCGGAGGTTGCGTGGTACATCCGGATCAAGCGCGTCAAGCCCTCCGCCCGGCCGGCCGCGCCTTGCGGGTTGGCCGCGCCGGCGGAATCGAACAGGACGAACAGAGGAAACTCCAGCGGAAAGTTCTGGAAGGACTTGTCCTGCGAAAGATCGAGCACCTCAAGGGCAATGCTGCCGCTATCGCCGTGCAGGCACCACTGGAAGAAATGGTCACCCGCGTCATAGAACTCCAGCGAAATCGCGGCATACAGCCCGGCCAGGAACGGCGAATGCTTCAACTGGGGAAACTTGCCGAGCTTGTCGGCAAAGCCGCCGAGTTCCTGCTGGGTGTGGCAGATCAGGAAGTCGGTTTCAGCGTGCGATTGGACGCCGATCTGAATGAATGGTTGATGTCCAATCGATCGAATTCGATCGAAAAACGGCTCCGTACGGACGACATTGGCATTCATGAGAACTCTCGAAAACAGATGCGGCTGCTCGGCGACCTAGAAACGTCTACGGACGGTTGCATAGCACAACTTGTCGAGATATTCATAGCCGTCTTCCGTGGCAATATGGTCCTAACAGGGCACCATCGGCGGCAGGATCCGGTAGCGCCTGCTGCATGGTCTTTGGACTTCCGAAGACCTGCCGTGACGCGGCGTCGAGTTGAACGATCGGGAAGCGAGGAATGATCACTGCAAATTACCTGCACCGGCCGGACTTGGACAACTTTGTCTTAGTTTACTCGATGGGCAAGGTCGGTTCGACGGCGCTCGCTCATTCGCTGGGTGAGGTTGGCATCTTTTATCGACATCTGCAGTGGCTGAGACTGGAAACCCAAGCGTACATGGACAGGTCAAAGTCACCCGTGCCAGGCGAATCAACATTCGACGGCTTCCTGAATAGGATGAATGTGGAACGCTGTCGCTTCGCCCTGCTGGACAGGAACTACGCTTCCCTGATCAAAGTCATCACCAGCTTCCGGGCGCCCGTCGAACAAATTCTCTCGTTCTACTTCCACACTATCGCGTTCTTCGAAAAGCAGTTGCGGCGGCGAAGCCAAGAAGTGACCGCAGCGACGGTACGCGAAAACATTTTGGCCGGCGTCGACTTTTACCTGCGCAATCGCACCCTCGGGATAGCCGAGCTCACCGAACGGCTATGCGAAGCCGATCACGACCGCATCCAGTTCCACTGGTTTGTATTGAATTGTCGCGACTGGCTTGATTTCGAATTGAGGCCGTTTTTCCCTGCGGAAATACCCGAAGGGTTCGGCACCAAGGGCTATGTTCTGGCAGGCAACGTCCTAATTCTGAAGTTTGAGGAGCTGGCCACCAGGGGCGAAGAAGCCGTTCGCGCGTACACGCAGAGACCGCAGTTCAAGCTGATGAGGGCAAACGTCGGCGCCGAAAAAGCGGGCGGCGAGATCTACCGTGAGGTATTGGATACGCTTAAGTTCCCGCCGGAGTTTGTCGATCATCTTTACGACGCACGATATGTACGCCTGCTCTACACGCCTGAGGAGCGCTCGGCAATGAAAGCTCGGTGGGTTGAATAAGTCACCGTAAAATCGCGCCTCTTCGACCCGCAAACAGCGCGTACTGTTCTTGGCGCAAGCTAGCTAGAGCGACGCCTTATAAGCAGCCAGCAAATCATCCACCGCACCAAACGCCGACACGCTGCCCTTGTCCAGCCAGATGGCCTTTTCGCAGAGGTCGCGGATGATGAGTGCAGCTAGGAGTCGAACGCAGGCCGATTGACAGGGTTGGCACAGCGACGGCTCTATTCAGTTACTCGTACCACCAGAAGGCCACGATCAAGGCCACGGTTAATCCGGGATTACCGATCGGCGCGCGACCGAAAACCTGCCAGGAGCGCGCGGTCGTCTATGAGCTTTTCTTTGCAGTCGAGAGGAACCCATTCGGTGATATCACCGGGCGGCATTCCAAGTCTCCCGATGGTGCTCATATCCACTGCTTGCCGTGAAAGCACTTCAATATCCGGATTCTCGGCGCTCACTAGCTAGGGCGATGGCTTCCTGTTCCGAGATTTTCGCAACCGTAAACTGACGGATTCTCTCGCCGGTCTTTCCCCAGATGTTCCAGCCGCCTGTAGGTCCCATTTCCGGCCCGCATACCAAGCCCTGCACTAGGAGCCCGTCCAGATAGGCATTGTGACCGGGGCATTTTTGCAGGTTAGCCGGCTCAGGCTGCTGTTGCGAGGGTGAACAGCTTCAAGAGGTTGTGGGCGGTGCAGATCATGGCCCATTCGGCACGGACTTTCTCGACGCCGCGCAACAGGAATTGGCGGAAGCCGCGCGCCTGTTTGATCTGTCCGAACACCGGTTCCACCACTTGCTTTCGCAATCGATAGGGCGTTTCGAAGCCGCCGTCGTCGATCTTCTTTCGCATCCGTTGGGTCAGCGGTCCGCCGACTTTTCCGTTCGCGGCGGTCGGGTGCTTGGCGCGTCCTGGCGCGACATATCCGTCAACGCCGTGTGCTTCGAGCGCTTCGAGATTGGCTTCGCTGCAGTAGCCGGAGTCCGCTGAGGCTTGCTTTGGCTTGCGGCCGAGATTGTTCTCGATGGCCTCGATCAGGGGCACCAGTTGAGCCTGATCGTTGCCGCACTGCGTCAGTTCGTGCGCGACGATGATCTGGGCGCCGGCGTCGACGGCAGCCTGGGCATTATAGGCCTGAACGAAGCCATCCTTCGACTTCATGATGCGGCTTTCCGGATCGGTGAAGTTGCGTTGCGCCTTGGGGTTGGGCTCCTCCGATGGCGGCGGCGCCGGTTTGCCCGGCTTCTTGCGGCCTTCGGCCTGACGCTGCTTTTCCTTTTCGGCCTCAATGCGACGCTCTTCCTCCGCCGCCTGCCTGGCCTCGGCCTCCAAGGCTGCCATCGCCTGCTGGATCTTCGCCAGCCGTTTCTGCTTGTCGCCGGCCCAATCCGGCATCTCGTCGCCACGCTTGTCCTTGCCGAAAGTCGCGTCCTCTTCGCAATCCGCAGCCTCCGCCGCCGCCAGCATGCGGGCAATCTCGGCCTTCAATTCTACCTCGCGCTTCTTCATGCGCTCATAACTCATCGCCTTGTGTTTCGACGCGTTCGCCTTGATCTTCGTGCCATCCAATGCGACATGGCCGAGTTTGACCAGCCCTGCCGTCTCGCACAAATTCAAAACCTGCAGGAACAACGCGCCAAGCGCCTTCAAATGCCGCTTGCGGAAGTCGCCGATCGTCCGGAAGTCCGGCGGATCAAGCGCCACGATCATCACAAAATCGTTCCGCTCGCGGCAGGCCTTCGCGATCCGCCGCGACGAATACAGCCCGCTCGCATAGCTGTGCAGCAGAAGCGCCACCATCATCCGCGGGTCAAACGGCGGCTGCCCAAGCCCGCTCACATAGCTGCCCATGATCTCCTTGAGATCGAGACCCTCACGCACCAGTTCAACGATGAACCGCGAGACATGGCCTTTCGGCACGAAGTCCTGCACATTCGGCGGCAGAAGCAGCGTCTGATCGATATTCCAGGGGCGAAAATACTGGCTCATAGCCCAATGTTGAATCAGACTCGACCAAAATTGAACAGTGACTATTCGGACAGGCTCCTAGCCTTCCCCTACCGTAGCTGGCCCGTGCTTGATGTAGGTCCGCAGTTTTTGAACGGGACGATCAATGAAGTAGTGCAGCGCCAGACTTAACATGATTGCTAGGAGAGTTGCCAAAAGAAAATGCAAAAAACTGCCAGCAGCTATGGGAAGGTAAATTGTCGCAAGAGTGCCCACTAACCAATGAGATAGGAAAACAGGATAGGAAAGGGCGCCTAGTAACGTCTGCCACTTTCGTTTCGATTCCACGCTGAACAGCATCGGGACCAGTGCCATGTTGAGCGCTACGGTCACATAGAGACCGGCTACGTATTTATGAAAATCGCTCCAGTATCCGGCGAGGAAGTTGAGCGAAAGAAAAAAGCAGAGAACCGACAGCCTTGTGCTGGAAAAGGCAAACAGTCGTGAATGCCGATAAAAGTATGCAAGTCCTCCGACCGCGAAGGGGATCAGGCCCGCTTGCAACACTGTGTAGTGGTTCTGAAATCCAAAATCCGGCTGGTCGAGATCGGAAATGATTTGAACCACAGAAACTGCTGTACCGATCGCCAGCATCAAGAACAGTCTTGCTCGGGTTTTTCCAAAGTAAACAGCCAAGAGCATGTAACAAAACAGTTCAATCGAAAGCGACCATGCTGAGGGGGACAGTCTCCGCTCCGTCACCTGCGATTGGTCGAATCCGACCAAGGTCATAAAGACATTGGCAAGCCGCTCCGCTGCCGAAAGTGGAAGCGCCATGGCTCCGTTGAGTTGGTCGAGCGGGCCGACGAACGCGATATGCAACGAGGTCAGGCCGATGACGGCCCAATAGACCGGGAAGAGCCGCAACGTGCGATTGGCAGCGAACCGAACGACGCCATCAGCGTCGAATTCATAATCCTGATTTAGGACGAGAGTCATCAGGAAACCGCTGAGCAAGTAGAACGAAAACACAGCTTGCCAAGCCAACCACGGCGCGCCCCATGCGAGCAAATGGCCCTGTACGACCAAGAGCGCCAACGCGAACCGATAGACGCCAAGCATGTTTAGCCTGTCTCGAATTCAGGGCCGAAGCGACCCAACTCATTAGCATATTTCGAAAGGCTGCGCTGGCGGTAGAGGATGAAGCATTTCCACGCCGCTTCGAAGCCTGTTCGCGCCTGTTCAAAACTTAATGCGTAGCTGCTGCGGGAGTTGTCGTGGTGTGATGCGGGATAGAAACATCTCCATTGTTTGGCTTTGACCGGCAGCCGATTATACTGCGGCCGGAGAAACAATCACCGCAATTGTGCGTTTCGACGTCGGCACCGTCTCTGATCGAGGAGTTTTGATTGTTCGCAAGTCTCTTGCTGCCCAGAAATCGTAATCGTGTTTGACCTCAAAATGTGAAGTGCACAGTAATCGAAACGTACCAATACCCAGGAAGTAAGGAGAGTGAGGGCGGTACCAATCGGGTATCCGATCCGTCGGGATACGATTTCCAGCGGTAATTTACTGCCACCCGGGCACCAATCAAGAACACATAGGCAACGACGGAAACACTTGGCGGAGGCAGTAGTCTCCATTATTGCGGATTAGCCCGTCTTCGCGGATTGGCGGGTTTTAGAGATGCCCGCTCTTTATAAATCAATGGCTTAGGTCAAAAGGTCTTCACTACGGCGGTTGGCTTGGGTGACGGCGGCCGTGGTGATCCTTGGCGGCGGCTGCGGTGGCAGGCGGAGTTTCAGCCGGTCGATCAAGAGCTGCAGTTCGGGTTCTGGGTGGGTGTAGCGGGTGAGCAGGATCTCGCGCCCGTCGGTGGTTGGCAGATGGACATCGATCATCTGGACGGCGGCGAACTTTTCGAGCGCGCTGCGCGCGGTCAGCCCGGGCGCCAGCGCATGGAGGCGTCGCGTGAGAGTGATCTGCATGCAGTAGGCCAAAAAGGCGATGAAGATGTGAGCTTCGATCCGTTTCTCGTCCTGATGGAAGACCGGACGGATTGCCAGGTCGCCTTTGAGATTGCGGAAGGCCTCTTCGACGGCGACGAGCTGGGTGTAGTATTGCCATAGCTGGGCGGGATCGTTGTCGGTGAGATTGGTGCGCAGCAGATAACGGCCTTCGCGCCGCCGGGTTACTCTAAGCTTCTTGCGATTGAGCGCGAAGCTGAAGCTCGGGCGCTCCTTATCGATCCCGACATCGACCAGACGCCAGGCGGCCGGCGCTTTGGCGCGCGCGCCGCCGAGTTTCATCAGCAGCTCTTCGCGCGTGACCTGCATGGCGTCGATTTGCCGGAGCCGCCTCCACAACCACTTCAACTG
>Ga0307516_10010380_pt1 | contig 10246 bp, 11 predicted proteins | sample 19_EM_MG_FD_203310 | JGI IMG/M metagenome (GOLD analysis project Ga0307516, IMG submission 203310) | Populus trichocarpa ectomycorrhiza microbial communities from riparian zone in the Pacific Northwest, United States - 19_EM | ecosystem: Host-associated > Plants > Roots > Unclassified | place...
GGCTGGCCCGCCACGGTGCCCGACAACGTCTCACTGTGGGGCTCGCTGCTCAAGTTCCGCCGCGAGTTCGACCAGTACATCAACCTGCGCCCGGTGCGGCTGTTCGAGGGCGTGCCATGCCCCTTGGCCGGCCGCAAGCCCGGTGACATCGACTACTTCGTCGTGCGCGAGAACACCGAGGGCGAGTACACCGACCTCGGCGGCGTGATGTACGCCGGCACGGAGCGCGAGATCGTGATCCAGGAGTCGGTGTTCTCACGCTTCGGTACCGACCGCGTGCTGCGCTATGCCTACGAGTTGGCCAACTCGCGCGCTCGCAAGCAACTGACGGTGGCGACCAAGAGCAACGGCATCGCGATCAGCATGCCGTGGTGGGACGGTCGCGCCGACGAGGTGGGCAAGGACTACCCCGGCGTGAAGGTCGACAAGCAGCACATCGACATCCTGAGCGCGCGCTTCGTGCTGCAGCCGCAGCGCTTCGACGTGGTGGTGGCGAGCAACCTGTTCGGTGACATCCTGAGCGACCTCGGCCCGGCCACGACCGGCACGATCGGGCTGGCGCCCAGCGCGAACCTCAACCCGGAGCGCAGCTTCCCCTCGCTCTTCGAGCCGGTGCACGGCTCGGCGCCGGACATCTACGGCCAACGCATCGCGAACCCGATCGCGATGATCTGGTCGGGTGCGCTGATGCTGGACTTCCTGACGCAAGGGCAGGGCGCTGGCCGTGCAGCGCACGACGCGATCGTGAACGCCATCGAAGCCGTGCTCGCCCGCGGGCCGCGCACACCGGACCTGGGTGGCCAGGCTCATACCGAAGACGTCGGCCGCGCGATCGCCGACCTTGTGAAGGAACTCTGACATGCAGCTCTCCATGACCCGTGACGACCTGCTGCCCGGCCGCAATTTCATCGGCCGCTGGAGCGAAGCCGATGAGGGCCGCCGATTCGACGTGGCCGACCCGGCCACCGACACGGTGTTCGCAAGCGTGCCCGACAGCGGCGCGTCCGACGCACGCGCCGCCCTCGATGCGGCGCACGCTGCCTTCGCCAGCTGGCGTGCCGTGCCGGCGAAGCAGCGGGCACAGATCCTCAAGCGCTGGAACGACCTCATCGTCGCGAACCAGGAAGACCTGGGACGCCTGATTTCCCGCGAGCAGGGCAAGCCGCTTGCCGAAGGCCGCGGAGAGGTCGCCTACGCGGCGAGCTACGTCGAATGGTTTGCCGAGGAAGCGACACGCGCCAACGGCGACGTGATCTCCGCGCCGGTGGTGGGGCGCCGCATGTTCGCGCTGAAGGAGCCGGTGGGCGTGGTGGCGGCGATCACGCCGTGGAACTTTCCGGCTGCGATGATCGCGCGCAAGATCGCGCCGGCGCTGGCCGCCGGTTGCACGGTGGTCTGCAAGCCGGCCGAAGACACCCCGCTCACCTCGCTCGCGCTCGTCAGGCTTGCCGAAGAGGCGGGCGTGCCGCCCGGCGTGCTGAACATCGTGACCACCTCCCGCGAACGGGCGGCTGAAGTGGTCGACGTCTGGCTCGACGACCCGCGGGTCCGCAAGATCAGCTTCACCGGCTCGACGCCGATCGGCAAGCACCTCGCGCGCCGCAGCGCCGACACGTTGAAGAAGCTCTCGCTGGAACTCGGCGGCAATGCGCCCTTCGTCGTGTTCGACGATGCCGACCTCGACGCCGCGGTCGATGGCCTGATGATCGCGAAGTTCCGAAACGGCGGCCAGACCTGTGTCAGCCCGAATCGGGTGTTCGTGCAGTCCGACGTGCACGACGCATTCGTCGACAAGCTGGCAGCCCGAATCGCTGCATTGAAGGTCGGCCCGGCCAGCGACCCGGCATCGCAGATCGGACCGATGATCAATGCGCGCGCGGTCGACAAGATCGAGCGCCATGTGCAAGACGCCGTCGAGCACGGCGCCCGTGTCATCGTCGGTGGCAAACGACTGGTCTCACTCGGCCGGAACTACTTCTCCCCGACCTTGCTCACCGGCGCAGATGCGACGATGGCCTGCGCATGCGAAGAGACCTTCGGCCCCGTCGTGCCGGTGACACGTTTCCAGACCGAAGCTGAAGTGATTGCAGCGGCGAACGGCACGCCCTATGGCCTGGCCGCCTACTTCTATTCGAGCGACGTGCGCCGCATCTGGCGCGTGGCCGAGGCGCTGGAAGCCGGTCTCGTCGGCATCAACGAAGGCGCGCTCGCCGCCGAGGCGGCGCCCTTTGGTGGCGTGAAGGAATCCGGCTACGGCCGCGAGGGTTCGGTGCACGGCCTCGACGACTACATGCACCTCAAGTACCTCTGCCAGGGCCAGCTCTGACCATGAAAGTTGCGGTTCTCGGCGCCGGGGTGATCGGCGCGTCCACCGCCTGGCATCTGGCACACGCCGGCGCAGACGTTGTCGTCCTGGATCGGCAGAACGGCCCGGCCTTGGAGACTAGCTTCGCCAACGCGGGGCAGGTGTCACCCGGTTATTCGACCCCATGGGCCGCACCCGGCATTCCGCTGAAGGCCTTGAAGTGGCTGTTCCAGCGCCATGCGCCGCTGGCAATACGGCCTGACGGGTCACTCGCGCAGTGGACGTGGCTGGCGCGCATGCTCGGCCAGTGCACGGCGCAGCGCTACGCGACCAACAAGGGCCGCATGATGCGCCTGGCCGAGTACAGCCGCGATGTGCTGCGCGAGTTGCGCGCCACGGCGCAGCTGTCTTACGAGCAACACAGCGGCGGAACGCTGCAGCTCTTTCGCAGCGCGGCGCAGCTGGACGCGGCGGGCCGCGATGTCGAGGTGCTGCGTGGCTTCGGCGTGCCGTTCGAGCTGCTCGCCCCGCACGAACTGGAACGCGCGGAACCGGCACTTGTGCGTGTGGCGCATCGCTTGAGCGGTGGCCTGCGCCTGCCCAACGACGAGACCGGGGATTGCCACCTGTTCACGCGCCAGCTGGTCGAGCGCGCGGTAGGGCTGGGAGCGCAGTTTCGCTTCGGCTCGGTCGTGAGCGGGCTCGAGGTCGAAGGCGGCCGGGTCGTGGCGGTGCGCCTGGGCGACGAGCGGGTCGCCGTCGACGCGTGTGTCGTGGCGCTCGGCAGTTACTCGCCAGCGCTCGTGGCGCCGCTTGGCATCCAAGTGCCTGTCTATCCGGTCAAGGGCTACTCGCTGACGATCCCTGTGTGCGATGAAGCGTCTGCGCCCGTGTCAACAGTGCTCGACGAGACCTACAAGGTGGCGGTCACGCGCTTCGACCGGCGCATCCGCATCGGCGGCATGGCGGAACTCGCGGGCTACGACCTGACATTGCGCCCACAGCGTCGCAAGACCCTCGAGATGGTCGTGCAGGACCTGTTCCCCGGAGCCGGCGACATCGCCGCCGCGGAGTTCTGGACGGGTCTGCGCCCCATGACCCCGGACAGCACGCCGATCATCGGAGCGACACCGGTCTCCGGCCTGTTCCTCAACACGGGGCACGGCACGCTCGGGTGGACGATGGCGGCCGGATCGGGCCGGCTGATCGCCGACCTCATGCTGGGCCGGCGGCCGGACATCGACATGGAAGGCCTCGGCATCGAGCGCTATCGCCGCAAGTCACCCGCACGCTGGCAAGTGCAGCCCGCGACGTGAGTCGATCGACGCGCTGTTGCCGGTAAGCAGCGCGCGCGCCGTGCACGCCTCGGCGTGTCAGCCGCAAGGTGAATTCGGTTCAAGACGGGCAGCGCACCTCGCGCCAAACTCATCTCACTCAGGTCGTGACCGCGCTCCGTGCCGGATAAACCCCCTGACATCCGATCGACTGAGGAGGTGACATGAGCGAACCATTGGACCGATTGCATTCGTACTTGCCTGCGCGCGTTGCCGGTGTCGCCGACAGTCCCTGGGTGCCGTCCGACACGCCGGGAAAGTCCGCTCGGCTGCTGCGTTTCCTGCGCAATGACGAAGGCTTCGTCGAACTGCTGCGCATGGAACCGGGGGTCGCCATGCCGCTGCACCGCCACCACGGTGAAATCCACGCGTACAACGTCAGCGGCTCGCGGCAGCTTTGCACGGGAGAAGTGATCGGCCCCGGCGACTACGTCTATGAACCGGCCGGCAATGTGGACTGGTGGCGCGTGGTCGGCGATGAACCCATGATCGCTCTCGTGGTCGTGCGGGGAACGGTCGAGTTCCTGGCCGCCGACGGCAGCGTGCGCTCCACCGCGAACGCGCTCACCCAGCGCAACGAACTCGAGCGCTACTGTCGGGCGCAGGGATTGACCATGCCAGACCTCATCGGCTGACCATCGCCCCCGCAGCGCTGCGGCGCACTTGCGAGGCCGCCAGGCCGGTCATGCGGCGGACGGCGCGGCTCATGTGCGCCTGGTCGGCGAAACCACACTGTGCCGCCACGGCTGCGAGGCTGGCATCGCCTGCCGCGATGTGGCCCAGCGCGCGATGCGTGCGCTGAAACAGCCGATAGGTTGCCGGCGTGACGCCGAAGACCTGCTGAAAGCCGCGTGCGAGGCTACCGGGGTGCAGGCCGAGTTCACGCGCCCACGACGCCACCGGCGCATCCGGATCGTGCCGCAGACGTGCCGCCAGCAACTCGGGCCAATCCTGGGTCGGCGCGACGGCCGCTGTCAGTTCGTTCTCCAACAGGCCCAGCGCGGCAGGGAGATCGCGCTCGGCCAGTCGAACGATCGCGTCGGGGTCAGGCGCGATGGCATGGGTCGGCCCGTCCCATGCGGCGGGCAAGGGCAGGATGAGCACCTGGGCGCCGGTGCCGGCAAACTCGTCCAGGTGGTACTCCCATCGGCGGTGGACGAGAACATCTCCCGGCCGCAGGCGATGCCGCCCGGTATCACCGGCCTCGACGTAGGCGCCGGCAAGCACCAGCGCAACGAAGGCCTCGTCGTGCCGATGCCGGCCCAGCCGCTCGTGGGGCGGGTGCTTCATCGGCCCGGCAGTCAGCGGGCGGGCCGCCGGGCTCGGCATGCCATTCGGAGTGTGAATTCGGTTCAAGACAGGCTGCGTGTTCGGCACCAAACTGACCGCATTCTGATGGATGAATGCATGACCTCCTTGTCGAAACTCAGTGGCTCGCTGGTGACTGCCGCGCTGCTTCTCATGCCCGCGGCGTCGGGCGCCACGAGTGCACACGATGTTCTGGCTGCGCACCGCACCGCGACGGGTGACCCTGGACGCGCGCGCACCCTCGAGCTGCGCTACGCCTACTCCGGCCAAGGTCTGCAAGGCACCGTCGTCACGCAGTTCGACACGGCCAGCGGTGCCCACGTCACCCAGAGCGAGCTCGGCCCGATCACCGTGGCCAACGGCTTCGACGGCCGCTTGCCCTGGATGCGCGATATCTCGGGCGCCTACACGCCGCAAGAGGGCGGCGATCGGGTTCGCCTCGCCGTCAATGAAGCCTTTCGTCTGGCCAACCTGTGGTGGCGCCCCGATCGCGGCGGTGCGCGCATCGAGCTGGTGGGGCGAGAGACGCTGGAAGGCCGCACGCTGGATCATCTGGCGGTGACGCCTCGCGGCGGTCTGCGTTTCGATGCCTGGTTCGACGCCGAGAGCCGGCTGCTCGCCCGCATTGCCGAGCGTCAGATGTTCTTCGACACCCGCACCTCCTACGAGAACTACGTGCGCCGCGACGGGGTGCAGATCGCAAGCCGCATCGTCGTCGATGGCGGCACCGGCGAGGCTGACGTGGCGACGATGCGCCTCGTCGACCGCACGCAGAAACCGCGCCGGCCACGCACGGCCTTCGCCATGCCGGCGGATGCACCGGGAGGCGTGACCATCGACGACGGCGCCTCGCACGCCGTCGTGCCGTTTCGCCTGCTCAACAACCACATCTACGTCGAGGCCCGCGTGAACGGGCAGGGGCCCTTCACGTTCCTCGTCGACACCGGTGGCCACACGATCCTTTCCTCGCGCGTGGTCGCGGAGGCCGGCCTGAACTCGCAAGGGGCCACAGCGTCCGCCGGTGCCGGCGAGAGGACGACGACCAGTGGCTATGCCAAGGTGCGCGAGATCGCCATCGGCCCTGTGCGCATGCACGACCAGACGGCGATCACCATGGACATCTACGACCCGGCGGTCGAGGGCATCCGGGTCGACGGCATGGTCGGCTTCGAACTGCTTCGGCGTCTGGCCCTGCGCATCGACTATGCCGTCAGCACGCTCACCTTCAGCCGCTTCGCTGCGTTTGATGCAGCGGCTGCCGGCACGGCAATCCCCTTCAAGTTCTACGACCATCTGCCGCAGGTCGAAGGCAAGGTGGGCGACATCCCGGCGCTGTTCGACATCGACACCGGCTCGCGCAGCGAGGTGGACCTCACGAGCCCATTCGTCGCGTCACGCCGGCTGCGCGAACGCTTTCCCGGCGCCATCACGGCAATGACCGGCTGGGGCGTCGGCGGCCCGTCGATGTCGGACGTGGTGCGGCTGCCATCGCTCTCGATCGGGCGGGTCGTCATCGCGACGCCCGTGGCCGGGTTGTCGAGTGCGAAGGCGGGCTCCTTCAGCGACGCCAACTTCGACGGCAACATCGGCAGCGGCCTGCTGAAGCGATTCGTGACCAGCTTCGACTACTCGCGGCAGCGCATGTACCTCAAGCCCATCGTCCCGCCGCCGCAGGACACACGCACATTCGATCGCTCCGGCATGTGGCTGAATGCGGCCGAGGAAGGGTTCGTCGTGACCTATGTGTCTCCCGGCGGTCCGGCCGAGGCGGCGGGCGTTGGCGCGGGCGACCGGATCGTGACGCTTGACGGCCACGCGGCGCGTGGAGAGGAGCTTTCAGCTGCGCGATCGCTGCTGCGAACCCGGCCAGATGGCAGTCGGATCACGCTGGACATCCGGCATGGTGACGAGCTTCGCAGCGTGGTGCTGGTGCTGCGGGATCGGCTGTAAGTCGCCCCGGAGAGCGGTCTTCAGCTCCAGCGAGCACTGCGCTTTGTGGATCGCGGTCATCTCGAGGCCGCGCAGATCCGTCATCCCGTCGAATGTCGAGTTAGACCGTCAGTCGGCAGCAGGACAAGTCCGCCACCTGGAAAAACGCTGCGCATCCGCGCATGACGATGTTCACGTACTACGTGATGAAGTCGGCAGCGAACTACACCGAGGGCGAGGCTGAACTGGTGGCGATGAACAATGCCGCAACGCTCAACCGCTATCTCGTGGACTGGCGCTTCCTGCTGCAGACGGACCCAGGGCTACTACAAGAGGGTGGCGTGGGGTTGCGCTGACACGCCTTCCTTCCACAGGGCGGCTGGCGTCTGCCGGCCGCCGTGTACGGATGAGGGAAGCAGCCCGAGCTCGGTGATGAAGTGGCGCGCGCCGGCGAAGCGCGCCGTTGCGTTGCCGAGCTGATACCAAGACGCATCTGAGATGCGGCGGGTCTGCGTCTGAATCCGCCAGACGACGCGCCGTTCGATGTGAATCGAATCGGTCTGAATTTGCATCCTGTTGCATAGCGTCTCGCCGCGCCAACGCTGCAGTGGCTTTCGCCGGTTCGTCACAGTTTCATCAATGTTGCCCGATGTCGCGGCCCACACAATCGCGCCGGGAATCGAGAGCGTGGCACGTCGAACGACATGTGCGCGCGGTAATTTGACGCCACAGGAACTTCACGATGAGCATGCCAAGCCAGCGCTCGACACGCGCCACTGCGAGTAGCGCTCTGCTGTGCGCACTGGTGCTGTCTGCCTGCGGAGGCGGCAGTGACTCGAGCACCCCGGCGCCACCCGTCGGCTCTGCACCGGCGCCAGCACCGGCGCCAGCACCAGCACCAGCACCAGCACCAGCACCGGCACCGGCACCGGCACCGGCACCGGCACCGGCACCGGCACCGGCACCTGCTCCTGCTCCTGCTCCTGCTCCTGCTCCTGCTCCTGCTCCTGCTCCTGCTCCTGCTCCTGCTCCTGCTCCTGCTCCTGCTCCTGCGCCTGCGCCTGCGCCTGCGCCAGCGCCTGCGCCAGCGCCAGCGCCTGCGCCTGCGCCTGCGCCTGCGCCTGCGCCTGCGCCAGCGCCAGCGCCAGCGCCAGCGCCAGCGCCAGCGCCAGCGCCAGCGGCCAGCATTTGCCCCGGAGGGCCCTATGCCAGCAAGCCGGTGCCCAGTGGCTCGACGGTGACCCGCCTAAACAACGCGCTGCCCAACGACAACTACCAACCCCAGTTTGGCAACGTCGAGGGCTCCGTGTGGTTGGATGGCGCGCTCTACGTCAGCGAGTTCGGCCCCGGCAACAACCCGCCGCCGAGCCGCATCGTGAAGATCGACAGCAATGGCATCGGTACCGTGGTGGTGCCCGCTGCCGGTACCAACGGTTTGGCCGTGGACAAGGCCGGGCGCCTCTACGGTGCCAGCCACAAGGTGGGGGGCATCGTTCGCTTTGCCTTTCCCGGCGGCACCGAAACTGTGGTCGTCAGCAGCTACAACGGTGCTCGCTTTGGCTCTCCGAACGACCTGACCTTCCGCACGGACGGCACCCTCTACTTCACCGACCCGAACTGGCAGGCCGCCTCGCCCAACCCTCAGCCGCGCACCGGCGTCTACCGGGTAGCGCCGGACACCAGCAGCGCGGTGCTGGTGGATGGCAATCGAAGCAATCCGAACGGCATCACCCTGTCGCCCGACGAGAAGACGCTCTACCTGACGGCACAAGATGGCGTGTTCAAGTACGCCGTTGCCGCCGACGGTTCAGTGGGCATGGCCGAGCACTTTGGCGGCGGCATTGTCTCCAGTGGAGACGGCATGGTGGTGGACTGCGCCGGCAATCTGTACGTCACCTCGACCGACGTGATCGTGCTGAGCCCCGATGGCAAGGAAGTGGGCCGCATCCTCATGCCGAGCGGCGCGGGCTCGGTGACCAACGTGGCCTTCGGGGGCCTAGATCGCAAGACCTTGTTCATCACGGCCATGGGCTCCGGCAGCGCCCGCGGCGTCTACAAGGTGGATCTGGCCATTCCTGGCTATCCGTACTGACACTGCAAATCCGGGTTGGGACTGAGATGAACAAGAAATCGAACCGCCTGGGTGCGGCAAGCGCGTTGTGGATGTCACTCGCTTTGGTGGCCTGCGGTGGCAGCGGGAGTGACACATCGGGTACGCCGGTGAGCGGCGCACCGGCACCAGCACCAGCACCGGCACCAGCACCAGCACCAGCACCGGCACCAGCACCAGCACCAGCACCAGCACCAGCACCAGCACCAGCACCAGCACCAGCACCAGCACCAGCACCAGCACCAGCACCTGCACCTGCACCTGCACCTGCACCTGCACCTGCGCCTGCGCCTGCGCCTGCGCCTGCGCCGGTTCCTTCCAACAGGAGCGAGGGATGTGGAGCAGCCGCGAAGTTTTCTGACGGCAAGTACAGCGTGATTTCAGACGGCAGCACGCGCGAGTTCTGGGTCAAGCTTCCGTCGGCCTACAAGCCCAGCAATGCGTATCCGTTGATCGTGGGTCTCCACTGGCGTGATGGCAGTGCGCCTGACGTCTACAACGGAAACAGCTGGGCGAGCGGCAAGGCTTTCTATGGCTTGAAGGACCTCTACGGCGAGACCGCGATCTTCGTGGCGCCTGCCGGACTGGATGCGGGCTGGGCCAACACGAATGACCGCGATATTCGCTTCATCGGCTCGATGGTCAACCAGCTCAAGCAGGGCCTGTGTTTGGACACCAGCCGCACCTTTGCAACCGGCTTCAGCTTTGGCGGAATGATGTCGAACGCTATCGGTTGCCAGATGGGCAACGTCTTCCGCGCTGTGGCGCCGATGTCCGGGTCTGTGTGGAGCGGCTGCGCAGACTCCTCAAACAAGACCGCTGCCATCTTGTTGCATGCCAAGGAAGACTCTGTCGTGGCTTCTCAGTTTGGCGAAGAGGCGCGAGACAAGTTCATTTCCAAGAACAGCTGCACCAGAACCACCGCCGCCATCGGAGCCAATGGCTGCGTGATCTATCAAGGCTGCAGCACCGACAAGCCGGTGGCCTGGTGCGGGTACAGCAATGGTGGTCACTGGCCACCCAGCTTCGCCGCGACGGAAATCAAGTCCTTCTTCGACCGCTTCTGACCTTCGCTTGCTGACACTGCCACCAACACGTTACGAACTGGAATACAGCTTGAAAACAAACACGACGCTCACCCACCACAAGCCGAAAGCAAGCGTGCTTCTGTGCCTGCTCTTGACCTCCGCGCTCGCGGCATGCGGCGGAGGAAAGAATGACAGCGAGCCTCCGACCGGATCGGCACCTGCACCTGCACCT
>Ga0307516_10010381_pt1 | contig 10244 bp, 4 predicted proteins | sample 19_EM_MG_FD_203310 | JGI IMG/M metagenome (GOLD analysis project Ga0307516, IMG submission 203310) | Populus trichocarpa ectomycorrhiza microbial communities from riparian zone in the Pacific Northwest, United States - 19_EM | ecosystem: Host-associated > Plants > Roots > Unclassified | place...
TCTTGTAAATTAAATAGTTTGTTAAGATTCTCAATAATAAATATGTAATTAAGAATTTAATAAAATTAATAAAATATATAATAATGAACTCTTACTAGGCACTTTGCATGGTGGATAAACGGAATCGCTCCTTTGATGTGCTTACTCATCAAACCATTAGTTTTTTTATTTCTTTTTTATTTACTGGAGCTTGAGCGCTTTGTAAAACCTTTTGATACCACAAATTCAAGATACACTGCTCAATTATGATCTATGACATACTTCAGTTTATAGCTTTTTCATATCTCTATGCCATTTGACTTGACCTTTTTTATTGCTTATTTGTGGGCATCATATAGAAAATCATGCAACCTGGTACAACAAATAGTTAATTCATATATGTTTTAAATTTATTATACCAAAAATAGGTGAGAAAATAAAAGAATACAAGTTTACAATAATATAACATTAATTTATTTAAACTACCCTAGTTTCACTACGGTTTTTTCACACTGTCCTCACAATTTCCTCATTGCTTTTGTTTCATAAATTTTCTCCTTAATTGATTTCATACATAAATTAGTTTTCAAAAAAATTTAAGTTAGTATCTCGAGTTTGAGATTATTTATCTAACCTTAAACTTAACCTACCAAGCATCTACCATTTATGTCCATTCAGAACGGTTATCAAGTTAACTCCATTGAAACAATAGTTCTTCAAATGATCACTTCGTCATAGAGCTGATGAAATGAGCAACTTCAAGATTGGTAAAACTGATAATCAATTTAAGAAATTCATTTTGATATAATTGCGAAACTTAAAATAACCCAATAAAAATAAATAATATCATGAGACAAAACAATTACATAGAGAGGTCGCCTGTCTATTTTGTTATCCATTTACCTAAAATGAGCTCTATAAAAGAAGGGATACCTGATCTATTGTCCTTAGTGGTTGAGGCTTGATTGATAACTTCTATATTAGGTGCCTCTTCATAATCCTCACCTAGATTCACAACACAATCACCAACATTACTACTTAATAAAGCATGAGCGCTCTTATCGGACTTAGACTTGTTTTTTCTTGAATACATGATGCCTAAAAAAAAACAATGAACGCAAATTAGAAAAACATACAACAAAATAAACCAACAAATTAAAATATTTATTAAAAATGAATCACATTTATCTTACCCAAACCAACTAATTACTTAATAACCTTTTTTTTTAATTCCAAAGTAACTCAATTCCTCAGTTTTAAAAAATATAATTTATAATCCAATAATTATCAAACACCCCATAAGTTGAAACATATTTAACCCCTAATTGTTTTCAATTCCAACACAAAATCATTTTCTCCAGATTCTCAACTAAGCCATAAAATTTACAAAAAATTAAATGGTACCCAACTAAGTACCCATTATTTATTCAATTCAAGAATAAATAAAATCAATTAATACCCTAATTATTATCAATTACACATTAATTTAATTGCACCCTAAATTCTTATCAAAACCCTAAATACTAAAATTAATTAGTACCCAACTAATTATTCATCATCTCTTCAATTCAAACTTATTCAACCTAAATTAATACCTTTAATTATTATCAATTCCATACAAAATTAGTTTTCCCCAAATTTTCAACTTAATCATAAAATTGACAGAAATAATTAGTACCCACTAAATTTATAAAATCACACTTCATTTCATCAAGTGAAAAATCAAATTCATTTCATCCAAATCTTCAAACAAATCCTAAAATATAAATCATACATTAGTGCAACAAAAATACCATTATAAAACAAGTAAAACACTTACATATACAAACAAATTATAAATACTACAAACAATTATCAATATATTAACTTAGAACATAAAGGGGTGGATTTGCTTACTTGGTTGAGTGAAGCTTGAATGAAAGGGAACTAAAGCTTAGGCTTTTAAGAGATGTTGCATTAGCACCGACAAGCTGTGTTGGCTGGATTTGTGGAGCTTATGGCTATCATACTTTTTTTTTTCGGAAAGGAGAGGGCTATTTTTACTTGTTTTGAAAGAAGAAGATGAAATGTGGAGAGGAGATGACTAATAGGTTTTCATTTCTCTTAAACTCACCGATGAAATTTTCGTTGTTAATTTGACACGTCAGCGATGCTAGCAAAATTGCTGATAATTTCTTTTATTCAATTTTTTTTGTTTGCATTTAGTGACAGAAATTTTCTCTCATAATTTTTGTTGATTTATAAACCATAACATAATATTTTTTATTAAGTTGCTTTTTTTAATTTTCTAATAGTGTTTGAAGTGAATTTTTGTACTTTCAAAACATGAGGTACGAAAGGGACATGACTCGAGAGATAATGTTTTTTATTTTTATCCCTAAAATACCCCTGTAAAATACTTTTAATTTTAAAATTCTCCAACTAAAAAATATAAGGATAAAAGTGATTATTATCATAGTTTTAAAACTCGACCTGGAACAAAACCCTGAGACACGGAGTAGGAGGACCAACCTTTGACTTGGGTTAACTAATGTTTTTTAAATGATCAAAATGATGCAATTTGATTAAAAAAAAATCAATGGGTTTATGACCTAAGTTTTACTTAGGGGTGACCAAATTACAGGTTGACCTGGATTTTGATCGAGTCAAATAAGGTCAATTCTTTCTCTATTTCTCTTAAACCCGGACTGACCTATGCTCTGGGTGTGCTGGATCCCAGGTCAGTCAAGTCCTAAGTTAACTCGTCAGATAGGTTTGGGCTTTATAACTAAAGTTATTGTACTATTATTAATTTCAACATTCAATATAAATTAAAGTAAAAAAATAATATCTAATTATTTTTTAAAATATGTAAATTTGATAGTGACACATATTAAAGATAAAATAGATTTTTTTACATTTTATTTTGTCTTATTCATCATCAACTAAATAGAATACATAGACATTCACTTTGTCTTGTACACACCACTATCAAACATAATTTTATTTTTGTCTATTGTTTTGTCTTGTATTATTTGTCTTTATTGTATTTGTATATTATATATGAGGACAATAATCAAATGTTTTTTAATTACATGAGACGGTAATTAGGTAGACAAAATGTAGAACAAATCATGGGGCCCCTGAGAAACCAATTTTTCTTTTTCTGTTTTCTTAAGTTACAAATTAATTATCTAAGGTCCATATTTGTAGGAAAGGAAGAAAAAGGGTTGTTTTATTATATTGTTTTTATTTGGATAACTTACCTGGCCATCCTAAGAGTTTACACTAATTTTATTAGCCAATATATTGTTTTGATACAGAAACTAAATAAATTTGTTTGATTATATATAAAATTTTAAATCAACAAACTGAATACAATCATATAGTACAAAGAAAGAATGGAGATGAATATAATTTCGTTTATCGAGGCTAAGGTTTTCAGATTGGATCCTGAAATGGTCATATATATATATATATATATATATATTCAGATTGATGCATTCACAAGCTAATTTCCTTGAAAGGCTTATCAAAGTTCTATATAAGAGAACAGGGAGGATTCCTTTATCATATTGCCGGTCCCATACCTCATTTGGTCCACACGCTATGGTAAAGATGAACAAATTCAATAATGCATGCCTTTTCATTCTGTGTTTTTTTGGCCTGAGAAAAACTTGGATGATTTTGCTTTGCAATGATATTTATCTAGATCTTATTGCATTTCCACCAACAAGTGTAGTAGCATAAGATGCCATATTTTAATGTGTTGAACCTCATGAAAGTCCATATTAATTAATATTTGGTCGATTTGCAGGATCTATTTGCTATAATAATATCTATCACTGCTCTGATATCCATCTTGCAAATTAGCGTTAATGCTGAATTTAATGTCATAAATTATGGAGCTTCTGGGAATGGGATCAGTACTGACGACTCCTTGGTAAAAAGTTTTTGTTGAGGGATTTAATCGTTTTTATTTTTCTTTGTTATTTTCTTGGTTTTTATTTTTATTTTTTTAACCAAGTATTCTATTTTTATTTGATCTAGGCATTCTCAAGGACATGGAACGATACGTGTAATGCACCTGGCACTTCTACGATGATCATACCGAAAGGAATGACATTTTCCTGAACCCTTTGACCTTCAACGGTCCATGCAAGGCTAACAAAATCAGTGTTATGGTAAGAGAAGTTAAAGGAGAGAGTTGGCTTGATTGTGTGCTCTTTTCCTTAATCATAAAAGGTCAAATTTTAATAATAGCATGATTTAAACCGGGTAAAAAAAAAACTTAATATGTAAAAATTGATTCGAAAATACTTTTATTCATAAACTGAAAAAATAAAAGGAATTAATGGTTGAATGTCTTGGCCATAATGTAGCCCAAGATTTCTATCATTGCATGATGAATTATGTGACTTCGCTCTTCTTCTACTTCTTCGTAAAATAGAAAGACCTCGACTTGTTAATTTGTTCATTCATTTTAATTTTCTTGCAGTTATATGGCCGTGTTATTGCGCCTGATGGTCCAAATAATTAGAAAGAAAGGGATTTGTCAACATGGCTACGCTTTAAGGACATAGCTTGGCTAACAGTAAGTGGATCTGGGCTCATGGATGGACGTGGTAAAGGCTGGTGGGATGCCTCCTGCCGATACCGCCATGGAAAGGTACGTAGACTGGACTGGTGGTTCATAAGAGATACACTGTAACTAGCATGCAAACTAGCTTTATTTATGGACACCAGGCTTTCACTGCTTCATTTATTAATTTCTGATTTCTATGTTGCCCTTAAAAGTCTTAACAATTACTGTGTTCGAATTTTTCTGAACAGGGATGTTTCATTCTTATGCCCACTGTAAGTAATGCTTTTCGATCTTGTAGTTAAGTATGGATGCTGGAAATTAAAACATTGTGTTAAAGGCGAAGGAAAATGTAGTTGGGACAAATATGGTATTTGCTTTCGATACATTTTTTTTGAAATCTTTACAGAAAACTTCTACTGTCTGAAAAAACTGTGTGATGTACATAATAAAAATATTAGTTAATTGCTCTTGATCTACACAAGTATATGTCGAAGAACTACACAAGCCCAGAAAAGAAGAAAAGAGAGAAATTGATGAACTTTAGAATCTTAAAGCGTATAATACATACAATGATTTTGTAGGCTGTAAGATTCGAAGGATGTGAACATTTGCTTGTGGACCACATCAACATTGTAAACAGTCCACAAATTCATATCACTCTCCTGGGAAGCCGAAATGCAGAGTTGAGATTCTTAGACATACAGTCTCCTGAAAGCAGCCCTAACACCGACGGAATTCACATTTCATCCTCTAACGATGTTACGATCCACGACTCAATTATTGGTTCTGGTAATTAATAGTTAATTTAGATTTTGTATGTATGTAATCAAAAGTGCTGATCATGCATGTCAACATAACAGGTGATGATTGCATCTCCATTGGAGATTACACTTCCAACATTACTATTCTTGATGTTTCTTGTGGCCCTGGTCATGGTATTAGGTAAGTACTTGTCTTTAGTTCTTCATTAAATTACTACATCTATATATTTTCAGTTTTTTATTTCTGCTAATTTATGATCTTTTTATACATAAAATATGGAGAATGTCATTGCCCGTTTTCAAACAAATTCAAAAAATATTCTTTAAAACAAAAGGAAAAAAAAACGAATGGGATCAAGTGGATAGTTTTCTCCAAGACATCATCCCATGAATTGTAGAATAACTAAATTGCATGAGATCACTTTTCAAATGGGATCTGTTCATAGGATAATATTTTTTAGAAAAAAACTCCGAACGCGATTATCAGCAGTAACCTCAGTATTTTTGTTGCTCAACTTCGAAACAGCATTGGGAGTTTTGGTGGGGGTGGAAATGAGGTGGAGGTGGAGGGCATATTTGTAAGTCGCGCTAACTTCAGTGGTACAACCAATGGAGCTCGGATCAAAACATGGCAGGGGGCTAGAGGTAATGTCAGAGACGTCCATTTCTCTGATTTAATCTTCACAGCAGTGGAAAATCCAATTATCATCGATGAGCACTATGGTGATCCGCAAGAAAAAAATGTAAGCCAAGTTTAATGATATGATGTTGGATTAGAATAAACATTACAATCTGGTTTCTGAAATAAATGGTGTTTTCTCTGATTTATGATTGTGAAAGCAAACCGGGGTGCACATAAGCGATGTGAGCTATTCTAGGGCACAAGGCACGGCGAAGACAGCAGTGGCTATCAACTTCAATTGTAGCAGTAGCGTTGCTTGCACCAACATCACGTTAGACAATATTCAGTTGAAATCATCTATTCGAGGACAACAACTCTCTTCTTTCTGTATCAATGCTCATGGTATCACTAAAGGGATTGTGTACCCTAAGTCCTGTCTTAATTCCATGAAATATCAACGTGCATGAAGCCCGATTAAGTTATCTTTTATTGCAATATTGATATTCGATTGGTGCAAGTATTATAAAAAATTAATACTGTGCAATGAACTATTGCATTATTTAAAGTAGTCATACATATTTCTTATTGTCTCACCCAACATTGCAGCAACCTGTTCTCTTTCTTAAAAAAAAAAAAAAAAAAAGGTTTTTTTGTTGTTGTGAGGGAGAAGGTCTTATGTTATGAAAAGAAGTCACCTCCTAGTATTATGATCGCTAAAAAACCATAACTGGTTTACAGAGTTCTAAGGTAAAGGACTGGTTATGCTAGAGAGAAGATGTTATTACTCAAAAGCATCATAGTTAAGATAAGTTGCATTGCTAATTGTCCTTCATTTTTAATGGTCTATTGTGCCTAATACCACTAGGTGGATGTGCGAGCTTGAGTCTATTCATTCTAAAGTTCAAGTCATCTTTGACACTCTTAATTGTTTGGTGAATTGACATATCTACAATCATTTACTCTTGATCACAACCTGTGACTATTAATAATCCATCAAGCTATGCAAGTGAATAATTGGATAGGCTTTTATTGGGCTAATTGAACCCAACCTAAATCCTAAGAGGCGTTGTCTTTAAACATTTTGTTTATGCAATAGTGGCCTATAGATAATGCTTGTTCAAATTCATTTATCCTATAGTACTAAGGTTCACTCATAATATTTTTGTTAAATGAGGTTTTTGTGCCCTAGTTCAAATATCCAAGCAGTAACTATCATGGGTTGATTTATTTGGAGGTTGAATCTAGTGACACAAATACTTTGGACTTACTATGAAAAATTAGTACCCCTAATAGACACTTAAATTTCATTGATGTATATTAGACTTAAAGGCTTAAAATTTTGAAAGAAAAACATGTTTTGAAAACAAAAAAGACATGGGCGTACTCCTTTTCAACATCTAAGATAGTAGCTTATTATGAGTCGATTAATCTCAAACACTAAAAGTGAATAACAAAACATTTTTTATGTGCTTTTAAAAAAGAAAAGTTTATGAAAGGGTTTATGGAATGTCAGCTCGTAAGGGTTTTTTAATGTGGGTCGAACCCTCAGTGAATTTTATAAATAAGTTATTAAATAAAATGCAAATATATATATATATATATATATAAGTGTGACCATTATCCTTTTTTGAAAAAGCAAACTTTCACATAAATAACATAAAGGAATGGTCAGGAACATCAAACATGAACAAGATGCAAACGTTAAAGGATTTGACCTAGAAACATAAAAATCAAAAGGATTTGAAAATACATTGAACACATTCATAATGAACGGTCATCCACAAAACAAATTCAAGTATTCACATACATACGCAATCAATCTCAAAGTTTATACAAACCCAATGATTTCATCACAAAAATCAAAATAATCATTCATCAAATGTTTAGCATTTGAAATGGACCTTTTAAAGTTGATGAGCTAGAATAGATTAGGCGGAAACAGTAGGTGGAAATGGCAAAAAGAATGTTGGAAAAGTTGGTAGTGGTGGCTCGAATTTCATCATGCCATTTGGCTACACCATGCGGAGAAAAGGCAGTGGCCTAATCCATAGAAAGCACCACTTTTTTTCTTTTTCTAGTGGTAGTGTAGATATTGGTCATCACCATTTAGAGGAGTATATTAGTGGTCAAAAAGTTTCAGTCTTTTTTTCCTTTGATAGTGTTTATTTTGAATAACTTGGCTTCCAACTCATCATTCAGCTTATTGGTGGCAGGATGTGGCACGTGGACCACTCTATAGGCTGCACCATTCCTTGGTTTTCCTTCTAGTGGTGGTGATGTAAGCCACCACCAGTGGTGGAGCGAGTTTTGGTGGCTTGAGGTTTCAGTTGTATGTTGTTCCCTTCTTTTATTTACTATTGTTTTGTTTTTTTTTATTTTTCTCTCTTGGTTTCTATATGATTTGGTAAAGGATATAGGTGGCAAAAATGTTTTGTTTTTTTATTTTTCTCTCTTGGTTTCTATATGATTTATGGTCGCCATGAGTAGCGATGCTGCTAGGGATGTTGTGAAGGAGCTTATGGTGGTTGGTGAGGGATATGGGTGGCAAAAATCCAATGAGGTAGGTAAGGATATGGTTACGGTTCTTGGTTATGTTTTGGGTTTTGGTGGAAATGAAGATGAGTTCATTTTTGCTCTTAAATGATGGATATGTTTTCAAGTGGAGAGGATGATTGTAATGTCCAAAAATTCTAGGACTAAAAACATAAATTTTGAAATTACCAAGAGTTTCTTTCTCCCCAACCACTGTAACTTGGTCAAATGGCCTTATTATGGCTATGCATTTCCTTTTTCTTTTTCTTCATATAATCTGTCATAATTCATTTTTAGGTTATTCCCCAAAATTTATCCTTTTTTCTTTTAAAATAAATAATAAATAATAACAACAAAAAAACTGGTATTTTGAAGAAAACAAGTTAAGGAGGATCCCAAATATACAGAAAAAATCAAGTTGAAATTTCATGATAAATTAGGAGCCTAATCATACCCTTTTATACCAAAAATGGAAAAACAATGCGGATTCTAAATCAAATTAAATGATTTTAGAATGAATTTGCATAAAAATTAAGCATAGGGACATAATTAGATTCTAATATGTCAATTTGATTTAATCATGGGCCAAATTGAGAATTTAATTGTGTTTAAGAATTGATTTGGTTCCAATTAAAGGATTTAATTAGGTACAAGGACATAATTATACTTTAAATTTGTCAAATTAATTTTATTAGGCGTTTAAGTGGTGAAAAATAAAGATTAGGAGCCTAATTTAGGCTTAATTAAGAAGATTGGAATTTTAGAGAACCTAATTTAATCTTTACAAAGTTAATTGGTTCAAATCAGGGGTAAAATTGTAAGAAAATTAAAATTTTGGGATCAATTAAGGATTAAATTGAAACAATTCACAGCCAAAAATCATTTTACAAAAGGCGTCAAACTATAGGAACCTAATTGGTTGAAATCATGGGTGAAATTGAAGAGAATTAAAAATTTAATGGTTAATTAAGGGTCATTGTGCATAAATCCAAGACCAAGGACCAAAAGAAAAAAATCATTGAAATCCGAGACTGAAATTGAAGTTCTTCAGGGGGAAAATTGCATTAAATTGAAAGTTTGAAGCCAATTAAGGGTGTAATTGAGAGAAATCACAAATCAAATAACTAAATTGAACTTTACCAAAATGACATCTTTTTTGTTACTATTCATTTTCTTCTTCAATTTTCACCTGAAAAGACTGGCTCTACTTTTCAGAGGCATTTAATGCTTCATCTCTCCACCAAATTTGACATAACTTACATGAAAATGATCACCTTACATCTCACTACACCCCGGTATAGTTCTTTCTGACCAATTGACACCATAATAGTTGTGGCGCTGGCCTAAAGAGGCCAACTCAGGCGGTCTTCAACTACCAAATTTGACAATTTATAATGTCCACTTTAAACTAACAATTGAGATCCTTTAGGGCTAAATCAAGAGTCATGATTTGGCACCATTAAACCTAAAATATTCCTCTCCCGCCCCCTATAAATAAGGGTGGATTTCATGTCCTGAGTATGAAGAAAATCGGGTGCAAAGTTGACAAAAAATCAATCTCCCTCCCTAATTTTTTTTTCTTTCTGCCGCCAGTTCTCTCTCTTCCCTCTCTCTCCACCGTGATCTTTGGCCACCAATAATCTCACCACCAGCTTATCTACCACCAGCTCCACCACGAGCCACCAGCGGGCCACCCTTACGTCAAGAATTGCTTCTGTAAACTTCATCTCTCCAACACAAATCTCTCTTCCCTCCTGTTTTTGCACCGCCACACCTTACACTAACA
>Ga0307516_10010383_pt1 | contig 10244 bp, 14 predicted proteins | sample 19_EM_MG_FD_203310 | JGI IMG/M metagenome (GOLD analysis project Ga0307516, IMG submission 203310) | Populus trichocarpa ectomycorrhiza microbial communities from riparian zone in the Pacific Northwest, United States - 19_EM | ecosystem: Host-associated > Plants > Roots > Unclassified | place...
GCGTGGCGGTGACGAATCAATCCCAGCGTCTGCCGCTGGGCCAGGACGGATAAAGGGCCACGATTTGATAGGTGGCACAAGGCCCGTTTCACATGACGGGGTAGACGTAAAGATAGATCCGTTTCGCCAGAAAGTTGGAACCGCGTGGCCAAAAGTTCGCGCAATCGCTCGCGAACTTTCCCCGGCAACAGCCGTGTAGCCACGCTCCTCCCCTCAGGGTCCGGGGCTCGCGAACAGATTCCCACACTCGCTTCCACCTCGCCATGCGTCCCACCTCCACCGTGCTCCCCACATTGACCCCCTCCCCCTACCTCTCCTTCTCCCTCAAGATGGTAGCAAATATAATAAATTGACGGAGCACTCTGGCCTACAGTTTATGTTGCGCTGCCAGACCGCAGACGAGCCGCGCAGATCGTGGATATTATCCCGGTTAAACGATGAGTTGTTCGTCGTGGATGTCGTTTGTCACGGACGCTGTTTGCCATGGATGGTGTTTGCCACGGATAGTGTTTGCCACGGACACTGTTCGTCATGGACATTGTCTGCCACGGATGCCGTTTGTTGTGGACAAGGATAAATCTCCCCCACTCCCCGCTGGCTATGTGCCCTCCCCCTTCCACCATGCCCGCGATCCCTCCCCAAGAAGGGCAAGTCACCATTTGCAACGGTGATGAACCCCACATTATCCCCCTCGATGACTGCCCGGAGTGCCAAGGGAGGATGGGCCTTCTCACCATCAACAATGGATTCACTGAGAAACATGACAGCGGGAGACTGCAGCAGTCGGTATGGAATCCGGCTCCTCGACATCCCCACAAACCGAACTAACTGTATCCACTAGTGTACCAAATGCGACACCCTAGTCTTCTACACGGTTCCGTATATCATGGCCGATGCCGAAACTCTATTGAAGCGCATCAACCTTCGCAACCTTGCCCGACAAATGAATCTACCAGCTCCACAACAGGGAATATTCTCCCCAGAGCTAGCGCCGATTCAGCCCAAGGCAGGGGGTCGGTGCCGTGGGGACAGCTGTTCGAAGGATCCGAACAAGGCCTGCTTGTTTTCATTGTGCAAGGCATGCTGTGACAACCGCCCTTCTGGCACGAAAACCTGCCTTACGCACCGCCTTGGGGCCAAGGGTTCTCGGGCCCATGCTCCCCCAACCACTGTTCCGAGGCCACCCGCTACGGGAGCACTATCCCTCCCACTTCAACCCCACAATACCGCCTCACAACCCCAACCGCACCCGGCGGACCGACCAGTCGGACAATCCACACCAATACTGCCGTGCCGCCCTGACCAATCGGGTGACCCTCCCCCTTTGTCAGAACGTTCTCATCGCGCCCACCCCGGGCTCATCCCACGTAGTGACCCCGCCCTTAGTGGAGCCGAAGCCAGCCGTCGCCGCGCTGAACTTTCGCAAGCATCAAGGAACAGCAGGAATATCTATATCTGGGTTTCAGTACGCCCATTTTATCAATGATTATCTCAGCTTAAAATTGACGAATCTTAGGAAGGGAGTAACCCGATCATCTTCAATGCTACTCTGTCATCGCTTCCTCAATTCACCTTAAATGAACTTGGCGAGGAACTGGTTCAGTCCAACCCCTCTGGATTACCCATCGAGGTCTATGATATGACCATTGGAGAATGGGTCATTACCCCCACTCATTCCCCAATAACACTACCCACAGGCGTGAGGGATATCTTGTTATCTCTACGGCCAAGCTTGTTGGAACCATTCCGCCACAGGCCTCGTTTTGAAGAGCTACTTCAACGCCTCCCCCGTGTTCAACGACTCCTACGGACCCCCTCGAAGCGGGCCGCCACGGAAAGCCTTGTCTCTCCTCGAACACACAAGAGGGTCCAGTATGTCCCTCCAGGAACCACCCACGAGCCCATTCCGCCGATCATACCATCAATCCCTGAAGATGATGAAAACTCATTTCAGCCGCCATCACCGACACCACATCAGTCCAACCAAACCCCTCTACCTCCACCTACCCTACGAACTCCGGCAGACAGGCCGAAAAAAGAGAAAAAATTCCCTTCCCAATTCCCCGCACGCTATGTGCTCCCAAAGGCGTCACAGTACTTAATGGAGCGGAGACACGGAGTGTCACTGGTGCTATTGAAACAAATTTGTCAACCGCATTCGGTGGGAAAGACAACGGCATCGAGTTTCCCAAAGTCATACCCGCAGAACCGCCCACATTTTATGACTCTCGACCGTGATACCCAGCTATCAATAACCTGGTCCGAATTGAGTCTACTTGCTAAGGCGGCCAACACTCCGGTGGACAGGCAGTTTATCGCCTTCACTGATCCAGGACCCTCATCACTTCCAGCATGTTCCGTGACCCCTGGAACTTACATAACGCCCCCCGTTGCCCCTGTTGTCCCACCGCTAACAACTTCCACCATCGTCACTGGCCCAATGTCTCCCACCACCCCTGATGTAGCAATGTCACCGCCACCGCCCACCACCCAGCAAATTCTCCGCACACCGGCACTGTTCCCTCTTGATGTAAATGTCCTGCAGCCTCTGCTTCCTGAACAACGAGCGATCCTCGATGCTGAATATGACTTGATCCATGCTGTTTCCGAGGACTTCCGCAATGCGACTTGGGCCGAAAGTCCGATGGGTCAAGGGGTCAACTTTCAACTGCGTTGTCCGTTCTGCGACGCTGAACTACCGGGATCAGAATACTCACCGGCACTCAAAAATCTCCTGAACTCCAAGTACATCCAAGAGAACACAGAGCAAGATCCGACTACACAAAACCCGAATGCTCGTCGGTCACTCAGGGGACACCAGGTCTACTTGGACTTCTGCTCACGACATAGGTTAGAGGAGCTTCTTCCTGATGTCGGAGCGGCTGGATGGCCGTACCCTCCCAACTTCACGAACCTTCAATACCGTGTTCGTTCAAAGGAGACTTTTGTCAATGAACTCACCGTAGGTATCCAGACAGGCTTGGCACCATCACGGTTCTACTTGGAGGCGTCGGTGATGAGTGAGAGGCAGCGTCGTGAGAAAGCTCAAGATATTGTAACCGCAGGATAGTAAGTATTTAAATCCGTTGTCCATCGCTGATACCCGATTGCTCACATGTGGTTTAGTTATGGCCTGGTTGGAGTGCATCACCTCTTGAGTGAGCTACTGTGTATGTTCCCTGAGCCGGTACCCGGTCCACCATTGCACATGTCATGGAAAACATTTGTTGAATTCGTGCTGGTCCCGGAAGTCGCATGCCTACTCATTAGTGAAGACATGGGTATTTGTTATGAAGAGGCGGTGGGAGTTTGGAAAGCAAGTAGGGATTTTGGTATCCAGGCCTTTCCGGATGACGAAATAGATAGACACCATCCCTGGGGGGAATCAAACACACATTAGATTGTATTCGCAGTGCTAGCCGGCAATGTATCCACATTCACACCAGCGCATTGCCCACTGCTGAGCCCGTTCTTCGCGCTTGCCGTATGAAGTCATCTTTGCCTCGCCACTAGGGGTTACTGAATCTGCATCTTTTACATTCGAGGGTTTCGTTATCTTATCTCATAGCCCATCTCCTCTCGCCATCACGCTTGAATACATGTACAACGTAGTACAAGGCTGAAACGATGGATACACTAAAACATTCCGATCTTCCCAGGAGAATTGAACAACAAAAGGATAAGAACGGAATCGTACCGTGGTTGAGTTACTAACCCCAAGTGAGCGCGTTAACATTTGCGCCGTAGTACCGATCTCTGCAAACTTGGTGACGCGCCGCCTCACCCGGCCAGAAGCTCGCGGAAAATAGTCGGCACGACCGTTAGCCTCGCCGTTGGCGTGGCCGTTTTGTACCGGAATCACTGTCATCGAAGAGGGGGGAAAGGAGAATGCCAGCGTTGAGTGTTTCCTTGGGCTCTTTCACCTATATCGTCTGAGACGAGTGGGAAAATTGGTTCACGACCATCCCAAGGCTGATTTTTGTACGAGATGGGTTTGCCGGATGACGCGATGACGGGGTGACCCATCCGGGTGCCGCCCCGTGGTACTGTTGCTGTGCAGCTGGTCGACTTGCTTGGATAATCAGGGGGCTCATTCGCTTCCACAGGGTCACACACCCAGACACCTTTGGACATTCCGAGGCGCAGTTTCCACGGATCCTGCTCCGATCCGAAATTGGTCGAGACTCGAGGCTCAAGAGGCTACCGATTATCCGGTCACTCCATCACAAACCCACCACGAGGTATATGCGTATGAGTGCACTTTAGGGTATTCGACGTCTATATCGTTACACTAATCCGCACGCTTCCTTCACAAGCGGGCCTGTCGAGTCAGGCGGCCCAGAACAAGGTTCAGGTGTCTCGCGGCAGCTTCTGCATCCTCCTCAGTGTTGTATAGTGGCGTTGGTGCCAACCTGGTAACGTCCGTCCGGTCTGCGGTCGTCACCGATGACTCCCCCCTCCTTTAAGCCAACAAATACTCTGTCCATCACGGTAGACCCCTGCGGCAAAAAGAGGAGCGACAGTTGGGCACCTTGAGATTCGGGGTCGGTGGGAATGATAATAGTGAAGCCCGGGTTCCTCCTCGCCGCCGCCTGTTCGGGAGGCACAAAGAAGGTAGACTGGTGTAGGAGGCTCTCGAGTTTCCCCGTGAGCATCTTAGACCGTTCGCGGGGCGGGGCCATCATCCCCGCTTTCTTGAAGATCTGTAGCGACCCCAGAAGCGATGCGATGGTCAGAGTCGCTGGGTTTGATTGTTGGAATCCTTGTGTGCCGGGGATCGGAGAAAACTTCGGGCCCATCTGGAATCGGGTATCCACAGTTTGTCCCCACCAACCGGCGTATCTGTTTGATGGGACTCAGAGGGAAGGGAAGCGACAGATCGATGGTAACCCACTTCGGTGTTTCTGCCCCGTTCCACTTTTCGTGAACAAACAATCCTGCGATTCCTCCAGGTCCAGAGTTCAGGTGCTTGTATGTGCACCAGACGGCAAAGTCTACGTCCCAGTCATGTAAGGACAGTGGCACGTTCCCAACCACATGGGCCAAGTCCCATCCACAAATGCACCCCTGGAGGTAACCGTGAGCTTGGATACCGGTAATCATAACGCGGTGAAGGTACCTTAGCCTTTGCGGCCTTGGTGATCGACCTCATAGGGAACCATTGTCCCGTATAGTACGAAATGCCGCCGAAGAGAACAAGAGCGATCTTTGAACCTTCCTTCTCGATGACGTCCAATATATCTTCTTCCCGGAGCCAAAACTCTCCTTCCCTAGGCGTGATCTCGATGATGGTATCCTTGGGATCAAAGCCGTTGGCATGGGCTTGAGATGCGAAAACGTACTAAGATGAACGTGTGAGTGTCCGGCCACACACGATGTGTGCGCCTGTTTTTATTTGTTTTCCGGGGCGACAACTAACCCGATCCGAAGGGAAGGCCTTGGCTTCGCAAAGGATTACCGGTCTGATGTGGGTTTGTAGAATTGTGACATCATCAAGTGGAGATTCGCGGTCAAGGTGCCCATTACACAGACTTCTTCGGCCTTCGCACCTGAAACTCTGGAGGTCACCGAGGTCGGCTCTTCAGGATGGCGTGGATCTCGTCGAGCTCGTCTTGGCTCAACGTGACATTGACGGATGCGAGGTTTTCCAGAACCCTTGACTTGTGAGAGGAACCGGGGATAGGGATGACGTGAGAACCTACAGAGTTGTCCCTGGTTAGTAACCTATTCAACCACCCTCGACCTCCCTTTGCGAAGCCCATATATAGGGAGGTGCGAAAGGGAAAATGACTGACCCAAGTATCGGACCCAAGCAAGAGACAACTGGGCGGGACTAACCCCCTTCCTCTCCGCGTGAGCTGTTGGTCGGTTTACAGAACGGTTTGACTGACCCGCGTGGACGACCCCGCAATCGTGGAAAAAGGAGGTTCCGACTGGTTCCGAGAGCAACTTGACGCACGAGGGATTTAATCGCCTGTTGTATTATGATTGGTTCTTCGTTGAACATGGCCTCAAGGTGAGGCCCGACGACTTGCAACACCAACACATCGTGTTCTCCGTTTGTGCCCTGCACCTCAAAATGGTCCAGGAGGGCGAGGACGCGATCAGATCCGAGATGTGTCCCTGATTGGGAGGCTAGATGACGATGAGTCTTGATCTCTGGGTTCCTCCCGGTAAGTTCAGCGACGTGAACTTGAAGGCGACATACCGGCCAACGGGGGTATTGTCAGCAGCTAGGGTTATTGTGACGGGGAATTGTCGCGAATCAATATTCGTGACCTGATAACTCACGTCTGAGCGGTCGACTGGAGGGTGTGAGCCAAACAGTGGAATAGGTTCCGAATCCAAGCTTATGGATTACCCCGTACCTCCGACAATAAACATCCCCGAGGTGTACCGGATGGTATCCTCCGGGTCGATATCCATGTGGGGGCTCCACTTCTGGGCCGGCGAAGTAAAAATCATGGGGTGTGAGGGGTTCCATCAAGACTCCGGGATGGTATGTGCGCCCGTGGAAAAGCGGTGAGCAAGTGATGATCGTTCACAGGTTTCCTAAAGAAATCCCCCGGGCGTGCTGGAGGGGACGTGTACCGCGCGCGGTAGACGCGAGAGTCTGAGAGAGTCCAGAGGCCAGTCGAGGAAAACGGTAGTTGAACGGTCTCGTACCTGTTGATTGGCGTGGGGACAAGAGGCCAACAACAGATGGCTGCACTTTGTACGGTTCCACTGCAGTTTTCGCTGCCACAAACCGAGCGCATTGGAACCACCCTTACGCACGATGATCGATGAACCCCCACTACCTTCGCGCCCCTCGTCATGACAATAACTGGGTTCAACGTATACCTTCTCCCTCCGAGTTCCGTAGAACCTCCTTTGCGTCGGATGGCTTGTCCTGCTCTTATCAGCTGGAACCATGTACGTACCCCGTCCCATATCACATCAGGTCTTGGAGTATGGTAATTATGGACGACTTTCTCCCCCGCTTTTTAATTGAACGTTCTGGACCGAGTCTTTCGTTATCTGTATATCAACAGTAATCTGAGGTACCATTTTCTCCCGGGCCTGTGACGAGTTTACCATACATGACTAGCCTGCGCAGTCCTCAGCCAATGACCCCCAACGTTCGCCACGAAAAGCCACCCATTACGCAGAACGTCTCCCCACCCGCTGTGCCTCATGTCCCCGAGGATCTTACCGAAGACACAGGGTGGTATCGGCAGCAAAACCGATTATTGCCACACCGCTGGCCAACCGCCTTCGAGCAGTACCAACAAACCATGCAAAGAGTCCGGTCCAAACCCAATAAGGAGGCCACATGAGGTCGCAATTGCATGAGCGACCTTCGCCAACAATACATTACGCCACCCGACAGCCGGTTACCTTCAATTTCGCATACATTCCCCCACCTGGTCCTCGAGCGCTGAAATGTTCCAACCGGGGCTTGGCCAAGAATGCCGGGATGGCTCAAGGACCTTCGGCCGGGTTGTGGATCTGGATTGGCTCGTGATTGGAGCAACTTGGTACACATCAAAATAGAATTCATCAGTCTCATCATTCCGACTCTGTATCTAGTATTTACATCGAGAGTAGGTGGTTGCGCGCGTAACCGCATGGCTGGAGGCCCTTCCTCCTGAGATCCTCCACAACTAGACGATTCCGTCGTCTAACCATCTCATTAAGAAAAAAGTTATATCTGTCGACTTGCATTTCCCTCACAATCGCCTGGAATCGCCCATACCATGCATTAACCTGTTCTGCTGCAGAAGAGTTGAAGCGCCACTCCTTATCATTGATTCGGAGTTCTGGCCACTTGTATGGGTTGCAGTTCTTCCCGCAGTCGATGTCGGATTCCTTATGCTTCGTCTTGTAGTGAAACACGTCAACAGGAAGCATACAACGATCAAAGTAGTGGCGAAGGTACGGGTCTTTGTCGTTCTGGAGCATCGAGTACAATTTACAGTTGTTATCGTACCAAATAACACCCGGGAGTGACCGTTGTGTTGGGAACAACTCCATTAGGAAAGCCTACACCATGAATGAGTTGGGGGAAAGGGGGGATTGGAAGGAACATACACGGACAGCGCTTGGTGCTTCTGAGCCATAGAACGTTTTGCGTCCGAGTATGACGCCACACGACGCGACACACAACTCATCGTTGTGCGTTCTCCGACGACCAAAGCGAGCCCGAATCTGATTCCCACTAGACGGTTTACCATTGCAGTCATCCGCGGTAACTTCAACCTCCTGGTCATCTTGTCCACTGGAGCCTTCGAAATCTTCACCACCATCAGAGGCAAAGTCGGTTGGAAGGGAATCGTGAGTTTGGCGGTTGACACGTTCGAGACGACGGCGGAGCTGGAACATAGCCTTTGCAGCCATATCGTATTTCGCCTCGAGGTTACGGTGGTCAGGGTGAGTGCACGTCTTGAAGTTTGTTTCAGCAGCCTCATTACATGAAATGGCCACACAGAGTCTGCTGAGGTGGGCGTGGGTTGGGCAGTAGCGGTCTCTTGATGACTGGAGGGGAATCGGACAATCGTGTTCACTGCAGCATGGGTGGCCAACAGTGACACCATCGACAACAACCGAACGAAGTTCGTCTGGGATCCCACACGAGGTGAGACCCGTGTGCAGTAGCCTCAGGCGACGAGAAGACTCACATTGTAACCCCTCCTTCTCATAGACCCAGCAGCATTTGTCGCAAACGTGGTTCCAATGCTCTTGCCCGGTTCCAGCCATTCGTGCATTCTCGTCTCGTATGGCAACCAGAAGCCGTTCACGTTGGGTGTGTCCCTTGTGGGGAAGTACTAAGGTTTGCCCGCGTTCTTCGTGTCGGTTAAGCAGAGTGTGTAGAAAGAATGCGTTCCACACGTTGTCGACGTCAAGTTCCAGGTGAGACCAATCAATCGGGAGGTTGGGCGTACGTTTTGTGGAAAGGGTGTAGTTCCGGGCGCAATTGGTTGCAGAAACCCTGGAATAACAACTGAGTTTCGGCGAAATGGACACGCCGAAAGAGCATACCACGCTGTTGACATCATCGTTGCAAACGATTCACAAACGGCCCGTTCAACGTAGACATGTTCGTTGATCTGAATCAACGAGAGAGAGTACCCCGGGTAGTAAGTACGGAATGAATCCCCCTTGTGTACAATGTAGTTATGATAGTAGCGTCTGTGGCAACCTACACAATTCTTCAGTATGAGTGGAGGCGGACCAAGTGAAAAGATTTTACTCGGGCATTCCAAGGATGACGCGAACCCAGGAAGTGGGCCATGCGCCTGAGTAAAGATGGTGATACGGAAAGTTCGCTCGTCCGTCAACCCCTGAGCCCGGAGGTATCCACCCATCTTATAACTGCGAGCACAGCCTTCATCCTCACACATACGGGTCGTTGGGAAAAGGTTGATGGCGCCTGTTAAACATCGTCGATATCTCAATCTCAATCTCACAGTTCAGATGCTGGGGACACAAAGGGACATTACCAATAAATCGTGCGAGACCGAAGTCTACGAAATCCTCGGTGTACTCACTGACTTTTGAAAAAGCAGTGACCGGGTCGTCTTCAGCCCCCAGCGTACCCTCCCATATGGCAGTTCGAAAGCCATCCCAGGCGATCTTGACTTCCTCATCCGCAAGACCGATCGCGAGCTTGAAGAAGTCATGAACATTTACCGGGAGGTGCTCGGGTGGTGTATCCAGATAAGCGACGTGCAGCGTGCTAGTGATGTATGGTTTGAGGTACAGAGCAAGCTTGATAAATTTCAAGGTGTCGGGAAGGTCCCACCCAATCCCCAACAGATCGGGGTCTGCGGCAAGCGCGCGATAGAAGGACATAGTTGGCGAGGGGGGCGGGTCAGAAGGACTGGGTGGGATTGGTGCTGTGGCGGGCCACTCTTTATAAGGCAATCACAGGCGGTGAGAGACAATGGGGCGGAGTTGTTGACATGGACGGACACCGTGGACCCCATGGCGGCAGACCGTGAATCTCATGGTGGGGGTCCGTTGGGGGTCCATGGATCCCATGAGGAGGTGGGCCGTGTATTGGTCGGGTATCAAGAGTTCGCGTGGAGGTTCGCGAAAAAGTTCGCGAACATTTAACCCCGCCGTTCGCACGCCCTCCGTTTCGCGCACACGCCCTCAGGCGAAGTCAGATTGCAGAGCGGGTGACGATTAAAAGACTATAGGAGTATACAGGAACTGCAAAGGGCGGGTTTGTGATCGGGTGAGAAGGGTAACATGGGGGG
>Ga0307516_10010384_pt1 | contig 10243 bp, 7 predicted proteins | sample 19_EM_MG_FD_203310 | JGI IMG/M metagenome (GOLD analysis project Ga0307516, IMG submission 203310) | Populus trichocarpa ectomycorrhiza microbial communities from riparian zone in the Pacific Northwest, United States - 19_EM | ecosystem: Host-associated > Plants > Roots > Unclassified | place...
TCCGTTGAGCCGTGCTTGCAGGTGAACTTCGTGGATTCCATGTTGCAAAAGGTTCGGATCTTTGTTGGAGAACTAAAGCTTGGCAATAAGGCTCACAGGAGTTGAGGCTTAAAAACGAGAGTGCAGGAATAAGGTGCTGAAGCGAGGTGGGTGCAAATATTGGCGGGTTCGATTATCGATAGGTTGCGGATTGGTAGAGCGTTTAATCCGGGCTCATAACCTGTTGGAATATAGGGATCGATAGAGACGAAGATTGTGAACTGATTGATTGATACAAGGTCGAAGGAAAAACATTCTCTCTATAGACAACGCGCCTGAGGAACTCGCCAAGGGGAAAGGACGGAAGACTGTCTCCCGAGCCGGTGCTCGGAGACTAAGGCTGCTGTCATCTCCGGACATGTTGCCTCTGGTCCGTCATCTCCGGACGCCGTCTCCAGTCCGTCATCTCCGGACGCCCCTTATTCTGACAGTCAAGGTCGGCGCTTAGCTGTTGGGTTGCACAGTTGAACCAGTATTGGGTATACCAGTTTTTGGGGGTGCAGTTGATCGCCTCGGATGGAATTGGGCGGTCGATGTCTTGGTCCCAATTGTTTTGTTCCAAGATAGACTCAAAGGAGGAATAGGTGCAGTCATAGTGGTAACTTGACTGAGGTTCAAAGATTGCTGATAATTCGAGTAGATGGAAATGATCCTGCTCGAAGGAAGGCATTCACAGGGGGCGTGAGTCTGCGAGAAAGTAGGGTGATTTTGGATCTAAGATTATAGTGTGACACTGGGGTTGTATCGTAACCGGAGTGTAGGAGAATCAAAAGGGTAATCCGGCTACTTTCCATAATTCACAACGGAATAATCTTAGATCTTGTGTGTGGGTTTCGGTGGTAGTGCTTGATGAGGATGTTTGTTCTGTCTTCTCTTTCGACGGTGCGAGAAGGGTCGACATATATAGGCACGGGGCGGGGTGAGATTTGGTGACTCGGGCCAACAATTGCTCCAAGGTCGACGTACCCCCACCTGAGCGTCGGCCCGTCTGAGATCCTTATTGGTCCTGGTCGGTTCTGGTGATAAGGTGAGAGGCCGGGTCCAATTGGCACCGCGGAATTCCCTCAGTTCTCGACTGAGTTCCTTACGCGGCCTGGTAGCCGTCTGGAGCTGGGTGGCTATGACAAACGAGCTCTCGGAAGAGTCTCGACCGGGCTCTGTGGAGAGTCCCGCCCTAGCACCTTCCCTCTTACGTCTCCAGTTTGCCGTAGCCCCCTCTCCGGAGTTAATCCTTACAACCGATTGGCGATCGTAACCTTTAACTCCATTCTTATCTCCCGCCTAGATTCTCTAAGGTCCACCTATGAAATAGCTAGCTGCCGGTACGTATCTTCCCCTGGTACGTACCTTTTTCAAGGATACGTACCTCACTCCAGTACGTATCGGAGTACGTATCGACCTGTGATATTCCAGTGTAACAGTAAGTCCCTCCACACCATGTGAGTGACACTGGGATGTCTGGTCAACATCGGAGTGAGGGCAATATCGAACTAGTCAGGTTTCTCGATAGTCACGAAGGAGATGGAGTGCAAATGGTCTTCACCGGCGTTCAATTATTATATAAGAATAACTACCCCAGTGACCCTCCTTCCAAGTTCACCCACCATTAAGGGATTCACAGCGAATAATCTAAGGGGTTCGGTTTGATCTTGGAATCGCCCACTGGTTCACATGGCATTTCACGACGGCGGATTATTTGACGCAAGTCCGGCCACCTGCGAGATGGCTTGCATGTCGCTTCGGTTCGATTCGGACCTGGCAGCTGCCCGGTGGCTCACTCATTGTCCTTCGGTGGAGGGTTCGATTCGAGACGGGCCCAGCATACTACCTGACAGCTCGCTCGTGGTGCTTCGGCGGATGGTTCAATTTGAGGGGGGCCCGGCTCACTGACTGACGGCTCGCTCACTGCGCTTCAATAGATGGTTCGATTCGAGACAGGTCTGGCATACTGTCCGATGGCTTGCTCGTGGCACTTCAGTGGATGGTTCGATTCAAGGCGGGGCCGGCGGCTGCCAGGCACCTCGCTCATGGCACTTCGGCGCAGGGTTCGATTTGAGATGGACCCAGCATACTGACCAACAGCTCGCTCATGGTGCTTCGGTGGATGGTTCAATTTGAGGGGGGCCCAGCTCACTGAACGACGGCTCGCTCACTGCGCTTTGGCAGATGGTTCGATTCGAGGCGGGCCTGGCGTACTGCCCGACAGCTCGCTCGCAACACTTTGGCAGGTGGTTCTATTTGAGACGGTCCCAGCTTGCTGCCCGATGGCTCGGTTGGGGCGCTTCAGCGCCAGATCGGGTTGAGACAGGTCCGACGTCTTACCCAATGGCTCGCTCGTGCAGCTTCGTGAGAAGATCGTCTGACACTTCAGCAGGTAAGCCGAGTCGGGCCCTGCGACTTGCCCGACGGCTCCCTCGTATATCGCTTCGGTGGATGGTTTGGATCGAGACAGGCCCAGCGTTTTACCCAACGGCTCACTCGTGTATCGCTTCAGTGGATGGTTCCGATCAAGACGGGTCCGGATTCTTGCCCGACGGCCCCCTCAACAACTGCCTCATGGTCAGGGGTTAGAAGAAACATGTTCATTCTATAGAGAGGAGCACCGGACACTTATACGAGTGTCCGTGTGCTAGCACTAGTGTGTGACGGTCTATCTACAGAAGCCCTTAGGGCAGCCATGTGCCAAGCCATGCTAGCGACCACGTTAGCCACTCCAGGCATAGCGTCTGTGATGCCAGGAATCCTCCTCCTACAACCACTTCCATCTGAATAAAACAAGTGTCGCCCCTAAAAAAAAACGACAAACCCAACTTATAATAATAACCACTCCCACAATGCTCAGCTGACACTCCCTGTCACTCACGTTCCATCCACCGCTAGACTCCCAAGCCATTCGCAGCATGGTATTCACCCAGCAGCTCGTTGCTGCCGCCCCTCAGGTTCGCCAGTGATTCCCACATAGGGTCAACCTAACCGATCCATTTGACCAATATTCAAGATCTCGAACTGTGGTACCTCTGTGCTCGCGGATCAACTCAACCTCGTACTCGACAGTAGCGGTGGAGCGTAGCGGCAGTGGGGGCAGGTGTTTACGGGTTCTGTCGACTCTTGATAACTTGAGGCGTGCGACGTTGAAAACCAGGTGTAAGCACCAGTACGCCAGAATGTCGAGAACGAAAGCATTCTCGCCGGCTGACTTTCGGATTGTAAACTGACCGGCGTATGGATGGTGAAACTTTCGCGAATTGGCGCTGTCTTTGGTAGTGGAATTGACATTGGCATACAACAGAAGTGCGGAAACGAACTACAACGCCACGTCCAGGCATAGCACCGAAGTCACTAGACATAGCATTGAGCCTCAAATCTAAGTCTCCTGCAATATGCGTAATCTCTTCGGCTTCATTGAAGAAACTAATCCGACGAAAAGAATAAGTTCAAATCTTTGCTATAAGCTTGCACGACATCAAAAAAGCTCTTGAAACATCTACGCCGAACCCGCAACACACAGAGAAGGCAGAGCCTCCCGACTATGAGCGATTGAAATCCCTAATCCCTCCTGAATATCACTCGTTCCTTCCACTGTTCTGCAAATCCATTGTGAATAAGTTACCTCCAGACCACCCCTACGACAACTGCATTCCCTTGAAAGGGGGATTCAAACCGCCTTTTGGACCGCTATATTCCCTTGCCCATCACGAGTTGGAAGCCTGCAAGAAATGGATCGAGGAAAATTTGGATAAGAGATTATTCGGGGCCTCTTCGTCCCCAGCCGGAGCTCCGATCCTGTTTGTCAAGAAGCGTGTCAGATCGTTGCGATTGGTGGTGGATTACCGAGGCGTCAATGAAGGAACCGTAAAAAATCGTTACCTCCTACTGCTGATTCGGGAAACACTCATGCGAATATCGAAGGCTCGGTTTTTCACGAAATTGGATGTTCGTGGAGCGTATGATCTGATTCGAATGGCAGAAGGGTAAGAATGGCAAACTGCCTTCCTAACCTGTTACAGTCTATTCGAATCATTGGTAATACCGTTTGGCGTGGCCAACTGTCAAGATCCTGCCTTGACTACTCCGTACTACTTGACAGGTAACGTAGGCTCGGTTCTTTGGGGCAAGCTCGTGATCACACTTCCGGCGTACTCACGCACCGCTCGTAGTCACACTTCCGGCGTACTCACCCGCCGCTCATAGTCACACTTCCGGCGTACTCACGCGCCGCTCGTAGTCACACTTCCGGTGTACTCACACACCGCTCGTAGTCACACTTCCGGTGTACTCACGCGCCTCTCGTCGTCTCGCGGTATCCGTCATGCCTGGCGTGGTCTTGTCGCGGTCCTCTCACCCCTCTTGCGTGGGCTCGTTGTTCTCGTGGTATCCGTCACGCCTGGTGTGGTCTCGTCGCAATCTTCTCACACGCCTTTGCGTGGGCTCGTTGTTCTTATCGGGGTGGTGGTTGCAGCGCCGGTTCACGGGTAGAGAGAGGTAGATCTGTGGAGAGAGATAATAGATTGTGTGGAGAAGAATCTCCAGACTAGCTACCGCACCCTTCCTTTATACTTTTCCTTCCCTCTGTGGAATCACAGCTTGCCCGCAAGACTGACACAGTTCCTCCATCTAACATCATGACTCGATCGCCGCGCCCAAGGAAAACACATGATCCCACTCGGCCGCCGCATGGCCAACACTCTACTCGCGGCAACAGGAGAAAGGACGCGCAAGCAGTAACAGTAAAGGAAAGGAAGACTTACGTACAACTTAATCAAGGGAAAACAATACTCGTAACGAACATGGGAGAAGGACACGCAAGCTCAATCAATGGGAGACAACAAACGTAGCGGACAGGAGAAAGGACGCGCAAGTAACATAACGGAGACGAAGGAGAGAGGTCTAGACCGGCCAGCGGTCGGGGATATCGCTACCAGAGCGATATGGCGGAGATCGGTCGAGGCGCCTAAGCGCGGAGGATGACTGCGGCTGTGGTGGAGGAAACGAGGACGAGCCACAGCGCGACAAGGGTGAGAGTGGCACCGGCGCCGGCGCCAAGGAGCCTGTCGCGCCAGGTTCGTGACAGTATGTCCCCTGTCCAGATCGAAGCTCCAGCGAGGTCATGTCTGGTCGTCAGGGTCCGGCGGCGGATGGGGGTGCGGTAGCTCCGGACGGACCGGCTAGCCTGCTGCCGGACTTGGAGTTGTTCGTTCATTCGCTGTTGTTTGGTGATAATGGCTCTCAGGGTGTTGGTCATCTGCTCAAGTTGCTGTTGGTCGGCGTAGTGGAACTCGTTCATCCGCTGGGCGAGCGTCCGGTGTACGACGTAATTGCGGCGGGCGTCCCGGGTGGTTGTTTGATGTATCATGGTGACGATTTCCCCCAAGAGGGCGAGTTGCTTGTCCTGTAGTGCCACAGTCGCGGCCGGGGGGTTTATGTTTTCCTGAACTTCCTGTGGTGGCGTGATGTCCCCCAAGGTTTCACGTGGGGCTGCAGCGCTGCAGCGGAGGTGGTGGTTTTCCATGTTCACGAGGAACCGGCATACGGGGCAGACCCGCTTTCCTCGGTACCAGTCCGCGCATGCTTTGGCGGGGTTGTGACGTTGTTTGCGGGTTACTTCGAGTAGTTTGTTAGGGTGTGGGAGCGGACAGTCGCAGTTTGTCGCTCAGCGGCGGCGGCTTCGGTGCGGGTCGTAGTTATTGGCGTCAGATTCAACCATGGACGCGGACTCGACAGCGGACTCTGACTCGTTAACGCCAAAATCGCCGAACTATTCTCTGAAGCCTACAACTGGAATCCTTTTCCCACAGAGGTGCTGGATATGCTAGAGAAGGAGGTTCGCTATTGTAAGGATATTATGCTATCAGAGTGCTTCCGGAGCCCAACAGGAAGATTACTGTTTGAGGAAAGTTTTACATCCCTCCATACGGCCGTCTGAGATTATATCTGATCCAAACTCATCACGAAGTACCAGTAGCGGGCCACGCCGGACGATCGAAAACACTCGAATTGCTCTCAAGGAACTACCACTGGCCGAAAATGCGGCAAGATGTGGAAAGGTTTGTAAGGAAGTGTCACACTTGCCGGCAATCAAAAACCAGTCGACACGCAACCTGCGGAGTCCTCCACCGATTGGCGATTCCCCAGCAGCCATGGCAGGACATTTCGATGGACTTCGTCAACAGCCTACCGCGATTAAAGGATCACGACGCTATCTGGGTGGTAGTGGATCGGCTCACAAAACAGCGGCATCTTATCCTGTGCAGCACTATCGTTGATGCCCGCGATCTGGTGGACCTGTTCCTCCCACATGTCTTCTGATTACATGGACTTCCGCGAACAATAACTTCAGACCAAGGCCCTGAATTTGCCTCAGCATTCTGACATCGTCTCTGTGCACGACTGGGAATTGAACCGCAGCTGTCTACCACTTTCCATCCACAGACCGATGGTCAGACCGAACGAATGAACGCTGTCATGGAATAATACTTGCGGTCGTACGTGAACTAACTGCAAGATGATTGGGCTGACTGGTTGCCAATCGCCGAATTCGCATCGAATAACCATACGTTGGAAACGACGGTTGTATCTCCGTTCTTTGTGAACCTCGGCTACGACCCTCACTGGCAATTCCACCTTTCGGCCTCCCTACCCAACCAAGCAGAAGATCAACAAGTGCATTCCGCGGCGAAAGCATTTTCCGAAATTCATGACCACCAGAGGACGGAAATGCCTCGCGCCCAACTCAGCTACCAGGAAACCACGGACACCCATCGCCTCCCCACTCCGGACTATCAGGTGGGAGATATTGTGTGGCTCGACGCTCGAAATTGGAAGACTCGACGACCATCAGCAAAGTTGGATCATCGATGGCACGGCCCATTCAAGATCGCACGCAAGATTTCCTCTCCCGCCTTCTGGTTGGAACTTCACGGCTCGCTGCAGGTACATCCCGTTTGTCATGTGTCCTTACTTGAGCCAGCAGGACAGGATCCACTTCTGGGACAACGACAAACACCGCCTCCTCCGGTGGAAATTGACGGCGAGCAAGAATGGTTTGTGGATTCCATTCTTGATTCTCGAATGTATTGAAGACGACTACAGTACCTTGTTAAATGGACCGGATTTGATCATACGAATTGGAAGCCAGCGAATAACGTCAACGAGCTAGAAGCGGTTACTTGATTCCACAAACAATACCCCCACAAGCCAGGTCCTCTCAAATGAAGCTTCGTGTGAGCTCAGCAATAGGAGGGGGATACTGTCACAGTGTAGGTCTCGGCACTCGGTTATTTCGGTGCTCAGTTTGGGTTTGGTTGTTTGATTTCGGGTGAGAGGAAGGTTCTACTGTTTGATTTCGTTGTTGATGCCGGCACCTCGCTCCAGAGATCTCGATCTTGGAAAGAGTGTTGTCACCTCACTCTGGATGTCTTGATCTTGGATAGGGTGTCGGTTCTGGGCCCCAGTTGAATAAGAGAAGGTTGTATGAGTTGGGCGGTTAGGAGAACAAATATGAGTATGAATACGTATGTGAGTTGCGCGGGTATGAGTAGGAGGACGTATGGGAGTTGCGAGAACTGGGTATATAAGGAGGGCTGTCTCCCTTGTTTTGTCTTCTTCTTCTCTTCATGCAACCTCTTGTATTCTATTCGGAATATCAACCTCGTCGCCGGTTTCTCCGTTTCCTCCGTATCCTCCGTCTCGGCGATGCTCGCCCAGCGCCGCCCATCCCTGTCTGACACATCCGTCTGATGTTGTCCATCCCTGTCCAACACGTCCGTCTGATGCTGTCCGTCTCTGTCTTCCGTTTCCATTCCTGTTTTCCCATTCCTGTTCCCGTTCCCATTCCCTCTTCCCATCTAGTTCCTGCTCCCGCTCCTGTTCCTGTTTCGAATCCATCTGTGTACTTTAGAACCTCCTGCCTGCTGCCATTACACGCAGAGTGTCCCGACACTTGCATTATCCCTTCCGTATGAATTGCTGCAGTGTCTCAAAGCGAGTATCGTTTTCGATGGCCTCAGTACTGCTCTCAACTCACCACAGTCCCTCAATCCCCATTAGAGTGCCGAGTAATGAATAAATTAAAAATATACTAAAAAAAAGATATATTCACCACCGGCATGTGTCCTGCGACACTGGCCACGAAGCCTTTACATCTTTATGTGACGCTTTCCCATCACACCAGTGAGAGGGAGATACATATATAACTACAGGCTGGAATCGGCCTGGTATCCAGGGGAGGCTTCTGGTGAAGCATGGTTGAAATAAGTTTCCTTTCACTTTCTTTTACTCTTTTGCCTAGTCCATGGTTTTCCCATAAGGTTTTACACAGTTATTTATTATTTAGTTAAATTTATCCACCTATTTATATGTATCACGAGTAGAGTCTCGATACAATCCTAAAAGCGTGGCAAGTGTCGAGCAAATCAGCGTGCGACGTGAGGAAGTCGTCAGACAAACAGCCGGGCTAGCTTGTAGTGTTGTGAGGGGTAAAGTAGATGGTATTTTATCATGATGGTCACGCGGTCATGAACTATCATCCCGGAGAGAATGTTTACTCATTACTCGTGTGCAACCTATCGAGATCAGGGCGAGAACAGTAACTGCAGAGAGACTTCTGCGAAGCCATGCGCTTAATCGCGGCTTTTTGGTTGTAGGCCATGTAGGTTTTGCGCTGAATGTCTAGCGGCTCCGCGACCAGCAGCTAGAGTCACCCCTCCATGTGTGACATTGTTAGCGCAGCTCTCAGGGTTGCAGGAAGAGGGACGTTGTACAATAGAACGTGACGAACACCATGGCGAGGAAGTCGAAACGGGGGGGGCAGCGGGAGCCGGTCGAAGCGGAGCGACATGACAGTAACAGCAGATATGCAGTGGGTGATGAATCACTTATGAGAAGTTAGCAATAGTCATTATACATAGTCAATCCTTCGTAGGAGGGGTAGTTAGTAGCCGGGTAAAGGGTATGGGGCATTACCCCCTTTCTTGGCAGCTTCACCTTGTTGCCGCCATCTGAGTGTAGCCATCCTGCTTGTCATCAATTCTACTTTCCGTATAATCATCGTCATTCTGCACGCCACCATCGCCATCACACTCGCCATACCAGGCTCGTCATCGTACTCGCCACTGACATCCTCACCGCCATAGTCGCCAACACTCAGAGAGCTGCGCTAATCGCGTCACAAAGTTCGGCAACATACTGTCAAGTACCTGTCTCCCTAGTCCGTTCTGCTCGACAGGCGACGTAGGGTGGTCTTACTGCGGTATTCATTTGCTATGACGGTATCCTACTTCACCCTTGTCTCTTCACGCCCGCCATGGTATCGTTGCGGTAGTCGGCTTCGCTGTGGCGGTATCCTTCTTCGCCCTTATCTCTTACTAGTTCTTACATGTGGTGGTCACAGCGCCGAGTCATGGAGGTAGAGAGAGAGAGGTTGTGGAGAGAGATAATATGCGACTTCAATCAATTGCGCTCAGTACTACAGACTATATGCGCTCCTCCTCGCCATACCACCCCCATGGGGCTCCCATCTTTCCCTGCTACCGCCAAACGAAAAACAAAAGATAACGCAACAGGAAAAGACCAAAGGAAACGTAACCTCGACGAGCGACCATACAGAAAGGCTCTTGACAACCAGCTCCCTCCGTCAGCCCAGCATACCAGCAGTTTTGTAGATACATCGTCAAAGAAAATTTTTGTAGGAGTGAACAGCGGCAGAGGAGGTAGTGCAATACCAGTGCCTTCCTGGGAAACTCTAGACAGACATCGTCGTATCTTTTTTTTTTTTTTATTTATTCATTACTCGCGTGCGACCTATGGAGATCATGGCGAGGTTATGCACAGTCCGGTGCCTGTCCGCTGTCCGCGCAGTGGCGGCACGTTGCAAGCACCCCTTTGCCCTCCACCCAGGCCTGTCCCCAGAAAGCGTGAAATGACAAAAGAAAGAAGAACTAGTGTGAGAGACAAAGGAAAGAGCAATGGAAAGCAAAAACCCCTCCCGCGCGCAGCCTACTCCGTTTCTGCGGGCGCCATGAAGTCGCGCGTGGGGAGGAAAAGTGGTGTCCCCCGCGGGGGGCGTGGCGGTGGCTGCTGGCACGGCGTTCCAGGCGTTCGCCCCGCTCCCTGCTCCTCCAGCCACTCCCGCACCTCCAGCTCCGACACCGCGCTCACAGCGTCATCCTGCTCCACCTGCGGCACCCGCCTGCCCACGTCCGTGGAT
>Ga0307516_10010386_pt1 | contig 10242 bp, 8 predicted proteins | sample 19_EM_MG_FD_203310 | JGI IMG/M metagenome (GOLD analysis project Ga0307516, IMG submission 203310) | Populus trichocarpa ectomycorrhiza microbial communities from riparian zone in the Pacific Northwest, United States - 19_EM | ecosystem: Host-associated > Plants > Roots > Unclassified | place...
AAAGGTGATGAACTACCACACTTTCGGTCCCCTTTTTGTCTTTTATTTCGTCAAATTTTTACAGCAATAGGACCCAACAAATGAGTTTGGGCCTGACATCTTTCTTGGTGATAAAATGTCTAATGACAACATGATCAATATATATTATCACCTTATTCCCGATAAGATATATCCAAAACTTATCAAAGGAAAATACTATAGCAATCAACTTTTTTCAGTTGTGGCATAACTGAGTTGGGCATCATTGAGGGTTCAATTGGCATTCTATATCATGTGAAATGTCTTGTCCTTTCACTACCCCAACATTGCCCCAATAACTTACATCACACATCAACTTAAACGGTAACTTCTAATTTGGTACTATAACTTTAAGGGCCGTCATTAACTTCTCTTTAAGCAATAAAAAGGCTTTCTCATATTTTTTTTTTATCAAAATGAAATTGGTTTTCCTTTATCAGCAGATTGTTAGAGAAGTCTTCGATAAATCTTCTATAAAACCCGTGTGTCCAAGGAAGCTCCTAATGCCCTTCACTGTCGTTGGAGGTGGAAGTTTCTCTATTACCTCAATCTTAGCTTTGTCTACCTCAGTTCCCTTGGCTAAAACCTTATGCCCCAACATTATACCTTCCTTTACCATTAAATGACACTTCTTCCAGTTCAGTACCAAATTAATTTCTTCACATCGTTCCAAAACCAGGGCTAACTTTGCAAAGCAGTCATCAATTGAAGATCTAAATATAGAAAAGTTATCCATGAAGACATCAATAATTTGCTCAACCATGTCTGAAAAAATGTCTATCATGCACCTCTGAAAGGTGGTTGGTGCATTGCACAACCCAAAAGGCATCTGTCTAAAAGAAAAGGTACCATAAAGGCATGCGAATGTGGTCTTCTCTTAGTTCTCTAGTGCTATGACTATTTGATGGTATCCTAAATAGACATATAGGAAGTAGTAGTACCAATGCATGACCAACCTATCCAACGAATAATCAATAAATAGTAAGGGAAAGTGATCATTACGAGTGGCTTTGTTTAACTTTCGGTAATCCATGCAAATCCTTCACCTAGTCATAGTTCTAGTTGGTATCAATTTATTATCTATATACATCCCTCACCATTATCATTCCTCCTTTCTTCAGTATAACCTGAACAGGACTAACCCATGAACTATAAAAAATTAGATAAATTACTCTAGTATCTAACCACTTTCGAACCTCTTCTCGAACTACCTCTTTCATTGTCGGGTTGAGTCTTCTTTGATGCTCCACCATTGGCTTACCTTTATCTTTTAATAGGATTCAGTGCATACAAAAAAAAAAAGGACTAATACCTTTGATGTTAGCCAATACCCACCTAATAGCTACCTTATGTTTTCTTAGCACCCTCAACAATTTTTCTTCTTCTTCACTAGAGAGTTCTGATGAGATGATAATTTGATAGGTGGAGGCTTCTCCAAGGTATGCATACCAATGGTGCTCAGGAAGAGGTTGGAGTTCCAAAACCGGTGCTTGCTTAATGGTTGAATTTGGCGTTTGAGGTTCTTATCCCAAATCCTTAAAATAACTCATTCGGTTAGGTTCAGAAGAGTCCAACCAAAATGCATAATCTGATATCTCAGCCTCTTCCACCATTGTATCATTAACCAGACATGCCTCCAATGGTTCATTTTTTTGCTTGAACATGTCAATCACTAGGGAGTCTAATGCTTGAATACTAAAACAACTCTCACTTGTGTCTGAATGCTTGAGGGAACTAAACATATTAAAAGTTACATCCTATTCATTCACCCTCAATTGTAGCTTTCCTTTCTATACATTTATCAATGCCTGTCCAGGGGCTAGGAATGCCTGGCCTAGCGGGATAAGAATTTCATTAACCTCCTCTATGTCTAGAATTATGAAGTCAGTTGGGAAGATAATTTTTCCTACTTTCACCAAACAATCTTTAATTATTCCTCTTGGGTGATTTAGTGAACCGTCCGCTAATTGTAATGTCTTGTGGTTGACCTTGCTTCACCTAAACCAAGCTTTTTGAATATAGACAACGGTATATGATTAATACTTGCACCTAAATCACATAAAACTTTTTCAAATATAGCATTTCCAATGGAACAAGGTATTGTAAAAATCCCTGGATCTTAAGTTTAAGAGGCAATTTCTTTTGCAAAATTGCACTACACTTTTTCATAAGAGAAAAGTCTCATATTCCTATAATTTCCTCTTGTTTGACAAGATGTCCTTCAAAAATTTCACATAGCTTGACATTTGATCAAGAGCATCTATAAAGGGAATGTTAATATGCAATTTTTTAAACACATCAAGAAATATAGAAAATTGCTTATTTAGTTTATTCTTTTTGATTCGCTGAGGAATTGTAACTCTTGGTATCATCTCCTATGGTGGCTCAAGTAAAGTTTCTGATTTCTCCATGCTTAGAGGAAGGTTGGCCGATTGTGCTTCTTGATTTTTTGTGCTGGAATTTTTGCTAACAATAACCAATTCTATTCCTTTCCACTTCTTAAGGTTATGGCCTTGCACTCCTCTTTTTGGTTAACTTCAATTGTGCTTAGCAAGTTGCCTTGTTGTCTACCCGTGAGCATGTTGGTTAGTTGACCAACTTGAACTTGAGGCTGTTTGATTTTGGAGATTGATGTTGATTTCAGTCATGAATCAACTAGTGTTGTTTGCCATTTGTGTCATAACCTCTTCAAGTGTTGACTTCTCCTTTAGTGATTCACATGATGATGGAATAGATGAATATTATTAATAATGCTGATGGAAAAAAAAAACCTATTGGTAAATTACAATGACATTTACCAACATAATATTTTCATTTGTATTTACTGATGGAAAATTTATGTCGGTCAATACCAAGGGAATTACGTAGATTTGAAAATAAAGAAATGAAAAAAAAATTGTGTCATTATTACAAACAAAATTACTGAGAAAATATACCCGTCGATAATACTCATCGGTGAATCCGTCGGTAAGGTTTAAGTTATAACCTCACAAATGACGCCCCTTTCCCACATTTCTTGTTTTTCTTCCTTTTATTTTGTAGAAAACAACACACAATACCCCATATTTTGTCACAAATCAAGCTCTCATCATCATAAATCCAACCACTCTAACACTTAGTCTGTCAGCATCTATGTCCTGGTTCAATTGTTTTTTTAAGATTAGCCACATTTCTTTCCTTCAATTTTATGCCAAATTAACACCTGGTGTTTACATATTGTGTTTTGTATTTGATAAAAATTGATCATGCCAAACATTGCTTTATTAAAAAATGGGCTCAACCTAGCCATACGGGATAGGCTTCCTGGCCCAAAGACCCAAACTCATAAACACGATCCAAAACAAAAAAACAAATGAAGATCAAAGAGGAAACATATTTAAATTCATACACTGTTTTGATTAATTTTAGTCCCTTGAACTTTCATTTTCTTGTAATTTCACCCCTTATTTCATCCAATTAAGCTTGTAAAAATTAAATCTAGTCCTTCAAAATTTTAATCTTTTCAATTAATTCCAAATTAATCTTCCAAACTTATTTTTTCACGAATTAAGTCAACAATAAAATTAATTTGACCCATTAAAAGTCTAATTAAATCCTTACACTTAATTAATTCTTTTGATTTCAGCTTAAATTAATTTATAAACTTAATTAAACCTTTAATTATACCTATGATTAAATCAAATCAACCTATTAAAAATCTAATTAAGTCCTTAGAATTAATTTTTATGCAAATTCATCTAATTTTATAAGTTAACCTTGAATTTGCACTGCTTTTCACATTTAGATACTTCAATGGTGCAATCGAGTTTCTAAAAAAAGTCAAAGATCCAATTTGGTCCCTCCATCTCTCATTTATGCATGTATATCATTCTTTGACCTGTTCTTGCCAACCAAGTGACTTGTCTTCTTGTACTTTTTTTTTCAACATTTGTTTTTCATTTTTTCTTATTTTTATTTAAAAGAAAAGGATAGTTATGACACATAATTCTAATTGGAAACCATTGTAGGTAAGTGACCCAATTTACATACATGTCATTACTTATTCTTCTCTTATTATATAAAAATTCCAGTGCCTTATGGTCATAATATAATACAAATTAACTCCTTACAAATCAAATAATTCTCCCACTTTTTAAGAGTTTAAAAAACAACATAAAACTCTTTGTCGTGTGTGGACCACTTTAACCTAACATCACTTAACTTCTCATTAAAAAATACCACGAGTCTCTTCTTTTGGGATAGATATCCACCAGTCCCGACACCATAAGTATCACATTCAACCTTAAACAGTTTGTCAAAATCTGGAAGTGTCAAAACCAGAGCATTACTTAATTTTTCTTTTATCACCATATGATAATGAGTATCACAATGACTATTATCACCATATGATAATGAGTGATTCTAAGTCGTCAGGTGTGAGTCTACCATAACTAGATGAGGATCTACTCTAGACAAAATAGGTGGATCGCCTAACAAAAATATTTATGGACTAGTGGGATAGGTTAAGGCCCAAGAGAAGGTTTGGTCGCGTTAGGCTAAAATAATGTTTCAAAAGAGCTATAACTTTTAATCCGACTGTTGAATCAAGCTCAAATTTTTACAAGAGTTTTTGGAGGTTGTTTTCTGTATAATAGTCATTATGTCGCTATGCGAACCATGAATCTTTAGATATAAAAAATCTCATTGAGGACCCCTGGTTATGCAATTTTTTATGTTTTCCTTTTTTATTTTAAGATTTCTTGCTTTTTTTAGATTTTATGCTTCTTTTCTTTGTAATTATAGATTTTTGTTTTTGTTTTTTAGTTATGATAGGGTTTCTGGCTTATTTAAGGTTTTATAAACCTCCTAGTGAAGCGAATTTCATTATCATTATTTTTAGAGAGAATAAATTTCTGAATTTAGAGCTCACACTTACAGCTCGTTTCGACCATTTAAAATATTATGTGCTCTTTATTTAATTGTTGTCTTTAACTTCTGCCTGCATTATAATGCCTTCATAAACATTGCATGAATCTACCTAGTTTCTCGTGCCTCTATTTGCATCTCAAGTTTTGAACTAATTATTGTAATGAAAGCCTTTCCCTCTACTTTAGAAGCTTTAGGGTTGGATTCTCCATTCAAAGGTATAAAAGTATAATTCATATCATTCTTTCTAATCTTGTACAAATTATCTCTAACCAAGTGTTTAGCATCCACATCATATTGCCAAGGCCTACCAAAAATTAAACTATAAGCAACTATGAGACTGTTTGGAAACACGGTACAACCCGCGTTTCTAAAAAATTTGATTTTTTTTTACTTAAAATTAATATTTTTTTTTTTAATTTTTGGATTGTTTTGATGCGCTGATATCAAAAATGATTTTTTAGAAATGAAAAGATATCATCTTGATGTATTTCTAAGTGAAAAACACTTTGAACCGCAACCGTTACCACAATCTTAAACAGACCCTATATCTACCGCATCAAAATACATCTCACCCTTATACTTCCTAACCATATAGTTATGGTTTTAGCAACATCTTCCTAACCACATAGTATATCTCTCATCATCATCATTATATTTATACAATTTTTCTTTATCACACCTATCAGATTCACTTAGCTTGCCCTCGTCGTTAGAGGGTTCTAGCTTATACTGTCATTCAATCAGATTGACCAATTTCTATCTTCTATAATAACTGGAATGGTGTCCTGGTTCTTCATATGTAAAAAATTTATCTATCATTAGCATCTCATAAGGGTTATTCAGTTTGTTTATTTCAACTTGTTTTTTCAAAGTCTTATCAAGTCTAATAGTATCGGGCCTTACTAGAGTTGGCCTTGATGGTTATACTGTCTTCCTCTTATCAGTAAGATCAAATCTACGTGTCTTATTATATTGCCTTCTAGAAAGATCATACCTATCAAATCTAATATTGTTACCAATTTCATTAGCATATCAACCTTTAACTCCGTATTTCTCGCCTTAAAGAGCGTAAAAAACATTTGTACTCCAATCTTATATTGCATTGCTGGTTTTAACCCTCTCATAAACCTTACAACCTACTGATTCTCCATCTCTTAGAGCTTGTTACGTTCTGTTAGTTTTTGAAATTCAACGGTGTACTCACTAACAAATTTAATACCTTGTGAATAATCCTAGTATCTTTGAAACAAATAATGCTCATAATTATGATGAAGGAATCTCTCGTGCAACAATTGCGTTATATATATCTATGATGTAATAGGTTGTCTCTCTTCTCTTAATTGTGTATCTGTCTAATGTTTCCACCAGGAAGAAGCTCCACCTATCAAGTTATATGCAACCAATTTCACCTTTTTCTATCTTAAGAAACTTAAGTACTCTTTAACCCTATCATATTCAGTGATCTAATCAAGGAATTCTTCTATGTCCAGATCTCTATTGAATGTCAAGATTTCTATCTTAATGCAAAATCATGTGTTTGTTGCAGTGGTTTGTCTTAGAATGCTAAGGCTCTATGACCCCTATTAAATTCGTCTCCACCAAAAACTTCCACATGGACAACCGATTGTCTAAGTGAAGCTTCAGGAATAAGTCTGGGATTTGGCTACGTCAAGGTAAGTCTCTAAGCAAGTTTCTCTTTTCTTCATGATTCATGTTTGTGTTACCCATTAGCTGAGCTAGATCTGCTATGGTTTACTCTAAACAATTAAACCTCTATTCCAAATAATCTAGTTTTTGCTTATAAGCATGCACAGTGCCAAGAAAGCCTTCATTCCTCTATCGTGGAGTGAGTTGCTACCATCTTTATCCATAAAAAAGCCAACCTGATCTATTATAAATTGACAAGGCATATAGCTTGGATAAACAGAACAAGGTAAGGTTATTCTCAAGGTAGCTATTTGTTATTCTCAATTGTCTGAAATTGATTTCAATGAAGTTTTTTCATTGGTAGCTTGTTTTGATATTGTTAGAGAAATTATTTCAATTATAGCTCATAAGGGGTAGTTGTTATACCAACTTGATATAAAGTCAACCTTTTTAGATAGCGAGTTGAAGGAAGAAGTCTATGTAGAGCAACCGTAAGATTTTGTTGTTAGTGGAAAAGAAGATAAGGTGTGTTTGCTGAAGAAGATATTATATGGGTTGAAACAAGCTTTGAGAACTTGATACAACCAAATTGACAATTACTTCTTTCAACATGGATTTGAGAGAAGCATAAGTTAGCCTACTTTGTATGTGAAGAAAAAAAGGAGAGAATGATGCTCTTATTGTTGCATTATATATTGAAGATTTAGTGATTATGAGCAGTAATGGAAGATGGATTGAAGATTTAGTGATTATGAGCAGTAATGGAAGATTTTAAGAAAGAAATGATGAGAAGATATGGGATGAATGAGATGAGGCTGGTACATCATTTTTTCAATATTCACTACAAGATTTAACAGTTTTACCGACGAAAATGCTCCGTCGGTGAATCTTTCGTCGGTAATTTTTTGTCCGTCAGCAAATCCGTTGGTAATAAAAAATAAATTTATCCGCTTCATTTCATCGGTATATCCATCGGTAATAATATTTTTTTATTACCAACAGAATTACCGATGGAATTTCCGTCGGTAATTATTTAAAAACATTTTAAAAAAAATCATTTTATAAAATTATAAAATAATTAAATTAACATAAATTAACACTGTATAATATATACAAAAAATTCTTGGAAAAAAGAATAAGAAAATCAACTCAAACAAATTTGCAATAAATAAATAAAACAGAAAAATAAATTCAACTAAAAAAATTCATATGAAAAAAATGAAGTTGCAATTGCTAAAAATTTAAAAATCCTATAAATAAATCAACTAAAAATTGATCTCATATGAAAAAAAAAAAAATCTCACAACAACATTTATACAATTATTAAGAACAAAAACAATTAAAAATAAAATAAAAAATAAATATAGTGAAAAAAATCATGAAAAAAGAAAAAAGAAAAATCTTACCTTAATGTAGTTGCAAGTGAAGCTAAGGAGAGAAAAAAAATTTCGTTAAGCATATTAATTAAAAAAAAAACTAAGAGGATAAAAGAAGAAAGAAGAAGAAGACATACCCAAGCATGGAGGAAAAGAGAAGGAGATGAGGAGAGAAAAGAAGAGAAAGAAATAGATATTGATGTTTTTTACATATAGTGAAGAAGAAGAAGAAGAAGAAGAAGAAGAAGAAGTAGAAGAACAAGAACAAGAAGAAGAATAATAAGAAATGAGTTTGTCTCTTGTGAAATAAGGGGATTCAGGCTTTTTATTGGGGCGCGTTACCAACGGATTTAGCGACGACTTTACCGACGAATAATTGAATATTAATATTTTTTAATTATTCCGTCGGTAATTCCATCGGTAATATTTAATTTAAATTTTCAATTTCGTAAAAAGTTTTCAGAAACCGCCAACAATTACCGATGATTTTTCAATTCGTCGGTGATTCCGTCTGTAATATTTAAATGAAAATTTTAAATTAATTGAATTTTTTCAGAAAACCGCCAAATAACACTGACGACTTTTCAATCCGTCGGTGATTTTGTCCATAAAGAACAACAATTAACAGTGCAATTGGAAAGTGAACAGTTTTGGAGCTCTCTGGAAAATACCGATGGAAAACTCCGTCGATGATTCCTTTTGTAATTGACATGATGAACAGTGTTCACAGTTTACCGACGGAATTTTCCGACGGATTTTACCGATGGAAAATTCCGTCGGTAATTCTGTTGGTAAACTGTGACACGTCATCATTTTTTTTTGCTTTGTTTTAAATTTTTTTCCCACGGTAATTCCCTCGGTATATACCGAGGGAATATTTCCGTCGGTAAAATCTCTCGGAAATTTACCGACGAAAATATTCCCTCGGTATTTCCGTTTGTATTTATTAATTTAAGATGATATAGGTGTCTTCAATTGTCAAAAGAAGTTTGTTGAAAGAATTCTAAAAATACTCAGAAGATTTGGCTGCAAACTTGTTAATGTGCCTTTGATAGTGAATGAAAAGTTAATGAAAGATGATGGAGAAAAAAAGGTGGATGCTATTTTTAATAGATGTTTGGTTGGGAATTTATTGTATTTTAGCTACAAGCCAAATGTAATGTTTGCAGCAAGTTTACTTTATAGGTTCATGAAATCTCCAAGTCACTTTCATCTTGGAGCTGCTAAAAAGGCACTTAGATACATTCAATACATTATGGAGCATGGAATCAAATTTGATTGAATTTCTCAGTTTTGTGATTGGGATGGATGTACTGATGATATGAGAAGTACTTCAGGCTATGCCTTTTCTATTGGTTTAGGAGTGTTCGGTGTTTGAAGAAGCAACAATTAGTGGTTGGATTATTTATGAAGTTGAATATGTTGCAATTGATTTAGGTACTCAACAAAGCTATTTGGTTTAGAAGAATTATGAAGGATGTGGGTCAAGAGCAAGAAGAAGTTCGCTTCTGAAGAAACTACAACATTTTTTTAGTGGTAGTAAATCAGCTATAGAAATGGTAAGGAATCCAGTTTTTCATAGTAGAACCAAGCACATTGCACTTAAAACATTATTTCATTCGTTAAGCAACTGAGTTGTGTTCATGGAGTCAACAGGGTTGGCTAGTTTTACAAACAGCAACAAATTAGTGAAGAAAAAACGAAGGAAATATAATCAACCAGCACTGATGATTCTTTTAAGTAGCTCGCTTTGTTATGTTATAAAATGGCTGGCCTTGCTAGATGTGAAAATATTCGTCTTAAGAAATTGCCTATCCAACACCACAATCAGTCTACTGGTACTGCGCGCTACGTTCCACTACTGAGGCAAACGATGAGGTAAACTCTTGCCTTGAAGTTTTTTGGTTGATGAAATTAACATGCATAATTGACGGATAGTCATCACTACAGAGAGCTAGGGGAAGTACCGTGGCCTTTGGGCACCCAAGAAGTGTATGACGCTGCATCAAGACTTGAAGCTCAGTTCAAAGAATCAATCATTTACTTTGACACTAACGAATACTGATACTAAAAAAAACTTTACATATGTGAGCTGCGTGATTTATGTTAAAGAAGCATGGAAGTCAATTAACTGGCGCAAAAGAAATTGAAATTGGTCTCGACCTACTGCTTTGGTAAAAATACCAGCTGAACATCTTAGAAATATGGCGATTGCAATGTGTTCTGCGCACATAGTTGTTTCTCTCTTTTTCCCTCTCATTCGGTGGTGTTTGAAGCTGGAATCATGACCTGA
>Ga0307516_10010387_pt1 | contig 10241 bp, 10 predicted proteins | sample 19_EM_MG_FD_203310 | JGI IMG/M metagenome (GOLD analysis project Ga0307516, IMG submission 203310) | Populus trichocarpa ectomycorrhiza microbial communities from riparian zone in the Pacific Northwest, United States - 19_EM | ecosystem: Host-associated > Plants > Roots > Unclassified | place...
GTCAGGCGGACCAAACGTTTTCGCACCCACATCCATCCAGGCGTGGTTCACGCCTGTTCAGGTGTGGAGCGGCGGGACCCACATCTCTTTCGCGCGACACCGCGCCTCGGTGATCTGCCGCTTGTGGCCCAGCGCGAAGGTGGCGGTGAGAAACACCCGCAGGTCTGCCTCGTAGCTGCCCTCATCCGGCGCCGAAATGTGCGGGTCCGCCTTGGTGGCCGAGGCAACCGCTGGTCGTCGCCGGCTCGCCCGGTCAGCTCGACTTGACCTCGGTGCGCAGCACCCGGATCACCCCGATCGAGCCCGGCATGATGACCCAGATCGCGGTCGCGACGGCGAACTGTGCCCACTGTTCGGCGGTCACCTGGTGGACGTACAGCGCGGCCTGGGCCTTGTCGAGGTCGAGCCACGGCGCGACGTCCTTGAGGCCGGACACCGACGAGAAGAGCAGGTTCGACAGGTTCGGCACCACGTAGAAGAACACGATCGCCACCGCGGTGATCAACAGCGCCATGCCGTACGCCAGGCCTTGAAGCAGACCGACGATCAGCACCACCGCGATGTCGCGGTAGCTCGCCAGGCCGAACGACCAGCTTCCGTTGCCGTCGCGCAGCGCGATGCCGAGCGCGTTGCCGATCGCGGCCGAGCCGAAGCCGACCAGGATGACGAGGACGCCGAGCAGCAGCGTCGCGGACAGCTTCGCCAGCAGGACGCGTTTGCGGTTCGGTTCGAGCGTGAAGGTGAGCAGGCCGGTGCGTTGGCTCCACTCGCTGCTCACGGTCAGGATCCCGACGATCGGCAGCAGGATCCGCTCCGGGGACTGGGTGAAGTTGACCAGCTGGCTGTAGGTCAGATTCTTCGGGTCGGCCAGGATCAGCACGCCGGTCACCACCAGCGGCGTCGCCGCGAAGATCGCGATCAGCAGCCACCGGCCGGCCCGGGTGTCAAACAGCTTGCGGAGTTCGGCCCGCAACTGCCGGCGGAACGGTACGCCGGGACGGCCGGTCAGGACCGGTCGGGTGGGTCCGGGCTCGATCGTCTGGGTGGTCATCGGCGGGCACCTTCGGTTGAGTCCGGGCGTGCGTGGTCGGCGGTAAGGCGGAGGAACAGCTCTTCCAGGCCACCCTCCGAGGCGGTACGCAGCTCGGAAAGGACGACGCCGGCGGTCATCGCGGCCTGGGCCGCCTGCTCGGTCGGCGCCGAGGTGAGATAGCCGCCCTCGGCGGCCGGGGTGTGCTCGATGCCGGCGTGGTGCAGAGCCGCGGACAACGCCCGCGCGTCGGCGGCGCGTACCAGCGTGCCGCCGGCGGTGGCGAGCAGGTCGCTCTTGCTGCCCCGGGCCACGATGGTCCCGCCGCCGATGACCACCAACTCGTCGGCCACCACCTCGACCTCGTGCAGCAGGTGCGAGGAGAGCAGCACGCTGCCGCCCCGGTCGGCGAAGCCGCGCAGCAGGCCGCGCATCCAGTGGATGCCCGCCGGGTCCAGGCCGTTGGCCGGCTCGTCCAGGATCAGCACCTGGGGATCGCCGAGCAGGGCGTGCCCGATGCCGAGCCGCTGCCGCATGCCCAGCGAATAGCCGCCGGTGCGCCGGCCCGCCTCGGCCGACCTCAGGCCGACGGTCTCGACGATCTCGTCCACCCGCTTCTCCGGCAGGCCCAGCACGGTGGCGCCGAGATGCAGGATCTCCCGACCCGTACGCCCGGCGTGCTGTGCCGAGGCGTCCAGCAGCACGCCGGCGTGCCGGCCCGGGTTGGGCAGCCGCCGGTAGTCGAGGCCCAGCACCGTGCTGCGACCGGCGGTCGGCGGCGTGAGCCCCACCATCATCCGCATCGTCGTTGATTTGCCGGCACCGTTGGGTCCGAGGAAGCCGGTGATCGAGCCCCAGCGCACGGTGAAGTTGACGTCGTCGACGGCCAGGTGCCGGCCGTAGCGTTTGGTCAGCCCGACGACCTCGATCGCGTTCTCGCTCATCGCCGCCGGCCCGGGCGGAGGCCGGTCCGTGAACGCGCCAACCCCCGTCGGCTTGACGCTTTTCCGTCGATCCTCATGTCGCCGAATCTAGGCGGTGCGGCTCGGGCTGTAGTCAGCGCTGAACGGCACCCGCGGTACGCAAATCCGCGTAGGCGCGTTGCCGCACCGTACGGACGTCAGTTCCGCGGTCGCGATCCGGCAGCCGTACCGCGGGCGCAGGACGGCGGTCCTGCGCTGATCAGGCCGCGCCTCACTTCGGCACGGTCAGGCCCGCCCGTACGGCGATCACCACGAGCTGGGCGCGAGACCGGGCACCCAGCTTGAGCATCGCCCGGCTCACGTGGGTCCGTACCGTCGCCGGGCTGACGAAGAGCGCGGCGGCGATCTCCTCGTTGGACGAGCCGGTCGCCACCCAGGCGACCATCTCCCGCTCCCGGTCGGTCAGCTCGTCCAGGCTCAGGTCGAGCGCCGGGTCGACGGCGGACTGCTGGGCGAAGAGCGAGACCACGCGGCGGGTCACCGAGGGCGACAGCAGTGCCTCGCCGTCCGCCACCACGCGTACGGCCCGGGCCAGTTCCTCGGGCGCCGTGTCCTTGAGGATGAAGCCGGCCGCTCCGGCCTGCAGCGCGACGAAGACGTAGCGGTCCACCTCGAACGTGGTCACCACGATGACGCGCGTGTCGACGAGCGCCGGATCGGCCCGGATCTGCCGCAGCGTCTCCAGCCCGTCCATGCCGGGCATCCGGATGTCGAGCAGCAGGATGTCCGGGCCGAGACGCTTGAGCAGCCGGATCGCCTCCGGGCCGCTGCTCGCCTCGCCGATCACCTCCATGTCGTCCTCGCGGTCGATCAGCGCTCGCAGGCCCATCCGGACCAGCTCGTGGTCGTCGGCCAGCGCTACCCGGATCATGCGGATCCCTTCGCCATCGGCAGGCGGGCCTCGACCCGGAAGCCGCCACCGTCGCGTGGTCCGGCGGTGATGCTGCCGCCGACCGCCTCGACCCGCCGGCGCATCCCGGCCAGCCCTCGGGCCGAGCCGTGCGGCTCGGGCGAGCCGCCGCGCCCGCGATCCTGTACCCGGATCACCAGCGATTCCTCATCCTGTTCGACGGTCACCTCGGCGGTCGTCGGCCCGGCGTGCCGAAGCACATTCGTCAGCGACTCCTGCACGACCCGGTAGGAGACGACGTCGGCCTCGGCGTCGGGGCTGCGGACCAGATCGCAGATGTCCAACCGCACCGGGAGCCCGCCGGCCCGGACCTGATCCACCAGGTCCACCAGGCCGGACAGGCCTACCCGGTCGCGCGCCTCGACCGGGGCCGGGGCCGGCTCCGCGACGGGTTGGGCCGCCGTCGCCGAACCGAGTTCGTGGTGGAATGTGTCGAGCATGCCGCGCAATGCGGCCAGCGACTTCGAGCTGGTCGTCTGGATCGCCTCGAGCGAGCGGCGGGCCTGTTCGGGCTTCGTCTCGAAATCCAGCAGCGCGACGCCGGCCTGCATCGCCACCAGGGCGAAGCCGTGCCCGGCCACGTCGTGCACCTCGGCGGCGAGCTTGACCCGTTCCTCCATGGCGCCCTGCGCGATCAGGTGCCGGCGAGTGCGCTCCCGCCCCACCGCGACCGTCTGCACGAGCGTGCCGAGCAGCCACGGGACGATCAGCCAGCCGGCCCAGGCGAGCGCCAGTGCCCACGGCAGATCCACCTCGCTGGCCAGCCGGACGTAGATCGTGCCGGAGGTCACCACCGCCGCGGCACCGCAGATCAGCAGCGACGGCCCGAACCGGCGTCGGCGGCCCACCGCGTACATGGCGACGACACTGCACAGTTGGACCGGTCCGTACGGGTATCTCAGGAGCAGGTACCCGTCGACCAGGAGCAGGACGATGACCAGCGACGGCAGCGGCGAGGTGGGCAGCAGTGTCACGGTGAGCGTGACCGCAGCGACGATCAACAGACCGCCCCACACGTCCAGACGCCGGATCTCGTGTGGCCCGTTGACCTGGGGGATCTGCGCCATCCGCGCGGCGACGAGCACGACGAGGCCCAGGCCCAGGCCGACCGCGAGCCGGACCGGCGAGGACCGGACGCGCGGCGCCGCCCAGGGATCTCCGCCGTCCACGGCCGGTGCGTGGGTCATGCCTTGATGTTACGGGGACCACCGTGGAGGGCCGCGTTGACGCCGCGTCCGCGCTCGCGTCCACCCGTTACCCTCGGGCGTTGTGATATCTGAGCTGGCTAACATCGTGGCGGCGGCGGTCTCGGCGATCGCGGTCATCGTCACAGCCGTCTTCGCGGTACGCCAGCTGCGCTCGGCGCAGACCGCCAACCACACGCTCGTCGCGATCGAGCTGCTGACCCGGGACCGGTCCAGCGACGAGTTCATGCGCGCCGAGGACTTCGTGCTCAACGAACTGGCCGCCCGCTTTCCGCCGCCCGGCGTCAGCGTCAGCGACCTGCCGCCCGACGCGCGTCATCAGGTGACCCGACTGTCCATGTACTACAACGGACTGGGCCAGATGCTCGCGTTCGCGGCCGTCGATCCCCGGCTTCTGATGGGTACGGTCAGCTACCGCAGCCGGCAAGCCTGGCGCGCCCTGGAGCCGTACATCCTGGCCGAGCGCGCCCGGCGCGGCCAAACGTACCTGTCCCACTTCGAGCACCTCGTACACATGTCCACGCACAACCCGTGGACCACCGCCGTACGCAAGCTCGACCTGCAACGCTTCGACAACTACCCCGCCGAACTCGGTCTGCGGGATGGTTCGCCCGCAGCGCTCACGTCCCGGCAACCGACCACATAGCTCGCTCAGAGCATGATCCGTGGGCGGTTCCGGGCCGGCGGCAATTCGCCGGAGCCGCGGCGGATCAGGGCGGTCGGGATCCAGAACTCGCGCGGTGGCTGGGTGTCGCCGTCGATCCGGTCGAACAGCGCCCGCGCGGCCGTCGTGCCGATCAGCATGGGGTCCTGCGCGATCACCGTGACCGCTGGTTCGAGCAGGTCGGCCAGGGGGAAGTCGTCGAAGCCGACCAGTGCGACGTCGCGGTGCAGCCGCAGCCGACGCAGCGCCCGGAGTGCGCCGATGGTGACGAGGTTTTGGCTGGTGAACAACGCCGTCGGGGCCTCGTCGCTGCGGAACAACGACATGGTCGCGCTCTCCGCCGCCGACGAATGATGCAGCTCGTGGGTGGCGAACGGTTCCAGTCCGGATTCCGCGAGCGCCTCGAGATAGCCCTGGTACCGGCTGCGTTCGGTGGCGATTCGGGATTGGTCACCGAGAAAGGCGATCCGCTGGTGCCCGTGTCCGATGAGGTGCCGTACGGCCTCGGTCGCGCCGGTCACGTTGGTCGCCAGCACCGAGTCGGCGGGAAAGCCGGCGGCGGGACGGTCGACGAAGACCACCGGCGTGTCCCCGGGCAGTTCCATCGCGAGGTAACTCTGGTCGTCGCCGGCCGGTACCACGATCAGGCCGTCCGCGTTGCGCTGCGCGAAAGCCCGGATCAGTTCCCGCTCGCGCTGCGGATCTTCATCGAGACTGCCGGTCAGCACGTGTACGCCACGGCGACGGGCCTCGTCCTCGACCGCGCGGTGCAGCGCGGCGGAGAACGGGTTGCCCACATCCTCGACCAGCAGACCGATCGTACGGGTGCTCCGGTCGTTGCGGCGCAGCATGCTCGCGCCGATGTGTGGCCGGTAGTTCAGCGATTCGACCGCGGCCTGGACCCGGGCGGCCAGTTCCGGCGCGACTGAGGTCTCACCGTTCACGACCCGAGAGACGGTCTTCAGGCTGACGCCGGCCGACCGTGCCACGTCGTTCATGGTGGGCCGGGTGGCCCGCTCACCCTCGCTGTGCAACCCGCGCCTCCCCGATGCCTGCGTGTGATTGTGGTTCATCGCGAAATGTGATCGCTCCGGACAACGTTGTCAAGTGCCAGGTGAGGTAGACATCACATCTCTTTGTCCAATTCCTATGGACTCGTCCGGGTCGGGTAACGATCTGGAAACTAGCTGTTGACAGCTCGCTCCCCCTCTGGTCGGCTACGTCAAGACAACGTTGTCTGAGACGATCGCCACATAGGCTTGGAGAAAGACATGAGCGAGTTCACTGCGCCTTGGCGCCGACGCGCCGGCGCTGCGTTTGCCACCGGATGTGCCCTGCTGCTGCCGCTCGCCACGGCCGCCTGCAGCAAGAACGATTCCGGCTCGGGCGGGGGCAGCAAGCCGGTCGTCGGTCTGATCACCAAGACCGACACCAACCCGTTCTTCGTCAAGATGAAGGAGGGTGCGCAGCAGGCGGCCAGTCAGGCCGGCGTCACTCTGCAGACCTTCGCCGGAAAGCAGGACGGCGACAACGAAGCGCAGGTGCAGGCCATCGAGAACCTGATCTCGGCAGGCGCGAAGGGCTTCCTCATCACACCCAGCGACTCCAAGGCGATCGTGCCGTCGATCGACAAGGCCAAACAAGCGGGGCTTCTGGTCATCGCGTTGGACACCCCGACGGATCCGGCCAACGCGGTGGACGCCACGTTCGCGACCGACAACTACCAGGCCGGCACGCTGATCGGCCAGTGGGCCAAGGCAAAGTTCACCAAGGACGGCAAGACAGCCAAGATCGCCATGCTGGACCTGAACGCGAACGGAGTGTCCGTCGACGTGCAGCGTGACCAGGGCTTCCTCCAGGGTTTCGGCATCGACGTGGCCGACCAGACGAAGATCGGTGACGAGAAGGACCCGCGGATCGTCGGGCACGACGTCACGAACGGTGCCGAGGACGGCGGCCGTACCGCGATGGAGAACCTGCTGCAGAAAGATCCGTCGATCAACCTGGTCTACACGATCAACGAGCCCGCCGCGGCCGGTGCCTACCAGGCGCTCAAGTCAGCCGGCAAGCAGAAGGACGTGACGATCGTGTCCGTCGACGGTGGCTGCCCGGGTGTCGACAACGTCAAGGCCGGCGTCATCGGCGCGACCTCGATGCAGTTCCCGCTCAAGATGGCCTCGCTGGGTGTCGAGGCGATCGCCAAGTTCGCCAAAGACGGCACGAAGCCGGCCGCCACCTCGGGCAAGACCTTCACCGACACCGGCGTCCAGCTGATCACCGACGCGCCGCAGACCGGTGTGGACGCCAAGGACTCCACCTGGGGCAAGGCAAATTGCTGGGGCTGAGCCAAGCATGAGACCGTCCGTTGTCTGAGGAGAAACAATGTCATCCAAGTCTCCACCTGACGGCGCGCACCGGGTCGCGACCGCCGCCACCGAGCCGGAGCCCGCCCCGGACTTCGAAAGCGGCCACGACGACTCGCTCGGCCTGCGCGTGCAGCATGTGTTGCACGGCAATCCGGTGCTCGGTCCGCTGGCCGTGCTGCTCGTCGCGATCGTCGCGTTCTCGTTGGTGAACACCCGGTTCTTCTCTGCTCCCAACCTCTCACTGGTCCTCGCCCAGGTGACCGTCATCGCGGTGTTGGCGTTGGGCCAGACCTTGATCATCTTGACAGCCGGCATCGATCTGTCGGTGGGTGCGGTCGCGGTGTTCTCGTCGATCCTGATGGCCAACTTCGCCACCAAGCTGGGCATGCCCGGCGTCCTCGCGCTGATCCTCGGCCTGATCTGCGGCACGGTGATGGGCGCGATCAACGGATTCCTGGTGACTCGGATCAAGCTGCCGCCGTTCATCGTCACGCTCGGCACGCTGACCATCTTCTTCTCGCTCAACGCGGTGGTCAGCCAGAGCGAGACGGTCCGCGGCTCGGACATGCCGTCGCTGATGACCTGGACGGGTACCACGATCCCGATCGGCGGATTCCGGCTGACCTACGGGTCGCTGATCATGCTGGCGTTGTTTGCGTACTTCTTCTACGCGCTGCGTTCCACGGCGTGGGGAAAGCATGTGTACGCGACCGGCGACGACGTCGAGTCGGCGCGCCTCGCTGGTATCCGTACCAGCCGGGTGTTGTTCTCGGTCTACACCGTCGCCGGTCTGCTCTATGCGGTGGGGGGCTGGATCCTGATTGGACGCCTCGCATCGGCCAGCCCGAACGTCGGCGTCGACTACAACCTCGACTCGATCACCGCCGTCGTGCTCGGCGGCACCAGCCTGTTCGGCGGTCGCGGCAGTGTGCTGGGCACGTTGATCGGCGCACTGATCGTCGGTGTGTTCCGCAACGGCCTGCAGCTCGGCGGCGTCGAGGTGGTGTGGCAGGGCTTTGCGATCGGCCTGCTCGTGCTGGTCGCGGTCTCGCTGGACCAGTGGATCAGAAAGGTGAAGACCTAGTGACGACGACCACGACGACCACGACGCCGGTTCTGCAGGCGAAGGGCCTGACCAAACGGTACGGGCGGGTCATCGCCCTGGAAAGCGGGGATCTCGAGCTGTATCCCGGCGAGATCCTCGCGGTGATCGGTGACAACGGCGCCGGCAAAACCAGCCTGATCAAGGCGTTGTCGGGTGCGCTCATCCCGGACAGCGGAGAGATCTTCCTGGACGGCGTACCGGTGCACTTCCGCAGCCCGATGGAGGCCCGCGAGGTGGGGATCGAGACGGTCTATCAGACGCTCGCGGTGTCGCCGGGTCTGGATATCGCCGACAACCTGTTCCTCGGCCGGGAGGAACGCAAACCCGGTGTGCTCGGCTCGGTGTTCCGGATGCTCGACCGCAAGCGCATGCGTGAGGAGGCCCGGCGGCACATGTCCGAACTGGGCATCGGCACGCTGCAGAACATCGGTCAGGCGGTGGAGTCGCTGTCCGGCGGTCAGCGTCAGGCGGTTGCGGTGGCTCGGTCCGCCGCCTTCGGCAGCAAGGTGGTGATTCTGGACGAGCCGACCGCGGCGCTCGGCGTCAAGGAGAGCAACCGGGTGCTGCAGTTGATCCGCGACGTCCGGGCCCGTGGCCTGCCGGTCATCCTGATCAGCCACAACATGCCGCACGTCTTCGAGGTCGCCGACCGCATCCACATCCAGCGGCTCGGCCGGCGGGCCACGGTGATCACCCCGAAGTCACACTCGATGTCGGAGGCGGTCGCCATCATGACCGGCGCCGCCGCCCCACCACCCCGGGTCGCCTGATCGAGACTCGCTCCGGCTACGCCCAGCGCCACCGGCGGACCAGCGCCACCGGCGGACCGGCGGACCGGCGGACCGGCGGACCGGCGGACCGGCTGACCGGCTGACCGGCTGACCGGCGGACCGGCGGACCGGCGGACCGGCTGACCGGCGGACCGGCGGACCGGCGGACCGGCTGACCGGCGGGGCATCGGGAACTCACCGAATGGGCACTGTTTTCGCCTTTTCGACCTTCACCTGATCGACGTCAATTCCGGCCACCCCGCGGTTGACTACGATCAACGGGTGTTGGTTCTGATGCCCTTGCCGGACCGCGACTTCGACGTGACCGAGGTCGCCGTACCGTGGCGGATCCTGACCGCGGCCGGCCACCGGGTGCGTTTCGCGACCGAGACGGCGGCGACGGTCCCGGCCGGCGATCCTCGGCTGCTCGCCGGCGTCATCTTCGGCCGGCTCGGCGCGGCGGACGAGCCGAAACGCTTCTACCGCGAGCTCACCGAGAGTTCCGAGTTCCACGACACCATCGCTTGGGCCGACCTGGATCCCGCCGACTACGACGGGCTGGTCCTGCCCGGTGGGCACGCCCCGGGCATGCGTCAGTACCTGGGCGCCGAGGTTTTGCAGGAAAAGGTTGCCCGGTTCTGGACGTTGGGTCGGCCGGTCGGGGCGATCTGCCACGGTGTGCTGGTGCTGGCCCGCGCCAAGGATCCGGCGACCGGCGGCAGCGTCCTGGCCGACCGCCGGACCACCTGCCTGCTGAAGTATCAGGAACGCGGCGGATACCTGCTGACCGGGTGGAAGCTCGGACGCTACTACCGCACTTATCCCGCGTACGTCGAGGACGAGGTTCGGGCCGCGCTCGACTCGCCGGAGCAGTTCGAGAGCGGACCGTGGACATTGACCAGGCGCGGTACGGCCATCGACGACTCACCCGCCTTCGTCGTCCAGGACGGCAACTACGTTTCGGCGCGCTGGCCCGGCGACGCATACCTTTTCGCGAAGGCCTTCCGCACACTGCTGGAGCGATGACCCAAACCAGACCTTCGGTCGACGAGTTCGGCGACATCGAGCGAGGCGTCCGCCGCCGACACTTCGCGACTTGGATCATGTGCGTAGTCGGTAGAGGTTGCGGCGTGGGTGTCGGGTGGGGTCGAGTTCGGGTGGTGGCAGGAATTCGGGGTGTCCGTCGCCGCCGATTTGGACTTGCCATT
>Ga0307516_10010388_pt1 | contig 10239 bp, 5 predicted proteins | sample 19_EM_MG_FD_203310 | JGI IMG/M metagenome (GOLD analysis project Ga0307516, IMG submission 203310) | Populus trichocarpa ectomycorrhiza microbial communities from riparian zone in the Pacific Northwest, United States - 19_EM | ecosystem: Host-associated > Plants > Roots > Unclassified | place...
ACCTTCCTGTCCGTCGGTGGCTTCCGGGCCGGCTTCGGCAAGCTGGGCAACCAGAACCGGCCCGAGGACACCGAGCTGTGCCTGCGGATGAGCGCGCTGGCCGGTGGCCACTGGATGTACGTGCCCGGCGCGACGATCCGCCACGAGGTGCCGGCCAACCGCTCCACCTTCGGCTTCTTCCTGCGCCGCTGCTACGCCGAGGGACGCGGCAAGGTCGCCATGGCCGGCCTGCTGGACGGCTCGGCGAGCCTCGGCTCGGAGCGGGACTACCTACGCTCGCTGCCGAGGGCGGTGCTGCGTAACCTCGTCGCCGCCACCCGCGGCCGCGGCGCCCACCACGCGCTCAAGGCCGGCGGGGTGCTGGCCGGCGTCGCCGCGGCCGGCGTCGGCGGGGTCGTCGAGACCGTGGTCGCGCGCCGCACCGTCACGGCCGGAGCGGCCCGATGACCGCCGGCATGAGCGGCGCCGGCGTCAACGGCGCCGGCGTGAACGGGGCCGGCGTGAACGGCAAGGTCTGGGTGCCCGCCCAGCGCACCGACGAGCTGATCACCGCGCCGGCGTTCGCGCCCAGCGGCGAGGTGCTGCCCGCCACGGTGCTCGACCTGGAGCTGTCCGACCCGCTGCCGGCTGTCACCGGGGTGGGCCCCGACGGGCGCCGCGTCCTGCAGGCGTGGGTACTGGTCCGGCTCTTCACCGAACCCGTCGGCACCGTGCTGGCCGACGTACCGGAGCAGGGTCTGCGGCCCGCCGAGCTGGCGGCCGCGATCGGCGCCGAACTCGGCACCGCGCTGGCGCCCCGGCTCGCCGCCCTGGGCCTGTCGGCGCTGCCGATCGACGGCATCACGCCGGCGACCGAGCCGGCGTTCCTGGCCCGCCGCCGCGAGGTGCTCGCCGACGCGCCGCGGATCACCGTGGTGGTCTGCACCCGGGAACGCCCCGGCGCGCTGGCCCGGTGCCTGGACAGCGTGCTCGCGCAGGCCTACCCGGACTTCAGGATCCTGGTCGTCGACAACGCGCCGGTCACCGACGCGACCGCCGAGGTGGTCCGCTCCGCGGCCCGCCGAGGCCCGGTCCAGTATCTGCGGGAACCGCGCGCCGGGCTGTCCTTCGCCCGCAACGCGGCGGTGGCGGCGGCGCCGGGCGAGATCCTGGCCTGGATCGACGACGACGAGTACGCCGACGTGCACTGGCTGGCCGAGGTGGCCCGCGCGCTGGCCGACCACCCGGAGGCCGACGTGGTCTCCGGCGTGATCGTGCCGGCCGAGCTGGAGACCCAGGCGCAGCTGTGGTTCGAGCAGTTCGGCGGGCACAGCAAGGGCCGCGGCTTCCGGCCGGACGTGTTCAGCCCGGCGACCGCGCACATCCAGAGCCCGCTGTACCCGCTGCCGCCGTTCGGCACGGGCGCGAACATGACCTTCCGGGCCGGCGTCATCGAGCGCATCGGCGGCTGGGACACCGCGCTGGGCGCCGGCACCCCGGCGATGGGCTCCGAGGACACCCTGGCGTTCACCCAGGTCCTGATCGGCGGCGGCACCATCGTCTACCAGCCCACCGCGGTCACCCACCACTACCACCGGCGCGACCTCGAAGGCCTGCACAAGCAGATGGTGGGCTACGGCGCCGGGCTGACCGCCGCCTACACCAGCCTGCTGATGAAGCGGCCCGGCCTGCTCTGGCCCCTGCTCAAGCTGGTGCCGGCCGCGCTGCGCGACCTGACCAGCAAGGACAGCCTGCGGGTCTCGACGCTACGCGAGGACTTCCCCCGGGAGCTGCTGACGGCGAACCGCCGGGGCATGCTGGCGGGCCCGCGCGCGTACCTGAAGGGCCGGCGGGCGGCGCGGACCAAGTGATCTGTGCCGGGGATCCCTGATCGACGTTCGCCGGTGGCACCGAAGATCGGGGTCAGCGTGCCGGAACGTACTCCGGCAACGCGCGGGGGTGTCTTGGCTTGCAGGAGGGCGCCTCCGGCTTGGCTGCCGGCACCCCGTGAAATCGTGCAGCGGTCGCGCACCATGGGCCATGCCATCGGTCCCGGCGACCCGCTGGAAACCACGCTCCCGCCAGCCCTATCCCTTACCCACTCCAGCGACAGTCCCGTTGACGAACCCCGATCCCGCATACCGGGCACTGCCACCACATCCTGAACATCCCGTCCCACCCCCCGGACCAGAACCTCGCATAACATCACATATCGCCACCAGGCTTCGCGACCTTGAGCCATCCCGGCACGGAACAAACCCCCACGCACCAAGATCCAACCGCCCCAGGCACCACCCCACTGCCCGCATTCCCAACCCCCACCCGACCGACCCACACCCCGCAGACCTTGATACGCGCAAGCGACCGACCGACCCGGAGTCACCAAGATCGCCAGCCCCGCACCCCTCATGCTCATGCGAGGGTTTTGCGTGAAGGCTGGGGGTGATGCCGACGGATCGAATCCGAGGAAGTGGCTCGCCATCGGAACCACGCCTCCTCTCGGTATCGGCGTCTCCGCGACAGCTACGCGGGAGCATCACCCTTGGAACAGCCCGTCCAAGGCCCTGGAGCGGCCACTGATCGTGCCGACTCGGCCGTTCACCGGAAACTTCCCCTCGCACCGGGCATTCTCGCCTGAGGAGGAAGCGGATGTGGCGACCGGCGGGAAACGCGTGCGCCGCCCCGGCTCAACCGACCGGGGTGGTCGTCGCATGCTGACCGAGCACCCCGCCCCCGAGCCCGGTCCCGAGCCCGATGTGCCGGGCGGCGGGCCGGTGCTGCGCCGGGCCGCGCCGATGACGTCGATCCAGCAGTTCGAGTCCCCCGATGCCGCGGAGGCCCACTTCATGGCGGACCAGCGCGCGGCCGACCAGCGCTCGCCCGAACCGGCTCAGATGACCAACCGGCCGACCCAGGACCGGCCCGCCCAGGACCGGCCCGGCCCGGACCGGGCGGCTCCGGACCGACGCGGCCGGGGAGGCGGGGAGGCGCGGCCCACGCGCGGGACAGACCGGGTACGCCCGGCAGCGCCGTCCGGTGCCGACGCGTCTGGGCCGGCGGTCGTGGACATCCAGACCACGTCGGGTGTGCCCAAGGTCGTGATCCCGGTCGCGGTGCGTGCGCCGACTCCAGCCGCGGCCGGGCCGCCTGGTGCCGACGATGACGCGGTCCCGGAGACGGCGAGCGCCGACAACCCGGCCGGCGAAGCGGAACCCGAGGCCGTCGAGGAACCCGGAGACGCGGACCCGGGCCAACCCACGGACGCCTCTGTCGAGACGAATCCAGCCCAGACCGACAGCACCGACGATGCCCTCGCCGAGCCAGAAACTACGCCGGACGCCGGGCCAAACGCCACGCCAGGGCCCGGGCCAGACGCCGGGCCAAGCGCCGCGCGAGGGGCCGGGCCAGACGCCAGGCCAAACGCCGGGCCAAACGCCACGCTGGACGCCGGGCCAGGGGCCGGGCCAAACGGCGACGCCGGGGCGGCGACCGAGCAGGCAGCCGAAGCCGAGATCGAGGCCGAGCCGGCGGGCAAGGCCGAGCCGGAAGCGGAAGCCACGCTCAAGGCGGAGACACGGGACGACACCCGGTCCGAAGCAACGGCAGCCCTTGACGCCGGGTCGGAAGACGGGCTCAAGGTAGCGACCGCGACCGACTCAGGGCCCATCCGGGAAACGGACATCAAGCAAGTCAAGGGCGATAAAGCCAAGACCGAGGTGGACTCCGAGTCTCAAGCTGAGGTTGAGGTTGAGCCCGACTCCGAGCGCGAAACTCAACCTGAACCCAAGGGTGAGGTCACCGCAGCCGAGACCGGCACAGCACCGGTGGACCGGCCGACCACCGACACCCCGGAAAGCGCCGAGACCGCAGAGACCGCGAAGACCTCAACCTCAAAGACCGCGAGGACCGCGAAAAGCGCGAAAAGCGCGAAAGCCGCAGAGGCCGCCGAGACCGCGAAGACCGCCGAGACCGCCGAGACCGCAGAGACCGCAGAGACCGCAGAGACCGAGACCGCAGAGACCGCACCAAGCTCGGGGACCCCGGACAGCGCGGAGACCGACGCCGGAGCACCGGCCGGCGACGAGGCGGACCAGGACGACGAGGGTCCAGACCTCGACGACACGGTCGTCTTGCGAGTCGAGCCGGCGGCCGAGGACACGGTCGTCCTGACTCTTCCCGAGACGACCGCGCCGAAGCGCACCGGGCAGGAAGCCTCCGAGGAGCAGGCCCCGGCGGGGAATCCCGCCGAGGACACCGTCGTGATCCCGACGCGGGCGCACGACGACACCGTGGTGATCCCCGTGATCATGGCCGCCACTGTGGCGCCGCCCACCGAGGTCGTCACCGCCGTCATTCCCGTCGTGCCCGGCCGGCGGGACGGTCAGCGGACCCTCGTCGCCGCCCCGCCCGATCCCGCCCGCGCGCCCAAGCCCGCCCGCGCCCGGCGCGAGCCGCTCGATCTGGGGCACGCGCCTTCCGTGCTGGCCATCTCCGCGCTGGGCGTGCTCATGGTCGCGCTGGCCTACGCCGGCGGGCGGGTGAGCACCGGGAACGCCCAGTTCGCGTACTGGGTGGGGCAGGTTGTGGTTTTCACGCCCGTCGTCGTGCGGTTGCTCAGCCGCCGGATGGCCGGGGTCGCCGAGTCGTTCGTGCTGGTCATGGGGCTCGCCCTGCACCAGTATCTGCTGAAGTGGATGTACAGCCCGGACCAGTTCCGGTTTCCCGACGAGTTGCAGCACTGGCTGGCCACGACCGTCATCGTGCAGTCCGGGGAGCTGTTCCGGCCCAACCCGGCGCTGCCGCCGGCCGAGCACTTCCCCGGCCTGGCCGAGCTGGGTGCCGCCGTCGCGGAGATGACCGGGCTGCCCGTGACGGCCGCCGGGGTCGTCGTCGCCGGGGTCGCGCACCTCGTCTTCGTGGGGGTGCTCTTCGCCGTGGTGTTGCGGGCCAGCAACTCCCCCGCCGTCGCCGGCGTCGCCTGTGCCACGTACGCGACCGCCCTGCACTACCTGTTCTTCAACTCGATGTTCCTGTACCAGACCGCCGCCCTGCCGTTCTTCATGCTGACGATCTGGGCAGTGCGCCGGTGGCGGGCCGAGGGCGGCCGCGCGTTCGTGGTGCTGGCCGTGGCGGCGATGGCGCTGACCACCGTCAGCCACCACGTGACCGCGCTGGCGCTGGTCGCGACCCTGCTGCTGCTGGCGATCGCCGAGTTGGTCGTCGACCGGCCGCGCCGGTGGTCGGCGCTGGTCATGCCCGCGACCGCCGCCGTGGTGGTGGCCGCCTGGATCCTGCTGGTCGCGACCGACGTGCTCGGGTACCTCGAGGAGCCGGTCGACCAGGTCCGGCGTACCGTGTCGCAGCTCTTCTCCGGGGAGAGTGACGCGGCCTCGGCGAGCGCTCCCGTCTCGCTGGGCCAGCTCGCGGTGCAGGGCGCCGGCCTGCTCGGGCTGCTGGTCCTCTATCTCGCGGTCACCCGGGACATGCTGCACCGCCGGGACCGGGACTGGTGGCGGTGGGCCGCGGTCGCCGGCGGGCTGGTGTTCTTCGCCGGCAACGGGGTGCGGTTCCTGGGCCAGAACGGGCCGGAGATCGCCGGGCGGCTGTCCACGTTCACCTACATCCCGATCTCCATCCTGGCCGCGATCGGGCTGGTCCGCGGGGTGCAGCTGATCCCGGCCCGGGACGCCGACGGGCACCGGTGGCGGGCCGCCGCCCCGGCCATCGACGTGATGATGCCGGGCAGCTGGAACCTGTACAGCCGGGTCGCGGCCGGCGCGGCGATGATCACCCTGCTGATGATCGGGGCGCGGGCCGGCGGGTGGCCGCCGATCGCGTCGATCCTGCCCGGGCCGTACCTGGCCGGCGGGTACGAGCGCTCGGTCGACGCCTACGGGGTCGCGTCCGCCGACTGGCAGCGCAATGCGCTGGGCCCGGGCAACCGGGTGGGCGGCGACGCGACCTCGGTCTCGCTCGCCTCCACGTACGGCCGGCAGGATCCGGTCCGCGAGGTCGGCCCGCTGTACTACGCCGACGTCTGGGGGCTGGAGCAGGACGATCTCGTGCAGCGGCTGCACGTGTCGTACCTGGTGGTGGACCGGCGGCTGAGCACCCAGTTGCCGGAGAGCGGCGCGTACTTCGAGAGTGACCCGCGTTCCGGGCAGATCACCTCGCCGCTGACCGTCGGGCAGCTCGGCAAGTTCGACACGCTGGCCGGGTTCGACCGGCTCTACGACAACGGCAATGTCCGCATCTACCGGACGGGGGTCCAGTGAGCGCCCTGCTGTCGCGCGTCGTGGCCGGCCTCGCGCTCGCCGCCGGCGCCGCCGTCCTGTTCGCCCCGCAGGGGCCGGCCATCGCCGGCGGCCTGCTGCTCGGCTTCGTGCTGCCCGGGGTGGCCCTGCTGGGGGTGCTGTTCCGGCGGCGGGCGCTGACCGCGGTCGAGCGCACCGTGCTCACCCCCGCGCTGAGCATGGGGGTGCTGATCGTCTCCGGGCTGGGCATCCACGTGGCGGGCCTGCGGATCGACCGGCTCGCCTGGACCGCCGCCACCGTCGGGGTGACCCTGCTCGCCGTGACCGCCGCGCGCCTGACGCGACGCCGGGCGACCGTCGCCGGCGCGCAACCGCAACCGCAGCCGCAGCCGGCCGACGAGACCGCCGCGCAACTGCGGCCCACCGGCAAAGTCGGCACGCAGCCACAACCAGCCAGCAAATCCGGCACGCAGTCACAGCCGGTCGACGACACCGCACAGCCGCAACCAGCCAGCGAAACCGGCACGCCGCTCCAACCGGCCAGCGAAACCACCGCACAGCCACAGCGAGCCGAAGAAACCACCGCGCTACCGCGGCCGGCCGGCGGGAGCGGCGGGCGGCTGCCGGTGCACGGCCTGGCGGAGGCCAACACGGTGGTGATGTCCATCGTGCCGGCGGTGCTGGTCGCGGAGGACGAACGGGGGTCCGCCCAGGAGAAGGCCCGGCGACGGCGGCTGCTCCGGCAGTTCCTGCCGCTGGTCATGGTCGCCGGGGTGCTCGCCGGGGCGAGCTGGCTGTCGTTCGACACGTCACGGGCGACGCACGACACCGCCGTCACCGCGCTGTCGGCGACGCCGCCGGGCCCGGTCGACGGGGCAGGGAACCGCACCGTCCGGGTCTCGGCGACGGGCCTGCTGGCCAGCGACGGGCCTTACACGGTCAGCGTGACCGGCCCGGCCGGGACCGCGACGGTCAAGCGCACCGTCGCGGTGACCCGGGACGGCACCTGGAGTGAGACGCTCAGCCTGCCGGGCACTCAGCGGATGACCGTGAGCCTCTACCGCTCGTGGGACACCACCGCCTACCGCACCCTCTATGTCAGCGCCGTAGACTGACCCGGACACGCGACTGGCGGCATCGAGGATGGGGACCACCATCGGGGAGCTCGCCGTGGGGGCCGTCCGCCTGGGTGCCCACGCCGAAGTGGAAGCTGAATGTCCGTACCGCATGAAGCAAGGCTGCTGCCCGGTAAGCCGGTGGCCGACGAGGTCCTGGCCGACGTCGCGCAGCGCGCGGCGAAGCTGCGTGAGGCCGGGGTGCAGCCGTCGCTGGCGACCGTCCTGGTCGGCGACGACGACGCCAGTGCCGGATACATCCGGATCAAGCAGCGGCAGGCCGCCGAGCTGGGCTTCGTGTCACCGCATGTGCACCTGGGCGCGGACGCGACGCAGGACGACCTGCTGCGGGCGATCGACGGGCTGAACGCCGACCCGGCCGTGCACGCCCTGCTGATCCAGTATCCGCCGCCCGCGCACATCGACTACGACGCGGCGCTGCTGACCGTCGACCCGGACAAGGACGTCGACGGCATGCATCCGCTCAACCTGGGGCGCCTCTCGGTGGGCCTGCCCGGGCCGCGGCCGTGCACCCCGGCCGGCATCGAGGCGCTGCTGGCGTACCACGACGTGCCGGTCGCCGGCCGCGAGGTGGTCATCCTCGGCCGGGGCGCGACCATCGGGCGCCCGCTGGCGATGTTGCTGTCGCAGAAGCGCCCGACCGCGAACGCCGCCGTGACGGTTGTGCACACCGGCGTGCCGGACTGGCAGCGCTACACCCGGCGGGCCGAGATCCTGATCTCCGCGGTCGGCGTGCCCGGGATCATCCAGCCCGAGCACGTCAAGCCGGGCGCGACGGTCATCGGCGCCGGCGTGCGGTATGAGGGCCGGCGGCTGCTGCCGGACGTGGCCGAGGAGGTCTCGCGGGTGGCCGGGGCGGTCACCCCGCGGCTCGGCGGCGTGGGCCCGACCACCGTGGCGATGCTGTTCCGCAACGCGATCGAGGCGGCCGAGAAAGCCAGCCGCTGAGGCGCGGCGGCTGGCCGAGCCCGAGCAGGAGGCGCGGCCACGGCACGGTACAGTCTCGTCGCTCATGATCAGCATCCGGCCGGACCGACGATGATCGTCGGTCCGGCCGTTTGTCACCCTCATCATCACGGGACGGAAAGTTTCTTGCGAAGCATGCCCACCAAGGCCGCCTTGGTTGCTCTGACCATCGCGGCCACGGCGCTCGCCGGTTGTCAGAACGACAAGGCCGGCACCGCGCAGCCCGCCGCCGATGCTGCCGCATCATCGGCACCCGCCGGCTCCGGGGTCGCGGCGCTGAGCGCCGACGAGATCCTGCAGCGGGCGAAGGCCGCGCTCACCAAGGCGAAGTCCTACCAGGCCAAGGGCGCGATGGTCCAGGAGGGCGAGCAGACCAAGATCGACTTCAAGGTCAGCGGGGACGACTTCATCGGCTCCCTGGCCTTCGACAAGGCCGAGGTCGAACTGCTCGCCGCCGGCGGTAAGAAGTATCTGCGGCCGAACGAGCAGTTCTGGGTCATGTCGACCGACGCCAAGCAGGGCAAGGTCCTGGCCACGGCGATCGGCGACCGCTGGGTCACCGGAGCCGAGAAGGACGAGTCGTTCGCGGAGCTGTTCACCCTCGGCACCGTCGAGGGCTTCCTCAAGCCCACGGGCGCGCTGAGCAAGGGCGAGGAGAAGGCGATCGGCGGCGTGCCGGCCATCGGGCTCAAGGACGCCGGCGACCCCGACTCGGTGCTCTACATCGCGACGACCGGGGAGCCGTACCCGCTCCAACTGGCGGGCAAGAATGACTCCGTGGTGGTGTTCAGCGACTTCGGCGCGACGTTCCCCGCCCTCAAGGCGCCGGCGGCGAACAAGGTCGTGGACCTCGGCAAGCTGGCCGGCTAGCCGCTGAAGCGGGCGCTCGCCGCCATCGCCCGGTAGGCGGCGAGCGACTCGGCGTCGGTGTCGATGCGCCACTTCTCGGCGTACCCGGGGTGGGTGTCGGTGTCGAACCAGGTGACCGCGCCCACCGCCGGGTGTGCCTCGACCCACCTGGCGAAGAGCGTGATCCAGTCCGCCTTGGTCCGCCCGCCGCGGTCCATCGAGCCCACCTCGGTGATCATGATGGGCTTCCGGGCGGAGTAGGCCCGGTAAATGCCGCCGAACAGGGTGTCCGGCGTCTCGCGGTGCAGGTTGTAGCCCGAGACGCCGACCCAGTCGACGTACGCGTCGCCGGGGTAGAGCGCGGCGAAGGTGTTCCAGTCGGCGACCGGGGCGGAGTTCCAGTTCGGGCTCCACACCCAGGACACGTTGGTGGCCTTCTCCGCGGCGAAGATGCGGTGCAGGCGCTGCCAGGCGGCCACGTACGCCTTGCCGTCCTGGTCGTTGAGGGCGGCGCTCCACTTGTACCAGTCGCCGTTCATCTCCCAGCCCCAGCGCAGCAGCACCGGCCGGCCCATCCGCTTGAGCTGGCGGGCGGCGCGGACGATGAGGGCGTCGCTCGCGCCGGAGGTGATGTCGGTGAGCGGGCAGCCGCGCCACGACACCATCGGGGTGGCCTTGGCCGGCAGGCCCTCGACGGCGTGCGGCAGGGTGTCGGCGAAGTCGTAGAAGAGGTGCACGATGCGCTCGTCACGGCCGAGCTGGCTGCGGCGCAGCGCCAGGCTCTCGGTCAGCGACTTGCCGTCCAGGCCCAGGTAGGCGCCGAGCATGACCTTGCCCGGCTGGAGCGGCACCGGGCCGCCACCCTTGGTGATCACCTTCGCCGCGGCGCTCACGCCGGGTCGCGCCGAGGCGGGCGCGGCGACCCGGCCCGGCGAGGTGGTGGCCTCGGCCGCGGCCTCGTCGCGGCCGATCGCGCGCACGGCGAGCACGGCGGCCGGGACGGCGGCGAGCGCGGCGAGTCCGCCGACGAGGTGCCGGCGGGTGAGCCGCCGCGG
>Ga0307516_10010389_pt1 | contig 10238 bp, 19 predicted proteins | sample 19_EM_MG_FD_203310 | JGI IMG/M metagenome (GOLD analysis project Ga0307516, IMG submission 203310) | Populus trichocarpa ectomycorrhiza microbial communities from riparian zone in the Pacific Northwest, United States - 19_EM | ecosystem: Host-associated > Plants > Roots > Unclassified | place...
CCCCAGGTCCGGTGCTGACCCCGGCACGAGACAATTGGGTTGGCATGTCCCTCCCTCTATAGCTGCAAAGTTGTGGTTTATATCCACGCACGCATCACGACCTGCTTTGTTATTACTGAGCGACTAACTGTAAGGCTACACCATGTACGCACGAACATAGACGGATGCCCGGGAATTGGCATCACCCCCAAAGTGCCCACTATCGAAGGGACCTCGACGGGGCTCCAGTTGCGACCAGCAACACAGCCACGGGTCGGCATCCGATATGCGCCGCGCTTGATGAGGAGAAATCGGGAATTGAAGTCGACCCTCTGGTCAACGGGTCGTGTCTCGCATCCCCAGGGTGGGGATGGGAAAATCAGAGCAACCACGTGCGGGAAAGTGAGCAGGGAGTGTTACGTAATCGTGACTTGTGTTATCTTTCATCTCCTCACCCACCTCCCTCTGACTGACCAACCCAGCGCAAACGAAGGATGACCCAGAAACGTTACTCGCCCATCCACGCGCCCTCACTCTCGATGTCAGAACTCGTCTGCAAGACCCTCGATTGCGACGCGACGGATCTACTCATCGATAAATGGCTCGAACACCGAAACGACGCGTATTGGGATTGGTTCCAGCGGGTCCGCGAAAGAAAACACGTCGCCAACGCCGCGAAGAAGGGCCAGGTGCTTCTTTGGAACAAGGGGGTTTTTGTCCCAGAGAACATCTTCTGTAGAACTGTGGATACTGGGCGCCTGATCCCCCTCGACCGAACGTGGACTACGCACGTCTACCACCATAAATCCATGCAGGAGAGGAGACTCTCGATGATGCCGGTGGTGTTCACAATGGTGGGACTCAGCTTCTTCACCATCTTTCCTTCCACGTTGCTCAAGATGCTGTCGACTACAGCTTCCTGAACTCATGCTCTTGCGGGGGATGCACGATCATCGATGCGACGACATCTTCATCATAGTCACCGACTTGAAACGGCAAGAAATGGACGATGTGACCGAGTACTTTAAACTCGTCTGCAAGCATACCTTCGGACGCACGCTGAAACCCAGTATGGAGCAGAAACTCCTCTATGAGCGTCAGTCCCTGCGCCACACTTTCGCTTTCTAGTCCTTGACTGGTTTCCTTCCCCTCCCAGATATGCGACTGACTCATGCGCTAGCTCGCCACCGCAGGACACCTTGTTTCCCCCAGATTGATCTCACGTTCCGCGCCATCTTACGAGAACACACCCCACCTTTTATCATCCTCTTCTCCCACCAGACCACCTCCTATTCACAAATCTTCTTCACACACCCTGCATTCGTCCCGGCGGAAGAAATCTTTTACGATTTCCCCAGCGGTTGCCCCAACCCATCATGCACCGAAGATTGCGAAATGATACGCTTCCCGCGTTGGGGACAAGATGGCGCCATGATTCTGGACCTGAAGAGGGGCGGAAGGAACGGTGCGCGCAAAATCAAGTTACGAGACATGTGCAATTGGATCGACTGCGACGTTCACTTTGACGATGACAGCGAGACCCGACTCCAGAGCATCAGTGAGGGGAGCAGTGACGGCAGCGTCGAGGACGGCGGCGCGGAGGCGGAGTTGAAGAAGAATTGTGGATTGGTTTGCAGCAAGTGTCGGTTGGTGAAGTACTGCTCTTTGGATTGCCAGAGGAGGGACTGGATGGAGCACCGGAGGGTTTGCTGCAAGCCCATCGGCTGAGGGATGGACGACACTTGTGTTTTACCCCCTTCTTCCTGCTCGTGGACGAGTTTTTGGCGTCTTTATTTTGTGATTTTTGACAGAGCCTGTTGGGTTCGTTGTATGTACGTTATATCTTGAGGGGCCGCTTGGTACTGCGAACCAACGCCTGCCTGCGAGAAGTGCAATCGTGGGATCCGTGTCGTCATGGATTTCCCTGGCGCTCGACCTGCGTTTGAGACTTGATAATCACCCCCATGTCGCTACGCTACCTGTCTGCCAGGATTGCCCAGCAGGTACATTCCATGCCGCAAAAGTCGGCGCGTTTTTTGACTGCAGGTAGATTGACGATGAGTTGATGAGCGCAGCTGGAGCGTACTCGCTTGACCAGGTAAGTAATCCGCGCGCTCCGTATTTCAAGACTGCTGATTATGGCTTTTGTGGTTTGCAGTTGATGGAATTGGCTGGTCAGGCATGTGCGGTTGCGCTTGCCAGAGCGTATGACAAGACCAAGTACCCGAGGGTTTTGGTCTGTTGCGGACCGGGGAACCAAGGCGGGGATGGGCTGGTCGCTGCCAGGCACCTAGGTACGAGAAGTCTTCCCTCTCGTTTGGTTGTGTAGCTGAGGACCGTTTGTCGCCTGTCGTTGCAGGATTGTTCGGGTACAAGACCTCGGTGTTCATGCCAAAGCCAGGTTCGAAGGAGATCTACCAGGTCCGGTCAACTCACCCAACACAGAGGACCTAACGAACAAAAAACCCACAGAGACTGAAAACCCAATGCGACAACATGAGAATCCGAACCACGTCTGACCTCGACTCGCTCAAGACCGCTTTGGGTTCATCAGACGTGATATTGGACGCGGTGTTTGGGTTCTCGTTTAAACCCCCCGTTCGAGCGCCGTTCGATGAGGTTCTTCCTCTCTTGAAGAAATCGAAGCTCCCTATCGTATCTGTGGATATCCCATCGGGATGGGACGTTGAGAGTGGGAGGCCTTCCGATCCGCTCCCAGGCGTAAGCGGCACCGGCGAGAAGAAGGTCGACGCGTTGGACCCAGAGGTTCTTATCAGCTTGACCGCTCCGAAGGAAGGAGTTAGGGGGTACAGAGGTCGGCATTTCCTTGGTGGGAGGTTCGTTCCGAAGAGTTTGGATGAGAAGTTTGGGTTGAACCTTCCCGACTATCCTGGGACGGATCTCATTGTCGAGCTGCCCACTCCCTCGGAGAGCACAGCGAATAAGTTGTGAAGGCCTGAGAGGGATTAAGGGAAGTTATAGGTCCACCTGTCCGCGCCACCGCAGAACCGACTTTCAACAACTCCCGACGAACCCCATGAGCGGAAGGGATCCGGTGTTTATTGTCTATCTGGTGTTGTGGATTAATGTACAGAACTGGAGAATGTCCAAAGTAATTGACAGCCTCGGGGATCGTCGGTTTGCTCTACAGCGGGACGCATGGGATTACTCGCCTTTCCCACTCGACATCAGTCGCCTCTATATGTTAGGGATGGGATCAGTGGAGAACAACCCTCTGGTTTCCCTCCCCTTCCTGTCTCTCTTCCTCCTTCAGAAAGAGCACACAGATCCCGGCGATCACGTACGTCACTACGCTCGCGTAAACGGGAAATGCAACATCGATCGCGAGCAGCTGTCCACCAAGAAAAGGGGCGATCATTCCACCTCTAAAAACGGGTTACCCCAAACCGATCAGTTTAGCGATGGAGACGATGAGAGGAGAACGCACACTCTTGACAATGCAGAAGCGATCCCAATCGCTGAACCCCTCACGTTTGTCGTGAAAACCTCCGGAGTCCATCCATACAAGATCGCCCACATTGCAGACGAAGCTAAAGAGGCCCCCACCGTACTCGCTCTCAACAATAGAGGTCCATCGGCTCTCGCGAACACGAAACAGAAGAAACCGTTGAGGAAGGTGCTCCCCGCCAAGGACCACCTTCGACCAAGGGACGACTCAACAAGATAAGCGCCAACCTTAGTCAAGACGACGTGTTATTTAACGGTTCGGTTGCGACAATTTTCCGTCAAGACACTCACGATTGCACCAGGGCACCCCCCAATGGAGTAGATCACTACATCCCACAAGCTGTCCTCCAACAACGATTCTGGGGACTGTGTTTGGACAGCAGATCTCTCAATCGGTTGCTCGGGGGTGATCCCCCCCAACCGCCGCTCTAATAATTTTGGTAGGAACACATTGAATATCGTGAACGCTACAGATCACTTTAGATTGCGTCAAAACCGCCAGCTGTCACCACAGGAACATACCTAGCGCCATCGAGAACCACATCGCCCAAATCGTCAAAGTCTTCCAGATCCACTCTGGCGACAGGACCAACGAGATCCGGTCTAAATAAGACCACAGTGGTTTCCTGATGAATCTCGGTAGCCAACCCATGGATTTGTAAGATACCGAGGAGCGACGTCTCCTCAATACACTCGAAGAGCGAAGCTGGGGAGAACGTGGAGTAGCTTCCCGCTCATCCTCTTCGTTATCTTCTACTGTCGAGTGGCCGCTGTGGTGTCGCTGATGACCGTGGCCATGTAGCCGGGTGGGAGAGTGTGAAGGGGTGTTTACGCTCGGGAGACCAGGGCTTTCGATTGTCGGCGTGGTGAACGAATATCTGTTGTTCCTGATTGTGTTCGTCTCCCCTGTCGCGTTGTAGTCCGCCGAGTCCGGGCTCCCCCCTGACACCTTTGTCGCCTCATCGCTCATCTCTGTGTCTGCGTTGAAGATTATCGAAGAGCTGGTTGTTGGGAGGAACGCTCTCTCCTCTTCTGAGCGCCCGCGGACGGGGGAAATGGGAGAGAAGGAGAGGGATCCCCGAGATGATTTGACTGTGCCGAAGTAGTCTCGAACGTCTCGGAGGCTAAGGTCCAGTTCCTCTCCGTTAAATCTGGAGATCATGTGAAGGCTTTCTATCGCCTCCGTTGGTCGGCCAGCGGCGACAAGATAGCGAGGCGACTCGTAGAGGCGGAAGAAGATCACACGGAGTGCGGTCATTAGTAGCGTCTGTGAGCGTAAACACGTTGTCACGGTCAGCGCGAAGGATCAGAGTGGGGGGACAGCGAATGTACCAGAAGGCCCAGACACACGAAGAGGTACTTCCAGCCAAGGTTGTTTTTGGTCACATCGCAATCGGCGGCGAGGCATGTGTATCTTGGGAGGATAATGAGAGCGGCGACCGCGGCGAATACCGCTCCAAAGGAGAAGAAGACGGAGAGTGCAGTTACAAGGTATTTTTTGTTGTTCGGCAACTGTTCTAGAATCAGCGTGCCATCAGTTGGCATTGATCCCTATTCAACCTTTCAGTTTCTCCCTCGTACCCAAACGTGGCCTAGAAACACGTACTCCCACGGCACTCCCCAACAGGAAGAGCGCGAGACATAGGGACCAAAAGGAGGTGGTGATCGTCGCCCCGAGCCCAAACAGGGAGGTGAAAAGCAATGTTCCATTGAACGCCATACTGCGACCAAGTAGGTCAGTGCCTGGGTGACGAATGGTCAAGATCAGTACCCCAAAACGTAACGAACCCGGCCACTTACACGTCCCCCAACCGACAGCGCCGACCATCATTCCCGCAAACATCGAGGAGGAGAGGGCCCCGATTCGACCATCAGGTACTAGATTGGGGGATCTTTGGTCATTGACGGGCAGTGGAATCGGGAGGGGATGAACGGACTGGAGTATTGATCTTGCACTCGTGGAAGGACTATAGCGACAGCTTGGAGCCACATCTGCAAGACCAGAGGTAGTTAGTAGAAGGACGATGGGTGATGTTCAGGCGCTACGCACGTTGTCGGCCATCCAGCCTTACAGTCCCGCGCATACGTGGATCAATACGCTCACGGTTAATCTGTGTTGAGAACCAAAGGCATCTCACCGAAGCCGCATAATGATAACAAAGTCCACTGGTACGTGCCTTGAAAGAGGAAGGAGGGGGGCCGCTGTTCGTCTAGCTTTCCAATCATAAACGGTTTTTTTGGCAGTTCTGACGCACCCATTCCGATTCTGTCAATGGTGCGGTCGAGGGGCGTGCGGGTGTCGAGTTCGTCGGCCGCGCCTCGTTCGTTTGGATCGGACATGGAGTGGTTGCGAGAGTGGCTGCGAGAGTGGTTAGGAGACCAGGCTCCCGGGGCTGGTCGCAGGGCAGAGGCCATATTTGTAATGCTGTCAGCCAGTGATGGTGGTACAAGGGTGAGTTTATATCGTACAATGCTGAGCGCCATGACGTATCGGGAAACACATTCTCACGTCCGCTACTCTTCCTCTTCCTGGATCAACCTCAACAAGATGTTCGCCTCATCCAGCGGCCCGTTGCTGTCCCCTTCCCGTCCGTACACATCGAGTATCTGCCGCGCGATCGCGAGGTAGGTCTTGGCCGTTCCTAGATATTCGAGCCTGTTCTCCTTCATGCACTCGTTCCACGCCACCTTCGCCATTTCGAGCACGTGAAAACCTGGGTGGGCTGGTCAGCAGGCGAAACTGTGTAACTGGTGCGCGAACCTATCTGAGGGTAGTAAGCTGGGTAGACGCACAAGTAGAGCGCCAAGATGGTTTGCCCGGTGGACATGGCTACCTCGAGTGGCCCTTCGTCGGACGCAAGGCTGAACCTCGCGGTGAGGACAGAAAGGACGGAGGCGTCCATAAACGGCTGGAGGTCCTCAGGCAGTTTAACACACAATTGTTCCTCGGGCAATTGGAAATCGGCCGTGATCCCCTCCCCAAAAGCGAACCGATGCAGGGCTGGCTCCAGCGAGTTCACAAGGCTCAAGACCCCGGGTGCGGTAAGCGGATGGATATTCATCGACGACTGAGCAGTGCACAGTTTGCACAAGCAGTCGAAACCGTGGGTCTCTTTGAGTCGGTCCTGTCGCTCTGGGTAGGAGATCGCGGGGTCGAGATACGGAATTGAAATCTGGTGAGGTAATTATTTGTAAAAAATATCCCTATCGTAGATTAGATGGGGGTAATCTAACCTCTTCACCCTCGGATATTTCACGGATGGCCACTACCTCCGCCCGCGGTTTCTTTGACGCGGAAAGAATGTACCTCAGAACCGCGTTTGGGGAGCAGGAGTGATTCATAAGGCGACTAGTACGGGGGAGGATGGCAACCCCAATGGCTCTCAAATGGATTTGCATGACGTGATTATTGTTTGGGAACCGCTGGAAAAGCGCGGGGACCCGAGAGAGGAGAGCGGGGTCCACTCTCTTCATTGGGACTATCGGTGGTACCTCCAACTTATGTGGGGAGGGTAACAAACTTTCGAAAGTGAGAATGGCCTCCACATACTCCGGTCGCTGGAGAGCGATCTTCGCCACGAGTTGGGACAGAACTCTGGAATCCATCATCTGGTCGTCCGAGAGTGCCGCGTAGGTCTCCGACATGATGAATTCGAGATGGGCCTTGCAAACCAGCCTGTGATTGCTATTCCAGTGTAGTTTCTGACCTGTGAACCGTCAGATGCGAGCTGATAACGAGGGATCTGACATACATTCTTCACCGCAGTACCATTGGACTCCACAGCCAGTGCACTTGCGGATCCTCAAACCATGCTCGGTCTCATCGCTGCGATGGCAGTAGTCACATCGACGTCCTGTTTTATCGGAAAACAAGACGGAGGTAAGAACTGGCTCAGACAGAATTACAGAGCCGATCGAAAGCTTTCGCGTCGCTACCGCTGCGTTTCTCGCAGACGGGTGGTCAGCAAGTCTGAGGGTATCGGGAGTATCGATGGCGCTCATGATGAAGATGCGGGATATCTTCGGCAGCTCGACTCGGCTCGACAGGGCTCGACTTGTCGCGTTTGTGGCTGCAGATTCGCCATCCCACACGTGACCTGAGCTCATTGACCTCCACTTCGACCGCGACAATCCCCCCGCCGCGCCCGCCTGCCGACGATGGCTACGCTGAACAAGCTCGCGATTCGGGGCATCCGGTCGTTCGACGATAAACAGATCTCCGTCATCGAGTTCTTTTCTCCAGTAACCGTGATCGTCGGACACAACGGCAGCGGCAAGACCACCATCATCGAGTGTCTCAAGTATGCCACCACCGGAGACCAACCTCCGAATACTCGCGGAGGAGCGTTCGTCCATGACCCCAAGATGGCTAACGAGAAGGAGGTCAAAGCACAGGTGAAACTCAGGTTCAACACGGGAAACGGGAAGAGAATGCTCGCGGTGAGGAACTTGAGCGTCACGGTGAAGAAGGGGGGTGCTTTGACGATGAAGACCCTGGAGAGCATTCTGGCGAATGCGAACGATAACGAAAAGAGTGGAAAGGTCTGTCGTCTCGCATGTCACCGCTTTGGGTTACTAAACGGTTCGTGTGCAGAGGGGGGTCATTTCGACCAAATGCGCGGAGATGGATACAGAGATTCCGCATTTACTTGGTGTCTCCAAAGCCGTACTTGAGAACGTGATATTCTGCCATCAGGAAGATTCGTACTGGCCGCTGGCTGAACCTGGGGCCCTCAAGAAGAAGTTCGACGACATCTTCGAGGCTACCAAGTGCGGGTGTTAGCCTGTCTCCACCCATTCCTTTGCTAACGGTTCGCAGATATACCAAAGCATTAGATGCTATCAAATCCCTTCGCAAAGACCGCGTCGCCGAGCTCAAGACCGAACAAGAGCGTCTCGAATCCCTCTCTCGCGAGAAAACACACTCTGACAAACTCGTCAAGCGCGTTTCGGACCTCAACTCGACCATCACCGCCAAGGAGCTGGAGTACGAAGAGGTTAAACGCGACTACGATCAGCTCGTGCAAGCAAATAAAAAGTTCTACGAACAGAGCACAAGATTCAGAGAGATGTACTTGAAGCTCGAAAGCTTGCAGGAAAAGAAGGCGAGGTATGAGGAGGACTTGGCAAACGCGAAGGAGAATCTACAGGTGGTGTTAGGTTTGGCACGCAGAATCAAGGTTTCCCTCCCCCAGTTGACCACCCGCCTCCGCAGGTACCGACGAGGAGGTCGTGCAGCGGCTGAATAACTTCGACAAACACATTGCTGAACGAAAGGAGAAGCGAAGGTCCGAAGCGGGTAACCTCCAGGATCTCGAGGACGAGTTGGGTGGCGTCCGGAAATCCCACATGGAAGCTGTGAATGAACATGGTAGCCTCAAAGCGGAGGAGAAGGTGGCTCAATGCTCCGGGTTCCCCTCTTTCATCGGATCATGCTGAGCTCGCGACGTTCAGGCACAATCTCGCCGGATCGAAGAACGTGAATCCCTCATTCGTTCCATTGGGACGAAACACCATCTGAAGGGCTACGATCATTCACCACTCGAGAGGGAGAAAGTGGTCGAGTTCATCTCCCGACTTGGTGATCTGCAACGACGGCAGAACGCTGAGACGGAACAACTGCAGGTGGGACCCCAGTCATATGCTGCGCCTTGATGGCACCAGACTAACTCCACCGCAGGCGGAAAGCCGCACCAAGATGGACGAATACAACCTCGCGGCCAGGAAGTTGAATTCGGAACTGGAAATGTTGAAACACCAGAAGTCGACGATGAAGGACCAGATTGTGAGACCCTTGCATCCCACTGCATGCTCACGCTGACTTGCGGTTTTATAGGCGACCCTCCGCTCCAAGATAACCTCCTCCGAATCTTCGCTTGACCAAACATCCTCTCTCACCACAGACATCCGCACCCTCCAAGGCGACATCGAAGAGAAGAAACGACGCCTCGACAAAGTTCGCCAGGAGATCAAAGACGCGAACTACGACGAGAGAGTTGCAGAGAAAAGCAGCAAGGCAAGAGCATTGGAGGATCAGAGGGAGGATTTGAACGGGGAGATCAAGACTCTGAGCTTGCAGGCGGACTCGAGAGCTAGGTTGGATATCAAGAGGGCGGAAATGAAGAGCAAGAAGAATGAGATGCAGAATATGTGAGTCCCACAGGGTTCCCTCGTCCGGTTCCTCTGACCGTGAACATTTCTTAGTTTGGATGTCAACAACCCCAAATTCCGCAAGCTCGTGGGCAAAGACGCGAAGACTGAGACGATGGAAAGGGAGTTAGAGCGCGTATCTTTGTAAGTGATTGCCCCGAACATTTGCCGCCTCGCCCTTCTGACCTCCCGTCCACGAATCCCGACAGAGAGAAAGAGCGGGAGCATGAAAACCTCGATGCTGCATACACCGAAGCGAACAAGAACCTCCAACAGGTTGAGACCACGCTCACGAACATGAAGACTCAGTTGAAGCTGAAGAAAGAGGAAGTACCAGGTCCGCCCCATCCCTTCTTCCTCCTGTGCTTCGGGATTGACCCAGAGCTTGAAACAGCCCTGGAAAAGAAGGTCAAGCAAGGAATCAAGGAAGAGCTTTACGGACCCAATAGTACCGTGGAGGCAGCATGTCAGATGGCGAACGACGAGGTCAACCAGCGCGGAAAGTGAGCCTCCTCCCCCCTGTAGCCCTGCCAATACTTATCCCGCGCTGCCCTGCAGAGATTCTGGCGCTATCCTCGGTGCGAGCCAGATCTATGAGACTCTCTTGCGCACAGGCAAGGCCAAGAAAACTTGTACGGCTT
>Ga0307516_10010390_pt1 | contig 10238 bp, 15 predicted proteins | sample 19_EM_MG_FD_203310 | JGI IMG/M metagenome (GOLD analysis project Ga0307516, IMG submission 203310) | Populus trichocarpa ectomycorrhiza microbial communities from riparian zone in the Pacific Northwest, United States - 19_EM | ecosystem: Host-associated > Plants > Roots > Unclassified | place...
AATTTTCCAGCTTGCATTGTACCGCCGCCATCAAACACTGGCTTCTAGCAAAGGTTCTCAGACATGATCGAAGCAGCGTGACGACATCGATCATTGACTCCACCTAGCGGGAACAAACCATGCTCCGCATTCTCACTGTTGCACTGCAATCTTATCACGTCAATTTCCCAGATCCATGCGCTGAAGTCACGGGACTCCTGTTCTCTCGCGTGCTTAGATCCAACTCGGCCTTCGAGATCCCCTTGGATTTGGATCCGAGAACCTCTCTGTATACAGTGCTTAACGTTGGAATCAACCTCATCCCAACCAGCAGTGGGGGTAATTGCCTGATCCCGCTGCCCCAAAACTGGAGCGTTCTTCTGCCATCTGGAGTCTGTCCACATGTCTCTCATCTAGAACCGGTTCTGCGCTATCGGGGCTACCACGGACCGTCGACCTGCTCTGGGATCGTTTTTCCGGCGTTGTGTGGGTGTATCCATCGGGGCCATCGCGATCCCCAGCGCCGGTGGTGAGAGAACGAGGGGTGGAACAAGGGGGTATTTAACAGAAACATTCGGGACCTCTCCTTCCTCACCCCTCGTGGTATCACCCCGCCGCCGTTTCTCATTTCGCTCCTTCTGGAACCTCTCCTCTCTGTTAGCTGCAGAAGACACCCTATTGTACCCTCGGTTCTTTCCCCTCCCTCCCTTCGTCATCCACCCGAGGATCAAACAGGATGCGTTTCGTTCTCGCTACCTTGGTTTCTTTGGCTTTAGCCACCACAGGCCACGCCCGTGCCTGGAGCCAATCCCTCGCTATCATTGGAAGCGGGTTCTACGACAACTTCCGATTCGACAACATCGCAGATCCTACCCACGGGCGAGTGTGAGTCCATCCCTCTCGTCCGTCCCACTTTCAACGGAGGACCTGATCGTTTGCCGCTTCTCCCTGTCTGTACAGTGCCTATGTTGATCGGGCCACCGCCGACGCCAATAACTTGACTTACGCCCATGACAACACCTTCGTCCTTCGCGCCGACTCCACAAACGTGGTAGCTGCTGGCGAGTCTGGAAGGAAATCCGTTCGGTTGGTTTCTTTGCAAACGTTCCGACACCATGCCGCGATGTACGTCGGTTCAAAGACAGGTTCAACGGATCGATCGCTGATACTGCATCTCATCACCTACAGCTTCGATGTCAGGCATATGCCACAGGGTTGTGGTACGTGGCCCGCGATCTGGGAGGCTGGTTTGAACAACTGGCCTGCTGAGGGCGAAGTCGACATCCTAGAGGGCGTGAACGACATAAGCCCGAACCGGATGACCCTCCACACCTCTCCTGGATGCACCATGCCTGCCAGTAGCCCTCAAACCGGTACCATCTTGCAGACGGATTGCAATGCTCTCGCGAACGGCAATGTTGGGTGTGGTGTAGCGGACACCCATGTAAACTCGTTTGGTCCTTCCTTCAACGCCAACGGGGGCGGGTTCTTCGCTATGGAACGGACAGAGACCTTCCTCAAGGTCTGGTTTTGGCCTAGGAATGGTTCCCCACCTGCTGAGGTCCGGGATGGCAACAATAATATCAACACCGACAATTGGGTAAGTTGATCGCTCGAAGAGACCGTGACCAGGGTGTAATTTTGACCCCTTTGGGTTTGTAGGGTACCCCGACTGCGTTCTTCCCCAACACAGATTGCGATATCGAAGGGAAGTTCGCGGCCAACAACATTATCATCAACTTGACCCTTTGCGGTGATTGGGCGGGAGGTGCCTACACCGGGAACGGGTGCCCCGGCTCCTGCGTCGACCGTGTCGATAACAACCCTAGCGCGTTCGCCGACGCTTACTTTGACCTTGGCTCCGTTCGGGTGTATCAGTAAACGAAGCTGGGTCTTCTCCCCTTTTCGCTTAGCGGGCCGCTGTGTCGCTAGGCTGCGCAGTTATATCACCACCCGGTTCGACAACAAAACAGATACCCCTGTACATCACCAATTTTTCTACTCCCATCCCACTTTCTTAGAAGTGATCTATGTCTTTCATGTGTAGGATACCGCATCAGCAATCCAGTGTTTGCCCATCTGCCGGATGACCTGGGGGATTGGCTTTGCCGATCTCTTGAGTATCTCGTGATACAGGGGTGTGGACCTCACTGTCTGAGTCTCTGGCAAGTCCTTCGCCCTAAGTTTTAGGCTACTCTTGGCCGTGGGTTACTCAGGCTCGTATGTAAGCAAACTACTCGACGTTTCGACCACGGGGTAGCCGAGGTTCTCCACGTGCGATCCACTTGGTTGAGCACTAAAACAACCGAGCTGAGCGCCGGGCGTCGGCGGTTCCCCTTCCCCCGGCCGGGTGAATCGTAGGAATTTGCAAACGGTATAGGCGTCCGCTTCCATCGTATGTTTGAAGTCAACTTCTCGTAGACCCGCCGTTTCAGTTGCGGGTCTGTCAGTAGTGGGAACCAGCGTGGATTCCTGACACCATGGCGTGCTTCACGCCCAAACGAAAGTCGTCCGATTCTGTTTTTTGGGGCTTTGGCTAGTGACTATTTTTGTACAGGATGCTGTCATAGGCTCGCGGCGCGCTGATGCCTTACGCTCTCTGTCTCATGTTGGCGCCTCACCAGGCACAGCTTGTGGCGTAGTGTTTAGGGGTCCACAGGGGGGGGAGAAGGTTCTGAGGGGCGTTGAATGCATCCCGCAGTTTTTGGGGTAGAGGAGTTCGATCATTCGCGGGGGGACAAACACGAGCGCTGGGATTTCCCGACACCCGGTGCTCACGTGGGGCATTCCCATCGGGGTTGGAGTTTGTATAAATATTGGACTCCCCCCCTCGCTCCCCTCTTCCCAGGTCTCGCCGCTTCACCCATCATCTCCTTCTACCATCCCCACGAACGGTCACGATAATGCTCGCCAACAAAATCACTCTCGCCGTTCTCCTCGCCGCTTCGGCTTACGCTCAAGAGACTTCCATCACCCCTACCACGTCGGGTCCCGTCCCAACCACGACTGGTATAACGCCTTGTATCCTTACCTGCGCCCAGAGTTCTACGCTGTGCACCTTGTAAGTGACCCCTCTTTGTCTCTGCGTTCGCGATCTAGCCGAAGCCGACCCTGTCTAACCCCCTCACAGCTCTGATGCCTCGTGTGTGTGCGTTAACACTGAGTATCAGCAAGCCGTTGCCCAGTGCCTCCAGACCAACTGTACCCCTGCAGAAGTTCAGGCAGCCCAGGGTCTCCAAGCTACCCTCTGCGGTGGTACGTCGGCTCTCTCCTTTGTTTTTACGCCCATTGACTTGACCCCTCTCAGCCTCTTCTTCGCTCTCAAGCACCTCTAGCCTCCCCACCAGCAGTCTCTCCTCGCGTTTGTCTTCCGTCCTCTCCAGCGTCTCCTCCCGTGTTTCCTCCGCCAGCAGCCGACTCTCATCCGCCACCAACCCTACCCACACCCCTACCGGTACCGGCTCTACTGGTGGAGGTACTGGCGGTTTCTCTGCCAGTCTCCTGGCTACTGGAGGCGCTGTCCTGTTGGGCGTTATTGGGGGTGGATTGCTCGTTTTCTGAGCGGACTCCTGAACGATCTTGCTCTAGAATACACGAAAAGCCCGACGTTTTTTCTTCTACCGTGGACGATAATTTTCCGAACGTAGTACTCTCGTAGCGACCGACGAAAATATACGATTTAGTTTACTTTCAAACCGTTGAACGAGCGCAAGTCCAATCCCAACAAAGCATATGGTCATAGTGTACGTCATGCTCACCGCCACCACAGGGCGATCGGGGCGTCCTTTGTGCGGCCATCACCCCCCTGGCCAAGACGCAGGGAACGGGGCGAAAAGTTTTCTTTGATTCTTCGGCATCGAAGCGACTTCAGAAGAGTTTCGTCGCGCGTTGTTGCGAAGGTGTCTCAAGGCTTCTCCGACGACTACGACCCGCGGTTTAGGCGAAGGGTGCTCTGGAGAAGACTTTCGAACCCGGACGACGTATCCTCGGAGAAACCGCCCTTCGTTGTATCTGTACGTTTCCACGGGCGCGGGTGCCATCAAACACTACGAGTTTCTGATATGTGCCATACAGCGCCCGGCTGCTCGCTGGCGTCTGTTTAGGACCAACGGCGAGCGGAGGAGCAAATACCGGCCGCCTCAGTGTGCAATAAGTACCGTCGGGATTGCGTGAACGCGCGCGGTGACGGATTTTTGGAAACGAAGCCGAGCGGGGTTCCCGTTAGTGGTTCGCAACTCCAGTGACGGTTTTTTTCCTCGGATTTGACTGCATACTACTTCGAGCCTCGGCCTCGGCCCCGCCTCAGTGTGGTCGTAGCTATCCCGCTCAGTCCGACCATCCCAGGCGCAGGACACGTCGGAGGTGCTTTGCACATTTTATATGTCGTTTATCGGATAGATTTGAAGGGAGGGTTCCATTAGCACTCGATGTCCCTCGTTGTCCCCATTTTAACCTTTGAATCGGAACTTGGAGCTTGAAGTGTAGACGTCCCGTGTAGAGGACGCAGTATGGCGGCAGCAAAGCATATTATGGCTTGGAGCCTCACGGGATTGACAGTCGGCGCTCTGGACCCGTCAGGCGCTTGTCGGGGTACCACCAACCACGCCTTCTTCTTCCCCCCACCTCGTTGGGTCTCAGACGGTGAACAACACCATGGGTCGCTACCGTGGAAAATCCTCAACGCTCTTTGCCTGGCTCGCGAATGGCCTCGGCAGGAAGCAGCGTCCACTCACAGTCGCGCCATCAGAGTCTATGAGATCTCCAGAACCTCAAACCAGTCTCAGTACGAACTCTCGCATCAGTTCTTCGAACCGAACGCTAATCCGTTCCATCTCGGTTTCACAGTTTTTGATCTCCCAGACGAGCTCATCCTCTCGGTTCTCTCTTATGTCTCTCCGGAGCCGCGGCTCGCTGGCCACCGCGCACGGTTCCGTGCCCAGTATAACATGGAGATCAGCGGTAACCACCGGCGACGGGTCCAGTTCCTACGACCGTTGAGCAGGACATGCAGAGCGATGCGGTTGCGATTGATGCCATGGATATGGGAACGCCTCGAAGCGTCCCCGCGACGCAACTGGAGTTCAGGGGAGGATTTTGATAGGAGGCTCAGCAATGTCGCGAACGTTTTGCATAAGGACGCGTTCCTGGCTACCAGCGTGAAGTAACTCAGTGCCCTTCTTTTTTCCTCGGTCAGGGCTGATTCATCTCCCCTACTAAAGGTTCATGACGGTAACCCTCCCCTCAAATGGGACCACCATTCTTCTATTCGTCAAGTGCATAGAAGCTCTCCAAAATCTCCACACACTAGAGATAGCGTCGGCGGACGACGTTATGACGATTCCGCTCAAGAACGCGCTTAAACGTGTCAAACTCCCCCAGGTTCAGACTCTGATCCTGCCCCCCGCTACTCACCCTCTTCTCCGGCATTGTTCCAACGTGGAGGACGTCATCTTCGTGGTTAGGTACACCATCATGTCCTACGATGGGCTCCTCGGATCACTTGCATCTAACCGGGATTCAAAAGTCAAGCGGTTGGCGATCCCCCTGATTTTGTGGTCCAATCCATCCCGTAAGTGGTCCGATGCCTTGTCCTATTTACGGGGTGGGGGTTGTCACTGACTGCTTCTGACTTCAGGGTTTGTGGCTGCGTGCCCAAAGCTCACCGAGCTTACCATCATCTACCCCCGTCCGGGTGACGACACAATCTCGGAAAAGGGAATAATACCCGACGGGACTGCAACTGCACGCGCCGCGACGTCAGAGATTGTCAATGCGTGCACGTCGCTCCCAGATTTCGACACGCTCCAAATTGTGCACTCCCCTCTCGTCCCGCCTCTTCCGCGATGTGGGTGCGGACGGATGAGGGTTACCAGCCAGGCGCCTTCTACGAAGCAACAGAAAGAGGAATTGAGGGCCGAGGTGAAAGCCCTCAAGGATTTGGCGATAGATTGTTTGAGGGAGCCGAGGACGGGCTGCCTGGGGAGGAAGACCACGGTGAGGGTCCTCGAGCTAAAGTCGGACCGTCCCCGTCCGAGGTTCCACCTGGGCGCTGTGGAGGTTGAGGAGTATGAGGTGTAGGGGCTTGATGGTAAGGGTCCGTAGTTAACGTGTACCAGAGGGAGCCGTGGCATCGACATACACCGTTATATATATGGTTGGCGCCAATGCGAAACTACAGTGAGGGTGGAGATAATCAGAGGTTGTACGCCCACACAAAGTGGATCTTATTGAGGGGGAAAGTCGCACGATTTCCAACGCGTAGTGCTCCGATGGCCCCCCGACGAGTCGCCCTTCATTCAAGTAGAATTTTCGAAGAACCGTTACTTTGCATCACCCAAAATTCGTTACAATTCTCTAAACCTTCGCTTTACGTTGTTGCACGTTGGCAGTGCATTCCCATACAGCATTTGATTTCCGTAAGACTATGTACAGCGCCGCGTGTGTGAAAACGCGCTCTCGGGCTCCAGTTTTCAATGAGTTTACTCGAAGATCCAGCCGGCAAGGTCGTGGGTGTATTGGACAGTGCCCTCAGGGAACCACCTATGTGGGTAAAGATCAGAGTCGAGAACGTAAGCGATGAAGGGGGGAGATGATCGTACAACCCGATCTCCTTTCCAGCGTTCTCGACGGAGTCGGATCCGTGGCAGATGTTGCGACCAACAGCCAAAGCGAAGTCACCACGAATGGTTCCTGGACACACCATTCGTCAAATTTACTGTTGCGAGAGGAAGCGTTTCTGAAAGATGACGGACCAGGGTTAGAGGCGAGAGGGTTGGTAGCACCGAGCATGGCACGACCGGTCTTGACGGCGTCCAAACCCTCCCAAACCATGGCAACGACGGGACCAGCGGCCATGTACTTGATCAAGCCGGGGAAGAAGGGCTTGTCCTTGAGATCCTCGTAGTCTAGATCAGGGCGCCTGATCTGTTAGATCACGATTGGCGAGTGAGAAAAAAACACCACGCACGTTTCTCGAGGTGCTCGGGGGTAGCGTGGACGAGCTTCAAAGCGACAAGCTTGAAGCCGCGACCTTCGAAACGGCCGATGATGTTGCCAACGAGTCCCCTCTGAACACCGTCGGGCTGGGGAGATAAGGACGAGGGCGATCAGCACGATCAAATCTCTGACGAGGTTGGGCGGGTAGGCTGGTCGCGTACCTTGACCATGATGTAGGTACGCTCAGCGTTGTTGCCCATGTTGTCGAGAGTGAGTGAGTGGGGATTGGGTCGTGAGTGGATGAGATGAAGGGGTCTGGAGGAAAGATTGCTCTCGGGTTTCAACTTTTTTTAAACGAAACCCGCGCCCTTCCGGTCGATCACGACGGCAATCGCCGGACATAGTCTCGAGTTACTTTGCGTATGAAAGTGAACGGTTTTTCGCGCAGCTGTCTGAGTTTTTACGTGGTGCCTGGCCCGTGCTCGTAGAACCGGTTCCCCAGCGCGGGAGGGTCCAGATTATTGATAGAAAGTGATGGTCAGTGATGCGGCCGCCACCCCCTCGTGCGGGTGGTTCGCAGGCAAGGTCACCCTCCGTCCTCGTTGGGTGAGTATAACTGGGGGACTGAATCGATCATATCAGGTGTAGCGCAGACCGAAGGGAAGAGCGGCGCAAGACGGGGTCCACTGTTGTAAATGGACAGTCATATGTTGAATTCATTGACGTGAAAATACGCCGGCCAAGACACCAGCACCATACCATGCGAAATGGGTCGAATAATTCAAGCAAGTAGGGGCCCCAGGGTTCACATTGTAGGCGGAAAAGGATCCAGAAAGGGGGAGAACAATAGGGTTTACGCACACGGCATGGGCAATTACCCTCAGGACGGCGTGGATGGGTGAAGAATCTGAGAGCTGTTACGTTGACCACCCGTCGAAGCTGTAGCATCCTGGTCGTACGGCGGGAGTCGGCGCTTTACGGTGAAGAGTTGCCTCATGTTGGGGTCGGGGAGCCAGGGTCTAACAACGGTGGCGCGTGACAATGAGCGCTCTTACTCCTGGGCTGCGAGTTGGAGTAGTAGGGAAGGCGCAGCCGAACTTCCTGTCTCCCTGACCCTGAGAGGACACTCTTCCGGATTGCGAGGATCCGGGGACTGCAGCCATCACAATGCTGACCTGGGTGACGCCTCCATTTTCCAGTTGGTAATGGTAGGTCCTTGGGGGTTTGATCGTGTTTCACGAGACTTCCGTGCTTATTGGGCGGAGGAACAGGGGTATCGCATTCATGACGAGGAGGATGGCTAAAAGCCGCGCACACCGGATCACGTCATCTGTACCTGCTTTGCTTCCGTCCATTTCGCATTCAGAACTCGAGAGCATATCCACCCTACGCGTCACACCAGCCCAAACCACGAGCGACGTATCGTGGTTAAAATCTGAGGTGAATTGACCGGGCTGTTCACGTACTAGGAACCACCTTTTCCCTCACTCCGCCGCTCCATCTGGTCCCAGTTTTCCTACCACCCGATCGTGAGATGCACCGCATCTACCCTAGAATCAACGCAAGCCCGTGATATGGCTGATAGGTGCGAAGTTTCCCCATCAACTGCCGCAGTCATTGTCTGGACCTGATGTGCCTCACGGTGGATGATCAGATATCCAACACGGCGACAATTTACATATCGATTATCGGCAGGTGTGAACCGCAGTGGCTCCACTCGCTGTATGTGTTCCTAGGTTTCCCTCGAGGCTTCCCAGACTCACGCTGGTTCTTCGACGATTGATACACTCAGTTTGGCCGTCGAGGGTTTGTACCGGCGGGCCTGGTTCTATGGCGCCCATCAAGACCTGCTGATGGCCGGGTGCCACAGTATTGCTAAACTGTGTTGCGCGGTCGGGAGCCTTCCCTCCCTCCGATTGTTGCGTTCAATTCGGAAGAGCGAGACGAGGATCCATCGAATCCGAGGCTCCCCTGTTCCGGCCCATCCAGGTACAAAAGGGTACGCATTGGCTGCGATCCTCGCTTCCGCCATCCCTTCGTAATGCTCTCCATCACAGCTGAGTCGTTGATCTCAATCGGGGGTGACGTGTATGTCCCTCCCGCGCCCATTTGATCCAAGCTTAGCTACTGTATTTCGCAGGATGGCAATCAGGGTACGGGAATCTGCGGTCGAGTCGGAACCTTTCCCGGTGACCCCTTCACACAGTACTATACGATGGCCATGCAAGTTCTCTATTACTACGATTATTTCTTGACGCTCCCCGATGAGGTACTGTTCACCCCGTATCTATCATTCAATCCGCTCACCGTCCCGTAGATCAAGTACGCCTGGACGGGGAGAAAGACGTGGAGTGAGTCCATGGGGCAGGCTCGTGCTACCTGTACTGACCGGACTAGTCTTCTGGGTCTTCGTCCTCGTGAGTAGGTTTGCTTCAACCCCAAACCCTTCCTAACCTCTTCGCAGAATAGATATTCTCCGGCTCTCTATCAGACTTGGGTGTTCTTTGGTTCGCCGCTTCCTTGCTCCCAGTTCTCTGCTGCTCATCTTTCGGCATCTCGTAGTCGGATTCCTCCCACAATTCACACATCGAGTGAGCCCTCTCTTTCGTGGATAGTGAACGAATCTGACGGTTACAGACGTATGAACGTCTTTCCCGCCGACCGTCTTTAAGTTCTCATCCAGGGCACAGGTGTGACAAAACTGCGTTCCTTCAAATCTTGTCGTTTTTCTTGTGTACTCTCCTTGCACAAGTGTCGCTGATAGTACGGTGAATTCTTCCCAGAGCGGGGGCGTGGACACGGTCGCTCACGTCTTCAACAGTTTGTATGCACTGACCCTCAGGAGGAAGCGGATCGCTGCTTTCTTTTCCGCGATCACTCTCACACAATTTATCATGGGGATGTACATGGCTGGGATTACTGCCAACAAACCAGGTACGTGATGAATTGTGCGATTGCTGTCGGTGCTTATCCTCGGCTTTCTCAGCCCAGAAAATGCCACCAATACCTCTCCAGGCCTATAACTTGTGCATATTCACCAGGTCTCCTCGTTTCGAACTGGTATACATGTCACTATCCTTGTTCTTTGGTGATTTATTGTCCACATTCTCCGAAATTCCTCGCTCAACGTGAGCTTCGCTCTTAGATGCCATGATTTTTTCCGTTATTGTCTTAGTCAGCTTCAAAACTGGGCTGTCATTACAAGATGGTCGGCCTACTATCTTGCGAACGATCTTGGAAGACTCAACTGTGTATTTCCTGGTCATATTTACCTCACATCTGGTGTCTCTGGTCATGTTGTCGGTTGAGAGGGTAAGTTTGAC
>Ga0307516_10010391_pt1 | contig 10238 bp, 8 predicted proteins | sample 19_EM_MG_FD_203310 | JGI IMG/M metagenome (GOLD analysis project Ga0307516, IMG submission 203310) | Populus trichocarpa ectomycorrhiza microbial communities from riparian zone in the Pacific Northwest, United States - 19_EM | ecosystem: Host-associated > Plants > Roots > Unclassified | place...
AAATGATGGCCGGGGTGAGACGCTTCTCCTTCCGGCGAAGGGTAGGGAAGGAGGGGAAAGAGGGGACGACGACACCCCCATCTGCCTGCCAATTTCCCGTGCGGCGAGAGCGTTTAGGTTCCTTTCATCCAACTGACTGGGGCCCTCGTCTTCAACGCTCACGCTGGGGAGGGGCCGCGAATCGTTGATTGAAGTGGGGCTTTCAGCAGGGCGAGCCGGTGCGGATTGAAGGTCGTATGGATGGGGCTGGGGAATAGGAGGGGACGGGCTTCTGTCCCGGTACGCAGGCGATTGAGTCCCTGGATTTTGGCCTGGAGATACCGACCTACCCACTGCAGAACCACGAATCAATTCCAAACACGGGGAAAGGTCAGGCACCAGTACGTACTCTCGTTGCTTTTACGCCCTTCAGCGTACCGCTTCTCGAGTTCCGTGTCTACGTCTCGGACGCTCCCCCACCTCACTTTCCTATCTTCGTTGAAACCACTACCACTACCACTGAGGCGCTTGTCGTCGGAGTGCCGACTGGGACCGTCGTCGTCGGCCTGGTTTAGATAAGATAGGCCAACTCCGTCGTCATCCTCATCGCTGGCCTCTGGGATGTAAGTTGGTATGGGTTTCCTTTCGATATACGACGGACCCGATGGGGTTGACGTTGACGTTGAGGGGCTACCGATCGCGTACGAGGGAGGCGGTCCGTCTACACTTGGGCGAGGTGCTACTTGGTTTTTGTTCCCGTCTGGGCCCCAACTATCCCCAAGTGCCCTGGCAATAGAAGTTGAGAAAGTGTCATCAGTGGAGGGTCCGTGATCAGGGGTAGGCCCAAGTCCGGGGGTGCTGTTGGATGCATGCATGGGGTGGAACGCAGGAGTGGTGGTAGGGGGAGGGTAGCCGGGGGTGAAACCAGATCCCGAACGGGTAGAACTTTGAGAAAGACGAGGTTGATGACTAGGGGTAAAGCCGGACACCACTTGAGGAGGGAACGGCGCAAACACGCTGGATTTTGTGGGAGTTGTTGGTGGGGGCAGGTCGGATGAAGACAGGCGAGTTCGCTGTCCAGGGGCGTAGGTTTGGGGTTGAGAATAGGGGTTATACTCCCCGAAGTCATTAAGTTCGTGCGGATTGTTGGGTGGGTTGTTGGGGAGCGTGGATGATGCGTACGATTGGGATGGGTGTGTGTTTGTTGGCGTTGGTTGCAGCGAGCTAGGAGACGAAGGTGGGAGTCCAGTAATATCGCCAATGCGGAACTCGTTGGACTGAGTGCCGTCACCGACTCCACTAACGAACGCGATTTTATGGAGTTCTCGTTCAGCCTCCACGACGAGGGGTTCTACCTGGGAGTGACCAGAGTAGTGGGCCCGAGGGAGACCTGGCTGGGTCTTCTCGGTGGACACATACCCAATAATGGTGCGGCCAAATGTGGCGACAACCGCGCCCTTTTCGCTACACTCAAGGAGACCGCCGAACAGGACACCCATCCATTCCCTAGCCTTGGCGCGTTTCCAGTCGCCAAGGTTAGCCTCCTCGTCCATTATCTCGACGTCGAGTGTGCGAATTTGGTCACGAAGGTTCGTGAGGAGGTCCGTTTGTTGTCGAAGGTTCTTGTTCTCCGGACTCATCTTGCTCAGCCTCTTGTCAGCAGAGTCGGCTTTGGACATGATGGATTTTCTACGGCGGTGCATCTCGTCGAGGGCCTCTTCCCTGCTACGGACAGCTTTTAGACATTCTCGAATGTACGCGATGTGGGAAGCGAAAGATGAGAGTGATGTGACCCAGTGGTTTAATAGGGTCGCGCATGCGGAGAACGTGTCCTAGGAGGCCCCAGTTGATGGCTGGACGTGACTGATAAGACGAAAGTTGGACGCACCCCGAGGTCTTCGCCCTCACCGCCAGCCCATGTCCGCATGGCATCGGTAGACTTGCCAAAGTCCGTGCTGAGTCTCTGGAAACTGAAAACGGGAAGTTGGAATTGGGCGGTTCGCGTGGAGCCAAGGGCGGACGCACGACTGTAAGACGAGCTTCTCGGTTGCAATGACCTCCTGAAGGGGTCTCAAATCCGGATTCCCTGCTAGGGCAGGGATGGTTGAGTTGTGAGCCAGTTTTGTTGCTGCGCTCTTGAACATGATGGTTGTTGTGATCAAGGACAGGTACGCAGTAGACGCAGCGGATCCACCAGGACCATCCTCGCGTCACTGCTGGTGATTACTTCGACCTTACACGTAGAGGGAGGGGGTTCGTTTCAATCCGAATAGTCACCTCTCTATATCCAGCCGAATCTGATTATCTCGAATCAGGGGACCCTAGGATAACCCGAACCCTAGGATCCTTTCACCGCGTCTGTCACCAGTCACTTCGGCACTCTCCCTCCAAACCACCCTCCTTCCGCTCACCCTCTGTTAATGCCTCGCCCATGACTGCCGCCTTGTCTGTGTAAACGAGCGCAGGTATTCGCCCACGACGACGACCGACAAGATAGCAATGTCAAATGACACCCAGAGAGCTGACCAGATCGTCTATCACTTCTACACCAAACTCGTCCTCGTAGTTCACAACGCCAGGTTACCCCAGGAGTCCAACGGACACGCAAAGATTGACAAATGGGTGAGTGTCTCGACCGTCCCTGGAAGCCCGTGCTCATTCATGTGCACACACATGTCCCAGTTCAACCTCGAAATTCCAGAGTCCAGTCTGTTCAAGGACAACATTCGCCTCTACCGCACAGTCTCCACCGCCCAGTCGACACCACCGTTCGAGCTCCAGGTCCTGCTGTCTGTCCCAGAATTGAACAATAACCAAGTCCTCGTCCATGTCGCTCCCGACTCGTCTCGTGTGCGAGTAGACCCCCCACCCAGGTTCATTCTACTCGAAACCTGGGCTGTCGCCTTCGTCTCCGACGGCCCCCAGCATTCGGCCGACGTAGCACCGTCCACCATATACAAACGTAGCATCGCCCTCTTTCGGAGCGTCTACGCCTTGCTCCGTATTCTACCCACGTGGAAGTCACACAGTCCGCTTAGGAGGAGAGTCGGTGGGAGCGCTGGCGCCTTTTCTCTCCAGCTCCGTCTTCGAGGCGATGGTCCGGACGACCGGATTTTAGCCTTCAGTAAGTCCCAGGACTTTAGCCCGATAACGGCATGTCATCATTTGATCTACTTCGCGCTGACCGAAAATCTTATCTAAGACACGCCGTTGGGTGCCAACTCCCCGCCCCTAGCAACAGACACACACGAGTTCCCTTCCATCCCCCACCCCATGGGTACCCTCTCCCTTAGAGCGACCTACCTTACCCAACCCCACTTCCGGTTGGATGATCTAGAGTCACTACTCTCTTCACGATTCTTATCGTTAGATGATGGCCCCGACTTCACACCCACTTTAATCAAGAACCAGCAACGAGACTCGCTCTCGACTTCGCCGCCTGGCAGCCTCCCCCTTCGGATAGCTCTACCCAGGTCTCCTCCGCCCACCATCGCGGATCGTTTTGTCCTCCCATCGACGAACAATGCGCGGACCAATTTCCCGAGCACTGGGGGTATGGGGGCCCTGAGCATCAGCCCCGGCAAAGGTGGCCTTGCGCAGTCCCCTTCTCTGCGGCCACGGACACTTTCCGGCCTCGACTCCGGCGCAGCGTCAGGTGTCTCTGAAACCTCGTCCTCAAGGCGGTCGATTAGTTCTGTGAGGGAGGATCCTCAGCTTGCCTCAAGGCTACGCCGGGAGAGTTTGGGTTCCTCACCTGGTTCGCCCTCGCCGTTATCCGTACGCCGCCCCAACATCTTCAAGTCCTCTACGTTATCAAATGCTGCATCGCCGTCGCTGCCATCCCAGCCGCCATCTCTTCGTCATAATTCTCCGCTCTCCGGCCCGTCTCTTCCGTCCCGACCTCTGCCACAACTGCAAATAGGTTCTCAGAGATCCCCATCGATACAACCGGTTCCCCTCCCTTCCGTAAGAACCCTATCCTCTCCCGTATCGGCGATAGCCAAGCACTCGCCACCGTTCTTGCCTTCAAGTCTCACCAAGACCGAGGAGCGGAGGAGTCTGGATAATGGAGTTGGAGCTGGAATACCAAACCCTCCTACGAGCAGGAGGCGGTACTCAAGCAGCTTTGGATACCGGTACGTCGCCAACACTGGTGCCGGAAGTGACGGGAGCCCGAGCAGTGGCCCAGAGCGCAGGGAGATGGAGCGCCCATCGGTAAGTAACAGAATCACTGTCTCTCTCATGCTAGGACATTTATGTACCGCCTCCCAGAGTGCCTCGTACATGAGCAACAACACCGACGACGACGAGATATCTGCGTTTGTCCAGGACATCGACGCACGCAAACCTCTGGAAAGGGCGTTATCAGATCGCCGAAGGTACCCACTCGGCGCGAATCCCGAACGAAGAGATGATCTCCGATCACAACTTCCCATAGGGACTCAAGGTGGAAACCCCGCAACTAGGGCCAATGGCGGGCAATCAGGTGCTGGTATCAGCGGGACGAAGGAGCCGATGTTGACGATCGTGAACATCTCAGACGTGGATCAAAGATTGAAAGAGATGAACGATGCGTTCACGGCTAGGTTAGCGGGTTTGTCTGGCACTGGACCGTCCCCTCGAACAGGTGGACGTACCAGGGGTGGGTTTGACAGCGGGGATAGGGGCGGATCTCGCGAGAGGGCGCCGACAAGGGGCGGCGTTCCACCAGAAGGTTATGATCCTCTATCGGCGGTGGGGGGTACGAGGATACGACCACGCCGTGGCAGCATGGGAAGCGTCAGGAGTGGGCTGAGTATCGGCTCTGAGGAGGTGATTGGGAAGTTGGAGCTAGAGGATAAGGGAAGGAGCAAAGGAACTTGAACAAACTCGCCTCTGCTGTTCCGCCCCCTCGCTTCCCCGGTATGTCGTATCATGATCTTATGCTTCTCCGTTCTTTGGCTTCGTTGTTGGTCCAGCTCCACAGTTTTGTTTTTGGACACCCTGGTAACTTCGACTTTTCATGTTCGTAGATTCAGCCAGTCACAGTTTTCGTTCCCTCCTCCCGTCCTCGTCACCAACACCATCAACTTTATGACGCCATCCATTCTTGGTTTACTCGGGATCCCTGACCCGCTTTAGCTATCTATTTGGCTTCTGGACGCCATGGACTTGGACGAGCCAGAGGTCGCTAATTTTACTCGTAAACCCTCATCCATTTTCTCTACCCCACTCAATCCGTACCCACTCATCTGTATTTCCTCCCTCCGCTTTCACGTCTTCCATATCCTCTTGTTTTCCTCCCGTCCCCGTTTTCCGTCTGTTTCCCCCGTTCCATATTATGTAGCACGTGCAATTGTGTCCTGGCAGTTCTTCTCTTTCTCCACAATCGTTGCATACTGATGTCAACTATCCCTCATATACAATATATTTACTGCTCGCCATCCCCTCTCTACGGCAAGGCATACGAACAACAGATGAAACGAGTTCGCCAGAGATGCCTGGCCATGTATCATACAACAAAGTGTGAAAGATGAAGCAAAGAGAAATGTGAACAGCGTTCCTATTCAGGTTTTTCGAGCAGGGCCTCCTCGCCGTGCCAACGCCCGATATCTGGGCCCACGTTAAGGAGGTCTGGTGGTGATGAAGTTTGCCAGATATTCGACCATTCTTGCGGTCTCTTCTCCGACTGGCCGGATCCACTGCGATGGCAGCGAGAATCCGTACTGAAATCAAACGTACGTCAGAGGGGGCTGTGAGGTGTGCAACATCGAGCATTCAAACTAACAGTTCCGGTGTCGCGGAGGTGGACTGTGTAAGAGTACTTGATGCCCCTCCTTTGATACATCCAGTCGACGGCGTTGCCAGGGGCACTAGAGGAGCGAAGTGAGTCAATGCGGTGAAAAGCTTCCACGTGGTGTGGGATTGGGGATTCGTACCGGTAGAGCTGTGAACATAAGCTTCCAACGGAGTAGGGGACTGCGTGGACCCTAGCTGTGGCAGACGCAGCGCCGGAAGCAGCCTCCAGTTGGTCTTCCGCGTCCTTTGGTACGCGTTTGCATGAGAACGAGTAGGGGGATGAAACTGGCGGAGCGGCATGATTCAGTTGGTCTAACGGAGGTCGTGTGTGAACCACGAACTCATTTGGCCGTAGCTCTGAAGGTCCAAAAACACTTTGAGATGAGATAGGGTCCAGACAAAATTCGCGATGTTGTTCGTCTCGGGGGTCTGGAACGGTCGACTTCCCGGATACCAATGGTCGCAAACTCTGTCGTCGGTGTTGGCGCTCGGTTTCCATTTGTATCCCTGTGGTCCCCAAATGGGCGGTTATTGTATCTCCTCCGAGATCAAAGGAGGGACCTTACCCAGTTTCTGTTCATATCGACACCGACACATTTGTCACCTGGGGTTAGGTGTTGTCGGGTCATGTACCTATAGTCCAACCGTCCGCGTTGCAGTCATAATCATCACCTCGAGGAAGAAAACGCAGTACCAGAACCGGTCCATCGTCCACGTGTATTGATACCCATCAGGGTTCGCGACCGGGATGATATAAAAGTCCTGTGGGTTGTGGGTCAGTTTGATCACCAACCGAGCGATGACATGAACCGTACGTATTTGTGAAGGAGGCCGTTCAACGAATAGTGTTCTGAGGGATCTGCGACGAGCCCATGTGCGAGGTAGAGAGAGGTGGAGACCGCAATCCACTAAGTGGGAGAGGCGGATCAACAATTGCGCATGGCCCGGATATCCTCACGGAATCCATACCTCTCTAGCGTGTTGCGCACCCACGATGACCACGGCGCCCTTGTGCCCCAAGGATGCTCCACCCGGTTCAGACTTTGGAGTGTTTGATATCTTTAGTACGGTCATATCCCGTTGTTCGGCGGTTCGTCCGATACTGAGGACCTCTATCAAGTCCGAATGGTCCCTGGCCAGGTCTGAAATGAAGTCCCGAATCTCAGAGAGCGGATGATACGAGGAGTGGAAGGGCGAAGTTGAGAACGATGTATTCCAAGTCGTTGGATTGACCGTTTGAGGGGGCTGGGAGTCGGGCATCTGGAAGTCCTCGAATGGTAACTTGATGGGCGATCGAGTCGAGTTGGAGGGGAAGTAGATATCGACGTGGTCCGGGGTAGCGTGCCAGACATCGAGACCATGACTCTAATCCGAGGGTTATCTCGAGATTTCTGAGACCCGGGCACGTGGAGTACGCACCTGTGCCTTGCCCAACGTCTTCTCGAGTTGAGCAGGAGAAGTGAGATTGAATCGCCTTAGGACGGGAGTTCCCTCGTCCTCGAAGGCGACCTGGTCCCCCGCGAAGCGGTAGGGATCACTCAGACAGAGACTTGTGAAGAGGAGGCACCGGAGACTGTTGCCGAACATCATCATGGTGACCTGAAGGAGGAGCGGCTCCTTGCCCTTAACGGGATTTGTTTGGCAAAACCCTCGAGACCAAACAAAGTCTTGCACGTGCCCGCCACTCCCACTTTCCAAGAAGTCGGATGCTCATAGGGTAGTACATTGCTGGGGATATCTATCTATAGTCCTTGCTGTGTTTATCCGTTGCTCTGTGAATGTTCAAAGTCTGGGAGGTACTGGGGTTTGCGGACGTTCTCCGGGTGCGTACTTAGCCTGCGGGAGGATAACGTTAGTGACCCCGACGAATACAAAAAGAAAGGTCCGAACCATCTCATTCTCCTTCTTGACAAACCCGCACTTCTCATAGAATGCTGTACGAAAGGGTTGAACAAGGAGGACTTCGGTCCCAGAGCGGATGTGCTTACGTATGTTGTTGTCGCTGCAGTTCAAGATAGTCTTGTATGCTCCAAGGGCCTCACTGATACCTGTCAAGACATGGATGATCCTCAACCCCAGCTTCTTGCCTTGCTGGTTCTTATCCACTGCGATATCCTCGATATGCCCTACGGTTCCCAGACCCCTCAAGAACTTCTTCTCCATGAACACAGTTCCAGTGCCAACCACTCTGTCATCCGCCTTGGAAACGATGACAATGGGGAAGTACACTTGGTTGGACTTGAGTCCTTGGCCGGTGTTTGCTCGAGTGGGGGTAGGATGGAGTAAGCCGCCTGAAGCCGGCGCAGGTGCAGCGGCGGTGAACTTCATGGCGTTGAAATGGTTCAGCCACGCATCATAACCCGGATCCGGGGCATGAGAAAGGACTGAGAGGACTTGGATGTGACCTCTGTGGTAGTCTGTGGAAGATAGCGGCCTGATCTATGGGGTCGAGCATAGAAGGTTAGACCACCAGATCGAGGGCAAGGGAGCGCCGGTATCGACGAACATAGAGGTCCTCTGGTAATGCATCCCTCACTTCAGTTGGGATGTATTCCGTCGGGAAAGCGAGATCCAAGTCCTTATCGTTGGTGAAAGTGGAGGGCGAGGTAACCGCAGTGATCATGGCGGGAGATGGTCGTGGAGAGACGTGGAGAATACCCAACAGGTTTGACTTCAACGCAACCTGTCATGTATGTCATGTTCATCCCCCCGCACTAAACCAGGCCATGCACGTGGGTTGTCTCAGCCTGTGCGATGCCTGATCGTGTCGAAAATTCTATGCGTGAAAATAAGATACAGGACTCTCATGCGATACACTATATAAAAACTACAAGCCGGGTCATTGTGCTCGTCACCACACGTCCAACAGACTTTGAGATATTTCCTACTGTGTGTTTCAGCACGTTTCGACGAAATCAGTCACACCAACTTACCCTAAGCCTCCCTAGGTTATGTGCGATGGCGACGTTGACAATCGTTTTTAATCTCCTCCTCGCGTCGGACTTGCTTATCGTGAGCTGGTAGCTCCCAGAACAGTGACAGTGCCTGGAAATGTTATCCGATTGAAGTTGTTTGCATTTCGAGCAACGCAGATCCTGGAGCGCAGCTCGTTTCTCCAATTCATGGGCGAGTTGTATCAGCGTCAGCTCTATCCCGGTCCTATCGTATTCACCACCACACCTCCCACACCTCCACTTCGCATTGATCTCGGCGTTACTTGGAAATAGCTCGGGGTCTCGGCAGAAGTCAAAGTCTCGAATCCCGTCGCAGTGGCGGCAAGGGACGTTTGAGAGTTTCAAGGGTTCGCAAGGGTTTCGGAACGTGGCCTCGGCAGAAAACTCTCTTACCCCGACGAGCTCGAGCATATTGCGCTTGATCAACCCTGCTTCAACATGGTACTCTTTGGCGAGAGCTATGACCGCGCACACAGACTTGGCATACTCAAGTGAGGGATTGGACAGGTGAAGATAGGATCCAGGGAGGAGGGGGAAGTTCCACTCGACGAGTTCCTCTTCGTCCATCAAGGCCGTTCTATGGCGCTCATGGACGCTCCCGACGGCCTTTAGAAGCTTCCGGGTGAGGCGCTTCGCGAGGAATTCTCTTGTCGAATCGAGCTCTTGGGTCTTGTTGGCGTCGCGTTGCGTAGTGTCTGGCGGACCACCGATGGGAATCCGTTTGGGGGCCCGCTGAGACCCGTTGGCCTTCTGTCGTATTCGGTACATCTCGACGATGAAGTACCTAATAACATTGGAGAAGTCATTCTGAATGGGACGCGGGAGGAAGGTCTCGATATTCCACCGCATCTCCATGACGATTTCATCTGGGGGGTCGATGGCCAGTGGGTCTTCACAAACGACCCCTCCAAGGTTGGCTTCATCCATGAACAGAAGGAAATCGTAGAAACGATCCGTCTGGAGGTATATGTGTTGGAACAGCTCGTGGGAGTTAACCGCCGATAGGATGTAGGTCGCGTATGCGTGTGCCGTCCCGGGTGGTTTGGAAGTGATTAGAAGCAGCCGAGTGAAGTCCGCGTAGATGACGTTCGCTCCCAGCCTCCTGAACTCGGCCAGCATTTGGATGAAGGTCTTCCGCATCAGCCCTTGGATGAACTGGTGTATACCAGGGTCGTACATGTGAGAGACGTTTGAACTGATCCACCGCCAGAAGTGGTCTAGCGTTACGGTGGAAGGGCTGTCAAAATTGCCTCGAACTTTATCCAACAACCAGGTTTTGACAATACCGCGGAGGATGCTGAAGGCGTGTGGGGACATAGTTACCTCGCCGAGTGTCATGGGTCGTTGGTCGCCATTCGCAAACTCGTCTAGGGTATGTGACGAGTCAAAGGCGGTCGCTCCTCCGCTACCTTCAAGCTCGTTGACAACCACAGAATGGAGGACGGAGTTGACGGCGAGGTTCCTGACGCTAACCTCGAGGCAGACGTTGGAGTAACATCCAGGGGACACGAACTCCGAGCTCTGCAT
>Ga0307516_10010393_pt1 | contig 10236 bp, 5 predicted proteins | sample 19_EM_MG_FD_203310 | JGI IMG/M metagenome (GOLD analysis project Ga0307516, IMG submission 203310) | Populus trichocarpa ectomycorrhiza microbial communities from riparian zone in the Pacific Northwest, United States - 19_EM | ecosystem: Host-associated > Plants > Roots > Unclassified | place...
GGTCCCATTTCGTTGTACTCGGCTCTGCTTATGAAGCCCCGGTTCGCGCCCTGGTCGACGACGAACACGACCTTGGCGGCAATTTGCGCGCCCAGGAACGCAGCTTCGTCGAACCCGGTTTCCTTCCACTCCGGAAAGTAGTCCGGCATCTTGGCGATCTTGATGCTCAGCGGCGTCTGTCCGTGCGAACTGTGGCGGTCCGTGTGGTAGTGGTGCTGCGATTGCTGGTGGTGTGTGGTCGCGGCGACCAGCAGCGGGTTGGGCCCGCCGACGGGCTGCGTGCTGGGGCCCGGCGCCATGGGCGTGCTCGCGCCCGTGGCCGTGGGCGTCGGCAGCTCGGACGAAAAGATGGTGCCGGAGCTCGGCGGGATCAGGTATTTCGCGCAGATGGTCTGCAGGAGGGCGTCCTTGAAGCCGCGGAGCTTCGCGCCGTTGCCGACGATGATGAGCGAGTCCCAGAGATCGGCGCGCTTGGAGACCTCTTCGACGCGGGAAATGGAGTCGTAGACCGCGTCGGCGATGCAGGTGAGGATCCCGAATTCCGCGGCGCGGAAACGTTGGTGGCCGACCGAGAGCTCGCGCCAGACCTCGTCCGAACGGAGAACGATGCCTTCGGCGCGCGCTCGTGTTTCCTGCGCCTGCTTGGAGGTTTCTTGGTAGCGTTTTTCGGCCTCCGCGTCGACTTCGGCAGCCTCGCTGACGGTGGCGGTGGCGGTGGCGCTGGTCGGGGAGGTTAGTGGTTGCTCGGAGGCGACAGCGGTGGCGGTGGCTGCGGGGAGCGCGGGCGCTTTGGTGGCGACGGGGGAGGTGAGGGCGCTGGCGGGCATCTCGTCCTCTTCGCCGGGACGCTTCTTGTCCATGACCCAGAACGTGCTGGTTTCTCTGTCGCGGTTGGGGAGCTTCCGTTCCGCCTCTCCCCTGAAAGCTTGTTCTCGCTTCGCCAGGAACTCGTGGGTCTTGCCGGACGCGACGATCGCAGCGACGTTGACGGTTCCGTCGGCTTCGCTGACCAGTGCATCGGTATCGTCCTCCGTGCTCTTCAGGGCGGCGATGTCTGGCGCGCGGATGCCCAGCGATGTGGATATGTCCTTGCACCCGGGGATCGGGGTGCCGAGGGGAAGGATCTCGCATATCGGCGACTTCTTGAGCGCTTCAACATGTTCCGGCTTCATGTCGGGGAGCAGGGAGCATAGATACTGCGTCATCGTCTCTCCACCGCACGCGTGCACCGTTTTCCGCGCGCGGCCCTGGATGATAAAGTCGACTACCGGCGTGATGTCGGTCTTCTCGAAGCCGACATCGATGACGGTGGACGTTGCCAGGCCGTACGCCCACAGCGACGTGACGGCCGAATCCATCAGCGCGAACCCGGGAGCCTTGAGCTTCTCGAACATGAACTGCGTGACGCGCTGCTTGTCTTCCAGCGAGAACTCTGGAGGATGGACGAGCAGGATCGGTGTGTGGAAGATAGGATTGATCAGCTCGTGCACGTATGTTCTAGCCTCCGGTCAGCTTCCGTCGGGAGTTGTTGGAGGGGAAGAGATGGTGTTTGCGTACAGGAGCGCAAAGAAACACCCCCAATCCGTCACCTTGCCCTCCGTGAGGCACCACACGGCGCCCTCCTCGTCGTCCTCATCCTCAACGTAGAGGCCGTCGGCCATATCGTCATCCATATCGTCCGGCACATCCTCCTGTGTGCTCGGATCGTCTTTGCTATCCGGCGCGACAGGAGCACTTTCCTCCTTCGCCTCGTCGTCCTTCGCCTCGCCGTCCTTCACCTCGCCCTCCTCCTCGTCGTCATCCTCGTCCTCGTCGGCCTGGTCGGCGTCGTCATCGGCGATCTGCAGTCCCTTCGCCTGGGCCAGCAGGTCCTCCTTCTCGCCGTCGCGCGCCTCGCGGATCTTGGTGAAGGTCCACATGCCCTCTTCGATTCCGGGGAACATCCGCGAGGGGATGCGGAACTTTGGCGGCGTGAAGGATTCCGGCAGCCCCAGCTGTGCGAGTGTGGTCTGCGAGCCGGGCGCTATTATCTACATTGCCCCCGCCGCCGTTGACGAGCCGTGTTAGCGGTCGCGGCGGTGGTGGTGGTGGAGGTGGTGGTGATGGTGATGGTGGTGGGGAGGGGAGGGGGGGTGTGTGCACGGACGAGAATGTGTTCATCACGGAAAAGTGGCATTGCGCTGGATCCGGCGGTTGGAGTCTTCAGGGAGAGCGTGTTTGGGGCGTTGATTCGTGTGCGGGGAGTTCCGGAGTTCGCGATCAGGTCGGATTGCGAGATGTTGGGTGCGACGCGTGCTGGGAAAGCCAAAGGAGACGCACTGGCGTGGCGCTTAGTTAATGGTGGTAGTGAGATGTCACCCGGCTGGAGACGGGCTGTCGCCACACCAAAAAAAAAATATAGCAGCAGCGGCAGATTGGAAGGAAAAAAAAAACAATAACAGCGGGAATCTACATATCGACCCCACGGCAACGGAACTCGGGAGGTCGCAAAGCCCTTAGCAATCATGCAGAACTGAGTTTCAACGACATAAAATTGTAACTATTAGAGTAAAACGGCATACATAAGTATGTAAGTATCTAGGCCTAGCTGTGACGGGCACCTGTTCTGCGAGCACAAAAGTAGAAAAAGATAGAGGAGAATGAAAGTTCGGGAGAAAGAAAAAAAAAAAGACATGTAAAACAAACGCCGTCACTTGTAATCCGTTAGATTAAAATCCCGTCAGTTGCCCCCGCCGCCCCCACCCATCCCAGAAAAGCAAACGCCAGGTTGTTCTTGTCCCTGCCAAGAAGAAGAAGAAGAAGAAGCAAGTAGATAGATGGTCGCAGAATCTACCGACCCTCAAACGCGCGGCTCTTTGGCAGAGCGGCGGGCTTGAGCAGCGGCGTCAGCGGCGGCGTCAACGAAGCCGAATCCACGTCAACCTCCGCCTCCGACACCTCCTTGATCCAGGCGGCGACGTCGTCGGCCTCGGGCCCGGTGCCCCAACGCAAGGTGGATCCGGCCTGGAGACGCAGACCCACGACGCCCGGGTGCCGCTCCTTCTCCGGGAACGCGCGGGGGATAGTGCGCGGCGACACCATCTCCGACAGGTCCGGCTCGGGCAGCGGCAGCTCCGTGAGCCTCACGGCCGGCGCGGATGGCGGCGCAACGGCGGGCTTCATCCGCGACGCACGGGACTTCGGCAGGCCCTCCTGCAGGGACTTGGACTCCTGCACGTAGAGCTGCGCGGGGGTGAGCGACTTTGGCGGCGCGGGCTCGGCGACGACGTGCGGCTGGCGGGTCGGAAGGTGCAGCTGGAACGCGCCCCGACTGCGCTCGAGGGCTTCGAGCATCTCCGCGTTCTCCTTCTGCAGACGGGCGGTGTCGACAGCGCTGCGGAGACCCTCGACGTCTTCGTCCAGCATCTGGAGGCGTTGGTGCATGGCGAGTTCGGTCTGGGCGAGGAGAGCCTCGTACGCGGCCGAGCTGGTGCCGACCTGCTGGAAGAGGATCTTGGCGGGGTTGGTCGCGAGGATGGTGGTGCGGGACTCGCTGGTGGTCGGGTCGAGCGAGGTGACGATGGTTGGAGCCGACAGCGGATGGAGAACGGCCGCGTTCGCCAGAGCCTGCTTGGTGAAGAAGTCCCGTGTCGGAGCGTCGTCGTCTTTCGCCTCGGCCATCTCGGAGACGGACGAGGGGTTGGTGTCGGTCGGAGCGGTGGACTGGGCGGGCGAAGCGGACAGGGCCGCTGCGGTTGCAGTGTTGGCGCGAGCGATGACAGCGGCGGTGGTCTTGGTCTTGTAGGACTTGGACAGCGGGAGACCCGAAGGCGACTGTGGTGGGGGAGAATCCATGCTAGGCGGGGTGGCGCTGCTGTCGAAAAACATACTTGCGTTTAGGGGTTCGTTTGCGGTGGCCGAGGAGAAAGCCGAGGAGGTGTCGGAGGTGTGATTCGGAGGGAAACGAGGGAGTCGGTGGAGTGGTTGTTGGAGGGAGGATCGAGCCGATGTTGCGGGCGAGGGAGAGGGGTGAAGGGGGCTAGCGGGCAAAGATGGATTGCACGATAGCGGTGTTTGTGTCGTGAGGAGCGGAGGGCAACGTTGAACAGCGGGGCGGGCGCGCGGTATTTAGGCACGGCGGCGGGCAGCGAGCAAGATGGGTGGCGCGGAGAGCACACGCACCAGCACAGGCACGGAGAAATTCTTCTTTTTTCTGGAATGATGGAGGCAACGGTGCAACTCTAGAGAACTCTTCATATCTACTCTGCATGCATGCACAGCACCTGAGGCCACCGCGCCGATAGGACCTGGCAAGGGGACGGAGCCGGTCGACGTGTTTCCGGGCCAACCACCATCACCGACGCAACCACCGCCGCTCTGCGCTGTTTCTGCACTTCGGATCCGGTGGCCGGCTTCGGAGAAACGTGAATTCGGATCCATGCTCGGTGGCGGAAGTGGTGTGGACGGAATGTCAGGGTGGGCTGCAACAGCACCCGCCGACGCTGGCTGCTGGTTGGCGGGCACATAAGCGTTGACGCTGGCTGGCTGGCTGGCTGGCTGGCTGCGTTGACGTGGCTGATATGTGGACACACGCCATCACTCGGCAGTCCAAGCGAGCCAACCGATTCGCGGCGGACCGTTATCGCGCCAGCTGCCCCTCTCCTCTCCTCCTCGACACCTGGCGTTCCGGAACGTGGTGGATCGGTGTGGAAATGGCATAGCCCGCAGGGGTTGTCGGAGAAGGTATTCTGCTAGATAGCAGACAGACGTGAGAGGGGCACAAACCCGTGGAGGTAGCGGGCAATCGGGAGTGAGCCGGTGGTTCCGGGAGCGCCGGATTGGCTGGCTGTATGGAGCAGCCCTTGGGAACCGGTCCTTCCCACATGTGAAATCTCAGGGGCGTGGCCGGGCCTGGTTTCTGATGGATGGATGGATGATGGATGATGGATGGATGGACGGACTGGTGGAGAAACGGACAGACACCGACGGAGAGAGGCGGCATCGCACATCACTCGCTCGGCATTCCGAGTGCGGATATCCGAGATCGCGCGATCGGAAAGCCTGGCGCTGATGAGGCGTGGGCTGCAATCTTTTGGCCTTGGTGCCCGTCGGCGATCGATTTTGCAACGCCGGCTACATACAAGCGCACGGATCAACGACACGTGGAGATGCCTACGAGACAGCCTTGGAACGTGAGGAATTGTGGCAATGGACCAGCTGAGCAGGCCGGATCGAGCCAATTATCGGCGGTAGGTCGTAAGCGCGAACAGACGCTAAACATCCTGCAGAAGCGATGATTGGTTTGTTGGCCCAATCCACGCGAGCTCATTTAAACGGCGATTTTTTTGCCTCTCGATTTATTGGCATCATTAATCGGATTACTCTGTCCTGGCGGTTGGTGTGATGGCGATTAATCAACGGTGGAGAGCCTGGCTGGCATGGAGGCAGGGCGCTCGCCATTGCCACCGGGACTCCATCGCTACAATGTATCTACCGAATGCCTATTCTTGGCACTAAGCCTGGGGTTTTTTTTTTGTTTAATCATTACTCGCATGCGACCATCTAGATCATGGCGAGAGGGGCACTCTGGTGTGGATCCGACACTTAACTGCAACCGCTGCTTGTCCGCCAAAATAACTTCTTTTCGAAGGAGAGCTGAACCTCTATCTACATATTTTACGCGCTGCGAACAATAGGGACGGATCTATCTATTTGATTTGCGGGGACGAAAAGTCACATGGTCGGAGTCGAAGAAAGAAGAAAAAATCCCACCTGACAAGGGGGACCTCGGAATAGCGGGGGAGGGGCGACAGTCGTGTCGTACTAGCGGGTATTCGCCATTCGCTTCCAGATCTCGGAGTCCGGGCCCGCCCGTCCGAGCGGATATCCGCCGCACTGCTCCGCGCGCAGCAGCTCCAGTCTACACAACCCGTTAATGGCTCACTTTGGCGTCTCTTCTTCCCCATCGCCACCACTGAAGCAGCCGGCAACAATGAAGGCCATAGTCCTCAAGCCCATTGCGCCCGGCAAGCCCGGAGAGATCTTCTACCCGTATATCCCCTCGCCTCGCCTGCCCTTCGGCCCTACTGACGGCAGTAGTCTCCAAAAGGTGACGATCCCAACGCCGACCGCCGGCGCGGGCGAAGTCCTGATCCGGGTGATCGCGGCCTCGCTGAACCACCGGGACGTATTCCAGCGGCAGGGACTGTACCCGGGGACGGCGCCTTCGGTCCCGCTGCTCGCCGACGGCTACGGCGTCGTGCTGACGCCCTCATCGAAGCTCCACCGGAAGGCGGTGATCCTGAACCCGCTGCGGGGCTGGATCGGCGATCCGCGCGGGCCCGAAACCGACGGCGGCACGTTCGCGGTCCTCGGCGGGACGAAGCACTACAGGAACGGGACGCTGCAGGAGCTCCTCGTGATGGCGGAGGAGGATCTCGTCGAGGCGCCCGCACACCTGTCGCCCGAGGAGGCGGCCGCGCTGCCGCTCTGCGGATTGACCGCTTGGAGGGCCGTCGTGACGAAAGGACAGGTCGCGCGCGGGGACAACGTGCTCATCCCCGGCATCGGAGGAGGCGTCGCGCTGATGGCACTGCTGTTCGCGGTCAGGCGGGGCGCCAAGGTCTGGGTTACCTCCAGCTCGGAGCAGAAGATCGAAAGGGCGGTCGCGCTGGGCGCCGAGGGCGGCGTGTTGTACACCAGTGACACGTGGGAGAAGGAGCTGGCCGCGCTGCTGCCGAAGGACCGGCCCTGGGTGGACGCGGTTGTCGACGGCGCCGGCGGCAACGTGGTCGAGAAAGTCACGCGGGTGATGAGGACCGGCGGACGCGTGGTGAGCTACGGCATGACGCTGGGCCCAAAGCTGCCGTTCCCCATGGGCGCGGTGCTGAAGAACATCGACCTGCTCGGAAGCACCATGGGCAGCCGCCGGGAGTTCCTGGAGATGGTCGCGTTCGTCTCCGAGACAGAGCTCAGGCCAGTCATTAGCCGCGTTGTCAGAGGGCTGGACGAACAGCAGCTCGAAGGCCTGTGGGAGGACATGGAGAAGGGCCGCCAGTTTGGCAAGCTGGTCGTCAGAATCGCCGAAGATGCCGATGTGGAGGAGAAGGGTCGGCTGTGAACTTGGGGGGGCGCACATTGCAGATGAATGCAGTTTTCTTTCGGCCGTGTTGTTGTCTTGCCCTGATCATAGCTCTGAAGTATGTAGGATAATGCGGCTGTGAAAACGGGCACCATTGGGGGAACCATGGGCGGGAGTCATTCGCGAGAGAGGTTTCCCCGGCGAGGCTTGAGTGTCTCAACTTCTCGATACGATCGTGTACCTGCCAGAGGTACGCCACGCACCGCGATCGGCGGCGCATGTTTTCTCCGGAAGGCTGGCGTACCGAGTTCCTTCCAGAGCACTCGAGTAGTCCTTGTGCAGATACAAACCAAAAAAAATAATTCAAAGCAAAAACATTCCCAGCGAAGCAATGGTGTATGCAATAATATTTTCAGTTTTCATGAGTGCCTCTGCGGCCGGGCTAGCTGCGACTTGTTGGTGCTCTGGATAGGTATATTGGCTGCCGTGCATGTTCGGATGGGTGCTTGTGAGCCAACAATCGTGGCAATGGATTTGCTGTCGCGACTTGTTGGCTAGGGAAGTGTGCAAACAACCGCGAGTAACAGAGGTCGCGGTGCCTGGGGCGGCAATGCTCAAAACTCACGCCAGACGTCTCGACACTAGTCCGTGTCGGTCATGTGCGACTGTCAACTTGCCGAAAGAGAGTGATCGAAGAGAAGTCGATAAGTTGGGGAAGCAGCCGCCTCCAGGCGACGGCGTGAGAGACCGATGGGCCTTAGTTACGGGAGAAAATCGAAGGCAACGCAGCGTACCGCGACGTCTGCTTCCACAACCGTGCGCTTTGCAGTCCAGACTGGAAGTCTAGACGACTGCGAGTATTCTTGTTCCGTATAATATCCGCTCGCATTGCACACGACGGGCCGGCACTGCGAGAAGGCATGTGAGGCATCGCCCGGGATATTCTTCCGTATTTGGTGATGATGATGATGATGCTTCATTAATCGTGTGCGACCCTATTGGATCATGACGATATTATGACTTCTTCCGTATTTGGTGTCCTACCAAAAGTGCATCGGGCCAGATAGGACGAGTGATAGGTGATGTGGACGCTATCCCGGCTAAATGCAACTCCATAAATTGAATTGCGCCCATGTAGATGAACTCCAAGACACGCCGACATTGCTGCTAAATGGATGCTGATGCTTCAAGACACGACTGGCGCTTTGAGAGCGTGGGGGGCTGCCTCTTTTCTCTTATTCTCCGCTGCAGCCAGACACACAACCATCGCGCACTTCTTCACTATGATTCGCTCGACGATGCTTCTGCTCAGCACGGCGCTTTGTGCCGCGCAGTCCTCGTGTCCGGCAGCAGAGCCGTCGTCGTCCGTTACTCTGGCCGTCGCTTCGGGCTACAGTGCGCATCAGATCAAAGCCGATCTCTCCCGTCCGAGGAGCGTCGTTGTTGACGATCGCGGACAACTGCTGATCTCCGGATCCAAAGAGGGAGTCGTCGGACTGGCCCTCGATAGGGATGGATGCAGTGTCCAGAGGAAGGCCGTCGTCGTGGCGGGAAACGACAAGGTTTGTTGGTGGCATTCTCTCCGCGCGCGGCTGAGGGCGTCTGTGACCCACGCTCGGAAGCGCTGACGAGAGCGATACCCTTCTGCAGGAGGAGTTCTTCAACCACGGACTGGCGCTCTCGCCGGATGGAAAGACTCTGTGCGTCTTCGGAGCAGCCGCTCGCAGTGCGGGATGTTGGCTGACCCGGCCCTAGGTACGCCTCCACAGCCAGCTCTGCCTTCGCCTGGTCCTACAGCAGCGCCAACCTCAGCGCCAGCAACCGCCGCGAGCTGGTCTCGGGCATGGCCTCAGGAGGTCATGCGACGCGCACGCTGCTCGTCCCCGCGCAACACCCGGAGCTGCTGCTCATCTCCCGCGGCTCCAGCGGCAACCTCGACATGGAAACCACGTCGATCGCGAGCGGCCGGTCCATGATCAAGAGTTTCAATGTGACGGCGATCACCGGCGCTCCGCTGGACTACACCGCCGACGGCGTCGTGCTCGGCTGGGGCCTCCGCAACTCTGTCGGCGTGGCGGAGAATCCCAGGGACGGCGGCATCTGGAGCGTCGAGAACTCGGCGGACCAGATCCAGCGGTACGGCGAGGATTTCCACCGCGACAACCCCGGCGAGGAGCTGAACTACCACGGCGAGCTGTCCGCACTCCCCAAGGAAGCGCCGAACTACGGCTATGTAACTACGGGCTCCCCTCCCATTGTTGCGCCCGTCCGTGTCCTGACCCGCTCTGTCCGCAGCCGTCGTGTCTGGCCGTGTACGACGCCGCCTCCGTGCCCCGCGGCGGCGCGCTGCGCACCGGCGACCAGTTCGCGCTCAGCCCCAACGCCACCTTCACCGACGCAACGTGCAACTCCGCCGCGTTCCGTTCGCCGCGCCTCACGTTCGCCGCGCACTCGGCGCCGCTGTCGCTCGCCTTCAACGGCAGCGCCGCCGCGTTCGTGGCCTTCCACGGCTCGTGGAACCGCGACGGCCCCGTCGGCTACCAGGTCGCCGTCGTCGAGTTCGGCGACGACGGCCAGCCGCGCAAGCCGAGCGACACGAAGGATCCGGCTACCAGCGTCCTGTGGAATGCCGACCTCGCTAGGTGTCCGCAGCACTGCTTCAGACCTGCCGGCATCGCCGTCGGTAGCAAGGGCGAGCTGTTTGTGACTGGCGATTCGACCGGAGACCTGTGGGTCATCACGCGCGATCGCCAGGCTGCGGGCGAAGACGTCAGGGACGGACCGGCGGGCAGGCGCAGCGCTGGTTGGCAGGCGGTGCTGGCCGCGGTGCTGAGTGCGGCGTTCTGGCTCATGTAGACTGCAGTGCAATTCACGGGCCGACCGAAGCGAATCTCCATTCGACTCGTATTTTTCGCGTGATATTTATACCTAAGTACTTATAGATACATCTGAGATCGCACCCCGTTCCCCCCCCCGTGTATTCTACCCTCCCGACTCACAGTAGCGCACTGGGCCTTCGCCTGGTCACCCGAAAAACGAACAATATGCCTCCGGCCGTGTGCGGTTTCTCGACTTCCGCCGTCGTGGCCTATTGTTGATGTCGATCTCTCGCTGACCCGATTCCACCGCCGAGAGTCCGCGCTCCAAACCTCACAAGACCCCCCCCCCCACCTCCA
>Ga0307516_10010394_pt1 | contig 10236 bp, 11 predicted proteins | sample 19_EM_MG_FD_203310 | JGI IMG/M metagenome (GOLD analysis project Ga0307516, IMG submission 203310) | Populus trichocarpa ectomycorrhiza microbial communities from riparian zone in the Pacific Northwest, United States - 19_EM | ecosystem: Host-associated > Plants > Roots > Unclassified | place...
AAATCCGCGCCACCGGGATGGCGGTTACCGCAGTAGCCGCCCCGGTCAGCTGATCAGTGCGTTTGATTTCGTGTTGTCCTCCCCCGCCGCTCTTGCAGCGACGGCCTAAAAGAACCGGGCGGCCGCGTGGTTAACCGTGAGTTATAAAGTTTCTCCACACCTCGAACACCTGGTTCAACATGTCTTCCAGTTTCAATGCACCCCTGCCTCCGCGTAGATGAAATTGTGAGGTTTATTGCCAGCGAACTCGTCGCATCTGAGGGCCAGAGGACCTCTGTTGCCTTGGCGTGCTGCCGCAAAAGCTTTGAAGACCCAGTGTTGGACGTACTATGGGAATACCAGCGGAATCTGCTCCCGCTATTTAAGTCTTTACCGGGAGATGTTTGGGTTTGGAATGGACAGGGACGGACTGTGAGTGTGCCAATGACACACTTTTACCTCTCTCAACCACTTGCTTTGAAAGACTTTCAGGAGACTCCCGACGGCGCTGGAATGGGCTCGTTTCCGGGAGTACGCTGGGAGAATGCGATATCTCGTAGAACCCACCCCTCCGGCAGCCCTATCCCCGGAGGTATTCTCGGTCCTGCAACTCTGCGTCACCAACAAACCGTTGTTTCCGAATCTAAAGGCCCTCCTGTTGTGGCGCGTCAATGTGGAGTCCACCCCATTCATCCCCTTGTTCATTTCTCCTAGAACCATTGCCATCAGTATTGGAATGTTCGAACCTGGCCTCCCTGAAGCCACGATCGCTTCGACGATTACCACCCTCCCAACCCGATGCCCCAACTTGCAAGAGATCTTTCTCTCCTCCCTACCAAAAGATCCGATGGTCGCTGCCGCAGTTTCCGGAATGGTTCTCGCCATCAACAAAAATACTCTCCGGTTCTTCTGCGTAGATTGCCCGCTGACGCAAGAGGCCCGCAAAGTAATCTGTGAAGTTCCCACCCTGTCCGACCTATCGGTAGTCATCGGGAGCGACACATCGTTACCCTTACTTGTGCTCCCAAGCCTTGTTAACCTGACGGTCACATACAGTCATGGTAGTGATTGGTTACAAGGGTTTCGCGGAGCGGCGCTTGGAAGTTTAGCGTCAGTTACCATTAATGCTGACTGTGACTCAATTGGTGGATTCCTCGAAGTGTTCGAAAGCGTCGCGCTCACCACGTCGGTCTCGTTAACGCTCTCAATGTTCGCGTTCCACACCTCACACCCATGGCGGCCAAATTACCGCTCTCTCCTTCGGTTCACACAACTCCAAGAACTCATCATCGACTTCTCCTGCGACCTGGATTGCTCATCGACGATAGATGACGACACTATCATCGACGTGGCGCGAGCGATGCCCAAGCTAGAACTCCTTCACTTAGGCGAGGCACCGTGCCAAATCCCCACAGGCGTCACAGCAACGGGACTTGCTGCCCTCGCTTATTATTGTCCGCATCTCTCTGCCCTTCGTGTCCACTTCCAAGCGGATAGTCTTGACCCCCGGACAATCGCTAATGTCGCTTATAATGATAACCCTACAATTCCACGGGCGGGTTGCGCTTTGACGGATCTTAAGGTTGGGGCAATACCCGTAATGGAGGAGTCTGCTTTAGTGGTCGCCCTAACTCTACTCCGCATTTTCCCCCGTCTGGAATACATCGAATACTCGGATGAAGGGTGGGAGGAGGTTGCGGAAGCAATCGAGCTTTCCAAACAGCTTGCCGATGCCTCGGGTAAGAAGTTCTCACTCACTCCACCTCGAAGCAACACTGACGACACCCCTTACAGAAGCAACATTCCAGGGTGCGGTATGATTAAGAAAAGTCGAAGCGCCAGAGTACTTTGACCTCGCATCACATCTACCCTCACGCTACTCCACTTAATCCTAATAAAACATAACGTTGCGAGAGATGTATAATTGAGCTCCAAATGAGCGGCAGAAAGAGCCAGGCCCAGCACGGATGATGAAATCGGTGAATGATTGTCGCAACCGGTGTGTAACTGTCAGGTAAAAATGATCGGCGGGCGTCACCTTTGCCAAGTCCCATCTACTCTCCGCATTCTGAACCGTAAATCTGGCAACTACAACTATTTGAGGCCATCCCAGTAACGCCTACGTTGTCCGTGAGTTGCCTTTTTTTGCGTGTCACCGATGTGCGGTTAAGTGTGCCTTCCAGGCCTGATGGACGCGTGTCTCAGTGTGGATGAAATCGTTCGACTCATCGCTTATGAACTAGTTGGATCAAGAGCCAAGGCCACTGCCGTCGCGCTCGCGTGCTGCCGCAAAACCTTTGAAGACCCGGTATTGGATGCACTGTGGGAGACCCAGGAGAAGCTGCTCCCATTACTCAAGTCCCTCCCGGGAGATGTGTGGAACGAGAGCGGATGCACCGTGAGTGGATCAACAACACGCTTTCCCCATTCCCTCAACCGTTCGACCCGAAAGACTTTTGAGAGACTCCCAACGGCGCTGGAATGGGTTCGTTTCCGGAAGTACGCTCGAAGGATGCGAAGACTCGGAGGACTTGGCGTTCTAAACGTCCTATCTCCGGAGGTGTCTTCGGTCCTGCAGCTCTGCGCCATCGACGAACCCTTGTTCCCGAGAATCAAAACTCTTGACCTGCTATGGCCCGCTAAGGATTCCATCCCATTCATCCCCTTGTTCCTTTCCCCTAGAACCACCACCATCAGCATCAAATTTTCTTCACCTAACCTCTCCAAAGCAATAGTTGCTTCGATGATCGCGACCTTCCCAAAACTATGTCCCGACCTACGGTGTATCGATCTCGACACCCTGCGAGATGATCCGACGATCACCGCCGCCGTCTCCGCAATGCTTCTTACCACCAATCGAAATACTCTCCGACGCTTCCGTGTGGATTCCTCGTTGACAGAGGAGGCCCGTGAAGTGGTTTACACACTCCCCAACCTACGTGCATTTTGGGCGGTCATTAGGAGGGACACTCCGCTACCCTCAGTAATCCTTCCGAATCTTACCGACCTGACAATCACATACGAGCAAGACAGTGACTGGTTGCAGCTGTTCCGTGGAGCAACGCTTGGACCGTTGGTGGCTGTCACATTCCACTCTGAATCCGAACAAATTGGCGACCTCCTCGAAGCATTCGAAAGAGTCGCGCTCGCTGCATCCGTCCAGAATACTCTTTCAACGTTCATTCTCTACACATCCTGCTCGTGGAATCCAAATTATCCCTCCCTCCACCAGTTCACACGAATGACGAGGCTTATCATTGAATTCTCCTGCAATGACGGCTGCTCCTCGACTGTGGACGACGATGTCATCATGAACCTAGCGCGAGCTATGCCAAAACTGAAAATCCTTAAACTGGGTAATCCGCCATGTCACGAAATCTCCACCGGCGTTACAACCAGGGGACTCGTGGTCCTCGCTCATCATTGCCCTGACCTTTTTTCCCTTCGCGTTCACTTCCGAGTGGCCAGCCTCGAAGTCCCGCCAACAGTTTCCGGGATGGCCCCTAACGCTGGGTCCGGTGTCCCTCGGAGGATTTGTGCTTTGAAGGTCCTCGAAGTTGGAGAAATACCCGTACCGGAGGAGTCGGAGCTAATAGTCGCCCTGACCCTAGCGCAAATATTCCCCCATATATCAAATGTCGATTGCGAAGATGAGAACTGGTTTACGGTTGTGGCCGCAATCGTCGTTTCAAAAAAAAAAATCGATCGGTCAAGTAAGGAACACCCCCTCTCTGCACCCCGAAGTGACTTTAATGGTACCTCCATAGGAGCCGCACTCGGGGACGGTACATAGATAATCCAGGCGCGACAATTCTTTGACCTCACTTCAACCATTGCACTTCCCTCTTGCCTCTCATCCTTCCGACACACGCTACATCTTCCTTACTTCGTCGCTCATTTAATAATACAGAATATGGCGAGAGACGCGCGGTAGGATCAAAAACTACCGGTAATGAATGTGTATCGGTGTGTTAGTGCCAAGTCGCAGGGGAGTACAGTGATCGGCGAACGTCCTTGTGAATGAAGCGCACGACTGTAACGCGTCATCGGTGTACGTCGAGAGTGCCCCAGGTCCGATGCACCGCTGCCCCGAGGTTGGTGAAATCGCTCGGCTTATCGCCCGCGAACTTGATGCATCCGAAACCAAGGCCGCTGCGGCCGCGAACGCTTCGAAGGCTCAATGTTGCATGTACTGTGGGAGACCCAAGAGGAGTTGCTCCCGCTGCTCAAGTCCTTGCCGGGAGATGCGGAGTAGAGACAGGTACACCGTGAGTACGCCAGCAACGCGCTTTTTCTTTCCCTCAACTGTTTGGTTTAAAGGGGTTCAAGAGACTCCCGACAACGCTGAAGTGGGCTCGTTTCCGCAAGTATTCTCGAAGGATGCGAAAGATCGGAGGAGTCGGAGTTCTAGACGTCCTACCTCCGAACGTGTTCTCGGTCCTACAGCTTCGCGCCGTCACCGAACCGTTGTTTCCAGGTATCAAAACCCTGGGGAATCCATCCGGCCCCAGTTCATCCCTTTGTGCCTTTCCGATGATCACCAACTTCTCGCCAGCAATCCTAACACTCTCCAATGCTTCTGTGTGGATTACCCATTGTCACGAGCGGCCCACGAAGTGATTCACACGCTCCCCAACTTACGTACGCTATTGGTGGTCATTGAATATTGAGAGGGTGAATTAAAGGCGGGGTTGACACAAGCTCATTCATGTGGGCGCCACGCTCATAGTGGCCCAATTTTCCTCCGACCTCGGCCCCACATCTCCCGGCAAAACTAAGACAGCGTGATAGGATGTGTCCCATTAACCCGCAGGTAATGCAGCAGCGCCCGGTGCCCTACAGGGAATTCGAAGGTGAGTCCCGCGGCAACCCCGGAAGCCGAAAGTGGTGTAACTGTGGCGAGCCGGATGACCATATGTACCGGCAAAAGGGCGCGCAAGAAGCAAATGAGTATCCGGGACGATCCAGGGCCGTACGTTGTTTTCGTTGTTGCCAACGTTAGCAGGTTGCCAGTGATCGAGCAGCCGCGCGGACGGAGTTGAGTGCCCAATCAGCACACCCATTCCACCACCCTTCCTGAACGCGCACGTTTGGAATTTGTTCCAGTGGCGGTCGGACGACAGCGCCTGCATTTGGGTGGCGGGCGGAGGAAGATCTCGATACGCTTACGGAGTCTACGTTGAGTCCCGTCTCCGTCCGCCGGGTTGGTCTGTTTGGGTCGCCTTGATCGTTTGGGTGGAAGATTCCTCACCCACGGTTCTTCGCAGGTGTGAATGCCCGCGCAACGAGGTTGGATCACCAGCCCTCGGGATGCACCATGTTCCATTGTCGCCAGTGAATCACCGAGCAAACGCTATGTGGGCACCGGGACCGGGATACAGGTACGCAGTGTGGTATAGAAATCTCCCAACAGTCGCTCGTCGGCCGTCGAGCGCTCGAATTTGAAATCCACGTGCTCAGGTCGCGGTGGCGCTGACCGCTCACGGTCCCGTCGACCGGATTGAATGCTGTTTGACGTCGCCGAATCGAACCCAAGCTCCTAGCCCCTGATATTGTATACACCTCGGGGGGAGAGTGGTTGGGGTATGGTTTCCCGGAAGTGCTGCGGTCGGATGGTGAAATTCTCGCTCACTTTTGCTGACCCTTCTTTTACAGGAAGGACTTAAACAGTGGCTAGAATCCCCCTCCTTCTTCCGCTTCTTCCGCTGTCCCCTCCCCCTCCCCCACTCAGCCCACAAGTCCGAACTCCGCACTGCGGAGGGTCCCGGTGCAGGCTACCAGAGCCAATCGAGGATGGGTTCCTCTGACCTGCTATTACGGGGTGCCTATGATTTGTGCGTTTTCGTCGACCTCTTCTGATTGGTGTGAAGATCTCAATATGCGAGCGGTTCGCTCTATTGTTAGCACGATGGGGAAAGTGCGTTCTCCGACGACTTTGTAGACCGCCTTGGGAACTAACGCTTGGACCAGTACCTGATAATCAGCGCAGTAACTTTAACGCTCTACGATTATTTGCTCATGCTCGACGATGAGGTGCGGCGTCAAAGCTCAATCCCCTTCACCTCCACCTTTTAACGGCCTCCCAAAAGATCCGGTACATCTGGAGAGGTCGTAAGACGTGGAGTTCGTTCCCTTATTTGTACAGAGTGCATTGAGAGAGCTAATCAACGAACCGTACGACAGTCTTCTATATTTACACCCTGGTGCGTCCATTCCCCCGACCGATCGTTTTGGAGAATCCCTGACGGGGTTGCCATGTGGTCGGTAGAACCGGATCCTTCTCATTTTGTACCAATTCTGGGAGATATATTCTGTGGTTAGCCCCAGGAAATCCGAGGTCAGTACGAGAGAGGAACACCTTTATCCCATGGGGAACATTTTTTGACCGAGTTTATTCAGACACTGTGAGAGATCTGACCGGTGTTTGCCCGGGTGAGAAATGAAGGTTTTGTGCTAACGCCATTCCCGTACCCAGGTGTCGCATTTCGTACAACATCCAAATAATCTCATTCACGATTTTCTTGCTCTCTTCGGACGTGTTCATCTTGTTGAGGTGTGTTGTTTGGCTCCAAATCACTATCCAACCAATACGACCCCGTCCCAGGGTATATGCGATCACTTTCAGAAACAAGATCCTCGCGGCATACTTTGGGGCCCTGACGTTGGTGAGATTGACGGTGGCGCTCGTAACGGCTTTCCTCAAAACCCCGACATTTGTTGAACTCCCCCCTGTCCCGATCGATGCTTTCAATATGTGTGCGATGGCCGTGGACCTCCAGCTCATGCGAATTCCGAGCTCATTAGGCACCGTATTCGGTACGTCGCTACATCTCCTCGGATCGCCGCACAGGGTTCGGTCGCTGACCGTGGAATGCACTTAGAAATATCCGCGTTCCTCGCCATAGCTTTGTACACGTATCGCAATAAGCGCGCGCTCAAGATTTCAGCGTTGGTTCGCACAATCATTTCAGAAGCCACGATATATGTCTTGGTTATGGTTGCCGTGCAGACGTATATCCAAATATCCTTGAGTGTCATGGAGGTGCAGCCTCTCTCTCGGTTTCCGCTCTGCTTTTTGACCGTTAACACAAATGCCTCAGGGTTCTGAGAGACAACTTTCATTTCTGTGAGTATGCAATCCACTTTGACGGTAGCGGCTCACGGTTGACCACGCCCTCCTTGCGCCTCAAGTGCATACGGACTGTACGTGTACTATATCCATCTCTCGTTACGAGTGGCTAAATCCGCCTCCTTTCCAGCATCACTCCCATCTTAACCATGAGGTTCGCCGTCTCGCTGAAACGGTCTGCGGATCCAGAGGTCGGGCAAAAGTGGCGGTTGGAGCATTTCAGTTCAGCCAACTTTGCCGGCATTCCTTCGTCTAGCACGCGGGTGTCGACCGTTCGTGATAACATCGAATTTGGCCTTGTTAATCTTCAGAGCGGGCCTGTACGAACCAGTGAGCCTTGGGGGACGGGGGCAGTTGGACGTTACTCAGCACTCACAGAAGATCCGTCGGGTATGGGGAATTTACACCGCCAGGACGGTGGTCGACCTAGGTCACGCGCGCATACACTGATTGACCAAGGATAGGGAGGTCCCCAGGTGGGAAATGGCCAAGGACCCGGGAGTCCCTCCGGGCGGCGTACATTGTAAATCCAATAACACTTACATAACCCACGATTAACCGGCTCAAAAGCCGAACGGTCAGACCAAGCGGTCGGCCGGTCGCAGGTTTTAAACATCGATATAGCTTAGAGATTAGGCGTTATAGCCGTAATAATGTAGGAAGCTTTTCTGCCTCATAACTGTATGCAGATTCAAGGACAAGTTGGGTAAACCCTTCAGGTTACACAGTCATCACCGCCAGGCGAGGATACCATTGGCGTGGCTACGTTCCCTCAGGTAACTGAGGGCCAATCTGCTCCAAGGCGGTGTAATGGTACTGGTGTGTTAGTAGTGACTTGAGTAGTTGCAGGTACAGTGATCGGCGAGCGTCACCTTCTACTTTACTCTCCGCATTCTCGTGAATGAAGCTTGCAACTACAGCTATTTGAGACCCTCCCAGAAACACTGGCATTGACCGTAAGTTGACTTGGTTCCCCACGTGTTATCGATGTACATCAAGAGCGCGCCCCAGGTCCGATGCATTCCTGCCTCGATGTCGATGAAATCGCTCGGCTTATCGCCCGCGAACTCATTGCATCCGAAACCAAGGCCGCTGCCGTCGCGCTCGCATGCTGCCGCAAAAGCTTCGAAGACCCAGCATTAGATGTACTGTGGGAGACCCAGGAAGAGCTGCTCCCATTGCTCAAGTCCTTGCCGGGAGATGTTTGGAGTGATGATGGGTGCACCGTGAGTGCGCCAACAATACGCCCTTCCATTTCCCTCAACTGTTTGGTTTAAAAGGTGTTCAAGAGACTCCCGACAACGCTGGAATGGGCTCGTTTCCGCAAGTATGCCCGAAGGATGCGAAAGCTCGGAGGAACCGGAGTTCTAGACGTCCTATCTCCGGACGTGTTTTCGGTTCTACAGCTTTGCTCCATCACCGAACCGTTGTTTCCGGGTATCAAAACTCTCGACCTGTCGCCTGCTAAGGAATCCATCTCATTCATCCCTTTGTTCCTTTCCCCCAGAACCATCGCCATTCGCATTTGGTTCCCCCCACCCGATTTCCCCGAAGTGCCGGTCGCTTCGATGATCACAAACCTCCCTTCACTCTGTCCCAACTTGCAGGATATCTGTCTCTATGGCCTACCGGAAGGCCCGGTGATCACCACCGCCATTTCCACGATGCTTCTCGCCACCGATCGAAATACCCTCCGATGCTTCTGCGTGGATTACCCATTGTCACAAGAGGCCCGTGAAGTGGTTTACACGCTCCCCAACCTACGTACACTGTTGGTGGTCATTGGGAGGGGCACTTCGCTACCCCCAGTGATCCTTCCGAATCTTGCCGATCTAACAATCGCATACAACCAAGATAGCGACTGGTTGCGGGCGTTCCACGGGGCAACCCTCGGACGATTGGAGGCCGTCACATTAACCTCTGATTCCGAGAATATTAAGGACCCCCTCGAAGCATTCGAAAGGGTCGCGCTCACCGCGTCCGCCCAACATACCCTCTCGGAGCTCAATATTTTCACATCTTGCTCATGGAGCCCAAACTATCATTCCCTCCACCGGTTTACACAAATGAAAGACCTAGCCATCGAATTCTCCTGTGATGATGGTTGTTCCTCAACTGTGGATGACGATGTTATTATGAACCTGGCCCGGGCGATGCCAAAGCTGGAAACCCTTGAACTGGGTGGTCCGCCATGTCGCACAATCGTCACCGGTGTCACGGTCAAGGGGTTCATGGTCCTCGCTCACCACTGCCCAAACCTCCTTATCCTTCGTGTACACTTTCAGGTGGCTAGTCTCAGTACCCTGCCAACAATTTCTGGGACGACTCCCGACGTCGGGTCTGTTGCTCTGCCGGGGGGTTGTGCTCTGAGATCCCTTGAGGTCGGGCAAATACCCATCCCGGAGGAGTCAGTGCTGGTTGTTGCCCTGACTTTAGTCCACATTTTCCCCCGTATAACGAGCATTGATTGCGATGACGAGAACTGGGATGAGGTTGTGGGCGCAATCTGTCTTTCAAGAGGAATTATCAATTGCTCGAGTAAGGAACTCCTCTCTCTGTACCTCGAAGTAACTTTCATGACACCTCCATAGGAACCGCACTCGGGGGCGGTCGTTGATTGAGAACGGTCCGCCGCGACAGCACTCTAACCTCGTCCCAACCATTGCGCTTCCCTCCTGCCCGATAGAAGTTGTAATTTTTGACTCATGCTATTTCACTTAATGAAATGGAAGGATTGTGTAAGCCAAGTAGATGAAAAGTCGCGTCCAGTGTAGTCATCGAGTGGTTTCGGGACGAAGTGCGCAATCCGCTGGTGATGGCACGGCCTGGTGCTCTTTCTCCTTGACTCATTGGAATTGGCCGCGAGCTATCAGGAATGCGCACATCTGGCGTATGGGCCACATGCACTCCCTCGATTCAACGCGCACCTGTCTCGTGGACGAGACCCTGAGGCTGCTTATGTGCGAGCCCGTCGCACCTATTGTGACTCCACATCCGTAATGCTATTAGCAGTGGCGTTCGTACATGGTATCCCAACTATATTCCCTCATGGATCACTCTGCCTTGAGGGCTCTGGTTCCCTGAGCCTTGGTCAGGCGGAGCGTCATGTCTATCGCCATTCCGAATGG